>Ga0079224_100000213_pt1 | contig 50391 bp, 43 predicted proteins | sample Stecom2015_FD_80414 | JGI IMG/M metagenome (GOLD analysis project Ga0079224, IMG submission 80414) | Agricultural soil microbial communities from Utah to study Nitrogen management - Steer compost 2015 | ecosystem: Environmental > Terrestrial > Soil > Agricultural land | place: USA: Utah... | reverse complement strand
GCTGGAGGCGCCGTACGACATGAAAGGCAGCGTCAGACCCTTGGTGGGCAGCAATCCCAGGTTCACGCCGATGTTGATGAACGTCTGCAGGGCCAGCCACACGCCGAAACCGGCCGCGCAGTAGGCCTGGAACGGCAACCCCGCTTCGGCGGCGAGCCGCGAGATATGGAAGACCCGCCAGACGAGCAGCATGAACAGCATCAGCGTTGCGATCACTCCGACCAGCCCGAGCTCCTCCGCAAGCACCGCAAACACGAAATCGGTGTGCGCCTCGGGCAGATAGAAGAGCTTCTGCACGCTCGCTCCGAGGCCGACCCCGAACAACTCGCCGCGACCGATCGCGATCAGCGACTGCGTGAGCTGGAATCCGGCGTTGAACGGATCGGCCCACGGATCGAGGAACGAGGTCAGACGTTTCATGCGATACGCAGACGTCACCGCAAGCACCGCGAGGCCGCCGCCTGCGAAGGCGACCAGCGCCAGAAAGTGACGCAGCTTCACGCCTGCTACGAACAGCACGCCCAGGCCGGAAACGGTCAGTACGGTGGCTGCGCCGAAATCCGGTTGCAGCAACAACAGCGCCGCCGCGAACAACAGCATGCCGAGCGGCTTGAGAAAGCCCTTCAGATCCTGCTTCAGCTCAGCCTGCCTGCGCACCACGTAGCCGGCGAGCCAGGTGAGCAACAGCACACGCGCCAACTCCGAGGACTGGAAGTTCATCGCCCCCATGCGCAGCCAGCGGCGGCTGCCGTTCACCTCGTGCCCGACGCCCGGGATCAGCACGATCACCAGGAATGCGAGCCCGAGCACGAGCAGCGGCGCCGCCAAACGCTCCCAGACGCGGGTTGGAACCGACATCGCCGCGACGGCGGCGAGCAGACCGAGCGCCACGCCGGTCGCCTGCCGCTGCAGATAATGCAGCGGCTCGTGCACCTGACGGTCCGCAATGGAGACGGACGCCGACGTCATCATGACCAAGCCGAGCAGCAGCAGCAGCGCGGCTGTAGACAGCAGCACGCCGTCGAATGCGAAATGCCGCGACCGTGCGCTCGATCGTGCGAAAGCGAGCGAAGCCGCGCTCATTGCTCCAGCTCCCGTACGGCCGCCGCGAACTCCTCGCCCCGATGGGCGTAGTCGCGGAACATGTCCAGGCTGGCGCACGCAGGCGACAGCAGCACTGTGTCGCCCTCGCGGGCGGCGCGCGCCGCAAGCAGCACCGCCTCACGCATGTCGCCGGCGAATTCGACGACCGCAACGTCCCGCAAGGCGTGCTCCAGCAACTTTGCGTCCTCACCGATCAGCACGACGCGTCGAGTCCTGCCGCGCAGCACGGCTGCGAGCGCAGCGAAGTCCTGCCCCTTGGCCTGCCCACCGGCGATCAGCACCAGCGGACCACTCATGCCCCGCACCGCCGCGATCGTGGCGCCCACGTTCGTTCCCTTGGAGTCGTTCACGTAACGCACCCCGCCGATCTGCGCCACGCACTGCGATCGATGCGGCAATCCGGCGAAGCTGCGCAGAGCCTCGACGCACTCGCGCCTCGGCAGTCCGAGCGCGCGGCACATGGCGAGCGCCGCCAGAGCGTTGGCGGCGTTGTGCATGCCCGTGATTCTGAGCTGCGACATGCTGATGAGCGCCTCGCCGTCGCACATGAGCGCTACGTCTTCGCCCTGCTGGGCGAGGCGATAGTCCGCCGCCGGATCCGCATGCACGCTGAAGCCGAATACGCGGCCGGCGCTGTGCGACATGGCGCGCACCGCCGGATCGTCGAGATTGACGACGGCGGCGGCGCAGCCGCGGAAGATCCGCGCTTTGGCGTCGGCGTACTCCTGGAGCGATCCATAGCGATCCATGTGATCAGCCGTCACATTGAGCACCGCGGCCGCGGCGGTGCGCAGCGAATGCGTCGTTTCGAGCTGAAAACTCGACAACTCGAGCACGTACAGATCGGGCGTGGGCGCCTCGAGCAGGTCGAGCGCGGGACGCCCCAAATTGCCGCCGGCGAGCACCCGCGCACCCGCCGCCGCGGCCATGTGCGCCACCAGCGAAGTCACAGTGCTTTTGCCGTTCGTTCCAGTGATGGCGGCGACCGGCGCCTGCGCAGCGCGCGCGAACAGCTCGATGTCGCCCACCACCGGCACGCCGCGCTGCGCGGCGCTCGCCAGGAAGGGTTCCGAGAGCGCCACGCCGGGCGAAGCCACGATCTGTGCGGCGCCTTCGAGCAGACCGTGATCGAATCCGCCGAAGCGCGTCGGCGCCTCGGGCGCGAGTCGCATCAGCGCGGCGGCTTCCGGCGGCGCCGTCCTGCTGTCGGTCACGGCGAACTCGACGCCGCGCGAGTGCAGGTGCCGCGCGCACGACAGGCCGGTGCGCCCGAGACCCACGATCACCGCACGACCCGCCTGCACGGGGCGGGCTCGCGCAGCTTCTTGATTGGCGCCGGCGTGCTGCATCGCTCAGCGCACCTTCAGCGTGGCGAGGCCGATCAGCACCAGGATCACCGAGATGATCCAGAAGCGCACGATGACTTTCGGCTCAGGCCAGCCCTTCAGCTCGAAATGATGATGAATCGGCGCCATGCGAAAGATGCGCCGGCCGGTGAGCTTGAAGGAAGCGACTTGCAGCATCACCGAGACCGTCTCCATCACGAACACGCCGCCCATGATGAACAGCACGATCTCCTGGCGCACGATGACGGCGACGACGCCTAATGCCGCACCGATCGCGAGCGCGCCGATATCGCCCATGAACACTTGCGCGGGATACGTGTTGAACCAGAGGAACCCGAGTCCGGCACCGACCAGCGTCGCGCAGAACACCAAGAGCTCACCGGTCCCTTCGATGAAAGGAATACCGAGGTAATCCGAGAAGACCGCATTGCCCGTTGCATAAGCGAACACTCCCAACGCGCCGCCGACGAGCACCGCCGGCATGATGGCGAGACCGTCCAGGCCGTCGGTGAGATTGACGGCGTTGCTCGAGCCCACCACGACGAAGTAGGTGAGCACCACGTAGAAACCTCCGAGCGGGATCATGACCGTCTTGAAGAACGGCACATACAGCGCGGTCTCGGCCGGCGACTTCGCCGTGAAATACAGCGCAAGCGCTGCGCTCAGCCCGGCAAGCGACTGCCAGAAATACTTGTAGCGAGCGATCAAACCGCGGCTGTCGCCGACGATCAGCTTGAGGTAATCGTCCCAGAAGCCGATCAAGCCGAACGCGAGCGTGACGAGCAGCGTGATCCACACGAAGCGGTTGCCGAGGTCCGCCCAGAGCAGCGTCCCCGCAGCGATGGCCACCAGGATGAGCGTGCCGCCCATGGTCGGTGTGCCGGCTTTCGGCAAATGCGACTGCGGCCCGTCGCTGCGCACCTGCTGGCCGATCTGCCGGTGCGAGAGCGTGCGGATCATTCGCGGCCCGACCAGAAAGGAGATCGCAAGCGCGGTGAGCGCCGCCAGAATGGCGCGCAGCGTGAGGTAGCCGAACACCCGGAAGCCGGATTCGAACTCCGCGAGACGTTGTGCGAGGTATAGCAGCATGCTCAGCCCGCTTCTTTCTTCTTCTGTGCAGGCGAGCTGGGCCCGGCCTGTCCCTGTTCGTCCTTGCGGACCTGCGCACGCCCCGCGGTCCGTCCGTTCGGATCGGCCGGCGGCGCGCACGTGAGCGCGGCCGCGACCCGCTCGAGCCGGTTGGCGCGCGACCCTTTGATGAGCACGACGACCTGGCGCGCGAGCGTGGCGCGCGCCTCGGCGATGAGCGCATCGACGTCGGCGAACCAGCGCGCGCCGGGCCCGAACGCCTCTACGGCGGAACGCGCTCCCTCGCCGACGGCGAGCAGACGCTCGACTCCGGTCTCGCGCGCATAGCGCCCCACTTGCGCGTGCATCTCCCCGGCGCCTTCGCCGAGCTCCTTCATCTCCCCGAGCACCAGCCAGCGCGCGCCGTGAAAACTGCGCAGTGCATCCAGACCGGCCTTGAGCGAGCCGGGATTCGCGTTGTAGGAATCATCGACGACGAACGCGCCATTGATCGCGGGCTTGAGCTCGAGGCGAGCGGCGACGCTGCGCAGCTCGGCCAATCCTGCGACCACATCGTCCAGCTTGCAGCCCGCCGCGCAGGCGGCGGCGGCGGCGGCGAGCGCATTGCGCAGGTTGTGCAAGCCGACCAGGCTGATCGCGGCGGGACGCGTTCCGAACGGTGTGACCAGGTCGAACTCGATGCGCCCCCAACCTGCCCCCGCTCCGCTGACGGCGGCCGACGTGGGCGCGCCGTTCACGCGCACGTTGTGCGCCGTGAAATCCGCGGGCTGCTCGAAACCGAACGTCACGACGCGCTCGGCGGCGCGCGTCTCGCGCCAGAAATCGGCGTATGCGTCATCCGCGTTGATCACTGCGACGCCCTGTTCCGGCAGCGCCCTGAACAACTCGCCCTTGGCGTGCGCCACGCCCTCGACGCTGCCGAAGCCTTCGAGGTGAGCGGGCCCGGCGTTGGTCACGACCCCCACCGTGGGCTCGACGAGCGACGCCAGATGCGCGATCTCGCCCGCATGATTGGCGCCCATCTCGATCACGGCGTAACGATGCGCGGAGCTCATCTGCAACAGCGTGAGCGGGACGCCGATGTGATTGTTCAGGTTGCCGCGCGTGATGTGCGTGGCTGCGCTGCGCGTCAGGATTGCGGCGATCAGCTCCTTGGTGGTCGTCTTGCCGTTGCTGCCCGTCACGCCGATCACCGGAATGGCGAACTGGCGACGCCAGTCGCGTGCAAAGCGCGACAGCGCCGCGAGCGCATCGGTTACGAGCACCTGCGGCAGATCCACGGCCAGCTCGCGCTCCACGAGCGCCCCGGCCGCGCCGCGCTGAGCGGCCGCCGCAACGAAATCGCCTCCGTCGAAGTTCGGGCCGCGCAGCGCCACGAACAGCGCTCCCGGCTGCAGTGTGCGGCTATCCGTCGAGACGCTGTCGAACGGCCGGTCAGGGCCGATCAGCCGGCCCCCGGTGCGCTGCGCGAGCTGGCCGAGCGTGCGCTCGATGTCGCCAACCGCGCCGCTCATGAGCGCCTCCCGAGTGCGGCGCGCACCACATCACGATCGCTGAATCGGCGCCGCTCCGCGCCCACCACCTGGTAGTCCTCGTGGCCTTTGCCGGCGATCAGCACGACGTCGCCTGCCTGCGCCTCGCGAATCGCACGTTCGATGGCCGCGGCCCGATCGCGTTCGAGAAGAGCGCGCTGCGGATGGATCAACCCCGCGACGATGTCGGCGACGATCAGGTCGCCGTCCTCGCCGCGCGGGTTGTCGTCGGTGACGATGATGCGGTCCGCCAGGCGCTCGGCGACGGCCCCCATCAACGGACGTTTGCCCGGATCACGTTCCCCGCCGCAGCCGAACACGCAGATGAGCCGCCCAGCGCAGTGGCTGCGCAGCGCCATGAGCGCCTTCTCGAGCGCGTCCGGCGTGTGCGCATAATCGACGACCGCGAGCGGCCCGCGAGGAGCGCTGTGCGTCTCCATGCGTCCGGGAGGCGCGCTGCATCGTTCGAGAGCCATGATCGCATCTTCGAGCGGCGCCCCGGCGCCGAGCAGCGTTGCGAGCACGATCAGCAGATTGTCGGCGTTGAACTCGCCGATGAAGCGCGACTGCAGTCGTACGGCGCCGTACGAACCATCGATATCCAGGTCGAGCCCGTGTGGACCCGGCGAAACCGACGCAAACAGTTTTCCGGCCGATTCGGCGCCGACATGCGCAAAGCGCTGCGCCGAACGCGCACACAGCGTCAGCCGCTGAGCAGCCGAACGCCGGACCAGCTCGCGCCCGTACGCATCTTCGATGTTGATCACCGCATGATCGAGAGCCGGTCGCTCGAACAACCTGGCCTTGACGGCGCCGTACGCCTCGAACGAACCGTGATAATCGAGATGGTCGCGCGTGAGATTGGTGAACACTGCTGTCTCGAAGCGCACGCCGGCGATGCGATGCTGATCGATCGCGTGCGAGGAGACTTCCATCGCGAGGAACGCGACATTGCGTTCGCGCAGCTCGGCGAGACGACGATGCACGGTGATGGCGTCCGGCGTGGTGTGGGCGGCCGTCTCGAGCGCTCCGATGCGGCCGAAACCGAGCGTACCGGCGTACGCGGCGGCGGCGCCCAACTCCTCGAGCGCAGCGGCGATGAGATGCGCCGTGGTCGTCTTGCCATTGGTGCCGGTTACGCCCAACACGCGCACGCTGCGCGAGGGTTCCTCGAAGAAGCGGGCGGCGATCGAGCCGAGCCGCCGCGTGAGCCCTGGAATCTCGATCGTCTCGACATGAGCCGGCGCCGTCGGCGCGCTCACACCCGGCGCCGGCTCCCACAAGATCGCTCGCGCGCCGAGGGCGATCGCCTGCTGCAGGTAGCTCAGTCCATGCGTGCGTGTTCCGGGCAGCGCAACGAAGGCGCCGCCGGGCCGCACCTCGCGGCTGTCCAGCGTCAACTCGACGATATCGACGTCCGGCGCGTTGACGACGGAGTCTGCGAGCAGCGCTCGCAGGCTCTTGGCGCGTACGACGGCTTCGGATCGGCTCACTTCACGCCTCGCTGCATTCGCGCTCATGGATTGTTGCTCACGCGCACGAATGTCGTGTCCGGCAAGCGATCGAGGCCGTCCGGCGGCACGCCGAGCAGACGCAAGGCGCCCGCCATGACGTTGGCGAACACGGGCGCCGCGACGTCGCCGCCGTAGTACTTCGCGCCGCTCGGCTCGTCGATCACCACGATGGCTGCGAGCCGCGGACGGCTCGCGGGTACGACGCCGCCGAAGGTCGCCTTGCGCCGCTCGGTCGAGTAGCCGCCGTTGGCCGCGGTCCACGCCGTGCCGGTCTTGCCCGCGACGCGATAGCCGGCCAGCGCCGCCCGCCCGCCTGTGCCGTCTTGGGAGACGACCGCCTCCATCATCTGCAGCAGTTCCTGCGCGACGCGTGCGTCGATGACGCGCTTGCCTTCCACCGGTCCGTCGACGCGGCGCAGCGTCACCGGCCTGCTGATTCCGCCCGCGCCCAACGTCGCGTATGCGCGCGCCAGCTGCAGCGGCGTCACCGACAGACCATAGCCGTATGAGATCGTCGCCTGGCCGATCTTGCGCCAGTGCGCCGCATCGTTGAGCAGCCCGGCGGACTCACCCGGAAAACCGCTGCCGGTCACCGCGCCGAAACCGAACGCGGCGAGCGTCTCGCGCATCGCTTCCGGCGAGAGCGACATCGCCATCTTGGTCATGCCGACGTTGCTGGACTTGGCGATGACTTCGGTCAGCGTGATCGGGCCAAGCGTGCGTTTGTCCTGAATGGTCTTGGCGCCGATGCGCACGAAACCGGGCGTGGTGTCGATCACGGTCTCGGCGTGATAACGGCCCGAGGCGATGCCCGCCGCCGCGACGAACGGCTTGATGCTCGAGCCCGGCTCGAAAATGTCGGTCGCGGCGCGATTGCGGTAGCGCGCCGGCGCCACCTGATCGCGGTCGTTCGGGTTGTAGGCGGGCTGATTCACCATCGCCAGCACTTCACCCGTATCCACATCTAGCAACACCACCGATCCCGCCTTGGCGCCGTATTCACGCACCGCCGCCTTCAGCTCGCGATAGGCGAGATACTGGATGCGCAGGTCGATGCTGGTGATCAGATCCTCGCCTGGTCGCGCCGGGCTGATGCTCTCGACGTCCTCGACCGTACGCCCGAGACGGTCCTGGATGACGCGCTTCTTGCCCGCCTCGGCGCCGAGCCAGCGGTCATAAGCGAGCTCCAGGCCCTCCTGGCCGACATCGTCGTATTTCTTGGTGAAGCCGAGCAGATGCCCGGTCACCTCGCCGGCCGGATAGAAGCGCTGGTACTCGCGAAGCAGGTACACGCCGGGGATTTTCAGCCCCGCGACCTGCGCAGCGTCGCTCGGGCGCATGTGCCGCACGAGGTAGACGAACTCACGGTCCAGGTTGCTGGTGATCAGCTGAGTAAGCCACTTCGCGTCGCGGTTCAGCGCTTCGGCGAGGCGCGGAATCTGGTCGGCGGCCTGCATCAGCTCCGGCGGGCTCGCCCAGACGGTGTCGACGGGCGTGCTCGCGGCGAGCGGCTCGCCGTTGCGGTCGTAGATCCCGCCACGGTTCGCCGAAAGCTTGGCGATGCGCGTATAGCGCGCATCGCCCTGATTCTCGAGGAAGCCGTCGTCCAGCACCTGCAGGTCGACCGCGCGCGCGAGCAGCACGACGGCGCCGAGCACGAGCGCGCCGAACACGAACGCGAGGCGTGTGCGGAACTGCTCCTGAGAAAAACTCTTGTGCTCGGGTCTGATCATTGCTGCGCGCGAGCCTTACAGGCGGCCTCGCGAAGCTCGCGTCGCCTGCGCGTCGGCCCCGCGGCCGAGGTCGGCGAGCGTCGCCGCAGGCGTCGTTTCGGCGCCGCTGCGCTCCAGGGCGACGATGTGCACTTCCTCGGGACGAGGAATCACCATCTTCAGATCGACGCGTGCGGTCTGCTCCACACGACCATGCATGGACCACGCGCTCTGCTCGAGCTTGAGCTGTCCCCATTCGATGTCGAGCGCATCGCGCGCGGCAGTGAGCGACTGCAGCTCGATGAAGAGGCTGCGCGCCTGATGCTTGCTCCACACCACCGCGACGCCCGAACCGAGCAGCGCGAGCCACAGCAGCGCAAACATTGCGCGCGCTCCGACGCTCATGCCGCTCTCCTCTCGGCGACGCGCATGATCGCGCTGCGCGCGCGCGGGTTGGCGGCGGTCTCGGCGGCGCTCGGATGCACGGCGCGGCCTATGCGCCGCAGCTTGGGGCGCGCGTGTATGGGAATGTCCGGCAAACCGGCGTACACCGGGTCCTCCTGCGAATGCTTCTGGATGAAGCGCTTTACGATCGCGTCCTCCAAAGAATGGAAACTGATGACGCACAGCCGTCCGCGCGGCGCGAGCGCCTCGAGAGCGGCGTCCAGCGCGGCCGCGAGCTGCGTGAGCTCCTGGTTCACGTGGATGCGTATCGCCTGGAACGTGCGCGTGGCCGGGTGTTTGCCCGGCTCGCGCGTGGGTACGGAGCGCGCCGTCAGCTCGGCAAGCTGCGCGGTGCGCTCGATCGGCTGCACGCGCCGTTCCGCGACAATGGCGCGCGCTATCCGCTTGGCGAAGCGCTCCTCGCCGTACTCCCGGATCACGCGCTCGATCTCGCGCTCCGTAGCCTGTGCGAGGAACTGTGCGGCGGTCGGTCCGCCTGAGGCGTCGTCCATCCGCATGTCGAGCGGGCCGTCCTGCGCGAAGCTGAAGCCGCGCGCCGGGTCGTCGAGCTGCGGAGAGGACACACCCAGATCGAGCAACACGCCGTCAATTCCCCCGGCCACGCCCAACTGCGCGGCGATTTCGCCCAAACGCGCAAACGGACTCTGCACCAGCGCCAGTCGCCGCTCGCCCGCGAAGCGCTCGGCGCCCGCCCGGATCGCGCGCGGGTCGCGATCCAAGGCGATCACCCGGCCCTGCGGGCCCACGCGCTCGAGGATGCGCGCCGTGTGCCCGCCGCGCCCGAAGGTCGCGTCGAGGTAGCAGCCGCCCGCGCGGACATCTAGCGCGGCCAGCGCTTCCTCGAGAAGCACAGGCGTGTGCGCAGCCATGCGACGCGCCCTACAGCGACAGCGTTTCGAGTTCCGGCGGCAGCTCCTCGGCTGATTCGTCCATCTTCAGCCACTGCTCGCGGTTCTCGTTCCAATGCGCCTCGTCCCATAGCTCGAACCGGTTGCCCTGACCAATCAGCATCGCGCTGCGCGTGAGCTGCGCGTATTCGCGCAGACTCGGCGGAATCAGGATGCGCCCCGCGCCGTCCAGGTCGAGGTCCGCCGCGTGGCCGATCATCAGGCGCTGCAGGCGCCGCACGAGCGGATTGAGCGTCGGCAGACGGCGCAGCTTCAGTTCGATCTCCTCCCATTCGGGGAGCGGATAGATGAGGAGACAGCGGTCGGCGCGGTCGACGGTGGCGATCAGCCGCCCATTGGAGCGCTCCACGATGCGCTCGCGATAACGGGTCGGAATGGCCATCCGCCCCTTGTTATCCAGCGTCACCTTGTTTGCACCGCGAAACATGCGCTCACCGGGCCGTCGGCCCACCCTTGGACCGCCCTCACCCATTCATTCCCACTTTCTCCCACCGAGCTGCACTATAGGGAGCGCGAAAGCTGCAAGTCAAAAAAATTTCAGGGATTTCCTGTTTTGCGACAGATACTTAGGTCGCCGCCCATAGCGGGCCGATACGCTCGCGAAGCTCGTCTGACAGAAATCATGGGCTTAGGAAGTGTTCTTTATGTGCCTGCGTAGGCACATAACTCGAACTGACGCAAGCCCAGCTGCACCTGAGAGACAGGTTGCGCGCAAAATCTGCGCAAGCGGCTGCGCAAAGGCGGCGCCAATCGGGCGGGCGGCCGATCAATCGTGGCGAGGCATGGTTTGTAAGTAATTCCTGCACAATAGCCTGCGGCTGTCGCCACACTAAGCATTATCATTCAGGAATATTAAACGAATTGAGAGGGCGCGCCGCGCCAGCAAACGTAGCGGAGCGACGGCCTGAGCGGCCATGCGCCGCAGCGGACCTTGGTGAGACAACTGCCCGCCCTCAGACCGCGGTAAAACGGGCGGGCGGCGCCAGCTACGCCGCCTGGCTAAGAAGAAAAAGAAAGAAGGGAAGAGGAAGAAAAGGAGTCGGCCTGTAAGCCGGGTTCTGTCGAGGACAATCATTCATCTGGGATGCGCGTCACCGCGCACCTCTAGCGACCTACCCGGGAGCTCGTGCGGGCCGCACGTCCGGTCCCGGTCGTAAGACCCGGACCGCTTGCTCCCCTATTTGGTCTTGCTCCAGGCGGGGTTTGCCGTGCCGCTGAGTGTCGCCACCAGCGCGGTGCGCTCTTACCGCACCCTTTCACCCTTACCGGTCGCCTCACCGTAGGCGAGGCGACTTAGGCGGTTTGCTTTCTGTTGCACTTTCCGTGGGCTCTCGCCCCCCAGGCGTTACCTGGCGCCGTGCCCTGGGAGCCCGGACTTTCCTCCCCTCCCGCGAACGGGAAGAGCGATTGCCTGGCCGACTCCGACTGCGATAGTGGATGCATGAGAGCGCGTTCGCAAGGTCAGGCGATCGATAGCAGGCGCCGGCCGCGCAGCAGGCGCCGAAAGTACGCCGCCGATCTCGCCTCTGATCAACGCCGCAGCGCCTGCGCGCGTTCGTACAGCTGCGAGCGCTTCAGACCGGTCGCCTTGGCTGCTATTCGAGCGGCTTGCGAGGGCGGCAGCTCCTCCAGCAGAGCACGCAGCAGCTGATCGGCGTCGATCTGCGCCGCCAATGCGGGGCGCGGCTCGGCGCCGGCCACCACGACCACGATCTCGCCGCGAGACATGTCCGGGTCGCGCTCGACGCGCTCGCGCAGCTCACGCAAGGAACCCGCATAGCTCGTCTCGAAGCGCTTCGTCAGCTCGCGCGCGACGACCGCGCGCCTTTCGGCGCCGAATTCGCTTTCCATGTCCTTCATGAACTCAGCGAGCCGGTGCGGCGCTTCATAAAAGATCATCGTGCGCGTCTCATCGGCCAGCGCCTGCAGACGCTGGCGACGAGCTGCGCTCTTCGCGGGCGTGAATCCCTCGAATACGAATCGATCGGTAGGCAATCCCGCCACAGACAGGGCGGCGATCGCAGCACATGGACCGGGTACAGCCGCCACCTCGACGCCCCGCGCGCGCGCCGCCGCCGCCAAGTCGAACCCGGGATCGCTGATCAGCGGCGTTCCAGCATCGCAGACCAGCGCCACCGAGCGCCCGCTCAGCAATTGCGCGACCAGCTCCTCGCTTTTGTGCGCCTCGTTGTGCTCGTGCAAGGCGGTCATCGCCTTCTCAAGCCCGCAGGCCTGCAGCAGCTGTCTCGTGTGGCGCGTGTCCTCCGCAGCGATCAGATCGACGCTGGCCAGCGTCGCGCGCGCGCGCGGGCTGAGATCCGCAAGGTTGCCGATGGGCGTTGCGACGATATAGAGAATCCCTGGGCGGCTCTCCGGAGGAGTCATGTGGTGTGGGTCCAGGCGGTAAACTCGCGAGAGAGAAGCGGTTGGCGGTCAGCGACCTGCGCCATCGGTCAGACTCATAGGCTGGCGCGGCTGCGAAGGCCATACTAACCGCTAAGGAATCTCTGACTTACTCTGCTTCTGTGATCTCTAGCCGCTCGAAACGCCTTGCATTGCGGGCATTTCTTTGGGCTGAACCGTCGGGGCAGTAGGTTAATCAGAGCTTCCCTAACCGCCAGCCGCCAATCGCCTCAACATACTTCCGGAGCCCGCCCCATGCATCGCAGCCGACAACCGACGCGCTTGCTTCTGCTGAGCGTTCTCGCGTTGTTGCTCGCAGCGTGCGCTACGCAACCGACGCAGCCCACTTCGCCCTCCGCAAGCCGCCTGCTCGGCCAAGCGGAGCGCCTGTCGCGCGCCGGAGACTACGTGCGCGCCGCCCAGGCGTATGAGTCGCTCGCTGCGCAATCCGCCGCGGAGCTGCGTGACCGGTTTCTGCTGCGCGCCGCCCGCGAGTACGTGCGCGCCGAGCGCATCGATACGGCCAGCACGCTCGTGAAGCGCGTCAGCAGCGCGTTGCCGAGCGCCGACTTCACGCTGCGGGCTCAGGTCGTCGCGCAGATCGCGCTCGCGGAGAACCGTCCAGAAGACGCACTCGCCGAGCTCAATCGTATTCCTCAACCCGTCGCGCGCGACGCCCTGGCGGACGTGCTTGCATTGCGCGCACGGGCGCTGTTCGCCACGAACCGTCCGGCGGCCGGCGTGATCGTCGCTCTGGACCGCGAGCGGGCGCTCACCACGCGCGAGGAGATGCGCGAGAACCAGCGATTGATCTGGGAGGGCCTGCAGCGCAGCGCCGCCGGCGCCGCGGATTTCCGCGCGCCGCCCAACGCAAGCTCGGTGGTGAAAGGCTGGCTCGAACTCGGCGAGGCGGCCCTGATCGCGGCCCGCAATCCGTTTGCGGCGACCGACGACTTGTCGGACTGGCGCAGCCGCCACCCGACCCATCCAGCCAATTCGCTGTTGACCGAAGAAGTGCTTCCCGAACTCGGCGCCGGACTCGACTACCCCGCGCACATCGCACTGGTGCTGCCGCTCTCGGGTCGTCAACAAGCCGCTGGCGTGGCGGTGCGCGATGGCTTTCTGGCCGCGCTGCTGCAGCAGGACAGCGCCCAGCGTCCGCTGGTCAACGTATACGACTCCGCTGAAATGGGCGCACTTACCGCGTATCGGCGCGCGATTGTCGATGGCGCGCAGTTCGTCGTGGGGCCGCTCACCAAAGACGAGATCGCGGCGGTCGCCGAATCAGGCGAAACCAGCGCGCCGACGCTCGCGCTCAATCAACTTGCCGATGAAGTGCAGCCGCCGGCGTTCATGTATCAGTTCGCGCTCGATCCGGAGGAGGAAGCGCGCCAGGTGGCGCAGCGCGCAGTGGCGGACGGCCGCACTCGCGCATTGGTTCTGCTGCCGAACAACGAATGGGGTCGACGCCTGTACGCGGCGTTCGACACACAACTGCGCGAGCTCGGCGGCGCGATCGCCGGCATGCGCTTCTACGACAGCGCCGCACGCGACTTCTCCGATCCGATTCGCGCGCTGCTGCTCATCGACGAGAGCCGCGCTCGCGCCAACGCACTGGCCTCGACGCTCGGCATGCGCATGGAGTTCGAACCACGACGTCGCTCCGATGCGCACTTCATCTTTATCGGCGCGCAGCCCGTGCAGGGGCGATCGATCCGTCCGGCGCTGCGTTTTCACCTTGCAGGCGACCTGCCGGTCTACGCAACCTCGGATATCTTCGAGCCGGACGTGCAGAAGAACCGTGACCTGGAGGGCGTGCTGTTCCCCGACATGCCGTGGGTGATCTCGCCTGACTCGGTGTCCAGCACGCTGCGCGCAACGCTCAGCCGCCATTGGCCCGCGCGCGCCGCCGGACGCGGACGGCTGTACGCCTTCGGCTTCGATGCGTACCGGCTCGTTCCGCTGCTGCATACCGGACGCATTCACGGCGCCCACGCCATTCCCGGCATGACCGGGCGGCTATCCGTGGATGAACGCGGCCGCGTACATCGCGTGCTCGGCTGGGCGCGGATCGCCGACGGTCAGCCCACGCCGCTCGAAATCGTCAGTGCGGCTGTTACAGGCGCTCGTTAGCGCCGTCCGCGCCGTTCATGGACGATCGCGCGCGCAAGGATGCAGGCAGACGCGGCGAGCAGCTTGCGCTCGATCACCTGCTCGCCCATGGTCTGCAGTTGATAGTGCGCAACTACCGCTGCAAGGCGGGCGAAGTCGATTTGGTGATGCTCGATCGCGGCGTTCTCGCGCTGATCGAGGTGCGCTATCGGGCGACGAGCGATTTCGGCGGCGCCGCCGCTTCGGTCACGTGGCGCAAGCAGCAGCGCCTCATCCGCGCCTCACAACATCTGCTGATGCGGCGCCCGGACCTGAGCCGCTACCCTGCGCGGTTCGACGTAGTCGCGATCACCGCTGGCGCGCACGAGCCGCAGATCGACTGGATAAAGAGCGCTTTCACGACATGATCGCCAAAGAAGCTCCGAACGAACCTGCAACGCGCCCCCGGCGCCCTGCTGCGACGCGGCGCTAGCATCATGTGGCGCCGGATGCGCATCGTCGTTCTGCTCGCGATTCTCGCGTTCGTAGCGCTGAACACGTATTTCGATCGGCTGTATTCCACCGACTGGGACGCTCCGCTGCGCGTGGCGCTCTACCCGATCAACGCCGACGGCGGCGATGTGACTGAGCGATTCGTTCGCGGCATAAAGGCGGACGACTTCGTCACGATCGAGCGCTTCTTCGCGGAGGAAGCCGCAGCGCACGGTGCGCCGCTCGAGACGCCGGTGCGCTTCGAGCTCGGTCCGCAGCTACGCGAGGCGCCGCCAGCTCTCGATCCTGACGCCGGTCCGCTCGGCGTCGCGGCATGGAGCCTGCGCGCGCGCTGGTGGGCGTGGCGGACGCCCGAGGGCCGCGCAGCGCCGGACATCAAGCTCTTTCTGCTGTACTACGATCCACGCCGCTCGCCGGCGCTGCCGCACTCGACGGGGCTGCGCAAAGGACTGTTCGGCGTCGTGCACGTTTTTGCGGACCAGCGCATGCTCGGTTCGAACGACGTGGTGATCGCGCACGAGCTGCTGCACACGCTGGGCGCGTCCGACAAATACGAGCGCGGTACGAATCTGCCGCTCCATCCTGAAGGATATGCGGAACCGGATCGCGAGCCGCTTCATCCGCAAACCCACGCCGAGCTGATGGCGGGCCGCATACCGCTATCCCCTGACGAAGCGGACACGCCGGAATCCTTGCGTTACGTCGTCGTCGGACCGCGCAGCGCCGCCGAGATCGGCTGGAGCAAACCATGAATGCGGTGAACGACGGCGCACGCCTGAGCTGCACTCGACTGAGCGTCAGGGTCGCCGGCCGCACGTTGCTGCGCGACCTGGATTTCGCCTTGCCGTCCGGCGCCGTCGTCGGCCTGCTCGGCTGCAACGGCGCGGGCAAGACGCTGACGCTGCACACGCTGGCGGGCCTGCGCCCGCCCGCGGACGGTAATGTGCTGCTCGACGGCCGGTCGATCGCGCTCTGGCCGCGCAGGGCGGCGGCGCGCCGGCTCGGACTGCTGGTGCAGACCACGGAGGATCCGTTTCCCTCCAGCGTGCTGGACGCCGTGCTGATCGGGCGCCATCCGCATATCGACTTCTGGCGCTGGGAAAGCGAGGACGATCGCGCGCTGGCGCGCGCAGCGCTGGCGAGCGTCGGGCTTGCTCATTTCGAGCGCCGTGAAGTCGGCACGCTCTCCGGCGGCGAGCGCCGACGCGTGGCGATCGCCGCACTACTCGCGCAGGACCCTGACGTGATGCTGCTCGATGAACCCATCAATCACCTCGACCCTCATCATCAGATAGACGTGCTGCGCCTCGTGCGGGCGAAAGCGGACGCCGGACGCGCAGTGCTCATGAGCCTGCACGACGCCAGTCTCGCAGCTCGCTTCTGCGATTCGGTCCTGATGATGTTCGGCGACGGCGGCTGGCTGTACGGTCCCTCGCGCACGACGCTGACAGAAGACACGATCGCCCGGCTGTACGGCTTGCGTGTACGTGAGCTGAGATGGGAAGGAGGGAGAACGTTCGCGCCAATAGATGAGAAGCGGATAGCGGATAGCGGATAGTCAGAAGCAGAAGATGGCGCAGTCCCTCTGAACTATCCGCTATCCGCTGCGTGCTATCGTCCAGCCAGCTGCGCCATGATTGGCCCATGCAGCCTCCCATTGGTCGCCAGCACGCTGGTCGTGGCGAGATCCGGCTCGCGACCCTGCAAATCCGTGAATCGCCCTCCGGCTGCGGTCACGATCACCCACAGCGCCGCGATGTCGAGGATGTTCACATCCGACTCGATCACCGCATCGATCTTCCCTGAGGCGAGCAGGTGGTAGTGCAGGAAGTCGCCATATCCTCGGATGCGATTGACGCGCGCAACGAGCCGGCCGTAGTTCGCCCAGTGCGGTCCGCTGGCGAGCGTCTTGAGATTTCCCGCAGAAACGGCGGCCGCTTCCAGCAGATCGATATCGCTCACTTTCACGTTGCGCTCGTTCAATCGGGCCAACGGCTGCAACTGCGCGCCTTGCGCCTCGTGCGCCAACTGCGCATACGCCAGCTCGCCGTACACTGGCGCGGATGACACGCCGACGATCAACCGGCCGCGGTGCATCAGAGCGATCTGCGTCGAGAACATCGGGTACTCGCGCACGAACGCCTTCGTCCCATCGATCGGGTCGACCAGCCAGAGATACTCCGCATCGAGCGCGCTCGCGCCGGTTTCCTCACCGTAGAAGCCGTGCGCAGGGAAGCGCTCGCCGATCACCGTGCGGATAGTCTTTTCGGTCTCCACGTCCGCCTGCGTGACCGGCGACTCATCCGCCTTGAGCGTCACTTCGATATTGCGCTGGTAGTAGCGGCGCACGACATCCGCAGCGGCGCGTGCGGCGTCCAATGCGGCGATGAGGAAAGGGGAATGCATGAGGAAGCGGTTGGCGGTTGGTCAGATGCAACGACGCATGATACGCCGCGCGGCGGCAATCGGCTGGCGTAAAGTTCTCTGAACTATCCGCTATCCGCTCAAGCCCTGCGCTTGACACCCTACGCGTCCTTGTCTACTTTCCCGCCTCCCTCAGGTGATCGCGCGCCGCTCGGCGGGCGCGATAAACGGGAAGCCGGTTCGTTCCTGCACGCGCTCTTCGAAGCAAGTGCAGAAATTATCCCGGCGCTGCCCCCGCAACGGTATTCGAGTCAATCGGCGTCACGAGACTCCCGCCTCTTGGTCGGGAAGCTCAGCCACTGCGAAGCACAAGCTTCGCGGGAAGGTGACGCCGGCGAGCGTCCACACGCGCTCACTCGAGAGCCCGGAGACCGGCCTGACGGTTACACCGGCGTCGCGGCGGGCGATGCATGTGCGCCGTCGCACTCCTCCCCGCAGCTTCGCCGCCCTGGCGACCTTCACACCATGCGGGCGTGCATGGGGAGCGTGCAATCATGAAGAGCAACAAACTCGGCGTTGCGGCCGCGAGCGCCGTCCTATCCATCTCGATTCCAGTCCTTCCGTCGGCCGCCTCCGGCGCAGAGCCTTCCGGCCGGGCCGAGGAAATCATCGTAACCGCGGCGCGCGTCGAGCAACCTGTCAGCGAAGTCATCGGCTCGGTCTCGGTGATCACGCGCGAGGACATTCAGCGGCGGGTGACGCAGTCGATGCAGGACCTGCTGAGCGGCGAAACCGGCCTGGATGTCGTGAACACCGGAGGCCTGGGCAAGCTGTCCAACGTCTTCCTGCGCGGCGCGGACGCCGAGCAGGTGCTGGTGCTCGTCGACGGCGTGCGCATCGGTTCAGCCACGAGCGGCACGACGGCGTTCGAATTCCTGCCAGTCGAGGAGATCGAGCGCATCGAGATCGTGCGCGGACCGCGCTCGAGTCTCTACGGCGCCGACGCCATGGGCGGCGTGATCCAGATTTTCACGCGGCGCGCCGACGGCGTTTCGTTCAAGGCGGGCGTCGGCTCGCACGAGACGCGCCAGGCCAACGGCTCGTTCGGAGCTACGGGAGAAAACGCCTGGGTCAGCCTTTCCGGCGGGCGTCAGCAGAGCGAGGGCTTCAACTCCTGCCGCGGCGCGCCGTTTCCGCCCGGAGGCGGATGCTTCACGTACGAGCCCGACGCGGATGGCTACGAGAGCACATCCGGCAGCGCGCGAGCCGGCTATCGCTGGGGCGATCGTGCTGAAGTGGAGGCGAGCGCGCTCTATGCGCGCGGCGTCACGGAATTCGACGGGAGCTTCAGCAACGAGACTGACTTCACGCAGCGGGTCGTCACGTTGCGCAGCAGCGTTCGCGCAACGGATCGCTGGCGGCTGCACGTAACGGGCGGTGAAGCACGAGACGACCGCAAGGATTCTTACGACGATCCGTACTCCGCGAGCGGGGCGTCGCCCGCAGGCCGGTACAGTACGGTGCGCCGCAACGCTTCACTGCAGTCCGACGTGACGCTCACCCCGGTCCAGTTGCTCACGTTCGGGGCCGACTACGTAGACGACCGAATCGCTTCGAGCACGGGGTACACGACCACATCGCGCGACAACGTCGGGCTGTTCGCGCAATGGCAGGCTCGACTAGGCGCACACAACTTGCTCCTGTCGGCGCGCCACGACGACAACGAGCAGTTCGGCGGCTACGACACGGGCAGCGTGGGCTGGCGCTGGACGCTCGCTCCGCAACTCACGGTCACCGCGGCCTGGGGCAGCGCTTTCGGCGCGCCGACATTCAACGATCTCTACTATCCGGGCTTCAGTAATCCAGATCTCGATCCCGAGCGGTCGAAGAGCTATGAGCTGGGCGTCAATGGGGTCGCCGGCGCCTTGCGGTGGTCCGCCGCCGTGTACGAAAGCCGCATCGACGACCTGATCGTCTATGACGCGAGCATCTGGGCGCCCAACAACCTGCACGAGGCGCGCATTCGCGGCGTAGAGTTGGAGGCGGGCGTCGACGTGCGGTCCTGGAGCTTCACGTTGGGCTACTCGGGCCTGGATCCGCGCAACCGCACCGCGGGCGACTATTACGACGCCGTCTTGCCGCGGCGCTCACGCCATTCCGGACGACTTGGCGTCGCCCGCTCCTTCGGCCCGCTGGACGCCCGCATCACTCTGACGGCCGCCGGCCCGCGCTACGACGACGTGGCGAATCAGAACAGGCTCGGCGGCTACGCGCTCCTCGACCTGGTGTTCGACTATGCGCTGAATGAGCGCTGGACGCTGCAGGCGCGCGTCGCCAACGCTCTCGATCGCGACTATCAAACGGTGCGGCTGTTCAACCAGGATGGACGCACGTTCCTCGCGAGCGTGCGCTATCAGCCGCGCTGAGCAGTGCAGCGAGCAAGCGAGGTCGAGGCCCATACGGAGCGTTTTTGCTTCCTGTTGGAAGCGATCATCGGTCCGCGGTTGGCGGGCAGTGAAGAGGAGCTCTGGCTGACGGCGCGTCAGGCTGCTTACGCCAACCGCTATCGCCAGCCGGCGATCGTCCAGCGCTACAATCAGCCGACCTCTGCGATCCTGGAGCGAACCATGGGCCATCGTCTGAGCAAGATCTACACGCGTACCGGCGACCAGGGAACGACCGGTCTGGGCGATGGCGCTCGCGTACCGAAGACGCACGCGCGCATTGAAGCGTATGGCACGGTCGACGAAGCGAACTGCGTGCTCGGCATGGTGCTCTCCGTCCCGGGCCTGCCCACTGATGTGGTGGAGGTGCTGACGCGCATCCAGCATGAGCTGTTCGACCTCGGAGGCGAACTCGCCGTGCCCGGTCATCACATCGTCACGGACGCGCATGTCGAACGGCTGGAGCAGGACCTCGACCGATTCAACGCGCCGCTGCCGCCGCTCAAGGAATTCATCCTGCCGGGCGGCGGTCCCGCGGCCTCCGCCTGCCATCTCGCCCGCTCAACCACCCGCCGCGCCGAACGCCGCGTCTGGGCGCTCGCCGCGCAGGAAGACATCCCGCCGCAACCCGCGCGGTACCTCAATCGCCTCTCCGACTTGTTGTTCGTGATCGCACGCGTGCTCGCGCGCCATGAACATGGCGCGGAGGTTCTTTGGCGGCATGTGAGGAAGGACAAAAGCGGATAGCGGAGGCGGATAACGGATAGTCAGAGGGAGATCCGCGGCGTTTTTCGGCTTCAGAACTGCGAAGCGACCTGATGAATGGCGCGGGCTCTCTGAACCAACCGCTAACCGCTTTCCAAACCGCTATCCGCTTCCCGCCTAATGCCAGGCGAGGCGCCGTTCTTCCGGACGCAGACGAATCGTGACTTCCCGCGCGAGCTCGTGAGAGACGATAAGCGAGGCTTCGAGCCGGTTGACGGCGACCGGCCTGACCGTGGAGCCGCGCAGCGAGTGCGTGATCATGAAGCTGTGATGCTCGCCGCGATGCGTTGCCGCAAACTGCACCAGCAGGTTCACGGCCGGGGGTTGCTCGTCCAGTGAATTGATGCGCTCGTCGCAGATCACAGTGAACGCTTCCTCGGCGCAGCCGCCCGGCAATGCGCCTGCACTGTGCAGCTCGGCGAGGAATTCGCGCACCTGTCGCGCGACGCGAGGCCAGGCGTTGTGGTCGGCGGCCGCCATGGCGCACCAGCGCGTACCGCGCTCGATCGCGTTGATCACGAACAGTGCGAAACGACGCTTGGCCAGATAGGACCATTCGGATGAGGCGCTGGCGCCGCATGCGAGCGTACGCAGCGCCGGGCGCTCTCCGCCAGGACTGCGCACCGACTGCAGAACGTTCACGCCGTGCGCAGTCAACACCCAGCGATCCTTCGGGCTCACCTCACGCGCGAGCTTCGCGTGGGCGCGCAGCAGCGGTTCGGGCTCGCTGGCTGCGCAAGCAGCGGACACTGCTTCACCCGAGCGCGACAGCAATCCTGCAACGGCGCCGCCGTTGCCGAACACCTCGCTCCGGCCGCGCAGCCTATCCGTCGCGATGATGCGCGGGTAGAACATCAGCGCATCATCGCTACGGAAACTCAGCGTGCGCACAGCGCGCACGGCCGCGGCCGCGCTATCCCAGCTCGAAGGCGGATCCACGATCAGCATGGCGCGCCGGGCGCGGCAGAACCGAGCAGCTGCGAGCAATGCGCTCGCGCCCACATCTTGCGTGCGCGACAGGGGCGGAATGTAGACGAACGCGAGATCATCCAGGTCCGCGAGCGCGAACAGTCCTGTGCGGCTGGCCGCCGAGCCGATCACGTCATAGTCGGTGATCGGTCGACCGTCGTCCCCGTCCGGATTGGAGCTCACGTAGCCGACCGGAAGATTCGTGCCCGGCATCAGCGTGCGTTCCGGACGTCGCACCGGCAGCGGTGCGCGAACGCGCACGAGATCGGAGTCCAGCAGCGCAGTCGCCACGTAACGCGGATCTTCCGGATCCATCGAGACGCTGCGGAACGTCTCCTGCGCCTCGATGCGCTCGGAGCCCGGCGAGCGCACGCGCTGCACAACCAGGTTGAAACTTTGTTGATCTGCAGGGTCGATGCGATCGTAATCGATCGATGCGCGCAGAAACTCGCGTGTGCCGGGCGCCCGCGCTTCAAGCTGCAGGTACTCGCCCGCTGCGCAGCGCAGCGACAACGTCGCTGCAGACGCGCCGTTCGCGACGCGTACGATCACCGCCTGACGGCCGCCCTGTTCGAAAAAGTGCTCGACTGCGTACGACAGCGGGCTCGGTTGCCACAACCCGCCGAAGTGTTGATGAAACTCCGCGTAACTGCGCACGATGACCGGTTGGTTCAACGGACCGCGCAGCGTGCGACCAACGAATGCAGTCAATTGCGCGCTGGCGCGTGCGATCGGCTGATCCGCGCTGGGTGTTTCCGCGATACGTATGTCCGCCGGCGAGAGCAGGGCGGCGCTCCTCCGTTGTTCGTTGCGCCGTAAGTTAGCACAGCAAGCCAGGCGTCGAGCAACGCGCGAACGGACTCAGAGCTCACGGACGGCGAAAGTGTCGCACTCGTTTACAACGCCCATGTCATAACCGCGCCGAAACCAGCGCACGCGCTGCTTGGACGCGCCATGTGTAAAGGATTCCGGCGCCACTACGTCGCCGGCCTGGCGCTGCAGACGATCGTCGCCGATAGCGCTCGCCGCGTTGAGCCCTTCCTCCAAATCGCCCGCCTCCAACAAGCGTCGCGAGCGATCCGCATGGTGCGCCCAGATGCCTGCGAAACAATCAGCCTGCAACTCTTGACGCACAGACAACGCGTTCGCCTGCACCCGGTCGGCGCGAGCGCGGGCGGCCGCGACGCGCTCGGATACTCCCAGCAACGTCTGCACATGATGTCCGATCTCGTGCGCGATGACGTATGCCTGGGCGAAATCGCCCGGAGCGCCGAAGCGCGAATGCAGCTCCTCGTAGAAACCGAGGTCGATGTACGCCTTACCGTCGGCGGGGCAATAGAATGGACCGACCTGCGCCTGCGCATAGCCGCAACCCGACTGCACTGCGCCGGAGAACAACACCAGCTGCGGCTCGCGGTACTCACGCCCGGCTGCGGCGAAGATCTCACCCCAGGTCTGCTCGGTATCAGCCAACACAACGGAGATGAACTCGCGCAGTTGCGCCTCGGCTGGCGACTCTTCGTAGGCTCCCTCTTCGATCACGCCTGGCTGTTGCGGCAGATTCTGCAGCACGACGCCGGGATCCTGACCAAAATAGATCGCGAGCAACACGAACAACAGGCCCCCGAGGCCGATGCCGCCCGCCTTGCCGAACCGCACGCCTCGGCGATCCTCGATGTTCGAGCTGCCGCGCCTGCCGCGCCATCGCATGCCGGGCCCCTGTCTGGTCCTCGCTGTGAAGTAACACTCCGTCCGAACGGCGCAACCGTTCACTCGAAACGCAAGGCGCAATTCGAATCGAAGCAGTCCGTTGAAAACGAACGCCGCGCCGCCGGGTTCCCGCGCGACGCCTCGACGGGGCCGACTAGCGGCTGCCGGCGGGCGCGCCGCCGCCGGAAGTCTGCGCAGTCTTTTTCTTCTGCGGGGCGGACGCCGCCGACGGCCGCTGCTCCGCGTCCTTAGCTTCGCTTTCCTGCTGCGGAACGATGACGCCGTCGCGCATGGCTTCGAATTCCTCGGCGCTCACCAGCAACTCGGTATGGCCGTCCCAATTGGCGCCGTGCGGCACGCGGTTCTCGACGCGTCTTGCGGCGGCGACATGAGCGTCCACTGTGAGTCCGGGCTGCGACACGGGCGTAGCCACGCCGCGCGGGTCGGCGATCAGTGCGTTGACCAGGTCGAGGTCGACCTGCGTCCCGTGCTCGCGAATGCGCCGCCACATGTCATCGGAAATCGCAGCATTCAGCAGCGCCTCCGCGCCGCTTGGATGCTCGCGATCGTCGTCCTCCATGATGGGGAACGCCTGAACGTACAGATCGGCGCCGCGCCATCCAAATACGAAGGGCTGGTTCACCACTGTTACTTGCGCGCCGATGGGGATCTTGTCGAACAGCTCGGCGATATCTTCAGGATAGAAGCGGATGCAGCCGTGACTCGAACGCAGGCCCACGACGTAGGGCTTGTTCGTGCCGTGCATCAGGTAGCTGGGCCAGCCGAGACGCATCATGTGCGCGCCCAGCGGATTGTCCGGGCCCGGGGGGACTTTGGCCGGCAACGGATCACCCGCCTCGCGATGCTCCTTGCGCACCGATGCAGGCGGATACCATGTTGGGTTCTTGACTTTGGCCGTCACCTTGGTCGTGCCCACCGGCGTCTCCCAACCGACCTTACCGATGCCGATCGGGTGGGTGATCACCTGTCGCGGCTCACCTTTCTTCGCCTTCGGAAAATAGAACACGCGCAACTGCGCCAGATTGATCACCACGCCTTCGCGGGGCGCATCCGGCAGAACGAATTGCGTGGGCAGCACGATCTCGCGTCCCACGCCGGGAAGCCACGGATCGACGCCCGGGTTGGCGCGCACGATCTCCTCGTAGCCGAGATTGAAGCGGCGCGCGATGTCGGAAAGCGTGTCCTCGCCTTCGACGCGCGTCACCTGCAATTCGCCGATCACCTCAGTCCGCGGCGTGAGTTCGAACGCGTGCGTAGCCAGCGGCGCCTCGATGGGCGCTGCGGGTTTATCGAGCTCGACCGCCTGATCCTGCGGCGCCAGGAGCTGGCAGCCAGCCGCGAGCGAGAGGAGCGACAGGATGACGAGGCGGGAGAAATAAGTCTTCATGCCCGGATTATGGCCCGATCGAGCCATGCGCAGCACCCGTTGTCGCGCGTGGCAGACAGGTGGAAGCGGAGAGCGATTTGGAAGCGGATAGCGGATAGTTCAGAGGCAGCCTGGGCCATTCATCAGCGGCTTGGAGCTCTGACGTCGAAAGGCGTCGCGAGCTCTCACTATCCACTATCCGCTATCCGCCATCCGCTTCCTCACAGCACCACCGGCCGATCCGGCAGCTCATTGCTGTCCGGCGTGGGAAAATGCTGCGTCACGAGATCGGCGACCGCGCGCACGCCTTCCACGGCGGCGCGCCGGGCGTCGCCCCGCCGGAACGCTTCTTCCATGCACGCGCACGCTCGCGCCCACTGCTGGTCGGCGACACGGCCGTTGAAGGCGCGGTCGGCGACGATTTCGACATCACGATCCGCCCAGAGCACGTAGATCAGCACACCATTGTTCGCTTCGGTGTCCCAGACGCTGAGCTCGGCGAAGACCTGCAGAGCGCGCTCGCGCGGCGTCAGTCCTTGCAGCAGATCAGCGGCGCTGAGATTGGCCTCCACGGCGAAGCAGATCTCGCCGCCGTGTCTGCGCTCGGACTCCGCGATCTCCCGCTCCACTTCCTCGAGCGTCGCATCGTCGAATACACGGCGCAGCGCCCAGCCGGTGGCGAACAGATGCCGCAACACGCGAACGGCGCTCATGGGCCTGCTCCCGACGGCGCGGTCTGCGCTGCGCCCGATCGGCTCGCTCGCCTGGCCGCATTCACCATCGCCCTGAGGCGCCTCCGCCGCCGAAGCTTCCCCCGCCGCCGCCCCACCTTCCGCCAAAGCCTCCGCCGCCGCGCCAGCCGCCGAGCCCACCCCAGTGATGACCGCGCCTTCTGCTGCTCCAGCCTCGTCCGCCGCCGGCGCCGCTGAATACTGTGAACAAGAACGCAATGATGGCCGCACCGATCGCCATACCGAGAGCGCTGGTGAGCAGCCAGACGAGCACGCCGGCTGCGCCGCCCGCGAACGCCGCGCCGCCGAGCGTGCCGAATATGCGCCGCAGTACGCCGCTTACCACGAACAGCAGCATCAAGAACACCGGCAGGGCGGCGCCCACGTCTTCCGCGCCGCGTTCCTGCGGGCGGCGCAGTGTTTCGGGCAGAGGCTCGCCTTCGATGATCGCCATGATGCGCTCGAGCGCCGCGACCACACCGCCGTAGTAGTCGCCTTCGCGAAAGCGCGGCGCAATCACCTGCTCGATGATGCGGTTTGCGATCACATCGGGCAGCGCGCCCTCCAGGCCATAGCCGACTTCGATACGCACTGCGCGATCGTCCTTGGCCACCAGCAGGAGCACTCCGTCGTCTACACCCTTGCGCCCGAGGCGCCACTGTTCGGCGACGCGGATGGAGTACTGCTCGATGGTTTCGGGCTGCGTAGTGGGCGTGAACAGTACGGCGATCTGGGCGCCCTCGGCGGCTTCGAACTCGCGCAACCGTTGCTCGAGACTCGCCACCTGTTCCTGCGTGAACGTGGCGGTCAAGTCCGTGACGGGTCCCCGCAGCGGCGGGATCTCGAGCTGCGCGCGCAGCGGCGGCGCGAGCAGCAGCAAGCAAAGCGCCGCCCCGATCGCTCGCACCGCAGCACGCACGACCATCCGCGTCGCTTCAGCCCGCCGGCTCGGCGGGCTGCGGTTCGGGACCCGCGCCGAAATCGACCGTGGGCGGCCGCGAGATCTGCGCTTCATCCTGGACGGTGAAGTTGGGCTTCACCTGGTGGCCAAAAACGCGCGCCGTGATGTTGGTCGGAAATGAGCGCACCGTGACGTTGTACGCCTGAACCGCTTCGATGTAGCGCTTGCGCGCCACCGCAATGCGATTCTCCGTCCCCTCGAGCTGCGCCATAAGATCGTTGAATCCGGAAATGGACTTCAGGTCCGGATAGCGCTCGACGACCACCAGCAGGCGCGAGAGTGCGGAGGTGAGCTCGCTCTGGGCGACCTGCCACTGCTGGAAAGCCTCCGGGTTGTTGATCAGCTCGGGCGTCGCCTGGATGGAAGTCGCGCGGGCGCGCGCCTCCACGACTTCATCGAGGATCTCCTTCTCGGCCGCGACCGCGCCCTTGACCACATTGACGAGATTCGGCACGAGATCCGCGCGGCGCTGATATTGGTTGAGCACTTCGGACCACGCGGCAGCCACCTGCTCGTCCTGGCGCTGCAATGTGTTGTAACCACACCCGGCGAGCAAGAAGGCCGCGAGGAGGACGGCGGCGGAGCGCAAGGCGTGCATAGGACGGACCTCTCGGGCGGGGCGTCGAACGTTGGCGGAATCAACGGGCATGAAATCACCGAGCATGGGTGAGAGTTCCGCCGACAGCAAGGCGGCCCTTCGACCCTGGCCTCCTCACCCTCACCAGATCTTCACGCGCTCCTGCGGCGCGCGCCACATCCGGTCGCCCGGGCGCACGCCGAACGCCTGATGGAACTCCGGCAGGTTCATCACCACCGCGTTGGTGCGGTACTCGCTCGGGCTGTGCGGATCGGTGAGCAGTCGCCTGCGCAACTCGTCCTCGCGGTACTTGCGGGCCCAGCCCTGCGCCCAACCGATGAAGAAGCGCTGCTCCCCCGTGAAGCCGTCGATGACCGCCGGCTCGCGGCCGTCGAGCGACAAGCGCCAGGCGCGATAGGCCATGGCGAGTCCGGCGAGATCGGCGATGTTCTCACCCATGGTCAGTTGGCCATTCACGTACAACCCCGGCAGCGGGCTCAGCTTGCCGTACTGCTCGCCGAGTTGCTGGGCGCGACGCGTAAACTCCTCGTTGTCCTCGGCGGCCCACCAATCGTTCAGGTTGCCGGCGCCGTCATAGCGGCGACCCTGATCGTCGAAGCCGTGACTGATCTCGTGACCGATCACCGCGCCGATGGCGCCGTAGTTCACGGCGTCATCGGCCTCGACGTCGAAGAATGGCGGCTGCAGGATGGCGGCGGGAAACACGATCTCGTTCGCCGGCGGGTTGTAATAGGCGTTGACGGTCTGCGGCGTCATGAGCCACTCGGTCCGATCCACCGGCCCGCCGAGCCGCGCCACGTCGCGCTCGAAGCGGACAGTCGCCGCGCGCATCTGATTGCCGATCAGATCGTCGCGCCGCACTTCGAGCGCCGACCAGTCGCGCCACTTCTGCGGATAGCCGATCTTGGCGGTGAATTGCTCCAGCTTCGCGTGAGCCTTCTTCTTGGTCGCCGGAGTCATCCATTCGAGTTCATCGACGCCGTCCGCGAACGCCTCGAGCAGGTTCGCGACCAGCTCGTCCATGCGGCGTTTGGCTTGCGGACTGAAGTTGCGCTCCACGTAGATCTTGCCGACCAGCTCGCCGACCGCGCCCTCGACGGCGTCCACGCCGCGCTTCCAGCGCGGCTTGAGCTCCTCGATGCCGGACACCGTGCGCTGATGGAAATCGAAATGCAGCTTCACGAAACGTTCCGGCAGATCCGGGGCGTAGGCGTTGAGCAGCTTGAAGCGGAAGTAGTCGCGCCAGACTGCGACGGGCGTGCTCGCGATCAGCGCGTCCAGCGCCTCGAAATAGCTCGGCTGCGAGACGATGAGGACCTCGGCCTTGTCGGCCGGAATCTGCGCGCCTTCGAAAAACGCATCCCAGTCGAAAGCGGGCATGAGCTCGCGCAGCGTGGAACGCTCGTAGCGGTTATAGGTCTTTTGCGCGTCGCGGTTCTCCACGCGCGTCCAGTGCGCCTTCGCCAGCTCGGTCTCCAGCGCAAGGATACGATCGGCGGCCGCTTCCGGCGCAGGCGTATCCGCGGCGGCGAGCAGGTCGCGCACGAACGCACGGTACTTGTCCCGCACGTGCTTGAGGCGCTCCTCATTGGAGAGGTAATAGTCGCGATCGGGCATCCCGAGCCCGGTCTGGTAGACGATGCTGACGTACTGGCTGGAGTTCTTCTCGTCGATGCCGACGAAGTAGACGAATGGATGCTGCGCCTGGATGCGTTGCGACCAGCCGATACGCCGCGCCACATCGCGTCTGGAGGCGAGCGAGTCGATGCGCTCGAGCTCCTCCGCGAGCGGCTTCAGGCCCTGCGCCGCGATACCTTCCGCATCCATGAAGCTCGCATAGAGGTCGCCCACCTTCTGCGTATCCGAGCCGGGCGGCGCGTTCGCGGCGGCGGCCTCCTCCACGATCGCGCGCAGGTCGCTTTCTGCACCCTCCTGCAGCACCGCGAAGGCGCCGTAGTTGGAGCGATCCGACGGAATCTGCGTCGTGCTGAGCCACGCGCCGTTCACGAAGCGATAGAAATCGTCCTGCGGCCGCACCGAGCGGTCCAGGTTGTCGATGAGCACACCCGATCGCGCAATTCCACCGGCGTCCCCGGCGACCCTCGGGGCGCCCGAGGAGGTCGCCGGCGCATCCACGGCGCACGAGGCCGCGAGCACGGCGCAGGAAAAAGCGAGGACCAGCTGTCCCATTCTCGTGGATCGACTCATGAATCGCGCTCCGCTTGTAGGGAGATGCAGGGCGCCGCAGCGTAGAGGCGGTTCGGCCGGCGACGCAATGGGCAGTAATGACCGCCGCGGAGCTCGTGAGTTCGCAACGAGCGGAATGTATACGGACGATGTATACGAACGGCCGCACGGGAAGCCGGGCAAAAAAAACCCCGAGCTTGCGGCCCGGGGCGCAGAAGCGGACTTTCTGAAGGGTAGTAAAGCCCGCTAGGGGATACCGCAGAGGTTCAAGCCAAAACGCCGTTCCTCGCTGCGAGGCTCGGCCGATGCGGCCCAGCGGCGCCGCTCAGTGCAGACGCGACCATTGCAGGACCTTGATATCCTTCGTTTCGCACTCGAAATTCTTCGCCAGCACCGAGGCCGCCTCTTTCAGGTCGCCGCGCGGGAGCACGCGGTTCACTTCGACCACCCCGCGAAACTCGCTGAGCCCGCGCGGCGCGCGCTCCTGCATGAGGAAATGCGTGTAGTACTTGATGCTCATGGGCGCGAGCCTAGGCGGCGCGCGCGCCCCATACCGTGAAGGGCTGCACACTTTTTTTTGGGCATTAGCCCATATCAGGCGACGCCTGAAGGCCGATTGGCGAACCGGAGGACCCGCAGGGCCTGGCGGCGCTGGCCGGGCCGACGCATCTGGCCGGGAAAGAAGCGGATAGCGGATAGTTCGGATGAGAGAGGCGCTGCGGCGCTTTCATCCTGGCGAGTCGCCCAAGGCGCGAGGAAGCTGACGCACAGGAATGGATGTGGCCGCAGAAAAGGCTTTGCGCTCTGATTGGATAGTACTTGTTTGACCTTTCCCCGCAGATGTCCCGTTACAAACCACCCCAGCCGAAAGGCTCCAAGTTCATAACGCCCGAGGGCGCGCAACGCTTGAAGAACGAGCTCGACCATTTGTGGCGGGTGCTGCGTCCGCAGGTGACGCAGGCCGTGCAGGAGGCGGCGGCGCAGGGCGATCGCTCCGAGAACGCCGAGTACATTTACGGCAAGCGTCAGTTGCGTGAGATTGACCGACGGGTGCGCTTCTTGCGCCAGCGGTTGGACGGCATGGTGGTCGTCGACCAGCCGCCGGCGGACCCGAACCGCGTGTTCTTCGGCGCATGGGTCACGCTCGAGGACGAGCACGGCGCGCATTCGCGCTATCGCGTCGTCGGTCCGGACGAATTTGACGCGAACCGCGGCCTGATCAGCATGGACTCGCCGCTCGGCCGCGCCCTGCTGCGCAAGGCGCTCGATGAGGAGGTGACGGTGGAGACGCCGGCGGGCGCGAAGACGTATGTGATTGTAGAGGTGGAGTATGAGCGGAGCGGTTAGCGCTTGGCGCCGAGGATCGGCGGCGGCCTTCTGACCAATCGCCAACCGCTTCTAGGGAAGCTCTGATTAACCTACTACCCTGACGGCTCAGCCCAAAGAAGTGCCCGCAATGCAAGGCGTTTCGAGCGGCTCGAGATCACAGAAACAGAGCAAATCAGAGATTCCCTAGAGCCCGAACAACGAAAACACCTTGTGCAGCGCGCCGTTCGCGCCGTTTAGCTCGCGCGTACGGCGCTCGGTCATGCGACGCTGCAGGGCCGCCCGCTTCTGCTCCAGCCATGCTTCGCGCGCGTCGCCCATGGCGCGCTTGCGCCGATTGTCCTTCGCGGTGCGGAAGCGACAAAAATCCTGGTAAGCATCGAGGTCGTGGCGTAGCTCACGGCACACCAGCTCGATCATGATCGCGTGCTCGAAGGAACTGGCGCCTGCCGGGGCGCTAAAGCAGGCGAGCGCGTTCAGCGCACGCTGTCTGTCGGCCTCACTCAGTCGCCACTCCAGGTCGTTGACCATCTCGAGCAGCGTACGCAGGCGCGCATAGCGTTCCTTGACGAACGGCGCGGGCTGCGCCTGCATGCCGCGTTCGAGCACCTCGTGCGCCGCGGCGACGATCGCATCCTGCGGCCGATTGCGCGCGTTCGCCTGGCTCTCGCGCGCCATTTCCGCCAGGCGCTCGAGATCGTAGTCGTTGAGATGGAAGCTAAGTTTGTAGGGCATGACGCGGAGGAAGCGGTTAGCGGTTCGTGCTGAGCACGGGCGGCGCCCTTCTGACCAACCACTAATCGCTAAGCCGCTTCTTCTCTAAGTAATCTCTGACTTACTCTGTTCTGTGATCTGGTGTTGCGGGCGTTTCTTTGGGCTGAACCGTCAGGGCGGTAGATTAATCAGAACTCCCTAAACCAGCACATTCTTGAACTGCCAAGCATCGCTGACGTCGACATCTTCTTCGAAGAGACGGCCGCGATCGTCGAGTGGGCGCCACTCGCTGTATTCGCCGACCACCAGCCCGAGATAGGGCCTGCAGATCTCCAGGATGCGCCGGAAATCGATCTCGTCCGGCTCGACTATGCCTGCATCGGGGTTCTCGATCGCCCACACCAGCCCGCCCAACACCGCGACGGTCACCTGCAGGCTCGTAGCGTTGTTGTACGGCGCGAGCTGGCGCGCCTCCTGCACCGAAAGCTGCGAACCGTACCAGTATGCATTCTTCTGGTGACCCGCGAGCAGCACGCCGAGTTCATCCACGCCGTCGATGATTTCGTCCATCAGGATGCGCTTGCGCTCCTGCAGTCGCCAGTTGCGGCCGGCGAACTCGTGCACCGACAGCACGGCGTCATCGCATGGGTGATATGCGTAGTGCACCGTCGGTCGATAAACGAGCGCGTCCCCCTGCCTCACCGTGAGGTAATCGGAGATGGAGATCGACTCGCTGTGCGTGATGAGAAAGCCGTGAAACGGGCCGGCGAGCGGCGTCCACGTGCGCACACGGGTGGCGGCGCCGGGCTGCATCATATAGATCGCGCTGCCGCATCCGAAATCGTGCTGCAAGGCGCGCGGCGGCAACTGCTTCTCATGGGAGCCCCAGCCGAGTTCCGCGGGCTGCGCGCCCTCGCCGGCGAAGCCGTCCACCGACCAGGTGTTGACGAACTCGCCGGGGCGTTTCGGGACGTTCGCGACCTGCGTATCGCGCTCCGCGATGTGGATCACCTTTACGCCGAGCCGCTGCGCCAGCGCAGCCCACTGCGCGCGAGTGCTCGGATCGTCAACCTCGACGCCGGTGTCCGCGGCGATATTGAGCAGCGCCTGCTTCACGAAATGCGACACCAGCCCGGGATTAGCGCCGTGAATGAGGACGGCGGTCGGCCCGTGCGGATTTCTCGCTCGCACCTCCAACGCGGACTCGCGCAGCGCGTAGTTCGTGCGGCGCGCCGGCGGCAGCTTTGGATCGGTGTAGCCGCCCGGCCAGGGCTCAATGCAGGTATCCAGGTACAAGACGCCCTTCTCGCGGCACAAGTCGATGAGCGCGATGCTCGAGACGTCGACCGACAGATTCAGCAGAAAATCGCCGCGTCCGATCAGCGGGTCGAGAACATTGCGGTAGTTCTGCGGCGTGAGCGGGTGGCGGACGAAACGCACGCCGTATTGCCGCGCCTCCTCCTTACCCCGTTCTTCGGCCGTCAAGATGGTGATGCGCTCGGGCGGCAGGTCGACATGCCGCAAAATGAGCGGCAGGACTCCCTGACCGATGCTGCCGAACCCGACGATCACCAGCCGACCCGTAAAGGTCACGTGCACGGGATGCGTCATGATGAGATCTCGCGTCGAGGCTGCTGCGGAAGCGTGGCAGTGTACTGTCTTTCACCACTGCGCCATATGGCTGCGAGGGGCCGCGCAGCAGCGCATCGCCTCACATCTGCGAGCGGCGTCACTCGCGCCAGTGCGGCGGGTACGTGCGCTCGTAACCGGGAAGCGCCTCCACGCGCTTGATCCAGGCTGCGATCGCGGGGAACTTCGTCTCGAGCGGCAGCAGGCGCGAGCGCAGTTCCTGAGCCTCGCGGCGCTCGAGCGCCCGCAGCAGCATCTGGACGCCGGGAAACACCACGACGTCGGCGGCCGAGAAACTCTCTCCTACCAGCCAGGCGGAAGACGCGAAGCGCGTCTCGATGGCGCTCGCTTCGTTCACCACGACGCTCAGGGCGCGCTCGATCTCCTCTGAGCGCCCCTCCAACGCCTGGAACAGGATTGCGAAGATGATCTTCTGAATGTGCTCCTCCGCGTACCACTCATACTCGCAGATGACCCGCTCGATAACGCCGGCTTCCTCAGGCGTGACGCCGAACAAAGGACGCTCGGGGTACTTGCGATCCAGGTAGTGCAAGATCGCGAGCGATTCATAACACACGTAGTCGCCATCCTTGAGCACCGGCACGCGGCCGCGCGGATTCATTTCGAGGAGCTGCGCCGAGCGGTGCTCCTGATTGGCGAACTGCACCTGGTGCGAGACATAGGGCAGCTGCTTGTACTCGAGCGCAAGCAGAGCGCGCCAGGAATACGGGCTGCCGCTGCCCCACCATAATTCAAGCGCCATTCGTCGACCTCGCCAACGGCCCCGCGTCTCGGGAATCACTCGATTGTAGCCGGCCCACCGTTACGCGTACTCTTTACTCCATGGTCGCGTGTGCGCCGCGCCACGCCCACGACCCGGGAGTGAACACATGCACACGACGCTCATCGCACCTTCCTCTGATCTGGTCCGACGCGCTTCGGAGCCTGGTTGGCTGTTCGTCGACTGTCGTTTCGATCTGGCCAATCCGTCGGCGGGCGAAGCGGCTTGGCGCGCCGGTCACATTCCCGGGGCGGTGTACGCGCACGCAGAGCGGGATCTGTCGGCGCCCGTAACGGCCACGAGCGGACGCCACCCTTTGCCCGACCCGGAAGTCTTCGCGCAGACGCTCGGCTCCTGGGGACTGACCAGCGACACCCAGGTAGTCGCCTACGATGCGGACAACGGTGTGTTCGCCTCGCGCTTGTGGTGGCTGCTGCGCTGGGTCGGGCATCGCGCCGTCGCAGTACTCAACGGAGGCTACAAAGCCTGGCTCGCCGCCGGACTGCCCACGTCCACGCAGGCGGCGCCGCGCTCGCCCGTGCAGTTCATCGCCAAGCCGGATCGCGAAGCGTGGGTAGACTCCTCGCAGGTGGCCGCATGCCTGCATCACTCCAACTGGTTGATCATCGATGCGCGTGCGCCGGAGCGCTTTGCCGGCGAAGTCGAGCCGCTCGACGCTGTGGCCGGCCACATTCCCGGCGCGCGTAATTATCCCTACACGCGGAACATCGGTCCGGGCGGGCGCTTCGTGAGCGCCGATCAGATCGCTGCGCAGCTCGATGTCGTGCAGCGAGGCGTCGCCAACGATCACACGATCGTCATGTGCGGGTCGGGCGTCACCGCCTGCCACCTGCTGCTCGCGATGGAGATCGCGGGACGCCCAGGCGCCAAGCTGTACGCCGGGTCGTGGAGCGAATGGATCAAGGATCCGGCGAGGCCCGTGGAGGTTGGGAGAAGCGATTAGCGGATGAGCATCGGTAGTGGACTGATGCGCTTCCGTCTGCATCCACTCGAAGATGAGGCAAGCGCCTCGTCCGCACCAACCTCTGATTTACGCCGTGTCTGTGATCGCCAGGCGCCACAGGCAGTCCCTTGGCCCGAACCGTGAGGGTAGTAGGTTGATCCGAGCTTCCCTAACCGCCAACCGCTAGCCGCTTTCCTTCTGCTATCTTCGCGGACCATCCCCGCCCCGGCGAGCCGCTCGTGCAATCCCCAAGGAAGCCCGCTCTCAGATCTCACTGGACGATCGAGGATTCCCTCGATCTTTATCAGGTCAGCGCCTGGGGCAAAGGCTATTTCAGCATCAACGCCGCCGGCCATGTGGTGGTGCGCCCGGACGCCACGGCCGAACACGAGATCGATCTGTTCGAAGTCGTCGAAGGACTGCGGGCGCGTGATCTGAGCACGCCGGTCGTGGTGCGCTTCTCGGACATCCTGCGCCATCGGCTGGCGCGCCTGCAGAACGCCTTCGAGCAGGCGATCGCGGAGAACGAATACCAGAACCGCTACTGCGCCGTATTCCCGATCAAGGTGAACCAGCAGCGTCTGGTGGTGGAGGAGATCTGGCGCTACGGCGCCGAGTTCGGCTTCGGCCTCGAAGTCGGCTCCAAGCCCGAGCTGCTGGCCGTCATGGCGCTCACGGAAGGCGCTCCGCAGCGCCTGATCATCTGCAATGGATTCAAGGATGACAGCTACATCGAAGCGGCGATGCTCGCGGCCAAGCTCGGCCGCACGATCATCCCGGTAATCGAGAATTTCGAGGAACTCGAGCTGATCCTGCGCCATGCAGAAAAGCATCAAGTGCGCCCGCGCATCGGCGTGCGCATCAAGCTGGCGAGCGAAGGCGCAGGGCGCTGGCGCGACTCGGCGGGAGAGAAATCCAAGTTCGGCCTGTTCGTCAGCGAAATCCTTGAACTGGTGGAGACGCTTCGCAAGCGCGACATGCTCGACTGTCTGGAACTCGTGCACTGTCATCCGGGCAGCCAGCTGCAGGACATCCGCCGTGTGAAGGACGCGGTCAACGAGCTGTCGCACGTCTATGCCGAGCTCAAGCTGATGGGCGCCGGCCTGAAATACATCGACATCGGCGGCGGACTCGGGGTGGACTACGACGGCAGCGGCACCAACTTCGAATCTTCGATGAACTACACGATGCACGAGTATGCGAGCGACGTTGTATACCGCATCAGCAGTGTGTGCAACGCGCGGCGTATCGAGCATCCGGTCATCGTCAGCGAATCGGGCCGCGCGACGGCCGCGTACCACAGCGTGCTGGTGTTCAACGCGCTCGGCTCATCCGCGCTCGACAACTTCCGCATCGCTGGGCGCGCTGAGCACGATTACAACGGCGCCTATGAGTTGCCCCAACCCGTGCTGGATCTGTTTGAAGCGTATCGCGCCATTTCCAGGCGCCGCTTGGTGGAGTGCTACCACGATGCGCTGCAGGCGCGCGAGCAGGCGCTGCAGATGTTCAACCTTGGGCTGCTGAGCCTCGAATTTCGCGGCCTGGCGGAGCGACTGTACTGGGCGACGTGCGCCAAGATCCGCGACCATTGCCGCAAGCTCGACAATCCGCCGGAGGAGCTCGAGGGGCTGGAGCTGATCCTGTCGGACACATATTTCTGCAACTTCTCCGTGTTCCAATCTCTGCCCGACAGCTGGGCCATCGGGCAGCTCTTTCCGATCATGCCGATTCACCGGCTGAACGAGAAACCTGTGCGCAACGCGGTGCTCGCCGACATCACATGCGACTCCGACGGCAAGATCGACCGCTTCGTCAGCCAACGCGACGTGAAACGCACGCTCGAAGTGCACGAGTTGCGCACGGGCGAGGAGTACTACTTGGCCGCGTTCCTGGTCGGCGCCTACCAGGAGACGCTCGGCGATCTGCATAACCTGTTCGGCGACACTCACGTGGTGCACATCCGCCTGCACGATGAGGGCGGCTGGTGGATCGACGAGATCGCCAAGGGCGACACCGCCGGCAAGGTGCTGAGCTATATGCAGTACGACGTCGACCGGTTGTACCCACAGTTGGCCCGCGACTGCGAGCGCGCAGTCCGCGAGGGTCGCATGACTTTGGCGGAGAGCCGGGAGCTGCGCCGGTTCTACGAGTCGGAATTGAATGGGTCTACTTACTTGGAGAGAAGCGGGTAGCTTTGGAGAGAAGCGGTTAGCGGTTGGCGGTTAGCGGTTAGTACGGAGGCGCGCTGCGCCTGGCTGGACAGGTCCCGCCGTATCCAACTCAGTAGTGCTCGACAGGACGGCGGCTTCTGAACTAACCGCTAACCGCCAATCTCCGCCGACGCTTCCCTTTTGTTGCAACTGCAAAAAAATCCTCCCTCCCCTCAACGTTGCACCGTCAAAAACCCTGACGTAGTATCGGTTGCGGTTGCGATTAACGCACTCAACTTCAACGAGCGACCACGTCGATTCGTCAGGATGTCGGCCCTTCCGGGATCTCCTTCCTCTATCTCTCCGGAACAGTTGATTGCACGCGACCAAGAAGCAGTGCGCCCGCTCAGGATCCGCCGGTTTTCCAGCCGTCGGCGCTTGCGGCCTATCTGCAATTCCTGTCTGGCCTCAAGAGTGATGTATCGATGACGACGATTTACGTTGGCAACCTTCCTTTCAGCGCCACCGAAGCGGAAGTTCGCAGCCTGTTCGAACAGCACGGCGCAGTTCAGTCAGTCAAGCTGGTGAACGATCGCGAAACGGGCCGTCCACGCGGCTTCGGTTTCGTGGAAATGGCGCCCGCGGATGCGCAAACCGCTATCCAGCACACCAACGGCTTTCAGATGAATGGGCGGCCGCTGCGCGTCAACGAAGCGCGAGAGCGCGAGCCGCGCCCGCCGCGACAGAACGCCCGCTGGTAATACTTGCTCGCCCGGCGGCGGGGCGTATAGGCGCCCCGCCCGCCATGCGCCGGCGTGGGCTGCCCGGCGCGATCTGCTCGTGCGCGCCTGCCGCGGGGGCCGCGGCGGCCGCGGGGCGACCAGCGGCCAACTGAGCGCATCGCTTCGCCAGTCTCGGGCTGTCGGCGACGCCCGGGTCGGGCGTAACACGTCCGTTGGCTTCCCCGGGGTCCGATGTGGCGCCGCGCCGCCTCATACGCGATTCGAGCGCGACCCGTCCGTTTGGCTTCCCTGGGTAAGCGCTGAGCAATGTTTCCGACGAGAACCGCGTCTACGCAAGCCCCTGTCTTGCGACCCCTTCCATCCTGCCCGCTCAGCCGTCTGCGGTCATGATCAGCGCTTACCTGGCTCGCACAGCGCAATTGCACTATCTTTCCTGCATCCTTGTTCCTGCCGTCCATCGCACCTTGAGATTTCTCTTACGCGCCGCGAGAACCGGCGTGCGCTCAATCAACCACGCTCCCTCATCCGCACGCCGACGCCTCCCACGACGAGCTTGCTGGTCGGGCGGGATCGCCGCTGCGGCGGTCTGGGCGCTGGCCGCGCATAGCGCCGCCGCCCAGGACGGGGGCGCTCAGTCGTCTACGGCGTCCGCTCCTGTCGCGACATCCGCAGCCTCGGGCGAATTGCGGCCCAAAGGAAAGCTGCGCCTGCTCGGCGCCGAGATCCCGCCCGGTGCGCGCCAGCGCCTCACCTGGACCAGCGGCGCCTCCATCGAAGGCTTCGTCTCGCCGACGCCGGTGATCGTGCTGAACGGCGCAGGCCCCGGCCCGGTGCTGTGCCTGACGGCCGCCGTGCACGGTGATGAGCTCAACGGCATCGAAGTCGTGCGGCGCGTGCTCGACGACGTCGACGTGGAGGAGCTGAACGGCGCGCTGATCGGCGTGCCGATCGTCAACATCCAGGGCTTCTACCGCGGCACACGCTATCTGCCCGACCGCCGCGACCTCAACCGCTATTTCCCCGGCGATCCGCGCGGCAGCGCGGCGACCCGGATGGCGGACTCGTTCTTCAACCAGATCGTGCGCCACTGCTCCGCTCTGATCGACCTGCACACCGGATCGCTCAATCGCACTAATCTGCCGCAGGTGCGCGCCGACCTGAACAACCCGTCCGTCACACGGATGACGCGCGCATTCGGCGCCACCGTGGTGCTGCACAGCGTCGGCGCAAAGGGCTCCCTGCGTCGCGCCGCCACGGACGCGAACGTGCCAGCGGTGACGTTCGAAATGGGCGAGCCGATGCGCGTGCAACCCGAGCAGGTGGAGCACGGCGCCAAGGCCATCGGGACATTGATGTATGCGCTCGGCATGACGCGCCAACGGCGTTACTGGGGAGACCCCGAATCGGTGTACTACGCATCGAAGTGGGTGCGCGTCGACCATGGGGGCATCCTGTTCTCAGACGTAGCGCTCGGCGAACAAGTCAGCGAGGGCGAGTTGCTGGGCGTGGTCACCGATCCCATCTCGAATCAGCAGCACAGGGTGTACGCGCCGCTGGGCGGGCGCATCCTCGGGATGGCGCTGAACCAGGTGGTGCTGCCGGGCTTCGCCGCTTATCGGATCGGCGCCGCAACTTCCAAGGCGGAGGCGATGCGCTTGAAAGCGCTCGACGAGTATGACGCCGAGGACGAAGACGAGCCGCCCGAGAACGGCGGCGCCGGCGAACCCACGGGACCGCGCGGCTGAGCCGCCCGGGATCGCCGCCCCCATCCGGTTGGATCTACGGGTCCGAATCCATGAGCGCCGAATCCATCCGTAACATCTTCACCGGTCGCGTAATCAGCGTAAGCGTCGAGCGCGTGCGCCTGCCGAATCAGGCGGTCGTGGACCTGGAGATCGTGCGCCACCCCGGCGGGGCCGCCATAGTGGCGCTCGACGACCAGGACCGGGCCTGCCTGCTGCGGCAATACCGCCACGCCGCCGGCGGCTGGATATGGGAACTGCCTGCCGGAAAGATCGATCATGGCGAGCCGCCCCTCAAGACGGCGCAGCGCGAACTCGAAGAGGAGGCCGGCGCCATCGCGCGGCGCTGGCGCAGCCTCGGCGAATACTTCAGCTCTCCTGGGGTCTGCACCGAGGTGATTCATCTTTATCTCGCCACGGCGCTCGAGCCGGCGACCCTGCGGCCTGAGGCCCACGAGGTCATCGAGGTGCACTGGACGCCCTTCGACCGTGTGTTGGAGATGGCGTATAGCGGCGAGCTGCGCGACGGCAAATCGCTCGTCGGCGTGTTTCGTGCGGCGGAGGCCCTGAGGCGCAGCCCGCTACACGCTGAATGATTGTGTTCCGCAGAACGCATCACACTTTTTGCTGTTGTCAGCAAACGACGCCAACCGTTGAATAGTGATAATGAGCCTGGGCGCGACGCCGAGCGCGAGCCTGGGCCGGCGCGCGCGACGTGGAATCGGCGCCTGTCATAATGCGCGCCCGCCCCACGAAAAGTCTCGAAGGGTGAAGTGTGGACGACTCGCTGAAAAACGAACTGCGCAAGCTGGGGCTGAGAGTAAGGCCTCGCGAGATCGAGCGTGCTGCGCCCGGACCCGGGCAAGTGGCCTTCGATGATCGCGGCAACGCCGTTTACGAATGGCGCGACGATCTGCTGAAAGCGGACACCGAAGAGGCCGAACGCGCCCGGCGGCGCGCCCTCGCGCATCCGGGACTCGCGATCGTCGATGACGATCCGGCGCCCAACGCCGCCATCCGCACCAACGCCAAAGGCTTACGACTGGGCTACGACCCGTACGAAAGCGGGCTGCTGCCCAGGAAGCCGACGTCGAAGCGGCGTAACCTGCGCGAGCTGTCGAAGTGGATCGAGATGAAGCGGAGGTTGGCGAAAGAGTGAGGACGCGACCTGCCGTTCCTCTCTCTCGGCCTCACCCTTTTCGTCCTCACCCCTCACCTCCCTCCCTCACGCTCCCGCAACTCTCACCTTCTCCTGGTGACCGCAGCGGAAGAAGCGGCGCAGCTCGGCGACCCATGCTTCTGGCCGCGACTTCCTGCTCCTGAGATAGCGCTCGTCCAGCGCGCGGCAGTAGCGCGCCGCACGGCGATTGGCCTCCTCGTAACGGCGCCGCGCCTCGAGGTCGGTTTGCGGCAGAAAGCTCACTGAGTCGAACAGCCGCCCGTGCAGCGCCTGCGGAAACGCGCCTCCGCGCTGCTGCAACAGCAGTGCGAGCGCGCTGGCGTACTTGTCAACTTCCGCCTGCAGCTCCAGCTCGAGGAGCGATACGGAGCGGCGGCGCGCGAGCGACCACATCAGATAGTGGAAGTGGCTGACGCCTTCGAGAGCCGTGCAGTAGTCGTGCAGATTGCCGTCCTCGAGCGCCTGCATGGGATCTTTCCTGGCAAGCCGCTCCAGCACGTCGGGCTCGAGGAACAACCCGACGCGAACCCCGTCCTCGTCGTGAACGAGGACCACCTGCTCGTCGCCCATGTGCTCCGCGTCTGCGCCCACGACGGCGGTAAGCCGCTTGCGATCCGAGAAGACGAACCGCTCGACGTCGTGTTCGACGGGCGCGTCGTACAGACGCTCGAGAAGGAGCTGCATTCGTCGCAGCATCATGGCGAATACGCTTCGATGGCGATGCGCGACAAGCTCAATGTTTGGCGCGCTCGCCCGCCCGCACCGGCGCGACGCCGAGTCGCCGCAGTATCGCGAAGGCGCGCGGGCTGCCGGTCTTCAGCCAGACTTCGTACAGCCGCAGGATATCCTTGTCGCTGTGCGTGTACGCGTTCTCCGCCACTTCGTTGAGCACGTCCACGAGCCGCTGGAACTTCTGCGCAAGCTCCAGGAACACCGCGGCGAACGCCTGGCCGCGCAGCGTGCCTCGCATGTTCTCAGCCAACGTGCCGTAGGCGCGTCCGCCCATGGCGATGTGATAGTCGATATCGACGAGCTTGCGCGCGAAGCTCTGCGCGAAGAACCCCGCGACGAACAAGGAGACGTCGCCGAGGCGACGCAGCGCTGCGTCGCGCTGCTGTGAACTGCTCGCCTGTGACGCCTCCGCGAGCATATGCGCCAGCGGGCGCAGGCGAATGCCCTCGGGCGTTCTTTCGTAGAGCTCCTCGGAGCGGGCGAACATTGTGAGCACGTTGACTACGTAATGTTCCGTATGATCGTCCACTTCCACACGCTGCTTGCGCAGCGCGGTCTGCATGGACTCATGGAAGAACTCGCGCAGGTTGGGAACTGGAACGAGCGACTGACTGCACGCAAGCTCCTGCATCGTTTACGCCTCTCTGACTGCCTCTACGAACATTAGAACCCGATCGAACGCCGGCGGTTCCAGGCGCCTGCTGCGGCTGCACACGGTTCGCTACATCGCGCCGATCGCGTCATCCAGTCCGTGAAGCGTTTCGCGATTCACGATTAGCAGCATGGCGGTCGAGCTGCTGACACATGCATTTCGCAGTCGACCGTGGACCAGCTCGGTCCATGGCAAGGGAGGTCGGCCGCGCAAGTGAGCGTCATCCAGGAGCGCACACACGCTCGGTGAGCGCCGCCTCGCCGGTATGTGGCGCAACCCGGGCGCAAAGAAAAAGCCCCGAACGCTTGCGCGTCCGGGGCCCGTTAGGAAAGCAGCGATCGGCCGGCTTACCAGCGTCCGCCGCCGCCACCGCCGCCGCCGCGTGGGCCGCGCCCGCCGCCCTGGCGTTCCTGTGCTTCGTTCACGCGCAGAGGACGTCCCCCCATCTCCTTGCCGTTCAGCGACTGGATGGCGCGCTGCGCGTCGGCGCGCGGCATCTCAACGAAACCGAAGCCGCGCGGCCGGCCGGTCTCGCGATCGTTGATCAGGGCAACGGATTCCACCGTGCCGTGCTGCTCGAACAACTGACGCACTTGGGTCTCATCCGCCGAAAACGGCAGGTTGCCCACATAGATCTTTGTCATGGCGATACTGTCTCTCTGCTGAAAAAAGCCCCGAGCGCGACGCCCTCTTAGACGGTTCGGCTGCGAGGCCTGGTTACAACGGGCTCCTGCCCCGCAACGCGCTTTCGGCTGCAACGACTGCACTGCGGTCTGGTCCCAGGCCTACGTTCGCGGTCTCGTCGGATTTTTCAGGAGTTGGCCGAAGGAAAGGGTCTTCATCGACCCGGCTGGCCAAGCCAGAGAAAAAGCGGGCAAAGGCACAACGAACGCCGCGGAATGTACGACAAACGAAAAAGCATGGCAATCGGCCGCAATAGGGTCGGAAGGCCGGTTCGAAGCCTTGCGATAGCGCGGCTGTACGCTCTCAATCGCGGGCGATGCGCGGCCCGAAAACGGGGCGCCGTTCGCCGCATCCGCACCGTCAGGAGGCGTCCTCGAGAAGCGGCGCCAGCTCGGCGAGGTTGCGCACCGTACGCCAGGCCGGCTCGATTTCCTGCGGCCACTCGGCCTGCGTTCGGTTCACCCACACCGCGCGCATGCCGGCGGCGCGCGCCCCTTCCACGTCCAGATGTGGATCGTCTCCCACATAGATCACCTCGTCTGCGGCAAGACCCGTCGACTCGATGGCCTTGTGAAAAATGACCGGATCAGGCTTCAGGGCGCCGACCTGGCGCGCCGCCACGCTGCGCTCGAAGAAGTGGGCGATCCCGATCTTGGTCAAGTCGGCGTTGCCGTTGCTCGCCGTAAACAGCCGGTACCGGGACTTGAGTTCTTCGAGCGCGGCAGTCGCGTCTTCGTACAACTCCACTTCGTTGCGCGCCCGCATGAACACGTCGAAGGCTTCGTTGGCCAGCGTCTGCGCGTAGCCGAAATCGCGTGCGTGATCGCGCAGCGCCTGCAGTCTCAGAAACGTGAAATCATGCTTCATCTGCGGGTATAGCGTCGCAGTGCGCTGGCGCGCTTCACGCATCGTCTCGACCGTATGCACCGCAACGATCCGCGGACAGCGCTCGGCCAGATAGTCGTACATCGCCTGCTCGGCGCGCTGGATCACCGGCCAGACGTCCCAGAGCGTATTGTCGAGATCGAAGCAGATTGCGCGAACGGGCGCCATGGACACAGTCACGAGTCGCTAGTCTCCAACTGCGCCAAACCGCGCTGCACGTCAGCCTTGAGATCATCGAGATGTTCCAGGCCGACGGAGATTCTCAGCAGCCCCTCGCTGACGCCGGCGCGCTCGCGCTCGGCCGGCGTGATACGTGAATGCGTAGTGCTCGCCGGATGTGTGATCGTCGTCTTGACGTCGCCAAGATTCGCCGTGATCGACATGAGCCGCACGGCGTCGATGAACGCCCATGCGCCTGCGCGGCCGCCGCGTACTTCGAAGGATACGATGCCGCCGAATCCCTGCTGCTGACGGCGCGCGAGCGCGTGCTGCGGATGGGATTCCAGACCGGCGTAGAACACGCGCAGCACGGCGGGCTGCTTCTCGAGCCAGCGCGCCAACTCCAGCGCCGCCGCCGAATGCGCGTGCATGCGCAGCTCCAGCGTTTCGAGCCCCTTGAGGAACACCCATGCATTGAACGGGCTCATGCTGGGACCGGCGGAGCGTACGAAGCCGAATACGTCGGTTCCCACGACACGCTCATCGCCCACGACGGCGCCGCCGACGCAACGCCCTTGGCCGTCGAGGAACTTGGTGGCCGAATGAATCACGAGGTCGGCCCCCAGCGCGAGCGGCTTCTGCAGCGCAGGCGTACAGAAACAGTTATCGACGGCGAGCAACGCGCCGTGCTCGTGTGCAACGTCGGCGATCGCACGGATGTCGGCGATCGTGCTGAGCGGATTGGAAGGCGTCTCGAGCAGCAACAGGCGGGTCTTATCACGTATGGCGCGGCGCCATGCGTCGTTCTCGTCCGGGCGCACGTAAGTCACGTCCACGCCGAACTTCACGAGGTAGCGGTTGAGCAGCGCGATCGTGGAGCCGAACACGCTGTCGGAGCAAACGATGTGATCGCCGGATTTCAGCAGCGCCATGCACACGGCGAGAATCGCGCCCATGCCTGAGGAGGTCGCCACACAGGACGCCCCGCCCTCCAGCGCCGCCAGCCGCTCCTCGAAACAGCGAACTGTGGGATTGGTGAAACGCGAATAGACGTTGCCCTTCTCCGCCTCCGAGAATCGCGCCGCCGCTGCGGCTGCGCTGTCGAACACATAGCTGGAGGTGGCGAATATCGGCTCGGCATGCTCGCCTTCGTGTGTGCGCGAGTGTCCGGCGCGGATGGCCAGGGTGGCGGGATGATGCATAGCTGGTGCTGACGATGATTGCAGTCGGCGGACGCCCGCCGGGAAGCGAATCCGGCCGCGGCGCAAGGCTGGCGAATAGTGTAAGAGAAAGCCGCGGGACGCGGGCGGCGACCCAGCGTTTACCTACCCGTACAAGGCGCAACCGACAAGCAGGAATTGCGTGTCTAGAATCGGCGATCTCTCCTCGAGCAGGAATCAGCGCATGCGTTGGGCGTCCGCAGTCGACACCGACAGCTCCCTGGACGTGGCGGTCGGGCAGGCGGCTGAAAAGATCTTCACCGACCTCGGACGGCGGGAACCGGATCTGCTCATCGTATTCGTCAGCGCCGAGCACGCCGCCCGCTTTGAGGAGCTGAGCGTGCTGCTGCATCGGGAATTCGAGAACACGTTCTTGTTTGGCTGCTGCGCGGGCGCGGTGATCGGCGGCGGCCGGGAGATCGAGGATCGTCCGGGGCTGTCGCTGACCGGCGCGCTGCTGCCGGGCGTGAACCTTAAAGGGACGCATCTGGAGGCGTCTCAGACGCCGCCGCTGTACGCCGGGGCGCGCGTCTGGGAAGGAGCGCTGCGGATGACGGCGAGTCAGCAGCCTTCCTTCCTCGTGCTGGCCGATCCTTTCAGCTTCGACGCCGAATCGTTCGTCCGCGGACTGGACCTGGTCTACCCACTTGCGCCCAAGGTCGGCGGGCTGGCGAGCGGCGCCCGGCACGCCGGCGGCTCGGCCCTGTTCCTCGGGCGGGAGATATATCACTGTGGATGCATCACGCTCGCCATGACTGGCGACGTCGCCGTCGATGCGGTCGTGACTCAGGGCTGCCGCCCGATCGGCGAACCGCTGTTCGTCACATCGGCGCACGAGAACCTGATACGCGAGCTCGACGGTCGTCCGCCGCGCGAGGTGATCGCCGATGTGTTCGAACGCATGGCGGCTGCGGACCGCGAGCTGTTCGGCCAATCGCTGTTCCTCGGACTCGCCATGCGGACCGACGCCAGCGAGTATGTGCCCGGCGATTTCCTCATCCGCAACATCCTCGGCATGGATCCACAGAGCGGTGCGCTCTGGGTCAACGCAACCATACCGACGAACAGCGTGGTGCAATTCCACCTGCGCGATGCAGCCACCTCCGCCTACGACCTGGAGCGCACGCTGAGCGGTTACCGCGCCTCTCACCCAGTCACGCCCGAAAACGGCGCCCTGCTCTTCTCATGCAGTGGGCGCGGCGTCGGGCTGTACGGCCAGCCGGATCACGATTGCAACGCATTCCGACGCCTGGTCGCCGATCTGCCGATAGGCGGCTTCTTCTGCAGCGGCGAGATCGGACCAATCCAGAACGCGACCTACCTGCATGGGTATACGAGCGCGTTCGCGATCTTCCGGCCGAGGAGATAGGAGAAGGCGGAAAGGAGAGACGGGAGAACGCGACTCCGAAGTCGCGCCCTGCCGTCACTCCGCCGTCCAGCGATCGAGCCACTTCTCGACTTCGCGATGCCACTGGATGCTGTTGGCCGGCCTGAGCACCCAGTGATTCTCGTTCGGATATATCAAGAGTCGGCTCGGCACGCCGCGGCGTTGCAGCGCCGTGAACGTGGCGATCCCCTGCGTATAGGGCACGCGGAAATCGAGGCGCCCGTGAATGACCAGCATGGGCCTGGACCATGAGGCGACGTGGTTCACCGGGTTGTGCTTCTCATAGTTCTCGGGAACGTCGAAAGCGGCGCCGCCGTGCTCCCACTCGGTGAACCACAGCTCTTCGGTCATGTACGCCATGCTGCGCGTGTCGAAGATGCCGGCGTGATTGACCAGACACCTGAACGGCTCGTTCCATACGCCGGCTATCCAGTTGACCATGTAACCGCCATAGGAAGCGCCGAGTGCGCACATGCGCTCGCCGTCCAGCCAGGGAAACTGCTCGAGCGCCGCAGCCAGGCCCTTCTGCAGGTCCTCGAGCGGCTTGCCGCCCCAGTCCTGACTGATGGAGTCCGTGAACGCCTGGCCGTAACCGGTCGAACCGTGGAAATCGATGAAGACAGACGCATAGCCCGCACCCGCGTAGGTCTGCGGGTTCCAGCGATAGCTCCAGCTGTTGCCGAACGACCCCTGCGGGCCGCCGTGCACGATAAAGGCGACCGGATAGCGCCGCGCCGGATCGAAATTCGCCGGCCGCAGCACGTAGCCGTGCACCGCATCGCCTCCCGCGCCGGAGAACGTGAATTGCTCAGGTTCGCCCAGCGCGAGTTGGGCGAGGGCCGCGCCGTTCATGCGCGGCAGCTCGCGCAGCTCCCCGCCGCGCAACGTCAGCGCATGGAGCTCCGCCGGCGACTTGAGCGACGACAGCGAAAAGACGATTTGTCGCTCGCCTACCGAGAACGACTCGACGCGCCCCGGGCCGGTGAGCATGGTCGGTTTGCCGTCCTTCACGCCGACCGCCCAGAGCGGGTGCTGACCGAAGTGGTCGGCCGTGGTGTAGATCGCGCCCCCGTCGGGCGAGAATGCGATCGGGCCGGCCGAGCGATCCCAGTTCTGCGTCAGCGCGCGCCGCTCGCCGCTCTTCAGGTCGAGCACCATGATCCGGAAACGATCTGCCTCGAAGCCGGGACGCTCCATGGCGCGCCAGGCGAGCAGCGCGCCGTCCCGCGAGAACACCGGCTGTGCGTCCCAGGCCGGGTTGTCCGCCGTGAGATTGCGCGGTTCACCGCCTTCCACGGCCACCTCGTACAAATCGAAGTTCGTGGACCACGGCTCCGAACCGCCCTTCACGCGCGCGCTGAAGACGATGCGCGCGCCGTCCGGCGAGAACGTGTAGTCCTCGGCGCCGCCAAAGGGCTTGCCGGGCACGTCCGCATCGAGCGCCGCCGTCACGCCGACCGGCTCGAGCGCGCGCCCGTTCTCGATGCGCAGCACGAAAAGCTGCGAAATGCGACCATCTTTCCAGGCGTCCCAATGCCGTACGAACAGGCGATCGTAGGTCTTGCCGCTTTCCTGAGACTGCTCGCTGCGATCGATCCGTGCACGCGTACACGCCAGATCCTCACAATCCGGGAAGACCTCCAGACTGACCGCCAGCATCGCTCCCGTGGGCGATAGCCGATACGTGTCCACATCGAGCGGCAAGTCGGTCACCTGCTCGGCTTCGCCGCCCTCGAGCGGCAGGCGCCACACCTGCGACGAGCCGCTGCGCGCCGACAAGAAGTACAGATGCCGCCCGTCGGGCGACCACGCGGGCGAGCTGTCGTTCTCAGGATGCGTGGTCAACCGCCGAGGCGTCGCATTCTTTGCGGCGAGGTCAAGCAGCCACAGATCGGACCGGCCGCGATCGTTTTCCATGTCCGTTTCGCGCACCGCGAATGCAACCATGCCTCCGTCCGGGGAGAGCGTCGGCGAAGAAACGCGCTTCAGGCGCACCAGATCTTCCACCGAGAAGGGCCGCTTGTCCTCCTGCGCAGCAACCTGGGCCTGAGCAGCGGCGGACAGCAGGCACGCGAGGGCGAAAGTCGAAAGCCAACGTCGCATTGGGGTCAGCTCCTGGGGGTCAATTTGCGCAGTATATCCGCGGCCGACTGCAGCCTGAGCCGAACCGCCGCGATCGGTCCGCCCAACGATCAGTGCGCAAGCAAACGGCGGCGCAACGCGCCCGTCACACGCATTACGTGCATTTTGCGCAGCGCCGTCCGGATCGGATGCTCCTTGCGAAACACAAGATCACGCCACCTTCAGCGCAAGCGAAGACCGCGAACGGCCGGCGTCCAGAAGCGGCTCCAACAGCTGCGCCGCCAGATGACGAACCACCGGCGCAACCACGCCGTCGCCGCACAGATGGTAGGCTTCGTTGTAGTTCCTCGGCAGACGGTATGAGTCAGGCAGGCCCATCAATCTGGCCGCCTCTCGCGGCGCCAGCAGCCGCGAGCGCACCCTGTTCTTCTCGACCACGAGGATCATCTGCCTGCTGGAACCGCCTGAGGGCGTCCGCAGACATCCAGCGACATTATCGAAACGGACCTCCGCCCGCTGAACCTTGCCACCCTGCTCATCGAGCCGTGTTCTGCGGTAAAGGCCGCCGACGAGGCGACGTCCCGAGCGCTTCGCCTCCTGCACCTTCTCGAGATTCAGCGAGCTCATCATCGCCAGCAGCCGAGCAGTCTGCGCCGCCGAGTGCCATTCCACCCCTTCGGGGTTCTCTTCGATGATGTCTGCAAAGCGCTCGGATCTGGGCGGGGGCGCAGGCAACCGCCACCAAACCCAACGCTCTTTAACGGACCCTTTCAGTTGTTCATAGGCGCTCTGCAGGGCGGGCGCTCGCCAGGGTTGCGCAGCAGTGCTGTCGATCAGATCGGCGTCGATCGCAAGATCGGCGTCGACGCCGACGATGAAAACCCGCGGCCTGGACTGCGGAACGAACAGCTTCGCGTCCAGCACGAGCGCGCCGAATCGATAGCCTGCGCTCGCGAGCGCCGAGCCTATGGCGGCGAAATCAGCTCCTCTGCGAGAGGTCAGCACGCCATACACGTTCTCCAGTACGACGAGCGTCGGCTTTCTGTTCTCCGCGGCCAGCGTGCTCACCAGCTTCCAGAACGGCCAGAACGCGCCAGAGCGAGTCTGCCGCTCACCTCCCTCGGCGCCGATGCCGGCGTACTTTCCCGCGAGAGACAGGTCCTGACAGGGAAAGGACGCCCAGACTAAATCAGGCGCGCCGGGCAAGTTCCGCGACGACAACTTCCTGACGTCTTCGATCAACAGCTCATCGCCGCCCCAGTTCTCGCGGTATGCACGAGCCTTCGAAGGATCGAGGTCGTTGGCCAGAAGGCAGCGCCAACCCTCCCCCAGACCGAGCCGCGCCATGCCTCCGCCGGCGAAGAACTCGTAGAAGGTTCGCTGATGTTCCACGGGTGGGTCAATTCGGTCTAGATTCGGATCGCAGTCGATCTTTTCCATAGCCGCTTAAAGAACATACGCTACACGAGATTTTGCCGGCTCCCTCAAACCTAAGGCACTCGCTCATCGCAGGGCATCCCCAGGCAACATCAGATTGATTTCGTGGCCTTCTTGTGCAAGCGGCCGAACTGTGGCGCCACATTTCGACGTCCCGCAAGCCTTGCAGGCGGCAGCCAGTCAGCTGCAGTTACTAATTCTACTATCTCAAGCGTACATTCGATGCGACCAAAGCAAGCAATAGAACGATCTTGCCTGCGCACGCTGGAAACGAAACAGGTACGCTGAGCAACCGGCATATTTCCTCATCCCGTACACAAGACGAGAACGCAATCGTCGTCGGCACTCCACATCAATCAACGGAGCTCATCCCCGCGTGCGCGGGGAACACTACGTGCACCCAAAGACGGAAGAGTGGATACCCCGGTTCATCCCCGGCTGCGTGAGCATCAAGAATGGGCGCCGAACAGAACGCGATGCGACCAAATTCGATGCAGCGAGCGACCAACTTTGCGCGCGGCTCGCTCATGGGCGTGACGACGGACGTACTGGGCGCCCCCGTTGACTTAGCGACGGCGGTAATGCGGCCGTTCGGCTACGACGTCGAGCGCCCCATCGGCTCGTCTGATTGGATTGCCGAGAAACTCGGTTTCGCGCCGAGCGGCGATGCGGCGAAGATGGGCGGGCGCATGCTAACCGGGCTCCTGACGCCAGGGGGCCTCGCCAAGGGCGCCTCACTTGCGGCCTCGCTCCTGGCGGCGAAGCTTTCGCCGGCGGCTCGAACCGCTGCAGAGCTGGCCCGAGCATCCTGACGCCTTCAAGTACGCGATTTCGAAGGCCCGGGATTTTCCGACTGCAATGCGCCAGATCGCACCCGAAATGGATGTCGCAAAGAGGAACATCGGCGGCTTCGTCAAGGAGGGCTACGAAATCACGACGCCCGCTGACAGAAAGGCGTTCGCGTTCTTGAACAAGGACGGGACGATTGAGCTGGACATCAGCAATTTCCATAGCGGCAGGGGCGGCAGCGCCGTGTACCAAGCGGTCGGCGACTGGGCGGCCAATCAAGGACACCGCTTCATTGGCGATACATCGGGGCTATCGCCTGTCGCGCAGATCCGCCGCACGCCG
>Ga0079224_100000212_pt1 | contig 50510 bp, 44 predicted proteins | sample Stecom2015_FD_80414 | JGI IMG/M metagenome (GOLD analysis project Ga0079224, IMG submission 80414) | Agricultural soil microbial communities from Utah to study Nitrogen management - Steer compost 2015 | ecosystem: Environmental > Terrestrial > Soil > Agricultural land | place: USA: Utah... | reverse complement strand
TGGCGCTATCAAGAACGTCGATTTTCGCGTTTTTCCAAAACAGCTACACGCGTGTAAATCGGATTTACACACGTGTAAATGGGAATTGCATGCGTGCAAACGGGATTTACACGCGTGCAATTTGGAATAGCACGCGTGCAGATCGGAATGGCATACGTGCATGTCGGATTTACACGCGTGTAAATGGGAATTGCATACGTGCAAACGGGATTTACACGCGTGCGATTTGGAATAGCACGCGTGCAGATCGGAATGACATACGTGCAAACGGGATTTACACACGTGCAGTTTCGGGTAGCACGCGTGCAGATCGGATTAGCATATGTGCAAACGGGATTTACACCCGTGCAGTTTCGGATAGCACGCGTGCAGATCGGATTAGCATATGTGCAAACGGGATTTACACACGTGCAGTTTCGGATAGCACGCGTGCAGATCGGATTAGCATATGTGCAAACCGGATTTACACGCGTGCGGTTTCGGATAGCACGCGTGCAGATCGGAATTGCATACGTGCGCGACACCATCCCAGGAAGTGTGTAAACTAACCCATCTCAGTTATCCAAGAATTGATCGGGTTACGGCTAACTCCATCCATATTTATGCCCAGCTCCCCGGTTGCTGAGTAAGCCCGAGTTTCCCTCCAAGACGATTTTTCGCTTAATCGATTCATCATTCTTCCTGCCGGTTTTGGTGACTTTAACACCTGATAATTTACTTTTTTTGCACAGAACATAAGGAAGAAAGCGACCTGAAAACCGCGCTTTCTTGACAATCCGACAACCACACCGATTTCGGAAAAACTAAAAAAGGCCGCCCCATGTTAAAATGAGACAGCCTCTTTTTTTGTTTGTGGAGCTAGGGTTAGTTGCCTGCTACCAAGTCAATCTTAACGTTGAACTCCTTGCTGATCAGGTCATCTGCCTGCCCGGCATAGCTAACGCCCCAGTCGTCGCGGGCGATGTTGAAGTCTGCAGTCGCGCGGGCCGAAGTTTCCGTCACTTCGGTAACGTTTGCGTTGAAGGTGATGTTTTTGGTGACGCCACGCATCGTCAGGTTGCCCGAGATTACGACTTCTCCGTCGGCAGCGCCGTCAGCCACGCTCGTGATCACGAATGTCGCTTCGGGGTGGTTGGCTACGTCAAAGAAATCTTCCGAGCGTAGGTGTCCGTCCAGCTTGTCTTTGTACTCGCCTTCCATGTCCTGCACGTCGATCGTGTTTAGGTCTACGACGAAATTGCCGCCAGTCAGCTTGCCACCATCTACGAGCAGGGTGCCCGATTTGATGCTCACTTCGCCGTAGTGCTCACCGCTTACCTTCTTGCCCAGCCACTTGATGGATGACGCCGAAGGATTTACGGTAAGTTCGGTTCCTGCCGCATCCACTTCCGTCACGCTGTCGGTCGTTTCAGCGCGTTGGCCTTCAGGGTTGCCCACGCAGGAGGTGAAGACTATTGCTCCTGAAATAAGGAATAAAACTACTTTTTTCATGGTGTTAATTTGATTAATTAATGGTGTATGGTTAAACATGTATGTTAAGTGTAGGATTTCTATTCGCTCGCCTTCTATGGCTTTGCCATTCGTGTTCCGGGTATTGTTTTCCGCGCTAGAGCATGGGGCTGGCATCTATCCGTTTGATACGGGCGCCCAAGGCAGATAGCCGTGCCTCGATGTCTTGGTACCCACGCTCGATTTGCTCAATGTTATATATGGTTGACTTGCCTTGTGCTGATAAGGCTGCTATAAGCAGGGACACGCCCGCGCGGATGTCGGGGGAGGTCATTTGGATGCCCCGCAGTTTTACGGATTTGTTCAGTCCGATTACGATGGCGCGGTGCGGGTCGCCGAGGATAATCTGCGCGCCCATGTCGATGAGCTTGTCGACGAAGAAGAGGCGGCTTTCAAACATTTTCTGATGGATGAGTACATTGCCTTTGGCCTGTGTGGCCACCACCAGCACGATGCTGAGCAGGTCTGGCGTGAACCCTGGCCAGGGCGCGTCCGCTACGGTCAGGATCGATCCATCGATAAAGGTTTCGATTTCGTAGGACGGCTGTGCTGGCACGTAGATGTCGTCGCCTCTGCGTTCCATTTGGATTCCCAGTCGAGAAAACACCGTTGGGATCATGCCCAGCTCGTCATAGTGGACGTCCTTGATCGTGATTTCGGATTCGGTCATCGCTGCCATGCCAATGAACGAGCCGATCTCGATCATGTCGGGCAGCATGCGGTGCGTCGTGCCCCCCAAGCGGTCTACGCCCTCGATGGTGAGCAGGTTGGAGCCGATGCCCGAGATCTTGGCGCCCATGCGGTTGAGCATCTTGCAGAGTTGTTGCAGGTAGGGCTCGCAGGCCGCGTTGTAGATCGTGGTGGTTCCTTCGGCCAGCACGGCGGCCATCACCACGTTGGCCGTGCCCGTGACGGATGCCTCATCCAACAGCAGGTAGGTGCCGCGAAGCCGCGTGGCGTCTACTTGGTAGAAATTCGATTCCGCATCGTACTCAAACTTGGCTCCCAGTTTTTGAAAACCCAGAAAATGCGTGTCCAGTCTCCGCCGCCCGATTTTGTCGCCGCCGGGCTTGGGAATGGCGGCTTTGCCAAAGCGCGCCAGCAAGGGGCCAACAATCATGATGGATCCCCGCAGGCTGCCTCCTTTGTCTTTGAACTCCTCGGACTGAAAGTAATCGATGTCGATGTCTTTGGCGCGAAAACTGTAGCTGTCTTTAGACAGTCGATTTATTTCCACACCCAGGGAGCCGAGCAATTCAATCAGCTTGTTGACGTCCTTGATGTCGGGGATGTTGCTCACTACGACTTCATCTTCCGTCAATAACACGGCCGATAGGATTTGCAGCGCCTCGTTTTTGGCGCCCTGAGGAACAATATTTCCTTTCAGTGGAATCCCACCATGTATTTCAAAAGCATTCATCGTCGTGCGTACGGTATCCTTTCCATGTTTGCCGGCAAATAGGTGCCACGGCGTGTCGAGGCGGTGCGTATAAAGCCTACGCGGCTTGTTTCAGCCGCGGGTTATCATTATCGTTTGCTGCCAGTGACTCGTTTCTTCTGGCTTTTCTTGTTCTTTCCGTTGTTAGACCCTTGCTGCTGCTGGGTTGTTCCACCTTTTGTCCGGCTTCCCGGAGGCGGGGTTTTGAAGTCCAGCTTCGTAAGTACGAAATCGGGATCAAGGACTAGCTCGCCGTTGGACAGTTCACGGAGGTCCGCGATAATCGACTCGTCAGCGACCGAATCCTTGTTCCACGTCACGTATGCCATCTTCATGAAGTTGGCGATCGCCTCGGTCATTTGCTGGCGTTTTTCGCCTTGGGGCAGCTGACGGGCACGCGCAATCATCTGCTCGATCGTGTGTCCGTAGTGCTTATACTTGATGCGGTGCTGCGGATATTCAAGCGTTTCGGGCTTGGGATGGATCGTGTTCGGATCCGGTACCGGGTAGGGCGAGTCCACATCGATCTTGAAATCCGAAATTATATGCAAGTGGTCCCATAGCTTATGCTTAAAATCGGACACGTCGCGCAGGTGTGGGTTCAGGAAGCCCATCATTTCGATAACGATTTGCGCAAGGCGGTTGCGTTCCTCTTTCGTGGGCAACGTGCAGATGTGGTCTACCATGTTCTGCACATTTCGCCCATATTCGGCCAGGATCAGCTTAGGGCGGGTACTGTTATAATCAAAATCCATAGTTTCTTATTCTCAACCGTATAGGGGCTTTTGGTGCCCTTGGAAACGGAATGGGCAAAGATACGGTTTATTGGCGTCATTGCCCGTATCGTACGCGTCATTTTTAGTTAACAATCCGCAGTTTGGCAAACTTGAGCAGCAGTTGTTTCTGGCCGGATTCCCGGAAAAAAACCGTGGCCTTCAGATCGCCTTTGCTACCTTCCATGTTGATGACTTTGCCAAACCCAAACCGTTCGTGCTCAACTTCCATGCCGACTTGCAGCGCGGAGGTGTCCGACGGGGTGAAGCCGGGCGTGGGCGTGTGTGCCTTGGGGAGGATGGCGGTGGTGCGGGGCTTGCCTTTAGGCTTGGGGGAGGTGAAGACGTCCCGCTGCTGCCAGGCCACTCGTTCGCTTTCGAACGACTTGCCCGCAGGCGCCGCAGCCCGCGGTTGGAAGTCGATATCCAAATAGGCCGGGTCAATCTCGTCTAGGAATCGGCTCGGCTCGCAGTTGTGGAGCGTGCCCCAGCGATAGCGCGAGGTGGCGTAGGTCAGCGTCAGCTTCTTCTCGGCGCGGGTGACGGCCACGTAGAATAGGCGCCGCTCTTCCTCCAGCTCACTGCGCGAATTGAGCGATAATTGGGAAGGGAAGAGATTTTCTTCCATGCCCACGATAAATACCTGGCTGAACTCCAGTCCTTTGGAGGAGTGGATGGTCATCAGCGACACGGTGTCGGCATCGGGAGTCTTGTCGTTGTCGTCGTTGGTCAGCAGTGCAATATCCTGCATGAAAATGTCGAGTGATTTCTCCTCGATGTCTTCGCGCTCACTGAATTCCTTGATGCCGTTAAGCAGCTCCTGGATATTTTCGTAGCGACTGACACCTTCGACGGATTTGTCGTTGTAGAGTTCGCGGAGGATGCCCGAATGCTGCGCAATGTGCATGGCCGTGTCATAGGCATCGTGCGTTTTCGCAATGGCCTGGAAGCTTTGGATCAGCGTGGCGAAGTTGCCCACGGCTCCTGAGCTCCGCCCGTCGAGGTAGGTGGTGGGCTGGCTGATGATTTCCCAAAGGGTCTTTTGGTGCTGGTCGGCCGCAATGATGATGCGCTCCAATGAGGTGTCGCCAATGCCGCGCCGCGGATAATTGATCACGCGCTTGATGGCTTCCTCGTCGTTGGGGTTAAACGTCAGGCGGAAATAGGCGATCAAGTCCTTGATTTCCTTGCGCTGGTAGAACGAGGTGCCGCCGTAAATCTTATATGGAATTCCCAGCTTGCGCAGGGCTTCTTCCATGGCGCGCGACTGTGCGTTGGTGCGATAGAGTATGGCAAAATCGCGGTAAGCCAAGCCATTCAAGGCGCGGTCCTGCGCAATTGCCTCGGCCACGATCTTTCCCTCCTCGTTGTCGCTGAAGGCGCGGTGTGTCTTGATTTTTTCGCCGTCTTCGTTGTCGGAGAATACCCGCTTTTCGAGCTGGTTTTTGTTGTTGGCGATGATGCTATTGGCTGCGCGAACGATGTTTTGGGTGGAGCGGTAGTTTTGCTCCAGCTTAAATACACGCAGGTCTGGATAGTCCTTCTCAAAATTGAGGATGTTCTGGATATTGGCACCGCGAAAGGCATAGATACTCTGGGCATCGTCGCCCACTACGCAGATGTTCTCGTTGATGGCCGCCAGCTTCTTGACGAGGAGGTACTGGGAGAAGTTGGTATCCTGGTACTCGTCTACCATCACGTATTTGAACTTGTGCTGGTATTTGTGCAGTATTTCGGGGAAATCGCGCATCAGCACGTTGGTTTGGAAGAGCAGGTCGTCAAAATCCATGGCGCCGGCCTTAAAACAGCGTTGCACGTAGGTCAGGTAAATCTGCCCGAGCTGTCCCCGGCCATTGGAGAAATCCTCGGCCTGTATCTGCTCGTTCTTGTTGTACTCGGCGGCCGATATCAGGTTGTTTTTTGCCGACGAGATGCGATTGTATACGTAGTTGGCGTTATAGAGTTTGTCGTCTAGCTGCATCTCTTTGAGGATGCTACGCACGAGGCTCTTGCTGTCGTCGGTGTCGTAGATGGTGAAATTGCGCGGATAGCCAATGTGTTCGGCCTCCACCCGGAGTATTTTGGCGAATACGGAGTGGAAGGTACCCATAAAGATGTTTTTTGCCTCGGCACCTACGACGCTCATAATCCGTTCGCGCATCTCGCGTGCCGCCTTGTTGGTAAAGGTAAGCACCAAGATGTTAAAGGGGTCCACGCCGTTGCGAATCAAATGGGCCACGCGGTAGGTGATGACCCGGGTTTTGCCCGAGCCGGCGCCCGCCACAATCATTACCGGTCCTTCGGTCTGTTCTACTGCCGCGCGTTGCGAAGGGTTTAATCCTGCTAAATAATCCAACTTCTTACTCCTTGGTTTTGCTGTTTTCGGATCGAGGCGTAAAGGTACGGATTTGTAGGGAGATGCGGATGCAGTGTTGGAAAATGGGAGGGAGGATCTAAGAGGGACGGCCTGTGATGGCTGGTCGGGTTCATTCAAAAAATTATTTCCGTGCCGGACGGCCTTTAAGGAAAGGGCTTTTTGACATCTTGGCACTAGGCGGCGTTCTTCCGTATCCGAATTTTATATGCACGAAGTCAGTACCTTACGCGATGTGGGATGTCGGGACATTAAACTTTTTAGGCACTTGCCTGTCATATCCATAGAAGTATTACACTAAATACCCGAAAATGAAGAAAAAAAGCGTCTCGACCGTCGCCTCCGCCCGGCCCGTGTTGTTTGCAGCGGCGATCGTCTTATTGGCCTCCTGTGCCGTGCGCAAGGATCAATCGGGGTCCGGAAGTGAGGGTGTGCCACTGGAAGGCACGTATTGGAAGCTGGTTGAAATCAATGGTACGCCCGTGGATACGGGGCTCACCCGGGAGCCCTTTCTGCAGCTCGATGCCGAGGAGAATCGCGTGAGCGCCTCGGGCGGGTGCAATGGAATGGGAGGTACCTACGCGGTGAAGGCAAACAACCGCCTGTCGTTTTCCCAGTTGATCGGCACGATGATGGCTTGCCCGAATATGGAAGTCGAATCGAAGCTTAGCGAAGCTTTAGAGCGTACCGATAGCTACGCGATCCACGGCGATACGCTTTCGTTGTTCCGGGCACGGATGGCGCCCCTGGCGCGTTTTGTTGCCGTTTCCGAGAGCGAGCGTGGGGCGGCGGCACTGAACGGCACGTGGCGGCTAGACCATCTGGGCGGCACGGCCATCGCCCTCGATGAACTGTTTCCCAACGAAAAGCCGACCATCACTTTTGACGTGGCCGGGCTTCGGGTGTCGGGCAGTGGCGGTTGCAATCGTTATACCGGCGATTTCAGTGTCGATAACCATACCATTCAGTTTGGTCAGATTGCCTCTACGCGCATGTTCTGCCAAGGCGTACAGGAGGATGCGTACTTCCAGACGCTGGCCAAAATCAATAGATTCAGCATAGGGGAGGGAGGAACTACCCTGAACCTGATTGTCGGGGATGTTGCTACCATGCGGTTCACTCGGGAATAAGAGATTCGGAACGGCGCGAAAATAGGCGTCCGCTTTCCGGAGGCAAAAAGGGGAATGGATGGCAGCTGGTGCCATCCATTCCCTTTTTTTATAATCGGATGCTTCTAGAATGGCGCGTCAAAATCGTCGGGCATGTCGTTCATCCGGGATTGGCGGATGATGCTGCCGGGCTGGTCGAAAGAAGATGACGGGCCGATGTTGGATGCAAAGGACGGGCCATCGGCACCTCCGTCAAAGCCGAATCCATCTTCCAGGTCGGTGAATTTGACGTATTTGCCCACAAAGCGAAGCTTGACCGTACCGGTCTCGCCGTTACGGTGCTTGGCGATAATTACTTCGCCGACGCCGGCCGTAGGCTGTCCTTCTTCGTCTTCCTGCAGCCCGTAGTATTCGGGGCGGTAGAGGAACAGCACCATGTCGGCGTCCTGTTCTATCGAGCCCGATTCTCGAAGGTCGGATAGCATGGGACGCTTGCTGGCCCCCGGGCGGCTCTCTACGGCCCGGCTCAGCTGCGAAAGCGCGATGACGGGGATGTTCAACTCCTTGGCGACGGATTTCAGCGACCGGGAGATGCTGCCGATTTCCTGTTCACGGTTGCCGCCTTTTCCGTCGTTCTTGCCGTGCATGAGCTGCAAGTAGTCGACGATCACGAGCTGGATGTCGTATTGGGCTTTCAGCCGACGGCACTTGGCGCGGAATTCGAAGATATTCAAGGCGGGCGTGTCATCTATTAGCAAGGGTGCCTCCGTAAGGCGGCCGATGCGGGAGTGCAATTGGGTCCATTCGTGGTCTGCCAGGTTCCCCCTGCGCAGTTTTTCCTGCTCGATTTCCGTTTCGCCTGAAATTAGGCGGTTGACAAGCTGCACGGACGACATCTCGAGGGAGAACACCGCCACGGGTTTGTCGTGCAGCACCGCGGCGTTGCGCGCGCAGCTGAGTACGAATGCCGTCTTACCCATGGCCGGCCGGGCAGCGATGATTACCAGGTCTGACGGTTGCCAGCCGGAGGTCATCCGGTCCAGGTCCGTGAAACCCGAAGGCACGCCCGTGAGGGAGTCGGTGCGATCTCGCAGGATTTCCAATGCGGTGACCGCTTCGCGCATGATGTCGTCTACCTTGCGCGTATCACGCCGCAGGTTGTTTTGCGCAATGTCAAACAGGCTCTTCTCGGCATGGTCGAGCAGGTCAAATATGTCGGTGGTTTCTTCGTAGGCGTTATTGATGATTTCGGTCGAAACCTTAATCAGCTCACGCTGTATGTATTTCTGCGAAATGATGCGCGCGTGGTACTCGATATTAGCGGCCGACACCACGCGATCGGTAAGCTGCGTGATGTAATAGGCGCCGCCTACCATCTCCAGGGCGCCCATTTGGCGCAGTTCGGCCGTTACGGTAAGTAGGTCTACAGGCGAGGTCTTCTGGAACAGGTTGTGGATCGCTTCAAAAATCTTTTGGTGCGCTTCGGAATAGAAGGTCTCCGGCTTGAGGATGTCGATGACGGAAGAAAGCGCGTTCTTTTCGAGCATCAGGGCGCCGAGCACGGCTTCCTCGAGGTCTACCGCCTGAGGGGGCAGTTTCCCCAGTCCGCTCACCATGTTGCTCAATCGCGCACGCCGTTCTGATAGTGACCCCCGTTTGGACGCGTCCGCCATAAAAAGTTCGTTTTCCTTATTCATTCCTCCAATTAAAAAAAGGTTCTCGGTAGTTTCTAAAGTTACGTCGGTTTCACTTGTAGGGCCACGCCTCGACGACAAGCACAAAGATAGCCATTTATTGACAGGGTTGTCCGCCGAGTTGTAAACACGGTGTTCACAAGGCACCGCCGTACCTACCCTTAACGGTTGAAAAGGGCGAAGTTATCGATGTGGATTATTAACGTTTTTTGTGTAAAAAATGTTTGTAATGTATGGATGTGGTTTGTTGTTAGTAGGTTAGGGTAATGTGGATAACTTTACTTCGTGTGGATAGAGAGATGGGTTAGGGGCGCTGAGACGGGGAAGCAGCCGCCTCGACGTGGGTGTTGATTATCAACAGGTAGTAGATGACGATTGAAGTATTGCTGTATGGTCCGGGCGCGAAGACTCCGTAGATCAGTTCCCGCCACTCCGGAAATGGGAGCGGCCGTTTGCTTTTGGGCATCCGCCGCGGGCGGTAAGATTGCGGGCTAGGAATTGTATTTTATGGTGTGGGCCGGGGCGCGTTGGCCGAAAGAAAACGTATATTTGTTGCGTATGACGAGGTCTGATACCCTAAAGCCGTATAACGAAGCGGACGGCACCAAGAAGGAGCAAGTGGCGGATATGTTCAACAACATTTCCGGCACCTACGATTTCCTAAACCACTTCATGTCGATGGGAATCGATATCCTGTGGCGTCGGAAGGCAATCCGCCTACTGAAGAAGCTGCAACCTAGGCAATTGCTGGACGTGGCTACGGGCACGGGTGATTTTGCCCTGGAGGCGATACGCATCCTGAATCCCGAATCGGTAGTGGGGGTCGACATTTCGGAAGGCATGCTCGGCGTGGCACGCAAGAAAATCGCGGAAAAGGGCCTGCAAGGCCAGTTTTCCGTACAGTTGGGAGACAGCGAGCACCTGCCTTTTGCAGACGATTCCTTCGATGCGGTGACGGTGGCCTTTGGCGTCCGAAATTTCGAAAACCTCGAAAAGGGCTTGGCTGAAATGCAACGCGTGCTGCGGCCGGGAGGCAAGGCGGTGATTTTGGAGTTTTCAAAACCCCGAAACGCTTGGGTCAAAGGTTTGTACAACTTCTATTTCCATAAAGTCACGCCGTTTATCGGGCAGCTGTTTTCCAAAGATCGGCGGGCTTACGAATATTTGCCCGAGTCGGTCAACCGGTTCCCCGACGGTTCGGACTTTACCGCTATCCTGGATCGGGTAGGCTTTGCCCGGAGCCGTGCCATGCCGCAGACCTTTGGCATCTGTACCATTTACGTGGGCACGAAATGAATGGAACGGGATATATCAGGCTTAGCTTGTTGTCGGCGATACTCTTGTTACCCATTGCCGTCTTCGCCCAGCAGCCGTTCCAACGGTGGGCCGGAGGCGTGGATGATGAAGTGCTGCACTATGGCTTTAGCTTCCATTATGTGCATGCCGATTATAAGATTAGGTTAAAGAAAGATTGGCAAAGACCGTTTGTGGATGAAACCGGTGCCAGCATGGTGTACATTTATTCGCCATTCACGCACGGGGTGGGACTGGGTCTGTTGGCCGATGCCAAGGTAAACGATAACGTTAATTTGAGGTTCACGCCGAATATCGTGTTTTCCAATAAACGGGTCGTATACGGGTTTGATCCTGATGATGTTGATTTACAGGGCAGCGATCAGCTCTCCAAGCTAGTTCGGGCCTCATTCGTGGATTTGCCGCTGTTCATCAAGTTTCGGTCTGACCGCAAAAATAACTATCGGGGATATTTGATTGCAGGAGGCAAATATTCGTTTAATGTAGTATCCAAAAAGCGCTACGAAGACGGCGACTCGCCTCCTCACGGGAAGGAATTGAAAACCAAGCCCGGATACTTCGCCTATGAAGCGGGTATAGGCTTTGAGCTGTATTTTGATTTTTTCAAAATGTCGCCCGAGATCCGCTGGAGCCAAAGTGTCGGGAATTTGCTGGACCGCCGGAAGACCAATATGTTTAACCATCCGATCGAGCGTTTGATGCTCCGGAATCTGCAGGTCAGCCTCTTTTTCGAATAAGGCGTCCGCGGGTCGGACTTGTTAAGGAGATTGTTAGATGGAAAATCGAAGGAAAATCATATGCATCACTGGCGCTAGCGCCGGTATTGGCTATGCGTGCGCGGAGGTATTCGCCCGGGAAGGCTATGACTTGCTTCTCTGCGCGCGCCGTTTAGAGCGGGTGAAGGAGCTGGCGGCGCGGCTCCGGGCAGCACATGGCGTGGATATCCACGTGTTTGCTCTCGACGTTTGCGACCGGGCCGCCGTGGCGGGAGCCTTTGGGTCGTTGCCCGACCGTTGGGCCCGTATTGATGTGCTCGTCAACAATGCCGGCCTCAGCCAGGGATTGGATCCTGTGCAGGCGGGCGACATCGACGACTGGGAGCGAATGATCGACACGAACGTCAAGGGCTTGCTGTATGTAAGCCGTGCGGTAACGCCGGGAATGGTCGCCCGCCAGTCGGGGCATATCATTAACATCGGTTCCATCGCCGGCAAGGAGGTTTATCCGAACGGCAACGTCTACTGCGCCACCAAGCACGCCGTGGACGCGCTCAGCCAAGGTATGCGCATTGACTTATTGCCGGCCGGTATCCGGGTGACATCCGTAAACCCCGGCATGGTGGAAACGGAGTTTTCAGAAGTCCGTTTCAAAGGCGATAAGGCACGTGCAAAAGCCGTTTACGAGAATCTGACACCGCTTTCGGCCATGGACGTGGCGGAGGCTGTTTGGTTTGCAGCTTCCCGCCCACCGCACGTGACGATTAATGACATGCTTATCATGCCTACTGCACAGGCATCGGCCACGCAGGCGGTGCGGAAGACGGGTGAACAAGGCAACCCATAGTCATACATAGATAAAAATATACTTATGGCACTTCAATCAAAAATAGATCAGGATATCAAGGCGGCCATGCTGGCCAAGGACGAAGCGCGGCTACGTGGCTTGCGCGCCATCAAGGCCGCCTTATCGCTGGCCAGTACCGAAAAAGGCGCGGCGCAGGAGCTGACGGAAGATACGGAGATCAAGGTGCTGCAGCGCCTGGTGAAACAGCGTAAGGAGTCAGCCGAAATTTACCAACAACAAAACCGCACCGATCTTTTCCAAATCGAGATGGAGGAAATTGCCGTCATCGAGGCGTATTTGCCGCAGCAGCTGGACCGCGCCGCCATCGAAGCGCTGGTAAAGCAGCTTGTCGCCGAAAATCAGGCCAGCGGCATGAAAGATATGGGCAAGATCATGGGGCTGGCCAACAAGGCGCTGGCTGGCCGTGCAGACGGAAAAACAATTGCCGAGGTGGTGAAAGGCGCACTTGCAGGCTAGTGCGACTGGCGACGGGGGCGCTTAGCCATACGGCACTCGACAAGCAATACCGTTGCTCGAGCTTAAAAAATTAGACTAGGTTTGGACTTTTTTAGCGAATTATGTACCAATATATAGAAGAAACCGTAGCGTTTATCCAGAAGCGGACCGCCGATTTTAGTCCGGAGATAGGCATTATCCTGGGTACGGGCCTAGGCAACTTGGTCCAGGAAATTAAGGTAGAGTACCAGCTGATGTATTCCAATATTCCCAATTTCCCCATATCCACGGTGGAGTTTCATTCGGGCAAGCTGATTTTCGGTACCTTGGAAGGCAAACGGGTTGTTGCGATGCAGGGGCGCTTTCATTATTATGAGGGCTACAACATGCAGCAGATTACCTTCCCCGTGCGGGTAATGAAGGTGCTGGGCATCCATACGCTGTACGTGTCCAATGCGTCCGGATCCTTACATCCCGGCATTGGCAAAGGTGACCTGGCTATCATCCACGATCACATCAACCTCTTGCCTGACAATCCCTTGCGGGGCGGAAACAGTGAAGCGTTCGGGCCCCGGTTTCCGGACATGAGCGAACCGTATGACAGAAAGATGGTCGAAGCCGGCCTGGAGATCGCCAAGAAGCATGGCATCACCGCCCATAAGGCCGTGTACGTATCCGTGCCGGGGCCGAATTTGGAAACCCGCGCGGAGTATCGCTACATGCGCATCATCGGCGGCGATATCGTGGGCATGAGTACGGTGCCCGAGGTGATTGTGGCGAAGCACATGGGCTTGCCGGTATTTGCTATATCGGTGGTAACGGACGAAGGCTTCCACGATGAATTGGCCCCCGTTTCGTTGGAGGATATCGTGGCTGTAGCCACGGAGGCAGAGCCTTCGCTGACGCGAATTTTGAAAGAATTGATAGCTTTGCGCTAATGGTCAAAGGGATGCGGTTTCTGGCGTTGTTTTTTTGCATGTGCTTAGGCTGGCCGGCTGCGCATGCGCAAGTCGATTTTAGCACCGCCCTAGATTCCGCACGGGCCGCAGAAGACGAAAAGCCCGACACCGTAATCTACACCGCGCGCTACGTGCGCTATACCACCTTGGAGATGATGAAGCGGGGTACCTTTACGTACCAGATCGATACCACGCATCAGAATTTCCATTATTACAACCCACAAAACTTGCCAGGCCGCCCCAGTATCAACTTGGGGAGCTATGGGTTAGCCACCCGCGACCTGCTCTTCGAACCTAACAAGACCATCGGTTTTCAGCCGGGATATCATGCCTTGGAACGCTACCTGTACCTCTCGGACTCCATCAAGTATTACCGCGCCAGGGCGCCGTTTTCCGAACTGTATAACGTCGGGTTTTTCTTTGGCGACCAGTTGCTGCGGGCCAAGGTGACGCAGAATATCAATCCACAGCTCAATGTGGGGGCCGAGTTCCATACCGCCCGTGCCGACGGATTCTACTTTAACCAGGGATATGGCGATTTGAAGGCGTCGGTGTTCTCGTGGTACGAATCGCCCAACCATCGCTACAACTTGCTGGTAAACTACGTGACCAACCGGCTGACCTCGACCGAAAACGGTTCCGTGCTGAACGATACCCTGTTTAGGGTAGAAGACCGGCAACCCAGCGAGTCCGAACTCACACGCTTGCGCGGACAGCGCGACAACCGCCCCCGCCATACCTGGCGCGACCAGACCTTTTTCCTGCGCCAAAGCCTGTTCGCAGGGCGGCTCGACACGGTCCATCCGGGGCAGCCCGAACAGCAAATCCTTCCTACCAACCGCATGTCGCACAGCCTGCGACTGCGGAAGCAAGATTTTCAGTTCTTTAAAAATGAGGCGGATGCCAACGACGCCTTCCCCCTAGCGAACCATACGCTCACTCAGGACACTACGCTTGTGCATACCATTACCAACGATTTTAGCTACAGCTTTTACCTGCGCGGCAACTCAGTGGCGTTCGTCAAGAACGAAGTCAAGCTCGATTTGGGGTTCCAGCACGACATGGTTTGGTATGATGATCCGGAGTACAGCACGTTCATGCAAAATGGCATGCTGAGAGCTGGCGTAGGATATCGGTTTAGCGATCGCGTATCGCTAACCGCAGACCTGAACCAAATCGTGATGGGGCGGCATTTTGGGGATTACCTCTATGAGGCCCGGGCCGATATCTTGCTAAGCCGGTCGGTAGGCCGGATCGTGCTCAACGCCTACACCCAGAACAAATCGCCCGAGATGGTGTTCCAACGAATGAATTATACCTACCACCAGTGGGCGCGTGATTTTGACAAAACCAAAACCACGAACTTCTCCTTTAAGTATGAGAACCCGCTCATCGGTTTTTGGGGGCAGGCCGAGTATTTCCTGATTGCGAACCATATGTATTTTCGGGAAGTGGCTAATGAACGGCAGGATCCCGCCCTATTCCGCGTTATCGAACCCGCGCAATTCGGTACCAACATCAACCTGCTGAAAATATCCGTGGGGCAGAACTTCCGGTTGGGCAACTTCCGGCTCAACAACCTGGCCGTCTACCAGCAGTCCGACTTTAACGACGTGCTGGCCATCCCGCAGCTTTACACTTGGCACAGCTTGTTCTATTCCAATAAACTCTACAAAGTGGTGGACTTCAGTATCGGGCTGGATACCCGGTTCAACACGCCGTTCGTAACGCCTTCGTACGCTATTAATATCGGCCAGTTCTATAACGACAATGCCGGTATTGAATTTTCGACGTATCCGATCGTGGATGCGTGGGTGACCGCCACCGTCAGCCGGATGAACTTGTTCCTCAGCTACAATTTCGTCAACCAGCACCTCAACTATCCTGTCGGCTATTATACCGTGCGCCGCTATCCCATGAACAATGTTAACCTCCGGATAGGGGCGGCCTGGAAATTCTATGACTAGGCGATCAGGCGGGGTTAGCCCATTCTCCGATACTAGTCGATAGTCAAGGAAGCTGCCGCTCTTTGCTCGCATTGGCGTGCCTCGTGTCGGGACCCCACGTTGGCGAGTGTCCGCTAGCAAGGCCCATCGGCTGGCTCCGGATGGCAATGACGCACGTGCAGCAAGATCACCCGCTCTGGCGGTCGCGCGGCCGGTTCAGAATTCGTTCTTCCACATCATGCTTTCTACGGGACGCGATGTTTTCGTGACGTATTTTGCATTGTCTTTGGTGTTATAGAATGTCTCGATGTCGCCCTCTACCACGAAGTAGATAAGCTGGCCGATCGGCATGCCGGCGTACACGCGTACGGGCTGGGCCACCGAAATTTCCAGCGTCCAGGTATTGCAGAATCCGACATCTCCCTTGCCCGCCGTGGCGTGGATGTCGATGCCAAGCCGGCCCGTGCTCGACTTGCCCTCCAGAAAAGGTACGTGCCGATGCGTCTCGGTATATTCGAGGGTTACCCCCAGATACAGCGTATGGGGTTCCAGTACGTAGCCTTCGGCCGGAATCTCGAAATGTACAATCTCGTTGTGGCGCCTGGCATCGAGGATGCGGTCTTTGTAGGTGGCAAGGTGCTTGCCCAAGTGTACATCGTACGAGTTGGTCCCCAGACAAGAGCGGTCAAAGGGATCGATTACGATGTTGCCTTTGTCAATCTCTTCGAGGATACGCTTGTCGGATAGAATCATGTGTGTTAGGATATTAATCGACGCCAAAAATACGGTAATAATTTAAAAGCGCAATTTTGCTTTAATGTGTTATTTTTGAGGCATGGCACTGGTATATCTCCGCGAGTTGGACAGCAAGACGCGCTTCGCGATTTGGCGCATCGAGGAAACGGCAGAGGAACTCATCGGCAGCGTCCAGCTGAATGGGCGCGAGAAGGCATTCGTGCAAGGGCTCAATAAAGGAAAACGCACGCTGCACTGGCTCGCCACCCGGGTATTGCTGCGCCAGATGCTCAATACCACCGAATATATTGATTGTCCGTCGGACGAGAACGGCAAGCCCTACCTGGCCAATTTCCCCCAACGCATATCGCTTACCCATTCCTACGAGTACGCGGCTGTGATGATGAGCGACGACCGTGAAGTGGGTATCGACCTGGAGATCATCAAGCCTAAAATTACGCGTATTGCGGACAAGTTCATGAAACCCGATGAGCTAGACCTTATCCATCCCGATACGCGAATAGAACAGCTTTATGCGTGCTGGTGTGCTAAAGAAGCCGTCTACAAATTGCAAGGCAACAAAGGCGTTTCCTTCAAGGATGATATGACGGTCCATCCCTTTGACTACCAAGACCAAGGGGTGTTGCTGCTCGACCTCAATTCACCTGTGCGAAAAGACACCTTCAAGGTTTATTACGAGCGCTTTAACGAATATATGCTGGGCTACGTCTCGGATAATTGATCGGATGTGATGCTGAAACGCGATTCCCTGACAGCACAGATGCATCAACTGAGCCATACCTTGGCAAAGGTAAAGCGCCTAATACGGGATGACGAACCCGTGGAAGCCGAACAAGAAATCGCGTCCGTATTGGCTCGCTACTATGGCACGAACGTGGCCAACCTGGCCGCTACACCGGCGGATGTTTTTAAACAGCAGCTCGTTGAGCAGCGATTTGCCGCCGAAGAGTTGGCACGGCTAGCCGACTTTATCGACCTGGCGGCCCAACTGCATGCCGACCCCGCCGGCCGACGATGGCTATGGGAAAAAGTTATTCGCGTGTACGACGTACTGGAAGAGGTGCACCAGACCGTCTCGTTCGACCACATTATGCGACGCACGGAACTGCTTGCCCTGATCGAAGACCCGAATCGTTAGCCTAGAGAGGACGTAATCAGTTTCAGGAATTCGCTTCGCGTGCGTTCGTTGGCAAACTCGCCGGTAAAGGCCGAAGTCGTGGTCATGGAATTTTGCTTCTGCACGCCACGCATTGCCATGCATAGGTGCTTGCACTCGATGACGACCGCTACGCCTGCGGGGTTTAACGTTTCCTGTATACAGTCCCTAATCTCGTTGGTCAGTCGCTCCTGTACTTGCAGACGCCGTGCAAAGATGTCGACCACCCGCGGAATCTTGCTAAGGCCGACGATATGTCCGTTGGGTATATAGGCGACATGTGCCTTGCCGAGGAACGGCAACATGTGGTGCTCGCACATTGAGAATACTTCGATGTCCTTGACCACGACCATCTGGCTGTAATCCTCTTCGAACATGGCGCTGCGCAGTACTTCGGCAGCATCCAGATCGTAGCCATGGGTCAGGAATAACAATGCCTTGGCAACGCGATCGGGCGTTTTTACCAGGCCGTCCCGGGCGGGGTCTTCGCCCAGGGCACTGAGTATGTCTCCGTAGTGCCCTGCGATACGCTCGGCAATCTCCGGATTATAACGGTCGATCTTGACGTAGCCATCAATCTCTTCTTCGTTTGGTAGCAAGTGCGTGTTCATGTGATGACGAAAATGATCATTTTCCAAAATATTCGACATAATTGTTTTCGGTCTCATGCAGCCGGATAGCGTGCAGGGTGGCGCCATGAGCCTCAATCGGGGCCTTCAGCTCATCGAAGATGGCCATGGCCAATACCTCGGTCGAAGCCATTTTCCCTTTCATGAAGTCGACGTCCAGATTGATGTTGCGGTGGTCGAGTTTTTCGATCACGTGCGTTTCAATGATGGATTTCAGTAACTTGAGGTCCATCAGGAAGCCCGTTTCCGGATTGACCGTACCCCGAACCGTTACGAATAGCTCGTAATTGTGCCCATGCCAATTGGGGTTGGAGCACTTGCCGAAGATGCGTTCGTTTTCTTCCAAGGTCCACTCCTCGCGGTAAAGCTTGTGGGCAGCATTAAACCGTTCGCGTCTGGTAATGTACATCATAGGCCGCAAAGGTACGGATAAAATATCGATGGTTGCCCTAATGACGGCGTTTTTCCGTAGCGGGCGCTTCGGCAGCGTACATGCCGCGATAAGGCGGGTTGGGTCAAAATCTTGTGACAATGTGGCGGGCGGAAGTTTATTGTTGTTTAATGCCAATTAAAATTTAAATTTGCTTCCTCTTGGTAGATAGCTAAGTCCAATAAATTTCACTGTCTCATTTTATGATGCGTTTATCAACTAGGCCAGGACGGCTGGTCGCTTCCGTGTTTTTTGTAGGGATACTTGTACTTTTCCAATTGGCAGGCTGTAGCAAAAAGCGTAGCGGACCACCGAAAGTCCTCGTTTTCAGCAAGGCTGAAGGCTTTGTGCATTCGTCGATCGATGCGGGCAAGCAGGCGCTGATTAAAATTGGCGAAGATAACGGGTTCGTGGTGGACACCACGACCAATGCGACCTGGTTTAACGAGGACAGCTTGGCGCAATATGCCGCCGTTGTCTTTCTTAATACGAGCGGTGACATATTGGATCACGTGCAGGAGGCCGCCTTCGAGCGGTATATCCAAGCCGGCGGCGGATTTGTGGGCGTACACGGTGCGGCCGCTACAGAGTACCATTGGGGTTGGTACGGCCGACTCGTGGGTGCCTATTTCCAAGACCATCCGGCCCCGCAGCCTGCGCAGTTCCACGTGGCGGATGGCAACCACGTCTCGACGGCGCACATGCCGGAGACCTTCCCCTACGACGACGAATGGTATAACTTCTATAACGTCAGCCCCGATATCCAAGTGTTGGTGACTATCGACCCGGCTAGCTACGAAGGTAGCAAGCACGCGGGGCAACATCCCATGGCCTGGTATCAAGATTACGACGGCGGGCGCGCCTTCTTTACCGGTTTCGGGCATTCCGAAGCGGCTTTCCAGGATTCAATGATCCTGCGACATATCCTTGGGGGAATCCAATACGCCATCGGCGATAACCTGAAACTCGACTACCGTAAAGCGCGTACGTTGCCCGTGCCCGAGCCAGAGCGCTTCGTGCGAACGCAGCTGCTGACGGGCGGGCTGTTCGAGCCCACGGAGCTCGCAATCTTACCCAATTACGATTTGCTCATCGCCCAGCGCCGTGGCGAGCTGATGCTGTTTAAGCAGGAAACGGGCCAAGTGGAACAAGTGGGCTTCTTGGAAGTGTACCACCAGTCGGGCGTACCGAATGTCAACGCCGAGGAGGGCTTTATGGGCTTGGCGCTGGATCCGGATTTCGAGCAGAACCAGTTCCTATATGCATTCTACAGTCCGATCGATACGTCGGTGAACCGCCTGTCGCGGTTCCGTTTTGAAAACGGCGCCCTGGATATGGCTTCCGAGAACGTGATCCTGGAGTTCTATTCACAACGCCAGATATGTTGCCATACGGGCGGCTCTATTGCCTTTGGCCCGGATGGTTTGCTCTACTTGGCAACGGGCGACAATGCGACCCCGTTTGACCAGCCCACGACCTACCAGAACAAAGGCTATGCGCCTATCGATAGCCGGCCAGGTTTTGAGCAGTACGACGCTCGGCGCTCGGCAGCGAATACCAACGATCTACGGGGTAGCGTGCTGCGTATCCGCGTGCTGGAGGATGGCAGCTACGAGATCCCTGAGGGCAACCTTTTCCCCGAAGGGCAGGAAAAAACCCGCCCGGAAATCTATACCATGGGCACGCGCAACGCCTACCGGATTAGCGTCGACCAAAAGAACGGCTACCTCTATTGGGGCGACGTAGGACCGGACGCTTCGAATGACGACGAGCTGCGTGGCCCGCGTGGTTACGACGAAATCAACCAAGCACGCAAGGCCGGATACCATGGATGGCCGCTCTTTATCGGTGACAACTATCCCTATCGGGCGTATAACTACGAAACAGGGGAAAGCGGTGATTACTTTGATCCCGAAAAACCCATCAATGAGTCGCCAAACAACACCGGGCTGCGGGAATTGCCGCCGGCGCAGCCAGCGTTCATTTGGTACCCTTATGCCCAGTCAGAAGAGTTCCCCCAACTGGGAAGCGGCGGCCGTAACGCCATGGCGGGTCCGGTGTACTATACGGACTTGTATGACCAGAAAACCCGATACTCCGATTACTACGACGGCAAGCTTTTCATCTACGACTGGATCCGCGGCTGGATCAAGGTCGTGACTTTGCGCGAAAATGGAGATTATGATAAAATGGAGCCGTTTTTGCCCGACGAGTCCTTCGCTAACCCCATCGATATGGAAGTCGGGAAGGACGGCCGCTTGTACATTCTAGAATACGGCCGCGGCTGGTTCGCAAAGAATGTGGATGCAGGAATAGCACGAATCGACTACTATGCCGACAACCTCCCCCCTCAAGTGGGCGAATTGACCGTGGAGCAGGCCAATGGCAACTTGCCGTTCACGGTGCGGGCTACTGTCGACGCCGTTGATCCCGAAGGCAAAGCGATGACGTATACATGGAAAGTAGGCGATCAGGAACTCCAAACCAAGGAGCCACGCCTGGAGCACGAACTGACCGTTGCGGGCGAGTACCAGATTACGGTGCAGGTTGCCGACGACAGCGGGGCAGAAATCCCGGCAGAGCCCATCGTGGTGTACGCCGGCAATACCACACCTGAAGTGGACATCAAGCTGGGAAGCAACGCGACTACGATTGCCCTCGGGGAGCGTATTGCCTACGAAGTGGTGGTAAACGACCACGGACGGGACTTCGATCCTGATAACCTTTTTGTTTCCGTCAATTACATCAAAGGCAGCGACCAGGCCGACAACCAAGGCCACCAGCAGGTGTCCGAGATCGTGCTGGGCCGTAACCTTGTGTTAGCGTCCGATTGCCGATCGTGCCATACGGTGAATACGCCCAGCGTAGGGCCGATGTATTCGGAGGTGGCGAAGCGATACAAGAGCCGGGCGGATGCCGTGCCTTACCTGGTAGACAAGATTATCAACGGGGGCAGTGGCGCGTGGGGCGCAGTGGCGATGTCCGCGCACCCGGATATCAAGCCGCAGGAGGCCCAGCAGATGGTGCAGTGGATTATGTCCCTAGGCGATGATGACTCCAAGCGGAGCACCCTGCCCGGCAAAGGCGAGATCGTTGCACAGCTCCCCGCGGATATGAAAGCAGACGAGGAAGTCACCATGCGGATAACGGCGCAATATACCAATGCTCCCGACTTAGGCATTACGCCATTGACGGGAACGAAGTCGGTAGACCTTAAGATTAAGAAGGACTAGGCACCGGACAGCCTCCCGCGGCTAGCTTGGCAGTTTCCTGTCTTTCAGTAAGACCTCGAACGCGTCCGTGGCCTGCTCTACCAGCCAGCCGTAGATTTTGCCTCCGTGGCTTATGCGCTTCACGCCGAGCACCCCCAGCTGGCTGTATGCCGGCAAGCCTGGGGTGAGGAACACATTGAGCGGCAGGGATATGGCCTGCGTGAAGGCACGGATGTCGTCGGGCTTTTCGATCAACGGTACGAATATTCCGTCTGCTCCCGCCTGCTGGTATATGCCCGCTCGATCGATTGATTCGGACAAGGCGTCAGGGTGCTTCGTCGTGTAGGTGTCTGGTCTCGCGTTAATGAACACATCGGTAGCGTCCTTGATGGCTTTGATCTTGTCGGCAAGCGCCGATGCCGGTCCAAGTTGGCGCTTGCCATTGACTACCGAGCCGTCCTCCAGGTTGATGCCGACTACGCCTGCATCGGCCAACTGCCTGACGTATTTCGCTACCGTCTTCGGGTCGTCCGAATAGCCGGCCTCGAAATCAACGGACACGGGGATGCCCGCCACGTCTAATACGCGTTGGATGAGGAAGAGATGCTCCTCGAAGCTCATGTTTTCTCCGTCTTCGTAGCCCAGTAAATTGGCAATGGCATGGCTGGATGTGCCTAACGCCGCGAAGCCGGCTTTCTCGACCAGCTGTGCCGAATGCGCGTCCCACACATTTCCCAGCAAGAACGGCGCTTCGTTTTCATGTAATGTCTTAAAGTCGGTTACGGACATAGTTGTGGTTTTTAAGGTGTCGTGTTTCGATGAAACAGATTGGAAGACAGAAAGTTTTCGGCTGGGCGTCTCGCCGTTCCGCGCCGGGCCGGGCGCGGAACGGCCTGAGGGAATCGGCGAAACCGGGAAATAATTCCTGCTGAATAGCCCAAACTACGCGAAGATATTGTATAATTGCTCTTGCCTTGTGGTTGCGTTTCGGAAGCAGGCGCCCAGAGCCTCGATTGCGGTGTCTTACCGACGTTTCCGACAGGCCTTCACGCTATTCGTGAGTAACCATTAACCAAATATAGACCGACAAAACATGGACAAATTTTCTAGACGATCATTTTTGCACGCTGTCGCCCTGCTATCGGCGGGGGCAGCCATTCCGTTACCGTCCCAGGCTTTTGGGCTTGGACGCAAGTTGCGCGTGGTGCTAGTGGGTACGGGTGTGCGGGGCATTTCGTTTTGGGGGCGCAGGTTGGCAGAGCAATATTCCGAACAGTTGGAGTTTGTAGGCCTTAGCGACATTAATCCGGGCAGGCTGCAATTCGGCAAGGAATACATGAAGGTGGACTGCCCCACTTTTGTCGACTTCGACGCCATGCTGCGCAAGACCAAACCTGATTTGGTCATCGTCTGCACCACCGATTCGTCGCATCACGAGCAGATTATCAAAGGCTTGGCTGCGGGCTGCGACGTGCTTACCGAAAAGCCCCTGACGACGGATGAGACCAAGGCTCAAGCCATTTTGGATGCCGAGCGCAAGTACGGCAAGAATCTGATCGTGGGCTTCAACTATCGCTGGAGTCCGTATGCTACGAAAATCAAGGAGCTATTGATGGCTGGCGAGATCGGCGAAATTACCTCGGTCGATTTCAACTGGTATCTCAATATCCATCATGGGGCCTCGTACTTTCGTCGGTGGCACGGACTGATGGAGAAAGGTGGGTCGCTTTGGGTGCATAAGGCCACCCACCACTTTGACCTGCTTAATTGGTGGCTCGACTCGGAGCCGGCCGAGGTTTTCGCCTACGGCGCGTTGGAGCATTATGGCAAGAACGGCCCGTTTAGGGGAACCAGCTGCCGCAGTTGCGCGCACAAGAAAGAATGCGACTACTACTGGGATATCACGCGAGATAGCCATGCCATGAACTTGTACGTGGCCCATGAGGGCCACGACGGTTATATCCGCGACGGATGCGTCTATCGCAACGAGATTGACATCTACGATAAGATGTCAGCACAAATCAGGTACGCCAACAACGTCGTGGCCAATTATTCGCTCACGACATACTCGCCCTTTGAGGGGTGGCGGATCGCGTTCAACGGCCACAAAGGGCGCATCGAAGCATGGCTCGATATCCCTTGGATGAAAAATGAAAACCTTGACCAGGCCAGCCTGCACGCGGCGGAAATGCAACAGGCCGAAAGTACGGACGTCATCCACGAGCCTATCGTCCTTTACAAAAACTGGCAAGATTATAAAATTATCCAAGTGGCGAGTGAACGCGCCGGACACGGAGGGGGCGATCGACGGCTGCACGACAGTATTTTCGCGAACCCCGGCGGGGAGGAGGATCCCTTCGGGCGCGCAGCCGGGGTGCGGGATGGCGTTATGTCCGTTTTGGTCGGGGTGGCTGCTCGACGGAGCATCGAACAAGGCAAGGCAATCAAGATCGACACGCTCACGGATTTGAAACCTATGGCCAAGCGCGCATGAGTTGGCCGCGGGCCTCTATAAGCCCCTGCTTGATTGCGGGTATTCATCAATCGGAGGTGCTGTGTAGCGAAATCGTTTTCGAAGAATATTGGCTGGGGATGGGGCATCCGTCCCTACTATTGATATATTTGACCAATCTTTACCAACAAGCCTTTTACGAAACCGATTACGATTGACCCGATTATGACTACAGCATTCCAACAAGCGACGAATTACCGGTGGAGGATTTGTGCCCTGCTGTTTTTCGCCACAACCATTAACTATCTGGACAGGCAGGTTCTTTCGTTGACGTGGACGGACTGGATCCAGCCCGAATTCCACTGGACCAACGAAGACTACGGCAACGTGGCGGGAATCTTTTCACTTGTGTATGCCATTTCCATGTTGTTTGCGGGGAGGTTCATTGACTGGATGGACACCAAAAAGGGCTTTTTGTGGGCTATTTTCATCTGGTCCATCGGAGCCTGTATCCACGCGTTCTGCGGAATTGCCACATCGGGCATCGTAGCGGGAGAATGGTTTGTCGGTTTTGCTGGGGCGCGCGAAGTGATTTCGCGGGTGGGGGATACGGCACTGGTTGCGTCGACAAGCGTGACGCTGTTTATTGCTGCACGCGTCGTCCTCGCGGTCGGCGAAGCCGGCAACTTTCCTGCGGCCATCAAGGCGACAGCCGAATTTTTTCCTAAGAAAGACCGTGGTTTCGCTACCAGCATCTTCAATGCAGGCGCTACCATTGGCGCACTGCTGGCACCGCTTACGATTCCTTTTATCGCAGCTGCCTGGGGGTGGGAAGCGGCATTTATCATTATTGGTGCGTTGGGCTTTGTCTGGATGGGCTTCTGGACGGTGATGTACGAAAAGCCCCATAGGCATCCCAGGATAAACCAAGCCGAGCTGGCGTATATCAACCAGGATTATGAGGCCAATGACAGTGCCGAGAAGGCGGTGCCGGCAGTGGGGCCGGCCGAATCGGTTCCGTTCACCCGACTGTTGCGGTATCGGCAGACGTGGGCCTTTGCCATCGGTAAGTTCATGACGGACGGGGTCTGGTGGTTCTATTTGTTTTGGATACCGGCGTACCTGCATTCGGTCTACGGCCTGTCATCTACCGAAGCCGCGCCGATGATCTTCGTGCTTTACCTGATTACCCTACTTTCAATTATAGGCGGGTGGTTGCCTACCTTTTTTGTAGAAAAAAGAGGCATGAACCCCTATGCGGGCCGCATGCGCGCCATGTTGATTTTTGCTTTTTTTCCGTTGCTGGCTCTATTAGCGCAGCCGCTCGGTTCCATTTCGGTGTGGTTTCCGGTACTGATTATCGGGATCGCCGGTGCCGCGCACCAGGCGTGGAGCGCCAATATATTCTCGACGATTGGCGACATGTTTCCCAAGTCGGCAATTGCCTCCGTCACGGGTATAGGCGGCATGGCGGGCGGTATCGGCGCCTTCCTCATCAACAAGGGCTCGGGGACACTGTTTGACCACGCCACGCAGACGAATATGCAGTTTTTTGGCTTCGAGGGCGTACACGCCGGATATTTCATCATCTTTTCCGTCTGTGCCGTTACTTACCTAATCGGTTGGGCCATCATGAAAGCATTGGTGCCGCGGATGCAACTCGTGGATCTGGACAAGTAATCGAGTATGCGCTGCATGGCATTCCTAGCGGGGCGGGGGCCCCTTGCGTGCCTGCCGCCACGACAGGATGACGTAAGCGAGCATGCCGAGTAGAGCGGCGCTCACCAAGGCGAGTACGAGGCTGCCCACGGCATACTGGACCAGATGGCTTTTGGCGTAGGACCAATAGGCTATGGCATCGCCGTCACGAGGCGGCAGCGTCAAAGGCGTGTCTAATAAAAATGCCCCTACGGACAAGCCGCCATAGATAATGAGAGGTATCATGGGCGGGATGCTGACATTCGAACAGGCGAAAGCGATGACTTTGTTTAGCCGAAAAAGATACGCCAGGGATAGCACGGTGACGGTGTGGAGGCCCCACAGGGGCGACATGCCCACCAGTATGCCCAAGGACACGGACAGTGCTTTCCTAGAGGGCGGGTCGGTACTTTGGAGTAAGTCCTCAAAAAAAAAGCGTTTAATTCCCTTTTTTTTTAGCGAGCGGAAGTGGTTGCGCGGCCGGATGTAAAACAGGGAAACCAGTACTAGCCAGGTATTGAGTACGCTAATGCGTGCAAAATCGTGGAATGGCCGAAAGTGAGATACCCGTTCGGCAGGGTCGTATAGTACGCGCACCGGCACGTTTCGCACGGGTACGTCGCGCCAAGCGGCCTTGACGATCACTTCGATTTCGAATTCAAATTTTCGGGTGTAAAACCGAATGCTCTCCACGACGGCCAACGGGTAAAGTCGATAGCCGCATTGGGTATCATGGAGGCGTATGCCCGTTTCAAACCAAAACCAGAAATTGGAAAAACGGTTTCCAAAGCTACTTTTCCCGGGTACGCTCGCCTGTCCCATGTCGCGGGCGCCGATCAACAAAGCTTCGCCATTGGCCAGAATGTCGTCGACAAAAACCGATAGGTCCTCCGGGTAGTGTTGTCCGTCCGAGTCAATCGTAACGGCATATCGATAACCCGCCATGGAGGCCTCGGCAAACCCGGTTTGCAAGGCGAAGCCCTTGCCGCTGTTCTGCGGTAGGTGGATTGTGCGTATTTCGGGATAGCGGGCCAGTATACCCGCGGTGGCGTCTGTAGATCCGTCGTTCACCACGATGATGTGCGCGGTGAGGGATCTGAGTCCGTCTAGTACGCGCCCCAGCGTTGCGTCATTATTGTACGTAGGTACGATTACGCACGCCGCAATGGGCTGCAGCACGTCAGTATGCGAATTGACTGGCATTCCCGCTTATTTGGAATACTTCTCAAAGTAACTGGTAATCATCGCGCGAAGTACATCGTCGTCAACGGTGGCTAGGGCAGCCTGGACCAATGCCCGGTCTTCTTCGATGTGTTGGTTATAGCGAACGATTTTCGGCAGGTGTTCTTGCACACTTAGCCGGATAAGGCGTACCTCGGTTTGTTTGGGCGCGCGCGACACGGCATCCTCAATCCATGCAGCGGCTTCGCGTACCTTGGCGCCTCGCTCGGAAAGCTTCGTGTGGCGAGCGAGCAACATCAGCCCGGCCCCCTTGTAGGCGGCCAATACCGGCTTGCTGTCTTGCGTGAAGTCCTTTACTTTTTCGTAAAACGCCTGGGCGGCGGCTTGCGATTCCGTCGCATCGCGGTATAGCAAGCGGATTTCATCCAGCGACTGTGCATGCACCGGGATGGCCACGGCGGCCATTATACAGGCGACAAGTAAGCATCTCATGGCGTTTTCTTTTGGAATACCCCGCTGAATTTGAGCGCCGTGGTTTCGGCAAAAGTGGTCGTGCTCTTAATGGACAACCCTTCCTCCAGCTCCTCAAACTGCAGGGTAAGGTCGATGTCCGACGTCTCGAACGGGTTGATGATGGCCATGAACTTGACATTGCGGGCCGTCCGGAGCTGCAGGGGCATGCCGGCCCACTTTTCGCCCAGCTCCTTGATGATTTGCATCATGCACACGCCCGGTGTCACCGGCTGTCCGGGAAAATGGCCTGCGAAGACGGGGTGGTCCTTATTGAGGCGCAGTGATGCCTTGGCCGTATTATCTGGCGCTTTTTCGAATGACAGGATGGTATAAAAGTCTTTCAGCAGTGGCATAGGGTGTGTTTGTTTTAACGCGTTTCCACGTCGGAATCTTCGTGAAGCAAAAATAGGAAAATATTTAACTTGCCGCCGCGGTGCGACAGCGTGATGTCCGGAAAGGTCGGATGCCGATAATCGTAGGTAACCGACGTGCGCTCGCGCGCGCCCACCATTCTTACCGTCCTAACTAGCTCGCCGTCCGACTGGCGAAGGTAATGGTAAGCCCGGTCGTCGCCAGTCGACGTTTCGAATACAAGCTCGGTGCCATGGACATACTGGTTTTTTATGGTCGCATCGTCCTGCAAAAACAGTAGAAAATCCTTTTCGAGCAAGTCCAACACTGGTTTTTGGCGCAACGGCTCGATGGCCTGATGCAAATGAAGCGTTCCGTTGGCTAATTCGAATGCGAGGATAGTTCCGCCCAGCTCAGTGAGCAGTGCCATACGGTAATGGTTGTCCGTGATTTTCTTCAGTACAAAAATTCCCGTCATGCCGTGCCCCCGCGCGTCGATACGCGCCCGAAACGTATGCTCGAACTGCGCGGTGTCGAGGAATGCGGGCGTGAATGGCCCGACAGCCTGATCCATGGGAGTAAAGCGGTGAGTATAACTACGGCATCCACCCAGCGTAAAGCCGATCAGCAGGCTAGCGAGCCAGAAATTTCTCATCCGGGATGCGGGTGTTTCGCTTTTGCGCCGAAAATGTAATTTCGGTATGGTCCAGCGACGGTTCGACAATTTTGATTCGGGTTACCAAGTAGGAGCTCGGATCAAAGGTCATTTCGATCTGCTTGATATACCGAGCCAGGGCTTTCTCTTTCGGCGTGAAAGTCGTTCGGTAGCTCCCCTCGACGCGGTGGTATGCGATGTCGAAACGTTTGTCATCGAAGATGGCGTCGCCTTGCACGGTTCCCGCGAGCAGGCCATTGATATCGCGAAGCAACGCGTTGGACGCCAGGTTAACGTTCTTGGTGTTTCCACCGTCATTGACGAACATCCGCGTATCGTCGAATATGACGTAATACGAAAAAGGCGAGGTGTATTCCCACCGGATGTGGTGGGGGGCTTTGAAATAGAGCTTGCCGACGGACTTAATGGCGTTGTCGACAAATTCCAAGCGCTTGAGCTGGACGAAATCGCTCTCCAACGATTGCAGCCCGGAAGCCTGCGTTGCGACATTTTTCTTGAGCGTCTGTATTTCCGACGCAGACAGGCTGGCGGGCTGGGTGCCGGCCGTGCCGGCAACCGTCGACACAGCCATTAAGATCAGCAGCAGGTATCTTCGAAACAAACTAGGCGTCGTGCGCGAGCGTTTCGACCGTAACGAATTTATATCCATCTTGTACTAATATAGGCAACAACTGTTCCAAAGCGGGTAAAATGCGGGGATGCGTATCGTGTAGCAGGATGATGTCGCCGGATTTTACCCGGGTCAGGATGCGTTGCGCAATTCGGTCGGGGTCCTGCACGGCGGTATCGAAAGGGCGTACCCTCCACCCTACAACCGTGTGTCCCGTTTCGCGCAGGGCCGACGCTAAATGCGGTGTGGTGACGCCGTAGGGCGGACGGAACGCGGAAGGGACCTGCGCGTTGGCCGCACGGGCAAGCGCGACGTCGGTCTTCCGTATTTCCTGCAGCCAGCCCCTTTTATTCTTAAAATCAATCCATTTGCCATGGCTGTACGAATGATTTCCCACTTGGTGTCCCCGCTCGTGGAGCCGGCGCACGAGATCGGGATAGCGTTCGGCCCGGTGGCCGACACAAAAAAAAGTGGCGCGCCCCCCGTACTTTTCGACCAGCGAAGCAACGGCTAACGTGAAATCAGCATCCGGCCCGTCGTCAAAGGTCAGTGCTATCCTTTTATCAGCATATGGGTAATGGGTAATTGCCGGAATGAAAAAACCCGAAGCTATGCGTGCTGCGCCGCTAGCGACAACCGCAGTGGCGGCGAGGAGGGCGAGGGGCAAAATGCTCCAGTGGACGAGACCCTGCCAGACCCCCGCACCCAACACGAGCGTCATCGCAGCGAGTATGTACAAAAAACGTTTAAATCCCATGGTGCAACGCTGTGAAGCGGTCCGGTAGCGGTAAAAATACGAAATGATTCCACTTGGGGGCGCGAAAACCGTATTTTGTCGTGGGGAGCGTGAGAGCCAAGGACAGACATAAAAAACCCTGCATCACGGGTGCAATGCAGGGTTCCAACAACGTGTTGCGTTGGCCATCAGTCCCGACGGCCGAACAGGATGCTTGCGTAGTAGAGCAACGTTACCAAGGATGACAGCGCAGCTACCACGTAGGTCATTGCAGCCCACCAAAGGGCGTCTTTTGCGCCGGCGTGCTCGGCCGTGCTATGGGTAATGTTCTTCGTGTCTAGCCATGCCAGCGCCCTGCGGGAAGCATCAAACTCCACGGGCAGCGTCACGAAGGTGAAGAGTGTCGTGATGGCTAAGGCCGCCACGCCGATGGCGAGTATCCACATGTTGCCCGAAAAGGCTAAAATAACACCGATCATCAAAACCCACGTCGTCATCCTGGAGGCCACGCTCACGGCAGGGACCATCGCCGAACGGAACTGTAGCCAGCTGTACGCTTTGGCGTGCTGTACGGCGTGTCCGCACTCATGGGCGGCTACCGCCGCCGCGGCTACGCTCCGGCCCTGGTACACTTCGGGACTCAGGTTAACCGTGCGGTCCTGCGGATTGTAGTGGTCGGTCAGCTGACCTTGCACTGAAATTATCTGCACGTCGTAGATTCCGTTGTCGTGCAGCATTTGCTGCGCGATATCACGACCGGTCATGCCACTGCTCAACGGCATCTCCGAATATTTCTTGAACTTGCTTTTAAAACGCCATTGAACGATCATGCTGACCAGCATAATCCCAATAAAAAGAATCCAGTAAAATCCCATAATATTTTATCTCTTGTTAATGTTCTCCATCACGCCGATCCGGTTGCAAAAAACGTACCGCGCTTAAGGCCAATACGCCGTAAAGATAGGTTCTCACACCGCATGGCCAACAAAGGTTACAATTTTATTACACGAGAAGGCGGAAGATTGCCGAAGCCGCGACGGTTTGGCAGGGAATGCGACAAAATTACAGCTTCCGTATCGTATGGTCGTAAAAGATGGTAATAAAATGAAGCTTAATAAAAACGCCTTTTGGGTTCCGCATCACCGCACGGAGGGATAAGAAACAGTCATATTCGGGCGTGTCAGTGGTTTGAATGCGGATAATTGTTAGGTTATTTTGATTTAAAAATTATAAACCCGACGGTTTCTCCTTTTTCACCGGCCCCATGGGCAAACTGGGTGCTAGATGCACCATACAAGCTGCTAGTCTGTAGAATGAAAGGATGGACGGCCTTTCAGCCTAGGATTAGCCGCGGCGCGTACACGGCGGAAGGAGAAACAGCGGTTGTCGATTTGTTTAAATCGGAGTGTGTTATGTCAGCTACCAAGCTTCTAAACCGGGCATCAACAGGTGACGAAGAGGCCTTTCGCCAACTATATGATCGCTATCGCCCGATGGTGTACTCTTATGCGCTGCAAATAACGCATAACGTAGAATTGTCCGAGGATATCGTGCACGATGTTTTTTTGAAGCTTTGGGATAGCGGTGTTAAAGCGGATAACGAAGTTGGATTTATCCGCGTGGTGACCCGAAACCATACGCTAAGCGTGCTCCGCAAGCAACTTGCCGATCATCGGCGGGCTTCCCAAGCGGCTCAACAGCATCCTCAATCGGAATCCTCTACCGACCAACTTATCGATTACCACGAAACTCGGTCCATCCTTTCGGAGGCCATCACCCAGCTTTCTCCCCAACGCAAAGAAGTTTTCCTGCTATGCCGGGAAGAAGGGTTGAAATACAATGAAGTGGCAGAGCGCCTCAATCTCTCGCCGCTTACTGTCAAGACACATATGCAGCATGCGCTCCGTTTCTTGCGGTCATACGTGCGCAAGTACTCGGGGAGCCTGCTGCTGGGCGCTTTGATCCGCCTCTTAGCAGGCTAGACCGCGTTCTCCTGAATGGACAATCACACTTACTGAGGATACTGAGGGTCGGTTCCGTAGCTACAGCGAACGCTGGCACCGCTTTTTCCGGTTTTTTGATGGGTGTTGAAAAAAAACTCGGGACCGTTACTCCGAAAGGTGTTTTGAAATGTCATATTCCTAAAGAGGCACCTAAGCCCCGCACAGCGCAGCATTAGGGTCGACTAGCTAACCATGGAGAAAACTCGCATACAACATCTTTACGATCAATACAGGAGGGGATTGGCTACGCGTGAAGAGTTGGACGAACTGACGCGCCTGTTAACGGATTCAGATCGTTCCGAAAAGATTACCCAGTGGCTCGATGGGATGTGGGAGCAGGTGGACCAGACGACATTGGTGGATATCGGCGCGGGTCGCAGCGAGTTGATTTTAGAGAAAATACTGCAACGCAAGGGCGCGACTCGGCGGCGACTTCGCAGGGTAGTGGCCGGATGGACTGCGGCCGCCGCGTGCTTGCTGGCTCTGCTGATGTATTCGACAGGTCCTCGTAACGGCACGGAGCCGTTGATGGCCGACCACACGGAAACGTCCGCTGACGACTTCGATCCGGGTACCGATCGGGCCGTGCTGACACTCGGCGACGGACGGGAGCTTGTGTTAGACGGGTACAGAGAAGAGCAAATACGCGACGAGCCCCGCTTGCGGGTGGGCCGCCCCGAAAATAATATACTGGTGCATCTTGCCGACGAATCCTGGCGGGCTAGGGAGGACGATCACCAACGATATAATGAGCTCCGCACTCCGGTGGGCGGCCAGTATCGGGTGATGCTCCCGGACGGCACGAAGGTTACGCTAAATGCTTCATCGCGGTTGCGTTATCCGCAGGACTTTGGGCTGGGCCAGCGTCGCGTCGAATTGGAGGGAGAGGGATATTTCGAAGTGGCCTCGGAGGCTGACCGTCCTTTTCTGGTTCGGGCGAGCGCTTTTGGCAATGAACAGGACGTGCGCGTACTGGGAACCGAATTTAACATCAATACCTACGACCATGGCGCGTCAATCGTCACGACGGTGGCGAGTGGGTCCGTCGCGGTGGCGAGCACGTCCGGCGATCGAGTGTTGCTTGCCTCCGGACAGGAATCCGTGCTTTCGGCTTCCCCCTACGGGGAGGTCACTTTACGCCGTCAACCCGCCGACCTAACTGCAACCTTGGCGTGGGTAGACGGCCTTTTTGTTTTTAATAACGAACCGCTTCCCAAACTGCTGAATCGGGTGTCGCGATGGTATGGCGTCACCTTTGTTTTTGAGAATGATTTGAGTGACGTCGAATTTCAAGGAAATTATTTCAGAAACAAGGGATTACTGAATTTACTGAAAAACCTAGAAACGGCCGGCAAAGTCCAGTTTACGACGGGCGGGACCGAAACGGGCGAAAGGAGGATTTATGTGACGAAAGTTTGAGCGGCAGAATGTCATGAAGTCAGGAGTGTCCGCACCACTCCCGACCCGAGGAAGGGTGCCGCCCTTCTGCATTACAATAAGTAATTGTAGCCAATTAACCATTTATAAATTAAGCCAAATGCATAAAGAATATTTAGACCAGGCATTGTATGGTGCCCGTCGAAAAATCCTGAAACGTCTAGTCGCCATGAAACTGACCATCCTGTTTCTTACGGTATTTTTGGTACAGGTAAGTGCTTCAGGGTTAGCTCAAGAGCTGAACTTGAATGTCCGCAACATGCCCCTGAAAGACGTGCTTTTTGAACTCACCAAAAAAACGGGGTATAATTTTATCGCCGACGCAAACCAGTTGCGCGGATTGAAGCCCGTCAGTCTCAATATGCAAAACGCGACGCTGGACGCCGTGCTTCGTGCATGTTTCGATGCAGAACGCTTTGAGTTCGTGTTTGACGAGCACGAGACCGTGGTGATCCGGGAAAAGCGGGTGTCGCCCATGGCCGTTCCTCGCGCGCCTGCCAAAGAACGGCCGGGTGCCCAACAACGAACCGTCACGGGGCATATACGGAGTGCGAACGGCGAAGCCCTGGCTGGGGTGACCGTGACGGTACAGGGCACGCAAGTGGCGTCAATGAGTGACGATAACGGTGCGTACCGTGTCGACATCCCGCCGGGAGCTACCACCTTGGTGTTTACGGCTATCGGTTATGAATCGGTTCAGCAGGCTGTCACGTCCCAATCCGTGTTGGATATTGTGCTGAATGAATCTGTCCGCGATTTGGACGCCGTGATCGTGACGGGTTACATGACCCAACGTAAAGCGGACCTGACCGGTTCCATTGCCATGGCCACGGCCGCCGACATTGTTAAGAACCCGGCGGCGAACGCCATGAAATCGCTCCAAGGTAAGCTGTCGGGCGTGCACATTACCACTAATGGAGGTAATCCCGCCGAAGGGGTGACGGTGCAAGTAAGGGGGCTCTCGTCCCTATCCGGTGCCGTACGGCCGCTCATCGTCTTGGATGGCATGCCCACCGAAAACCTGAACCTACGGGACATTAACGCTGGCGACATTGAGTCTATCCAGGTGCTTAAGGATGCCGCCTCGGCAAGTATTTATGGTGCTCGGGCCTCCGGCGGCGTCATCCTGATTCAGACAAAAAAAGGACAAGCTGGCCAAACGAAGGTCGAATACAATGGAAATATCTCGCTGAGCAAGGTGTTGGAAAAGCCGACACTGATGAATGCCGAACAATACGGAAGGGCCACGTTCCGGGCGTATGCGTATGACGAGCAGGTATACGGCATACCGATGTCCCTTCCTGCCACATACGAATTTACCTGGCACCGGGATGACGCCGGCCGGCCGGTGCTGGAGTCGGTACGGCCCGCTGAGTGGCTGAATGCCGACCAGACCGTCCGCGGCTCGGACACCGATTGGCTGGGCGAAATTCTCCGGCCAGCGATGATGACGAGTCACCAGCTCGCCATCTCAACAGGCACGGAACGGTCGAGAAGCCTGTTTTCGTTGGGATATTACGACAATGAAGGCACGCAGATCCACACCTTCTTTCGCCAATATTCCATGCGGGCAAATACCGAATACAGCCTCTTGGACAACCGGCTTCGGATCGGCGAAAACCTGGCGATTTCTTACCTGCAATATCGGGATGCGAATGAAATGCGCTGGGCGCTGATCAACCCGCCGGCGGTGCCTGTGTACGACGTCAACAATAACTGGGCGGGTGCAGCGGGGTTCGATGACTTCACCAACCCCGTCCGCGTGCTGACCGACAATCAGGATAACATCGCCAACTACGTAAAAGTAATCGGTAATATTTTCATGGACCTGGATATCTGGAAAGGAATATCTGCGCGCACCCAGTTTGGTGTCGACTATGGCAATGCGTATAACCGCAACGTGGAGAAGCTTTGGTCCGAAACCGGCGGACGAAATAGCGATGGGGAAAACTACGTGTCGAACAGCCAGTCACACCCATTAAGCTACGTGTGGACCAACACGCTGTCCTATAGTATGGAGAAAGAAAGGCATCGCCTAGATGCCGTGGCGGGCGTGGAATATACGCGCTTCGTCCAAGAGGGGTTTTCTGCACGGCGGGAAGGAATCTATCTGGAAGACCGTGACTTCGCCCATATCGGCGTGACGACCGGAACGAAATATTCCTTGGGAAGCTCGGCGGATGAGTACGTGTACTTCTCCATGTTCGGGAAAGCCAATTACGCGTATGATGATAAATACCTGCTTTCGGCAACTTTGCGCCGCGATGGATCTTCGCTTTTCGGCGCCAACAACCGTTATGCTGTTTTTCCCGCCTTTTCGGCCGGGTGGCGCATAAGCAACGAAGCCTTTATGGAGGATAACGCGTTTGTATCCGACCTGAAACTGCGCGTGGGATGGGGCGCCAACGGGAGCGTGCAAGGACTCCCGAGAGGATATACCTCCACGCCGTTCACGACCGACTACTTCGGTACGTCCTATCCGATAGAAGGAAATGAGACCGGACCGCTGTATTCCGGATACCGTCGTACGTGGCTGGGCAATCCCGATCTCAAATGGGAAACGACAACGCAAACGGACGTGGCGGTAGACTTTAGTTTTCTGGATTATCGGTTGAGCGGCACCTTGGGGTATTACTTCAAGAAGACGCGGGATATCTTGGTACAGACTCCTTACATCGCGGCCATGGGCGAGGGTGGCGAACCCTGGATTAACGGTGCGGACATGAACAACCAGGGCTTGGAGTTCGAAATCGGATTCCGAAGCAATCCGGAGCGTGCTTTCCGGTACGGCATATCGGCTAACCTGGGGTCGTACAAGACAAAGATCATGAGCATTCCCGAAAACGTGATCAACAAGTACCCCGGCGATGGCGTGCATGACTTGGTGGTAGGACGTACGCCGCACATCCTGTATGGTTTGGTAGCGGATGGGATTTTCCGAACGCAGGAAGAAGTTGATGCACACGCCGAGCAGGCGGGTAAAGCGGTGGGACGTATCCGGTATAAAGACTTGGACGGAAACGGTATCGTCCAAGAGCTCCACGACCGGACCTATATCGGCATCTTAGACCCTGACTTTTTTGGTGGTCTGACGGTAGACCTCAGCTATGGGCAGTTCGATATGAACGTCTTTTTCCAAGGCGTTTTTGGCAATATGGTTAATAATACGTGGAAATACGAGTCCGATTTATGGAACATCAGCGTGCCCACCCACAAGAACCACCCCGTCCGGATCCTCGACGCCTGGTCCTTTGATAACCCGAATTCGAACATCCCCGCCATTTCCAATTCGACGCTGAATGCCGAACATCGGCTTTCCAGCTACACTGTCGAAAATGGGTCCTATCTCAAGTTGCGCAACATCGAGGTCGGTTACACCGTCCCGCAGCAAGTATCCAGCCGCATGAGAATGCAGCACTTGCGCGTCTACGCATCGGCTCGGAACGTGCTTACCTTGAAGAAAAGTTGGGGTGCCGATCGCTTCACCAGTTTTGATCCGGAGATGCCGGGCTATGGGTATCTAACGCCTTTTTACGCAACGTTTGGGGTAAATGTCACCTTTTAAATCTTGAATCATGAAGAAGTTTAGATCTATCATACTTTCTATTACTGTCCTGTCGGCCGTGCTCGGTTGTACTGATGCGCTCAATGTCGCCCCCAAGCAAGTGTTGGACGAGTCCCTCCTAGTGAAACCCGATGATATGGAGGGTTTTGTGACCGCCGCCTACGCGCGGATCACCGATATTCCCTCTTGGGACTCACCTTTCGCGCCTTGGTGGAGCGGGTCGATGCGCGCTGATGATTCCTATAAAGGCGGGGGAGGAACCTGGGACGGGGACGGCTGGCATATTATGGAAACCTTCGTAGGCGTGCACGCCAACGGCTGGCCACTCGACTTCCCGTGGTATGTGTCGTATCAAATCATCCAGCGGTGCAATACCGCCATACAGCGACTCAATGCTATATCAATAGAGGAATTCCCGCTCCGCGACGTACGGATCGGTGAGGTCAAGTTTCCGCGTTCCTTCACGTTTTTCCGGCTGAAGCAGTTCTTTAAATACGTTCCCTATATCGACGAAAACGTCGTGGGCGCCACCGCCGAATTTGAGGCCGTTCCCAATCGGGAGGTCGAACACGGCAGCGATCAATACCTGTGGGAACGGATATTGGCTGACTTCAAGGATGCCGAGAACCGCCTGCCCGAAGTGCAACCCGAAAAAGGGCGTGTAGACAAAAACGCGGCTACGGCCATGGTAGCTAGGGCGCTGATGTTTATGGCCTATGAGCAGGATGATAATCACGCCGTGGTGCGCATCAATACCGAAAGGCTCGCCGAAGCGTTGACCTATTTGGATAAATTGACCGCGCAGGAAGGCGGAAAAGTGGGCTTGCAACCCGATTTTGCCGAGAACTTTGACATCGCGTTTGACAACAACACAAAAGAATCCATCTGGGAGATCCAATACTCCATTGATGACGGCAGCAGCACCGGCGGCAAGATCAACCGGAGCGAGGGGTTGAATCACCCCTTCCAGTGGGGCGGATTCCAGTGCTGCGGATTCCATCACATCAGCTATTCGATGGCCAATGCCTTTAAAACCGGGCCCGATGGATTGCCTTTGTTTGATACGTATAATAATGGCAGTTATGCGGACGGTGACGAGGTGTTTTTCGGGCAAAACACGTTTGATCCGCGCTTCAGCCATACGATCGCTGCGCCAGGGCAGCCGTGGAAGTATAACCCTAACCTGATATTCGAACGCCAGGGCGTCCGTAACGGCGCCGAATACGGTTATCTCAAATCCGTGAAAGAATTGCCGGAGCCGGATTGCAACTGCCTGCTCTACGACGGCTGGCAATTCAACTCGATGAATAAGCGTATGATCCGGTATGACGAGGTTATCTTATGGAAGGCCGAGGTGCTGATCCAACTGGACCGTTGGAACGAAGCCCTGCCCCTGATTAACCAGATCCGCCAACGCGCGGCCAACAGCACGGGCCGACTGGTTATGCCGGACGGTTCGCCCGTACTGGATTACCACATCGAGCTGTACCAGCCCGGTGTAAATTGCACCTGGGACAAGGATTTTGCCTGGAAGGCCCTGCAGTGGGAAAATCGGCTCGAGATGGCGGGCGAAGGTAGGCGCTTTTTTGACTTGCAGCGCTGGGGGATTCTGGGAGAGACCATGAATGCGTACTTTGCAGTCGAGAAAAACAGGTTCCAGTGGATGGACATTGCTCGCTTTACGCCCGGCCGTGACGAGTTCTTTCCCATACCTCAGCCCCAGATCAACTGGGCCAAGGGAAACTACACCCAGAATCCTGGATATTAACGTTTAAAACGGATGAAGATGAAAAAGATGATCTGCATAATGGTCGCGGCAGTGGCCGCGACCCTGTTCTCAGGATGTCATGACCGGGACGTCGTGGACAGTAAAGCTTTTGGACAGACGCTGCCTAAGATTGAGAACGCGTCGTACTCGCTAAACGACAACAATACCATTCGGTTTTCGTGGACGATACCTGCCAATATTTCGCCCGCATTTAGACGCCCGCTCGAGGTAAGCATCCAACGCGTGGAGAACAATATCTACCGCGAAATCATTACCGTTCATGGCGAGGAATCGGAATCGCACGATATACCGATCAATAGCGAACGCAGCACGCGTTTTGTCATCAAGCTACACGGTTACTTGTTGGATGACGCGCGGGAAGTAGGCAAGCCTGACCGGGTCTACTCAGAAGGCGTCGTGCTGGATATACCCTAGGAAAGGTCATGGTACTTGTACGACGCAACTGGTTAATCGTTTACCTTATGAGCTGTCTGCAGGTTTTGGCGGCGTGCAGCGAGCGGGCGGAGCCGGGACAATACCTGCCGGCGGATGAGATCACGGCGGCGAGTGCCGTCTTGATCCCAAATCAGCAAACAAAGGCAGTGGAAACGATCTTGACGTTCCGCAATTTGGAAAAAATAGACCATATCCTGGTGCGTAAAAGCGGCGGAACCAGCTACTCACGGCGTGTAAACCGCGACGAGTTGTCCGCTGCTTACCCCTTGATTTATCAGGTTGAGGCGTCTGATCCTACTTCATTCAAGTTGGTGTTGAGTGCGCACTATAAGGACGGGAACGTCTCGAATGACCTGATCCTTACGGTGGACAATCGTTGGGGGTTTTTCATCCGTAGCGTGGAACGCGTAGCGCGCGTGACAGGCCGTCCGGCGAGAGACGAACCGTTCCCCACACCCGTCAATACGGCAACCGAATGGAATGTAGGAGGCACGGATTTGGGTGTCATTTGGGAAATGGACCCCGGGCAGTACGGTATTTTCTTCGGAGATACGTACGGGAGCGACTTCGCCCCTAATCCAGGCAACCCCGGTCCCAACGGCGGAAGCTGGCGTAGCAATGTGTTGGGTTTCTCATCCGACAAGGACCTGACGGACGGATTTACCATCAGCCGCATGGCGGAAGACAGCGGCGGTAATGCACGCGAGATTATCGCAGGCGGGAAAGACGAGTCGGGTAACGGCGATTGGACTTCCATACCCACCGCTGCCGTACGGGCAAATGGCCATGATTACGTACATTACTTCAACTTGAGATCGTGGACTGGCTGGGTGACTAACTATTCGGGCTTATATAAATCTACGGACGACGGGCACAGCTGGTCTGTATGCGGGAACGTCCGGTTCGGGTCGAATAGCGGGTTCGGACAGGTGGGTTATTTTAAAAAGGACGGTTATGTGTATATGATCGGTACGCAAACGGGGCGGGACAGCCCTGCCCGGTTGGCCCGATTCAGGGAGTCGGATATCGAAAATCAGGCGGCGTACGCCTATTGGAATGCGGTTTCGGAGCAGTGGGTGGTGGGCGACGAAACGCAGGCCACGGTCATCATTGACGATACGGTCGGGGAGCTCTCTTTCATTTATAACCAAAAACACCAGAAATGGATTATCGCTTATTTTAACGCTGACCGATATAACATTACGATGCGGACGGCCGAGGAGCTGACCGGTCCTTGGAGTGAGCCCTACGAGTTAGCGGCGGGGTCGGAGTATCCCCAACTCTATGGTTCATATTTTCATCCATTGTCCGTTTCCAGCGACGACTTGTATTTCACCATGTCGATGTGGATGCCGTACAACGTATTTTTGATGAAAGCGGAACTGGCCGACATGGGCGATTTTTAGTTGTACCGTTATGACGGCTCTTCTCGCAAATAATCCACCAGTCGCCCATCTTGGAAGTAGGGCAGTGAGGGCGAGGTGTTTTCCTGCAGGCAAAATTCGATGTCCCGGCTGATATCGAGCCGCTGCATGCGTTCGGCGTGCGACGCATCCCTGAGAAATCCGGGAAGGTCTTCCGCGTTGGTCTCGTAGAGGCCCAGTGCCAGTCGGGCAGCATCGTCCAGTACCGTAGATGCATTGCGCAGCCGGGCCACCATCGCTCCCGCAAAAACCGTGTCCTCCAGATTGGCATGGTTTTTCCATCCCGAGCAGACCAGGAGCACGTGCTCGTCGCGGTTACCTAGCCAGTCCGATAGGGTGTCGATGTTCCCAAAGGCTCCGACAACAATGTGCTTCGCTTGTCGGCAAAGTTGTATGGCGCGGGTTCCGTTGGTGGTGGTGAGTACGACGGTTTTGCCCTTGACGTGCTCAGCCGCGTACGAGAAGGGAGAGTTGCCAAAGTCGAATCCCTCCACGACGCGGCCGTCGCGCTCGGCGGCTAAGAGGAAGCCTTGATCGCGGTAGGCGAGGCACTCCTCCACTTCCGCGACGGGAATGATCGCCGTTGCCCCGTTTGCGAGGCCATGGCAGATGGAGGATGTAGCGCGAAAAATGTCAATGACTACCGCAATCGTGTTGCTTAAATCAAAAAAAGGCAATAATGCCGGGCTAAGACAGACATTGATTTGTCGTTCGGACATAGCAAGGTAACCTAGATGGTGTATGTTGTTAACGGGTGTACGGATAATAAAAGATACCCTCAGCCGCTGTGCGGGCGAGCGGTATCGTGACGGTCTTCTTATTTGACGAAAGGGGGTTTGGTGACCACGGCCTTAAGTTGGCGATTACGGATATTAATGTATATCTCCGAGCCCGGCACGGCGTGTTCGCTCGTGACGTACCCCAGCCCAATCGACTTTTTAAGCGTGGGCGACTGTGTGCCGGAGGTGACACGGCCAATGGTAGTGCCCGCCGCGTCTTCGATGGGATAGCCGTGTCTTGGAATGCCGCGGTCGAGCATCTCAAAGCCAACGAGCTTGTTTTTAAGTCCTGCTTCTTTCTCCTTTTTAAGGTTTTCACTATTCACGAAGTCTTTGGTAAACTTGGTTACCCAACCCAGTCCGGCCTCAAGCGGTGAGGTCGTATCGTCGATGTCGTTGCCATAGAGGCAAAATCCCATTTCCAGGCGCAACGTGTCGCGCGCTCCCAAGCCTACCGGCTTGATTCCGTACTCCTTTCCCGCCTCAAAGATGGCGTCCCAAACGGTCTTGGCGTATTTATTGTCTACGTAGATTTCGAAGCCGCCGGCCCCCGTGTAACCCGTTGCGGAAATCAATACATTGCCCACACCCGCGAACGTCGCTTTTTGGAACGAATAATACGACATCGTACCCAGGTCGATATCGGTGAGCGAAGCGAGCGCCCTGCTGGCGTTGGGCCCTTGTACGGCGAACAGGGCCGTTCGGTCCGAGATGTCCTTCAGCTCCACGCCGTACGTGTTGTGCTGGGTGATCCAGTCCAAGTCTTTTTGGATGTTGGAGGCATTGACTACAAGCATGTAGGTTTTTTCGTCGATGCGGTAAACCAATAGGTCGTCAACAATGCCGCCCGTCTCGTTGGGGAAATAGGTGTATTGGATCTTGCCGTCGTATAGTTTTGATACATCATTGGAACAGAGGTGTTGCAGCAACGCTAAGACGTTATCTCCTTTTAGGATAAACTCGCCCATGTGGCTCACGTCAAACACACCTACGGCGGTACGGACGGCCTCATGCTCGTCGTTAATGCCAGAATACTGAACCGGCATGTTGAAGCCGGCGAAAGGAACCATTTTCGCACCTAAAGCGATGTGAATATCAGTTAATACGGTGTTTTTTGTCATAGTTCGTTGCGGTTAACCAGAGAGGGACGCTCAACCCCTCGCCCGTTTTACCGCAAAGCTAATGAAAATAAAAGAGAGTTTTGGAGGCCGGTGGTATTCCCGGTGGTCTCCAAAACTCTCTTGCTCTGGCGGTCGGCCGTAGCCACGAACCGCCCGGTTTTATAGGGGAGAATCGCGCTAGGGCCGGGGCGGGCATCGCCGGTCTGCACTTACTTTTCCTTATGCGGATGGTTGAGGACCAGCACTTCATTGACGTTAATTTCGGTGCTGTAGCGGGTGTTGCCCTCTCTGTCCACGTATTGCCGGTTGACAAGTTTGCCTTCGACGCATACTTCAGTGCCTCTGGACAGGCGTTCGGCCGCGAATACGGCCTTTCTTCCCCAAAACACCAAGCTGTGCCACTGGGTGTCCGTCATCCATTCGCCCTGTTGGTTGCGGTAGCGCTCGTTGGTAGCAAGCGAAACGCGGGCTAAGTTTTTGTCGCCTCCAAAGGTTTTCATTTCCGGTGCGCTACCTAAGAATCCTGTCAGGCGTACGCTGTTTTTTAGTGTGTTCATGATACGTAATATTTGAACATTAGTGATTAACGAACGGTGGAATCCCCAGTCCACCGACGATGCAAAACTGGCAAACGCCATAAAGACGAGTCGGAAAGTAAACGGGTATTGTTGGGTATATCCGTATATAAACGAGTGTAATCGACTTAGCGAAAGATTAAGGACAAGATAAAGAGAAAAGTCTCATGCGATTTAGTTAACGATGCCGCTGGGGCCGACGGGATTTCAACTCCACGACCCTCGTTTCCGGAGCTTGTCATCGGACGGTTCGCGCCCGTTCGGAACGGCGATGGGAAAGCACTCGGCTCCTGCGACCGGCGGGAGCCAAGCGCTTGATAAAAGTTAGGCTAAGTTGTTGCGTTAGGTAGCTGTTTCGGGAGCCTTAACGTACCTGTCCATCGCCTATTATATACCATTTCTCGGTTACCAGCTTCTCGAGGGCAAAAGGACCCCTGGCGTGTAGTTTTTGCGTGGAGATGCCGATTTCGGCACCCAGCCCGAATTCCCCGCCGTCCGTAAAACGCGTCGATGCATTGGCGTATACCGCTGCGGCGTCCACCAGGTTAAGGAAACGCTCCGCTTTCTCAGCGTCTTCGGAAACGATGCATTCCGAGTGTTTGGAAGAATACTGGCGGATGTGGCCCAAAGCCTCTTCGAAATCGTCGACCACCTTCACGGAACATTTGAAATCCAGGAATTCGCGTCCAAAATCAGAGGGCGTGGCCCGCTGGAGGTAGGGGTATTCCAGCTTGTCCAAGATCTCGTGCGCGCGCTCATCGGCGAAGATTTCCACATTGGCGGCTTGTAGGGATGGGCTGACCCGACCCAGGAACTCCGGCGCGACTTGTCGGTCGACCAGAACCGTGTCCAGGGCGTTGCACACCGATGGCCGGCTGGTCTTGGCGTTGTGTACGATTCGCGCGGCCTTGTCGAGGTCGGCGGTCTGTTCTACATAGGTGTGGCATACGCCGGCGCCGGTTTCGATGACGGGGACCTTGGCGTGGTCGCGAACGAAGTCGATCAGCGACTGCGAACCACGTGGAATCAAAATATCCACATAGCGCGTGGCCGTCAGCAATTCGGGAACGTGCTTGCGATCCGTCGGCAGTAGTTGGACAATGTTCTTGTCTGCGCCAGCACTTTCCAACACGGATTGGATCATGCTGACCAAAATCTTATTTGTGTATTCCGCGTCGGATCCACCGCGGAGCAGGCATACGTTGCCGGATTGGATGCTGAGTGCGGCCACGTCCAGGGTTACATTCGGACGCGACTCGTAGATGACTCCCACCACGCCCAAGGCAACGGTTTTCTTCTCGACGCGCAGCCCGTTGGGCAGCACGCGCGAGGATAATATCTTCCCCGTGGGATCGGGCAATTCGGATACTGCGATAATCCCATCCGCCAGTCCTTGCAGCCGTTCGGGCGATAGCAATAGGCGGTCGTATTTCGGGTCGTTTCGGTCCATGCGGTCTAAATCTCGCTGGTTCTCCGCCAGTATTTGGGTTTCGTTTTCCAGTACGGCAGACGCTATTTGGCGCAAAAAGGCGCTTTTCTGGTCCGCGCTAAGCGCTTTGACTGCGCTCGTGGCTTGCGACGCGGCTTCAAGGATAGGTTGAATGCTTTCCATAATCATTGTATTCAAATTATAACAGTACGATATCGTTAGCGTGGGCCACTTCTAGGTTCTGAGGCTTTTCGCCGTTGCCCAACAGTCGGCTGTCGATTTTTGCCTTCGCTACGGCGAGGGTATTCGTGGTGCTATCCAGGATGCGGAATACTTCGCCGGCTTCAAACGGTTCGAGCACTTCGGTTACGCCGACGGCCAATAGGCTTCGCCGTTTGCGCAAGGCCGCTGCCGCGCCTTCGTCCACCACGATCCGTCCTTTGATGAGGCTGCCGCTGGCGATCCATTTATTTCGCGAGGATACCTTTTTTGCTTCCTGTGCGTGGCAAAGCGTGCCCACTTCGCCTGCGGCCGCGCGCACGAGCGCGTCGTGCTCCTTCATGCTAAAGATCACGACGGGAATGCCAAACTGGTTGGCCAATCGGGCAAAGTTGAGTTTGGAGGTCATTCCGCCAAGGCCGGCCTTGCTTTTCTCCGAACGCGCCAGTCCGAGCACTTCCTTGTCAATGACGCGGATTTCGCGTACCACTTGGTCGTCATGGTCCAAAACGCCGGGTGCCGAAGTGCTAAACATGAGCAGGGAAGCGCCGAAGCCCACCGCGATGAGCGTAGCTAGCTCGTCATTGTCCGAAAATTTAAGCTCGTTGTTGCTGACCACGTCGTTCTCATTCGCCACGGGGATGATATTATTCTTCCACAGCTCCTGGTAGGTCTGTTTCAACTGCAGGAACTGGTCGCGATTAGAGAAGTGGTGGCGCTCGCACAGGCTTTGCGCCAGCGCGATTTTATACGGGCGGAAGTAGGTGGAATAGATACCTAACAAAAGCGGATTGCCGATGGCGGCTGCGGCTTTGCGCGATGCAAGAGACCCCGTGTAGCGTGACAGGTAGCGCTTGCCAGCCGCCACCGCCCCGGACGATACGATCACAATGTTGTATTGCGACTGCAACGTAGCGATTTGGCGCGCTGCTTCCAAAATAACGATCTCGTTGATTTCACCGTCATCCGTGGTCAGCGCCGCAGATCCAAATTTAATAACCAGTATCGGCTTCTTCATGGTGTTTGGTTGCAAAAAGCACAAATGTAATAATTCCACGCTTCATGCATGATAAACTCCATAAGAATTGTCGACAAAGGCAGCCCATGGGTTTGTGGGAACCGAGAATCGCGCTGGCGAGGCACGGCACGAAGGAGTGGATCCCTTGCCGAAATTCCCTATAATTCCGTATTATTGCGTTGCATTTTGGCGACCGTATCCCAAGCGGGGCGTTCGACGAAAGGGAAAGATAAATTATGACGACATACAACGAAGACAGCATACGATCCTTAGACTGGAAAGAGCACATCCGCTTGCGTCCGGGAATGTATATTGGCAAACTCGGCGACGGGTCGGCCTATGATGACGGGATTTATGTGCTGCTGAAGGAAGTGGTAGACAACTCGATAGACGAATTCGTGATGGGCGCCGGCAAAACCATTGAAATCACGGTGACCGACCAGAAAGTTTCCGTACGCGACTACGGGCGGGGCATACCCATCGGTTCGGTGGTGGACGTGGTGTCGAAGATCAACACGGGAGGTAAATACGACAGTAAGGCTTTTCAGAAATCGGTAGGGCTCAATGGTGTCGGTACCAAAGCCGTCAACGCGCTTTCTACGTCCTTTGTCGTCCAGTCGTACCGGCAAGGCAAGACGCGGATTGCCGAGTTTAGCAAGGGGGAGTTGCTTCGCGATGAGCAAAAAGACACTTCGCAGCGCAACGGGACGGCCGTGACCTTCTACCCGGACGAAAGTATCTTCCGAAATTATCACTACCGGAAGGAATTCGTCGAGAACATGATCTGGAACTACGTATTCCTCAATTCGGGTTTGACGATTAATTTCAACGGCCAGAAGTTCGTGTCGGAAAACGGGCTGAAAGACTTGCTCGAACGCAATGTGGCTTCCGAAAGCATGCGCTATCCGATCATCCACCTACGCGGTGAAGACATCGAAATCGCGCTGACACACGGGCAGCAATATGGCGAAGAATACTACTCGTTTGTCAACGGCCAACACACCACGCAGGGCGGTACGCACCAAGCAGCATTCCGCGAAGCGGTGGTCCGGACAGTCCGGGAATTTTTTAAGAAGGATTTTGACGCTTCTGACATTCGATCGTCCATCATTGCGGCGGTAGCGATCAAAGTGCAGGAACCGGTGTTTGAGTCCCAAACCAAGACCAAGCTCGGCTCGCAGAACATTGGACCCGAAGGGCCAACCGTGCGGACATTTATCAACGATTTCGTCAAGACAGAGCTAGACAATTACCTGCATAAATACCCAGATACCGCGGATGCGCTGCTGAAACGGATCCTGCAATCCGAGCGCGAGCGCAAGGACATAGCGGGAATCAAGAAGCTCGCCAACGAGCGTGCAAAAAAAGCTTCCCTGCACAACCGGAAGCTCCGTGACTGCAAGATACACTACGACGACAAGAACGAACGTGCGCAGGAAACGACTTTGTTCATCACCGAGGGAGACTCCGCCAGCGGATCGATCACCAAGTCGCGCGACGTGCAGACGCAGGCGGTGTTCAGCCTGAAAGGCAAGCCACTCAACGCGTTTGGGCTGACCAAGAAAGTGGTGTACGAAAACGAGGAGTTTAACCTTCTGCAACACGCGCTCAACATCGAGGATGGTATAGAAGGCTTGCGCTACAACAACATCGTCATTGCTACCGACGCCGACGTGGACGGCATGCACATCCGTATGTTGCTGATGACTTTTTTTCTGCAATTCTTCCCAGACCTAGTCAAAGCCGGGCACGTTTCCATCTTGCAGACACCGCTTTTCAGGGTGCGTAACAAGAAGGAAACCATCTATTGCTATAGTGACGAGGAACGCCAGCGCGCGATTATGAAGCTGGGCGGTAAGCCCGAAATTACCCGCTTTAAGGGCCTGGGCGAGATCTCGCCCGAAGAGTTTGGGCTATTTATCGGTAAGGATATGCGCCTTGATCCGGTGATCCTTTCCAAGGATCAGAAAATCACGCAATTGCTGGAGTACTACATGGGCAAGAACACCCCCGACAGGCAGAAGCACATCGTTAACAACCTGCGCGTGGAGGTGGATATCGCCGAGCAGCAGAAAGCAAAAGAAAAAGCCGAAGCAGAAGAATTAGTGGCCTAACACCAAATGACCAACCAAACCCTTATTTTGATCCAATGCCGCGATGCCGTCGGCTTGGTCGCCTTGATTGCCAACGTCGTGGCCGAACATGGGCTGAATATTGTGACGATGCGCGAATATGTGGACGAAGCCGCCGACCGTTTCTACGTTAGGATTGTCTGCGCCGGAAAGCCGGCAGAGCCCGAGCGGCTGACCAATGAACTGACCGACAAACTGCCCTACGGCGCCTCGGTCATTCTCAACCCGCCGCAAGTGAAGAAGCTGGCTGTCCTTGTCACCAAGGAGCACCATTGCCTAGGCGATATCATCGTGCGGCATTTCTTTAACACCCTGGATGCCGAGGTATGTTGCGTCGTAGGCAACTATGACCTGCTCCGTTCATTCACCGAGCGCTTCGGTATTCCTTTCCACTATGTCAGCCATGAGGGCAAGAGCAAGGCCGATTTTGAGCAGGAGCTGCAGGATAAGATAGCGCCATACGAGCCGGATTACCTCGTGCTGGCTAAATTTATGCGCATACTTTCGCCCGATTTCGTAGCGCGGTTCCGCGGGCGTATGATCAATATCCATCATTCGTTTTTGCCTGCTTTCGTCGGCGCTAACCCCTATCGGCAGGCGCACGAACGCGGTGTGAAACTGATTGGCGCGACGGCGCATTTCGTTACCGAGGATCTGGACGAAGGGCCCATTATCGCGCAGGACATCCGGCCCGTTAACCATAGCTATACGGTTAAAGATATGGTTCGGGCGGGCAAAGAGATCGAGAAATCGGTGTTGAGCAAAGCGCTTTCGCTCGTCATCGAGGACCGCGTCATCATCACGGGCAATAAGACCGTGGTCTTTGAGTAGTGCAAAAATCGGGATACCCGGCTTCGATTAGCGGTTGGTTTTCCGGAATTTGCCAAACACGCCAAGCGGCAATTTGCTGCCCGCGGTAGCCTGCAGGTACAACTCGCCCGTCTCCAGGTTTTTCACCGAAGGCATGGCCGAACGGATGAGGTTTTCGACGATGACGGACGAAAAGCCCAAGGAGTACGTGTTGAGGATCAGGAAATGCTCATGGGGATCCAGTAGCTGCACCACGTCGTGCATCATCTCGTCGATGTGGTCCTCCAGTTTCCACTTTTCCCCCTTCGGACCGTGGCCATACGCGGGCGGGTCCAGAATGATGCCGTGGTAGCGGTTGCCGCGCTTCAATTCCCTTTTTACAAACTTCAGGGCATCTTCGACGACCCAGCGGATGTCGTGCAGTCCGGAAAGCTCCTGGTTTTCGTTGGCCCAGGTGACGACTTGCTTGATCGAATCGACGTGGGTGATGTCCGCTCCGGCGGCCTTGGCGGCGAGCGAGGCACCCCCGGTATAGGCGAAGAGATTCAGTACTTTAGGGGTCGGCGTAGAAAAGGAAGCAATCGTTTCGGAGATGTAATCCCAATTGACGGCTTGTTCAGGGAAAACGCCGACATGTTTGAATGCCGTCAACCCCAGGCGGAAAGCGATGGAGATGCGGTCGTTTTGGTAACGAATGTGCCATCGGTCCGCCGTTTTGGGTGATTTCTTGATCCAGTCGCCACTGGTGGCCGACCGTCCTTTAAAACGGATGTCCGCACGTCTTGTCCATTCACTTTCGGGGAGCCCTTTTTTCCAGACCGCTTGGGGTTCGGGGCGGATGAGTACCGTGTTGCCAAAACGTTCGAGTTTCTCAAAGTCGCCACAGTCGATCAATTCGTAATCTTTCCAGTATTGCGGAGCGAGAAGTTGTATGCTGTTTGCTGCCAAAGTCGAGTATATTTTCGGCAAAGGTACGGATATCGATCGTAAAATGGCGGCAACGCCAGGCCAGTAGTCCAGCAGTCGTTTTCGGCCAACGCACCATCGTGGCGCATCCCCTTTTTTGGGGAGCTGAAAGCTAGAAATTGGTCTTGGCGGCCTGCATAAATGGGCTTGCGAACACGAAATCATTCAGTTCTTTGACGTCCGAACGAGCGATGTCCTTGCTGGAGCCCTCCCACCATTTTTGGCCTTTGTAAAGGAATAGAATGTATTCGCCGATGCCCATTACCGAGTTCATGTCGTGCGTCACGACAACCGTGGTACAATTATATTCCTTTGTCAGTTCCTGGATCAATTCGTCGATCAGGATGGCCGTTTCGGGATCCAGCCCTGAGTTGGGCTCGTCGCAGAAGAGATACTTGGGACTCATGCTTATGGCGCGGGCTATCCCCACCCGTTTCTTCATCCCGCCCGACAACTCGGCGGGGTAGAGCTTGTTCTTGCCAGGCAGGTTGACCCGCTCCAGGCAGTAATTGGCCCGTTCCAGTTTCTCCGCCTGGCTCATATCCGAAAACATCTGGAGGGGGAACATGATATTCTGCTCTACCGTCATGGAGTCGAATAAGGCCGAGTTTTGGAAGAGCATGCCGATTTCCTTGCGGATGGGAATGCGATCCTCGAAATCCATGCGGGTAAAATCTTGCCCATCGTACATCACCGTGCCGATTTCTGGACGGTGTAAGCCCACCATGCATTTCAGGAGCGTACTCTTGCCCGACCCAGACCCGCCGATGATCAAGCTGATTTTGCCCGGTTCGAAAGTGGCGTCGATGCCGTTCAATACGTTGTTAGAGCCGAACGACTTATGGATGTTTTCGATTGATATCATGGAAACGGAATAGTGTTAAAGCATGAGCGCGGTGATGAGGTAATCGGCCGCAAGGATACTGATGCAGCCGATAACCACCGATTTAGTGCTGGCTTGGCCTACTTCCAAAGCGCCGCCGCGCACATAGAACCCTTTGTAGGCGGGAACCGAGGTAATGATAAAGCCGAAAGCAACGGCCTTGACCATGGCCACGGTAACCGTGAAGCCGTTAAAGCCGTCGGTAATGCCTTGCGTATAGGCCGCCGGCGTAACCGCGCCCGATAGCGCGCCGCCCACCAGGCCGCCTATGATGGCGCAGGTGATTGCCACGATGACGAGTACGGGTATCATCGTGACGCCGGCAATGATCTTGGGCAAAATAAGATAACCGGGCGCATTGATTCCCATGATTTCAAGGGCATCGATCT
>Ga0079224_100000211_pt1 | contig 50525 bp, 38 predicted proteins | sample Stecom2015_FD_80414 | JGI IMG/M metagenome (GOLD analysis project Ga0079224, IMG submission 80414) | Agricultural soil microbial communities from Utah to study Nitrogen management - Steer compost 2015 | ecosystem: Environmental > Terrestrial > Soil > Agricultural land | place: USA: Utah... | reverse complement strand
TCCGCAGATCCAGAAACCTCTGGTCTACGGCCAGCTCCTTTCGTTCGTCCAGGGCGCGCTGGGCGACGGCGGCGGGCAGGCCGCCAGAGCGGTCCCGCAGCGACCCATGTGACGTCCGGACCGACGACTGGAGGACTGGCATCATCCGCAGCTGTGGGATTGCTGCCCGCGCCGATCCCACAGGACATCGCGGTGCCGGACTGGCCGCAGTTCCTGAGCGGCGTCTTATTACTGGGCGCCCGGCTCGGACTGCAGTGCCCCGGAGACCGGCGGGTAGCGGGGAAAAAACACTCTTGACCTGATTTCATAGGAGTCCTATGGAATCGGCATGAGCAGCCCCCAGGATGCGGATCAGATCGCGACGGGCCTCGCACAGATCGCCGCCTTCGTCCGCATGGCCGACTGGCGCGAGGCCGAACCGCTCGGCCTGACGCCGACCCAGCGGACGTGCCTGCTGGTGCTGGCCGACAGGGGGGCCTGTCGCGTCACCGCGCTGGCGAAGCTGCTGGCGATCACCCAGCCTACGGCGAGCGACGTAATCGCCGCACTCGAACGCAAGGGGCTGGTGGAACGGCGGCCGGATCCGGCAGACGCCCGCGCTACGCAGGTGCATCCGACGGCGACGGGGATGGCCGTGGCCCGGCGGACGGCGCAGACCCCGGCCGCCCTGTCACGGGCGATTGACGCGCTGTCGGCGACCGAGCGGGTGGGGCTGCGGCGGGCGCTGTCGAAGATGATCCTGTCGCTCCAGCAGCAGGGCGCGATCGAGCCGCAGCGGCTGTGCCTCGGCTGCCGGTTCTTCCGACCCTACGTCCATTCCGATGCGCTTAAGCCGCATCACTGCACCTTCGTCGACGCTGCATTCGGCGACGTTTCGTTGCGCCTCGATTGCAGCGACCACGAAGACGCCGACCCGGGGCAGAAGGCTGCCGTGCTTTCCGCCTTCGCGTCGGCATGACGAGCGCCCCGTCCACGGCCATGAACGAGGCGCTCTTGCTCGATCTCTCCTGGGGAAAGAAAGGAGCGTTTCCACTATGCCGCAAAATGCTGTGTTCTACCATGCCGGCTGTCCGGTCTGCGTCGATACCGAGCAGCGCCTTGCCCACGCGCTCAATCCGGCCGCCTACACCGTCGAGATCGTCCATCTCGGCGAGGCGCCCGGCCGCATCGCGGAAGCCGAAGCCTCGGGCGTCACGTCGGTTCCCGCACTGGTGATCGACGGAAGCGCCTATCACATCAACTTCGGGGCATCCCTCTCCGACCTGAAGGGGGCGGCATGATGGGCAGGCTTCCGTTCCGCGCGGTGCTGGCCGGCGTGCTCGGTGCCGGCCTCGCCGCCCTCCCGGCGGCCGCCCACGATGGCGGCATCAAGGCCGAAGCCGGCAATGCGAAAGTCGCCGACTTCGACATCGTCCATGCGAGGGTGACGATCGACGGCGGTGAAGCCGTGTTCCGCATGGCCGTGTCGGGCCGCGCCGGCGAGACCACGCCGACGCCGACCGGAAAACTGACAGGCTCGGAGGTGTTCGCCTACGTCTGGCCGACCAGCATCGACCCTTACGAGGTCGGATTCGAGAAGGAGGCCGGCATCCTCGCGATGACGGTGACCGCACATCCCGACTTCGACGACACCCCGCTCCATGACGAGAACGGCGACGGCGACCCGAACAACGACGGCAACGTCTGGCACAGTCACTGGGTCGTCCTCGGACCCGACGACGCATGCGGACCCGGGGCGCTGAAGGTCATCGACATCCCGGAGGGGACCAGTCCCCGCCTGCCCGAGACGTGGCCCGGCCTGCCGCTGCTGCTGGACAGCCCCGGCTTCGAGCCCGCGCTCCAGGGCGAGACGGTCGAGCTTCGCGTCCCGTTCGGCGACGTGTCCGTCGTCAAGGGCGCAAGCTATGACGCCGTGACGTCGGGGCTGCGGGTCAACGCCGACGTCCACGCGCCGCTCCTCTGCGTCGTCGACGTGTTCGACGTCGCCTCGGGCGACCTCAGCCTGCCGGGCAAGGTCGCCGATTGAGCGAACCGGCGCCCGCGCGCACCTCCCTCGTGCGGGCGCCGGCATCCGTTTCCCGCCGTCAGCGCACGAACACCGTCGCCCGGTCGGAGCCCCCTTCGGCGTCGATCACCGAGAGGGTGACGAAGCCGGGTCCGTCGGGGCGCCAGAACTGCGCCCGGCCGCGTTGCGAGCGGCCGACCGGAACGCCATTGGCGAACCAGACGTAGGGCGCGGTGCCGTTGCGCACCTTGAGCACCAGCTCCTCGCCGCTGCCCGCGGCAAGGCCGAGGTCGACCTCGGCGCCATCCGGCGGAAACGCGATCTGCGGCTGCTGGCGGCGCTCGACGATGCCGGTCTCGGGATGGCGGAACCGGCGCAGCGGCGGCGGCAGCGCCGCGTTGGCGACGACGGCGGCGCCCGCCGGCGCCCTCGGCAGGGCGGCGCGATCGGGCCCGATGCGCATGAAGGCATCGAGCATCAGCGGCGCGGCGGCGGCGATGCCGGTGAGGCCGGACACCGGCGTCGCGTCCGGCCGGCCGACCCAGACGCCGACCACGTGGCGTCCGTCGAAGCCGACCGTCCAGGCATCGCGGTAGCCGTACGAGGTGCCGGTCTTGAAGGCGATGCCGCGCGCCGTCCGGGACACCGGCGGCGGCGTGTCGTCGAGGATGTCGACGAGGTACCAGGCCGCCACCGGCTCGAGGACCGGCTGCAGCCCCTGCGCCGGGGCCCGTTCCCCGAACCTGTCCACCAGCGCCACCGGCCGCCCCAGCCGGGCGATGGCGGCGTACAGCGAGACCAGCTCGCGCAGGGTCACGCCGACGCCGCCGAGGCCAATGGCAAGGCCCGGCGGCGAGATGTCGGGGACCACCGGCTGCATGCCGGCCCGGCGCATGCGCGCGGTCATGCGGGCGGGACCCACGGCGTCGAGCAGCAGGACTGCCGGCACGTTGAGCGACTGCCGCAACGCTTCGCGGGCGCTGACGGTGCCCTGGAAGGTCTGGTCGAAGTTGCCCGGCACGTAGTCGCCGAAGGCGGTCGGGCGGTCTTCCATCAGGCTTTCGGGATGGGCGATTCCCTGCTCGAACGCGAGCCCGTAGATCAGCGGCTTGAGGGCCGAGCCGGGCGAGCGGACGGCCCTGGTCATGTCGACGAACCCCTGCCGGTCCTCGGCGAACAGGCCGGCGGAGCCGACCTCGGCGAGGATCTCGCCGGTCGCGTGATCGACGACGATGACGGCGGCGGACAGCCCGCGGCCAAGCACCCGCGTCCGCGCTGCCACCAGTTGCTCAAGTTCCATCTGCAGCCGGCCGTCGATGGTCAGCCGGTGGACCGGCTCTCCGGGCAGCCGGGCGACCGCGCGGGCGGCTGCATGGGCGGCGTGCATCGGGAACTCGCGCCGCCGCGCCGGCACCGGCACGGCCGCGGCGCGCTCCGCATCGGCGGCCGGGATCACGCCGGCGGCGGCCATGCGGTCGAGCACGCGGTTGCGCGCGGCGCGGGCGGCCGCCGGGATGCGATCCGGCCGGCGCGCCTCGGGCGCCTGCGGCAGCGCGACGAGAAGCGCGGCCTCGGCGAGCGTCAGCCGCGCCGGCTCCTTGCCGAAATACGCGAGCGCCGCCGCCCGCACCCCCTCGATGTTGCCGCCATAGGGCGCGAGCGTCAGGTAGCGGGCGAGGATCTCGTCCTTGGACAGGTGCCGCTCGATGCCGAGCGCGGTGAGGATCTGCCGGATCTTTCCGGCCACGCTCCGGGTCGACGTCTCGTCCGTCAGCCTCGCCAGCTGCATGGTGATGGTCGAGCCGCCGGAAACGATGCGCCCCGAACGCACGAACTGCCATGCCGCACGCCCGAGAGCCAGGACGTCGACGCCGGGATGATCGCGAAACCGCCTGTCCTCATAGGCGGTGACCATGGCGAGGAACCGCGGATCGATCTGCTCGAGGGTCACCGGCAGGCGCCACCGCCCGTCGGCGACGGCGAACGGCCGCAGCAGGCGCCCGTCACGGTCGAGCACCACCGGCGACACCGCGACATCGGCCGGCGGCGGCACGGTCCTCGCCACGTAGACGGCGGCCGCCGCGGCGACAGCCACGACGAGCACCGCGACCACCCCGATGCCGGCGGCGGCGGTCCGGACGCTGCGGTGGCGGCGAAGCATCGCGTGCCGTCAGCGCAGCGGGCCGACCACCTCGGTCCGGCCGCTTGCGGTGCGCGCGTTGAGGTGTGGCCGGTACATGTCCTCCACGGTCGCGGCGGGATGGGCGAAGGTCCCCGGCGCCACCGCGCGGACGATGTAGGCAAGCCGGAACGAGCGCAGGTTCCGGTCCGGCTCCAGCGCGGCGACGAACCGGTCGGCGCGGAACTCGACATGCGCCGGCGAGGCGTCGAGGTCGAGCCAGCCGAGGCTCGAGATGTCGCCGGACCGGACGAGGTTCGGATTGTCGATCTCGAACCCTGCGGGCAGCCGGTCGACGACCAGCGTGCGGCCCGGATCGTCGTCGAGGATCGACACCTCGATGACCGTCACCAGCCGGTCGTTCTGGGCCACCGTGGCGACGTCGGCCGGCTCGCCGGACAGCGTGTAGTAGCTGCGCTCGATCGCCATGCCGGCGCCGCCCGCCGGCTCCGGATCCTGGGGGATGCCGGTGGCGGTCACCACCGCGTCCACCGGCCGGTCGCCGAGGTTCTCGATGCGGACGGCTGCACCGGCGAGGTCGGCCGCGTCGTAGCGGCGGAACACCGGCCCGGTCACCACCGCCCCGTCGACCGCGATCCGGTCGTCACCCGCCGCTTCGATGACGGCATGGGCGGCGAGCAGCAGCCAGGCGTTCTCCTGCGTGCTGGTTGCCGCGACCCGGCCGCGCTCGACCGCTAGCCGGGCGCCCAGTTGCGCAAGATTGACGCCGGGAGCATCGGTCTCCGCGGCCAGCGCCAGGACCGCCGCGCCGTCGCGCAGGGCCGATCCGTAGTCGGCCCGGAAGCCGGACGGCGCCGGTTCGCCAATCGCGGCGACCGCCTGCTGGAAGGCGCCTGCCGCGCGCTCGCGGTCGCCATACAGTGCCAGCGCGGCGGCGACCTGCGCCTTGGCGAGCGGTGTCGCGAACGAGCCGAGCTTCACCTCGCCGTAGTAGCGCAGGTCGCCGATCGAGGCGCGGCCGTTGCGGGCGAGCACGTACAGTGCATAGGCGACATCCTCGCCGCCACGGTCGAAGTCGCCGGCGTAGGCGAGCCGGTTCAGGAGATTGGCAACCGCGAGATCGAAGGAAACGGCCGGAACCTCGTAGCCGCGCTCGCGCGCCCGGGTCAGGAAATCGGTGACGTAGGCGTCGAGCCAGAAGTCGCCGCCACCGGGCGCCCACAGGCCGAAGCTGCCGGACGCCGACTGCTTGGCCAGCACGCCGGCGATCGCGTCGCGCAGGCGCCGCGAGGCATCGGCATCGCCTTCGAGCCCGGCGGCCAGCGCCACCTCGTCGAGGTAGACCAGCGGCAGCGCGCGGCTGGCGAGCTGTTCGGCACAGCCGTAGGGGAAACGGTCGAGCGCCGACAGCAGCCCCGGCACGTCGAGCCGGCCGGCGGCGCTGGCCGAGACGGTGAGGGACCCCGTCCCCTCGATGAAGCCGGCGAGCGCGCCGTCGTCGAGGGCGAGGCGCCCGGTCCCGGGATCGAGGGTAACGATGTCGCGGCGGGTGACCGGCGGCTCGGTCGAGCGCACCGGCAGCGTGTAGCGCTCCTCGAACACGCGGCCGGCAAGGCTCGACGCGGTGACGACGATCTCCGCCGGTTCGGGCCTGACGGCGCTGATCGGAACCGCGACCACGCTGCGGCCGCGGCTGCCGAGCTCGACCAGCCGGTGCGCATCGCCGGCATCGACCTCGACCCCGCCGGTGGCCGCGACATCGAGCTGGTAGGTGCCGGCCGGGCCGTCCACGTTGGCGACCTCGATCAGGATCCGCGACCGGTCGCCGGGGGCGAGGAACCGCGGCAGGCTCGCCGTCAGGACGACGTCGTCGCGCACCAGAACGTCGCGGGCGGCATGGCCGACGCCGTTCGCCGTCCACGCCACCGCCATCAGCCGGACGGTGCCGGAGAACCGCGGCAGGTCGAACGACGCCTCGGCGCGGCCGGCATCGTCGGCTTCGAGGATGCCGGAGAAGAAGGCGACCAGGTCGTCGGTCGGCGGCGGCCCCTCGATCTGCATGCCGCCCTCGTCGCCGCCGGAACGGACGCGGCCGCGCACGCCCTGCATGCGATCAATCAGCTGGCCATAGAGGTCGCGGATCTCGGCGCCGAGCGCGCGCTGCCCGAGGTACCAGGCATCCGGCGCCGGCGGCTCGAAGCGGGTCAGGTTGAGGATGCCGAGATCGACGGCGGCGATGGTGACGTAGGCCTGCTCGCCGGCCGCGAGACCGTCGACGGTGACGGCGGTGGCCAGTGTCTCCCCGGGCACGATCTCGTCGGGCGCGTCGATGGCGAGCGCAAGCCTGCGGTCGGCAGGATCGATGCCCACCCACACCAGGCCGAGCGCCCGCGACGGCATGCGCCGTTGCTCCAGATCCATCGGCCGGAACGCAATCGCGGTGACGTAGGCGCCGACGCCCCAGTCGTCGGTCACCTGCAGCTCCACCGTGGTTCCCTCGGCCGGCAGGTCGATGGTGCGCGTCTCGATCAGCCGCTCGTTGACGACGGCGATCGTGGCGGCGCCGGCAAACCGCGGCTCGATGTGAATGCGCGCGATCTCGCCCGGACGATAGGCCGGCCTGTCGGCGGCGATGCGGAGGACGTCGGGCGTCTCGGCGGTGCCGGCCGCGGCAAACCACCCGGCATCGAACTCGACGCTCGCCGGCACGGCGGCCGACGCGGAGCCGGCCTCGACCTCGAACCGGTAGCGGCCCCACCCGACCGGCAGGTCGACGCGGGCCGGCATCCCGGCGGCGACGTCGATCCGCCCGTCTGTGACCCGGACCGTGCGGGTGACGGATTCGTAGCTCCAGCGGCCGTCCTGGCGAAACCACTGGAAATTCGTCTCAAGCCGGTACAGCGTCCATGCGAGACCGTCGGCGGCGAGGCGGCTGCCGTCGGGCGAGGCGACGATCACCTCGAAGCCGGCCTGGGCGCCCTCCTCGACCCGGTTTGCGGCGAACAGCGGCCGGATGCCTATGCGCGGCTCGCCCGTCCGCACCGGCAGCGTCAGCGACCGTTCGACCGCACGCCCGCCTGCCTCGCGCACCCGAGCCGTCACCGTGGCGGCGAGCAGCCGGGTCGTCGCGGGCGTCTCCGGCAGGCTCACCGGAAACGCGGCTTCGCCTTCGGCGCCTGTCCGCACGCCGGTGTCGACCGGCTCGCGGACCGGGCGGAAGGTCTCGTCGGCAAGGCCGAAGCGGTAGCCGGGGAACGCCTCCGGACTTGCCTCGACGGCCGCCACCGTCACCTCGGCCTCGACGGCAAGGTCGGCGGCCGGAGCGCCGTACAGGTAGCGGGCCGCAAGCGAGACCGGGACGGTGCCGCCGGCCGCGACGTGGTCCTGCTCCGACGCAAGCTCGAAGGCGAGGCGCTCGGGTTCGAAGTCCTCGACCAGGAACACCTTCTCGGCGAGCGGCGGCGCCTCGGGGTCGGCATGCAGCCTGATGGTCCAGGTGCCGCGCATCGCGTCGGCCCTGAGCGCGAGGTCGTGGGCGTGGCCGCCCAGCCGGTCGCCGGTGAGCGTCGCCCGGGCATGCTCGACGCCGTCGGGACGCAGGTAGACGATGGTGAGCGGCACGCCGGTGACCGCCCGCGCCGCGGTGTCGCGGACAATGGCGGCGGTGTGCACGGTCTCGCCGGCCCGGTAGACGCCGCGCTCGGTGTAGGCGAACACGTCAAGCGCCTGCGGCGCCGGCCGGCCGTCGACGCCGCGGTCGGTGAGGTCGAAGGCGGCGGTGGTCAGGTCGAGGAAGGCGTAGTCGCCGTCTGCGCCTTCGGCAACCAGCAGTGCCGGCGCCATGCCGCCGGTCCCGCGCGACAGCCCGGGTGCGAAGCCGGCATGGCCGTTGTCGTCGGTGGTCGCCGTCGCCAGCACCTCGTTGTTACGGGCGACCAAGCGGACTTCCGCGCCGGCGACCGGCGCCGCGGTGGACAGCGAACGGACGAACGCGTGAACGCCGTCGGCGCCCTTCATCGAGACGAGGCCGAGGTCGGTGACGATGAACCACTGGGTGGCCCGCTCGCTCCAGTACTCGTCGCGCGCATTGGCCGCCTTTGCCGTCATGACGTAGGCGCCGGGTGCGATGTCGCGGACCACCTCGCCGATCGGGATCGCGGTGGTGATGTCGCGGTTGAGCTCAGAGCGGACCTCGATGGTGCCCGCCCACACCCGCTCGCCCGAGCGCTCGGCGAGCTGTTCCGCCGACCAGCCGTCGAGCTGGCGCAGGAACCGCCCGTCGGTCACCTCGCCGGTGATGCCGCGGTCGCCGACGCGGTAGACTTCGGCCTCGACCAGGTCGGTGTTGACGGTGACCACCGGGATCGACGCGTCGCCGCCGCGCGGCAGCACGTAGGCGCGGCCGGTGAAGCGGACCGAGGGGGCGCGGTCGCGCACGTAGATGTCGAGGTCGACCTGGCGCTCGATCGTCTCGCCCGCCGCCGACGGCAGGCCTGGGCGGACGGTGAGATGATAGCGCTCCCCATGCCGCACCCCGTCGACGCAGACCTGGTTGTCGGCAGCCTCGACGGCGGCGCCGGCGACGCCGCGCACCTGGACGAAGCGGGCGATGTCGCCGCGGTCGCGGGGCAGCTCCTCGGAAAACACCAGGCAGATGCGCGGCGACGGCGCGTCGGCGTCGACCTGGTGGCTGACGATGCGAAAGCCGTGCTCCGCCACCAGCCGGTCGTAGGCCTCGCGCACCACCGGTTCCTCGACCAGGGCGAGGCTCTGGCGCGAGGCCTGGATCGCCATCCGCCAGCGCTGGGCCTGGGCCAGCGCCGAGCCGAGAAGGGCGAGAGAATTGGCCCGCTGCGCATCGTCGGTGGCGAGGAGGTACGACTGGATGGCAGCCGACACCGCGTCGCGCTCGTTCTGCTGGCGCTGCTGCCAGTCGTCGGGTTCGTAGGCGATCAGGGCGCCGGCGAAGCGGACCCAGACGCCGTAGTCCTCCGGCGCCCGCGACAGGGCGCGGCCGTAGAGGCTCACCGCTTCCGCCCGGTTGCCGGCGCGCCAAGCCGCCTCGGCTGCGGCGGCAAGCGCGCCGAAGCTCATCTCGCCGGCGGCGAAGCGGGCCGGCAGCGCCTCGGCGAAGCGGCGCGCCTCGACCTTGAGGCCGTCGTCGAGGAAGCCGAGCTCCGACAGCCGCTGGCGCTCCAGGCTCGGCGTCAGCGCCGCGCCCTCGACCAGCCGCCCGGCGGTGGCGCCGGGCATGCTGCGGAGCTCCCCGTGGTCGTTCTTGAGGTAGCAGCGGCGGGCGCTGGCGTCGTGGGTGAAGGCGAGGCACCGGGGCTCGGCGAGGCACGCCTGCTGGCAGCCGTCGAGGTCGACCCCGTCGACGGTGCCGATGTCATGCTCGGGATAGTCGGCATCGGGGGTGAGGATGACGCGTTGCTGGGCGGCTGCCGGGGCGAGCGCCGGACCGATCGCGGCGGCGCAGCAGACGACGAGGAGGAAACAGAGCTGGCGCATGGGACTTCCCGCTACACGACGACGCGCGCCGACCCGACCGGCGCCCGGCGATCTTGGCACAGGTTCGGCCGCGTTGGCAGATGGTTTGCGCGGCTGGCGCGCCGCCGCCCGCAGGTCGCCGTTGAAAGCCGCCGCCGGTTGGCCTAGATAGGCCGGCATCCCCCTGAATTCGGAACACGGAGCTCGGGTCGGCCCATGGCGCGGCAGTTCATCTATCATATGCAGGGCCTCACCAAGGCCTACGGCGGGCGGAAGGTGCTGGAGAACATCTCGCTGTCCTTCTACCCCGACGCCAAGATCGGCGTCCTCGGCCCCAATGGCTCGGGCAAGTCGACGCTGCTCCGGATCATGGCCGGCCTCGACACCGAGTTCACCGGCGAGGCGTGGCTCGCCAAGGGCGCGACCTGCGGCTACCTCGCCCAGGAGCCTGAGCTCGACCCCACCAAGGACGTGCTTGGCAACGTCATGGAGGGGGTGGCGCCGCGCCAGGCCATCCTCGACCGCTACAACGAACTGATGATGAACTACTCCGACGAGACGGCGGAGGAGACGGCGAGGCTCCAGGACGAGATCGACTCGCAGAACCTGTGGGACCTCGACGCCCAGGTCGAGCAGGCGATGGACGCGCTGCGGTGCCCTGACGGTTCGGCCGACGTGACCAGGCTTTCCGGCGGCGAGCGGCGCCGGGTGGCGCTGTGCCGGCTGCTGCTCAGCCAGCCCGACCTCCTGCTCCTCGACGAGCCGACCAACCACCTCGACGCCGAGAGCGTGCACTGGCTCGAGGCGCACCTTCGCGCCTATCCCGGCGCCATCCTGATCGTCACCCACGACCGCTACTTCCTCGACAACGTGACCGGCTGGATCCTCGAACTCGATCGCGGCCGCGGCATCCCCTACGAGGGCAACTACTCGGTGTACCTCGAGAAGAAGGCGCAGCGCCTCGAGCAGGAGGGACGCGAGGAGGCGGCACGGCAGCGCGCGCTCGCACGCGAGCGCGAATGGATCGCCGCCAGCCCGCGCGCCCGCCAGGCCAAGTCGAAGGCGCGCATCCAGGCCTACGAGGAACTCGTCGCCCGCAACGAGGCGCGCGCACCGGGCAGCGCCCAGATCGTGATCCCGTCCGGCCCGCGGCTGGGCGACGTGGTGATCGAGGTAGACGGCCTGAGCAAGGGCTACGGCGACCGGCTGCTTATCGACAACCTCTCGTTCCGGCTGCCGCCCGGCGGCATCGTCGGCGTGATCGGCCCCAACGGCGTCGGCAAGACCACCCTGTTCCGGATGATCACCGGCGAGGAGACGCCCGATGCCGGCACCATCCGCATCGGCGACACCGTCCAGCTCGGCTACGTCGACCAGAGCCGCGACCTGCTCGACCCCAACCGCACCGTGTGGGAGGAGATCTCCGGCGGCAGCGACGTCATCCAGCTCGGCAGGCGCGAGGTCAACAGCCGCGCCTACGTCGGCTCGTTCAACTTCAAGGGCGGCGACCAGCAGAAACCGGTCGGCCAGCTGTCCGGCGGCGAGCGCAACCGCGTCCATCTCGCCAAGATGCTGAAATCCGGCGCCAACGTGCTGCTGCTCGACGAGCCGACCAACGACCTCGATACCGAGACCCTGGGGGCGCTCGAGGACGCGCTCGAGGATTTCGCCGGCTGCGCCGTCATCATCAGCCACGACCGGATGTTCCTCGACCGCCTCGCCACCCACATCCTCGCCTTCGAGGGCGACAGCCATGTCGAATGGTTCGAGGGCAACTTCGCCGCCTACGAGGAGGACAAGAAGCGCCGCCTCGGCGCCGACGCGGTGATCCCGCGGCGGGTCAAGTACAAGAAGTTCGCGCGCGCCTGACGGACACGGGCGGCGGGCGTCACCGGCTCAGGGCGGCGATCAGCGATTCGACGTTGCCGCCGTGGCTGCGGATGTGGTCGACGAACATCGCCCGCTGGAAGTAGGCGAGCCAGAACCCAAGCACCCGCACGTTGTTGATCCGGTAGCCGCCGCGCTGCTTCCTGAGGCTCCAGCGGACGGTGTAGGTGCGGCCGTCCTTGAGGCGGATGCGGCTGTCGACCAGCACCGTGTCGCCGTCGATGCGGGGCGTCTCGTCGATGTCGGCGTCGACCACCTGGTACTCGCGCGCCTGGGATGCGAAGTAGCGGGCCATGAACAGGGCGACGCCGCGCTGGTACTGCTTGCGCTTGCTGGTCGGCAGGCCCTTGCCGTAGCGCCCCAGCGAGTAGTCCGCGATGCCCGGCACGTCGGCATAGCGGAGGATGGCGTCGAGGAACTGGGCGGTCGATCCCGACCGCGCCGCCTTGAGGAGCACGGCGCGCGCCCGGTGCATGAAGGCGACCGCCGGATGCCGCTCGGCGGCTGCCGGGACGCCTGTAGCGGCGATCGCGGCCGCAATGGCACACGCCGCCGTGCCGGCGAGCACCGCGCGACGGCCCATCGGACGGCCGGCATCACGTGTCTCGGCTGTCGACCCCATCCGCAAGGCCTCGCGGTTGCACCGTTCGCAGGGCGGGACGCCGTCACCGCTGCCGGCGGCGCCGCGTACCGCCGGCACCGCCGCCGGATCGCGGCGAATCGGCGTTCAGCTGTTGGTCTTGAGATAGCTGATCAGCGCCGCCCCGTCACCCTTGGACTGCTGCATGATGTCGACGAACTGGTTGCGCATCTGCACCACCAGCCAGATCCCGGCGACATTGATGTCGTGGATCTTGTAGGTGCCGCCTTCCTTGATGACCCGGAACTTGATCGGCGTGATCTCGCCCGAGTTCAGGTGAACGCGGGCCGAGACGGTCACGTCGGACGGCGTGCGCGCCTTCACCGAATAGATCGACAGCGCCTTGCCCTTGAAGGAATCGGCGTGCTTGCGGAAGAGGCTGACAATGAAGTCTTCCACCAGCGCGGTGTATTCACCGAGCTGCTGCTGCGACATGTTCTTGCGATACCTGCCGAGGCAGAAGTCGGACATCGTCTTGATCGCCGCATGACTGCGGAACAGCTGGCGGAATTCATTGGTGTTGGCTCCGCCGCCATTGACGACGACAAGAAGTTCGTTGGCAACCTTGACCACGTAGTCGCGTGCCGCGTCCTCACCTGCCGCACGGGCATGCGAGACCGACATCATGGCGCATGCAAAGAACGCCAATACAAGGGTAAATCTCTTCACGGTGGTTCCCTCCACTCTGCGCACCTTCCCGGTTGGCGATTGGATAGCACACTCGTCCGTCCGCCTTCAATCGGCGCCCGCAGGCTGGGAGGCGGCGGCAACGTGAAAAAAGGGGCGGCCAATCAGGCCGCCCCGCCAATCCGGTTCCGGGACAGGTCCCTGTCACGACACCTGTTTCAGATGATCGATCAGCGCGTTGACGTCGCCGTTGTTGCTGTTGATGATCGAGACGAACTCCGATCGCTGCTGGATCGCCAGCCATACCCCGTCGATGTTGACGTCGAACACCTTGTAGCCGCCGCGCTTTGAAAGGCGCCACACCACCGGCAGCGTGCGCCCGTTGGCGAACGTCACCTTGCTGCGCACCAGCGCTTCCTTGGCGGACACGTCGCGCGAACTGTCGATCTGCAGGCTGTCGCCAGCCAGGCTGTCGCTGTGATTGACGAACATCCTGGCGATGTAGCGCTTGACGAGATTGTAGTATTCCGTCCGTCGGCTGGACGGCAGTTGCTTGGCAAACTGGCCGAGCGAGAACACGGCGAGAGCCGGCACGTCGGCGTGCGATGCCAGAAGCTTCTGGATCTGCTGGCTCTTGGAGGCCTTCGATCCGCCGTTCTTGGCCACGTTCAGCACCTGGCCTCCCACCTTCTTCACGAACGCCTCGGCAGCGGCGTCGGCGCGGGCCTCGGTGGGGAACTTCAGCCCCGCGGCAAAGGCGAGCGTCGCGATCGTGCCGGCCAGGAAACCGCGCCTGGGCAGGCCTGTGCTCGCTACTCGGTTGGTCATGATTGGCTCCTGTTGATCCCCGATTTGGCGAATTGGGTGGTAATCCGTCATCCCTAGCGCTTGCAAGCGGCAATTGTGGGGCAGGACCCCGCCCGCACCGGCCTACCGTCGGCCGCGCAGGTAGCCGAGGATTGCCTCGGCCCGGCCACCCTCGCGGTTGATCACCGACGAAAACTCCGACCGCAACTGAATGGCCAGCCACACGCCGCTGATATTGACGTCGAAGATCCGCAGCCTGCCACCGCGCGAGATGACCCGCCAGTTCACCGGGGCATCACCCCGGCTGCGGCGCAGGATCCTGCTGGTGACCACGTAATCGCCGTTGCCCCGCCGCGTCGACCCGGTGATCTCCAGGCGGTCGCCGCGGATGTCGTCCAGGTTGCGGATGAACAGGTCGGCGATGTGCTCGCGCAGCAGGTCGTAATATTCGTTGCGGTGGCGGCGGTCGAGGCTACGGGCATGCGGTCCGAGGGCGAACGTCGCCAGCGTGGGAATGTCGACGTGGTTGACGAGGACCGAGCGGAACTGCGACCGCTTGCGGGAGGTCGACGCGCCACTGTTGGCAATCGCGAGGATCTGGTTGCCGACCCGCTCGACATACTGCTCGGCCGGGGTGGCGGCCAGTGCCTCATGTATAAGGGAAGGAGCGGCGGCCAGCGCCGTTGCACCAAGCACCAGGCGCAGAACGCGCCTGCGCGTTATGGACGGGCACGCAGTCATGATGCCGCAATTCCGTTCTGCCTCGTGCCATTCCTAGCGCGGGACATCCGGAATGTCAGGCAGGTCTTCCTCGACGATCGCTCCGTTGTTGATCTCTGTGAGTCGCCGCTGGTGGTAGAGACTGCGTATGGTCGTGTAGTAATCGGGCGAGCTCTGCCTGATCCCGTCAAGGGTCTCGATGTTCTCTTCGCGGGTCGACACGCCGTCCGCAAACGTGGGCGAGGCCGATTCCCACAGGTTGTTGTCCCACAGGATCCAGGTCCAAGGGTTGGCAAGAGCGTCGACGGCGCGGCCGACGAGATGGCGTGGAGTCGCCGGCCCGATGATTGGCACCACCAGGTACGGACCGGACGGCGCGCCCCATACCGCCAGCGTCTGCCCGAAGTCCTCATAGTAGCGCGGCCAGCCGGCACGCGCCGCCACGTCATCGAGGCCACCGAAGCCGGCGAAGGTGTTGATCCAGAACCGCACCCAGGTGTTCTCCGCCCGTTCCATGTTGCCTTGCAGGATGGCGTTGGCGAAGGTGACCGGCGAATAGGCGTGGGCGAGGAAGTTCGATACCCCGCGCCGTGCCTCCGGCGGCACGAACACGCGGTAGCCGACGGCAACCGGGCGCAGGACCAGGATGTCGACCGTGTGATTGATGCCGAACATGACCCGGTTGAGCGGTTCGAACGGATCGTTCAGCGTACCGTCCGCTACCACGACCTCGGCGTCGTCGTAATCTGCGTCGTCCTGCGATGCTGCCGGAGCCGCGGCGAACAGGACGAGGGCGGACGCGAGCAATGGCGCCGCCAAGGCGCGTCGGCCGAACGCTGCCAGCACTTTCGACGCCAAGCCGTCGCTGCCGTCCCGGAACCCAGCCATCCTCGAACTCCGATCGGGAAGTTCGTCCGCACGGAACGAATCCCTGCCCCTTGAATCCCATTGCTAAATAAACGGAACTGGCCGCCTCAACAAGCGACACGTGAGGGATCGGCGAAACTTTTGACGTCCGACCGTTGCTGAAATGCCGCGAAATCGACCGCCGCCGCGCCCATTGATACGTGGACAAGGGCAACTCAATAATATAAGGATATCTTTATATCCGCATTGAGTTGCGGTCGCCGCGACCGTGCAGGGGGAGAACCGATGAGCGCACTGGAGGACTTGCTGGGCGGCCTGCGGGCGGCGGGCGAACGGACGCGGCTCAGGCTCCTGTTCCTGCTTTCGCATGGTGAATTTAACGTCAAGGAGCTGACCCAGATCCTCGGCCAGAGCCAGCCCCGCATCAGCCGCCATCTGAAGCTCATGGCCGAAGCCGGGCTGCTCGAGCGCTATCGTGAGGGCAGCTGGGTGATGTTTCGGCTGGCCGGCGACGGCACCGCGTCGGCGCTGGCGCGGATGATCGTCGACCTCGTTCCGGCCAACGACCCGGCGGTGAAGCGGGACCTCGAGCGGTTCGAGGAGATCCGCGAGATCCGCGCCCGGGCGGCAGCCGAATATTTCCGCACCAATGCCGGCGCCTGGGACCGGATCCGCTCGCTGCACCTGGCCGAGGCGGAGGTGGAGGCCGCCATGCGGGCCGCGTTCGGCGACGACCGCGCCGACACCTTCCTCGACCTCGGCACGGGAACCGGCCGGATGCTGGAACTGTTTGCCGACAGGTTCCGCCAGGGCATCGGCATCGACGCCAGCCAGGCGATGCTCGCGGTCGCCCGCGCCAACCTCGAACGCGCCGGCCTCCGCCACTGCCAGGTCCGGCACGGAGACATCCTGCATCTGCCTTACGACAACGCATCCGCCGACGCGATCGTCATCCACCAGGTGCTGCACTACCTGGAGGAACCCGGCCGCGCCGTGCAGGAGGCTACCCGCGTGCTGAAACCGGGCGGGCGCCTGCTGGTCGCCGACTTCGCGCCGCACGAACTCGAGTTCCTGCGCGAGCACCATGCCCATCGCAGGCTCGGCATCGCCACCGAGACGCTGGAAGGATGGGCCGCCCGGGCCGGGCTGTCGCTCGTCCGCCATCGCTCGCTGCCGCCCGGCGACGATACGGACGGCGAGGGGCTCACCGTCTCGTTGTGGCTTCTGTCGCTGCCGCGGGATCCGGCTCCCGTCCGCTCCGCCGCCAGCAAACGCAAGGAGACCCTGGCATGACGGCCTCCGACATCACGCAATCGCCTGCCGACACCATCAGCGTGTCGTTCGAGTTCTTCCCGCCGCAGACCGAGGAGATGGAGCAGACGCTGTGGGAGTCGATCCGGCGGCTGGAGCCGATCCGGCCGAGGTTCGTTTCGGTGACCTACGGCGCCGGCGGCTCGACCCGCGAGCGGACCCACGCCACCGTCAAGCGCATCCTCGAGGAGACCACCCTGACGCCGGCCGCCCATCTCACGTGCGTCAGCGCCACCCGCGAGGAAGTCGACGAGGTGATCCGTGCCTACTGGGACGCGGGGGTTCGCCACATCGTGGCCCTGCGCGGCGATCCGCCGGAGGGTGTCGGCGCCCGCTACGAACCACACCCCGACGGCTATGCCAACGCGGCGGAGCTCACCGCCGGCATCCGCGCCATCGCCGATTTCGAGGTCACCGTGTCGGCCTATCCGGAGAAGCACCCGGAGTCGGCCTCGTTCGAGGTCGACCTCGCCATGCTGGCGGCCAAGGTCGAAGCCGGCGCGAGCCGCGCCATAACCCAGTTCTTCTTCGAGAACGACGTCTACTTCCGGTACGTTGACCGGGTGCGTGCGCGCGGCATCGACATCCCCATCGTCCCCGGGCTCGTGCCGATCTCCAACTTCGCCAAGATCTGCCGTTTCGCCGAGCGGTGCGGGGCAACCGTGCCGCCCGAGCTCGCCCGGCGCTTCGAGGGACTGGACGACGACCCCGAGACGCGCCAGCTGGTGGCCGCCGCGGTCGCCGCCGAGCAGGTGACGGCGCTGCGCGAGCAGGGCGTGAACGAATTCCACTTCTACACCCTCAATCGGGCCGAACTGGTCTACGCCATCTGCCGGTTGCTCGGCCTCGGTGCGAACGAACGAAAGGACAGGGCTGCATGACCCGCATTGTCGACCGTAATACCTGCGAGCGCGGGCGCGCTATCAGGGCGCTGGCCGCCGACCGGATCCTCATCCTCGACGGCGCCCTCGGCACCATGATCCAGGGCCTGCGGCTGGCCGAGGAGGACTTCCGCGGCACCCGGTTCGCCGATTACGAGCGCGACCTCAAGGGCAACAACGACCTGCTGACACTGACCTGCCCGGACGTCATCCGGGCGATCCATGCCGATTACCTTGCCGCCGGCGCCGACATCATCGAGACAAATACCTTTTCATCGACCTCGATCGCCCAGGCCGACTACGGGCTGTCGCACCTGGCCTACGAGCTCAACCGCGAGGGCGCGCGGCTGGCGCGCGAAGCGAGCGACGCGTTCACGGAACGGACCGGCAGGCGCACGTTCGTCGCCGGCGCCATGGGCCCCACCAACCGGACGGCCTCGATCTCGCCCGACGTGAACGATCCGGGCAAGCGCGCGGTCACCTTTGCCGACCTGGTGGCGGCCTACGGCGAAGCCGCGCGCGGGCTGATCGACGGCGGCGCCGACATCCTTCTCATCGAGACCGTGTTTGACACGCTGAATGCGAAGGCTGCGATCTACGCGATCCTCGAGATCTTCGAGGCCACCGGCGCGCGGCTGCCGATCATGGTGTCCGGCACCATCACCGATTTCTCTGGCCGCACCCTGTCCGGCCAGACGCCGACCGCCTTCTGGCATTCGGTCCGCCATGCCGACCCGATCACCATCGGCCTGAACTGCGCCCTCGGTGCAAAGGAACTGCGCCAGCACATCGACGAGATCGCCCAGTCCGCCGACACCCTGGTCAGCGCCTATCCCAATGCCGGCCTGCCCAACGAGTTCGGCGAGTACGACGAGTCGCCAGACTACATGGCCGGCCTGATCGCGGAATTCGCCGCAAGCGGCCTGGTCAACATCGTCGGCGGCTGCTGCGGCACGACGCCGGACCACATCCGCGCCATCGCCGACGCGGTCGCGGGAAAGCCGCCGCGGACGGTCCCAGAAGCCCCGTCCTACATGCGGCTTTCGGGGCTGGAACCGTTCACGCTGACGCCGGAGACCCTGTTCGTCAACGTGGGCGAGCGGACCAACGTCACCGGCTCGGCGAAATTCCGCAAGCTGGTGACCGCCGGCGACTTTGCCGCCGGGCTCGACATCGCCCGCGCCCAGGTCGAGAACGGCGCCCAGATCATCGATGTCAACATGGACGAGGGCATGCTCGATTCCGAGCAGGTGATGGTGACGTTCCTCAACCTCGTCGCCAGCGAGCCCGACATCGCCCGCGTCCCGGTGATGATCGACTCCTCCAAGTGGTCGGTGATCGAGGCCGGCCTGCAGTGCGTCCAGGGCAAGCCGGTGGTGAACTCGATCTCGCTCAAGGAGGGCGAAGAGCCGTTCCTCGAGCATGCGCGGGCGATCCGACGCTACGGCGCGGCCGTCGTCGTCATGGCGTTCGACGAGGCCGGACAGGCCGACACCGTCGAGCGCAAGGTGGCGATCTGCGAGCGCTCCTACCGGCTGCTGACCGAGAAGGCAGGGTTCCCGCCGGAGGACATCATCTTCGACCCCAACATCTTCGCCGTGGCCACCGGCATCGAGGAACACAACGGCTACGGCGTCGCCTTCATCGAGGCGGCGCGGCAGATCCGCCAGCGGATGCCGCTGTCGCATGTGTCCGGCGGCGTCTCCAACCTGTCGTTCGCCTTCCGCGGCAACAACCGCGTCCGCGAGGCCATGCACTCGGCCTTCCTCTACCACGCGATCCGTGCCGGGATGGACATGGGCATCGTCAACGCCGAGCAGATGGCGATCTACGACGACATCCCGAAGGATCTCCTGGAGCTGGTCGAGGACGTGATACTCAACCGCCGGCCCGACGCCACCGATCGGCTGCTGGAGGCGGCGGAGCGCTATCGCGACGGCGGCGACACCAGGAAGAAGGAGCAGGACCTCTCGTGGCGCGAGGCGCCGGTCGAGCAGCGCCTCGCCCACGCCCTCGTCAACGGCATCACCGAGTACGTCGAGGTCGACACCGAAGAGGCGCGGCAGAAGGCGGCGCGGCCGCTCGACGTCATCGAGGGGCCGCTCATGGACGGCATGAACATCGTCGGCGACTTGTTCGGCTCCGGCAAGATGTTCCTGCCACAGGTGGTGAAGAGCGCCCGCGTCATGAAGCAGGCGGTCGCCTACCTGCTGCCCTACCTCGAGGAGGAGAAGCGCCGGCTCGGGCTCGAGCAGAAGCCGGCGGCGGCAAAGGTCGTGCTGGCCACCGTAAAGGGCGACGTCCACGACATCGGCAAGAACATCGTCGGCGTCGTGCTCCAGTGCAACAACTACGAGGTGATCGACCTCGGCGTCATGGTGCCGGCGGCCAAGATCCTCGAGACGGCGCGCCGCGAGAAGGCCGACATCATCGGCCTGTCCGGCCTAATCACGCCGAGCCTCGACGAGATGTGCCATGTCGCCGCCGAAATGGAGCGCGAGGGCTTCGACCTGCCGCTGCTGATCGGCGGCGCGACCACCAGCAAGGTTCACACCGCGGTCAAGATCGACCCCAACTACACCCGCGGCCAGACCATCTACGTCAGCGACGCGAGCCGCGCCGTGAACGTCGTGTCGTCGCTTCTCGCACCGGCCCAGCGCGACGAGCTCATTGCCCGCACCCGCGACGACTACCGGCGGCTGGCCGAGCGTCATGCCCAGCAGCGTGCCGACAAGCAGCGGCAGAGCCTTGGCGCCGCCCGCGCCAACAAGTTGCGGCTCGACTGGGCCGGCTACACGCCGCCGCGGCCGTCGTTCCTCGGCACCCGCGCATTCGATGAGTGGGACCTCGGCGAACTGGCGCGCTACATCGACTGGACGCCGTTCTTCTCGACCTGGGACCTGACCGGCACCTACCCGCAGATCCTCGACGACGAGAACATGGGCAGGGCGGCGCGCGACCTGCACGAAGACGCGCTGGCGATGCTGGCGCAGATGATCGAGGAGCGCTGGCTCACCGCCCGCGCCGTCATCGGGTTCTGGCCGGCGAACACGGTCGGCGACGAGGACATCGCCGTCTACGCGGACGACGAGCGCCGCGAGCAGCTGGCCGTGTTCCACACCCTGAGACAGCAGATGGTGAAGACGGCCAATCGCGCCAACATCGCCCTTGCCGACTTCATCGCCCCGGCTGAGACCGGCGTCGCCGACTACATCGGCGGCTTCGCGGTGACGACCGGCTTCGGCGAGGACGCCGTCGCGGCCAGATTCGAGCGGGCGAACGATGATTACAGCGCCATCCTGTCGAAGGCGCTCGCCGACCGCCTGGCCGAGGCGTTTGCCGAGTGCCTGCACGAGCGGGTCCGCCGCGAGTTCTGGGGCTATGCGCCGGACGAGGCGCTGACCGCCGAGCAGCTGATCGCCGAGCAATACCGTGGCATCCGCCCGGCACCGGGCTATCCTGCCCAGCCCGACCACACCGAGAAGCGGACGCTGTTCCGCCTGCTCGACGTCGAGGCGAAGATCGGCCTGAGGCTCACCGAAAGCTGCGCCATGTGGCCGGGCTCTGCCGTCAGCGGCCTCTATTTCTCCCACCCCGACAGCCGCTACTTCGGAGTCGGCAAGATCGAGCGCGACCAGGTCGAGGACTACGCCCGCCGCAAGGGCATGCCGCTCGACGAGATGGAACGCTGGCTGAGCCCCATCCTCGCCTACGATCCGGCCACCGCCGAATACCAGGCGGCATAGAAAGGAGCCGCCGGCGCGGGTCAGCCGAGTTCGCGCGCCGTCTGCCGGATCGTCTCCCAGGCGGCGGCGACGTGGCGCCATTCGGTGCTGGTCTGGCCGACCTGGAAGCGGATCGCGAAGCGGCCGCGGACGCGGTTCTGCGTAACGTAGAGCCGGCCGGAGTCGTTGAGCCGCTCGAGCAGACGCCGGTTGAGCGCGTCGAGTTCGCGTTCGTCGTCGAGGCCGTCGGGCCGGTAGCGGAAGCTGAACAGCGCCAGCCGCTGCGGCGACATGATCTCGAACCCCGGCTCGGCGGCGACCATGCCGCACAGCCTGCCGGCCCAGGCGATGTGGTCGCGCAGGATCGCACGCAGCCGGTCGACGCCGTAGCTGCGGATGACGAACCACAGCTTCAGTGCCCGGAACCGGCGGCCGAGCTGGACGCTGAGGGTCTGGTAGTCGGTGACCGCCTCCCCGTCCGGCGACTTGAGGTATTCGGGCACCAGCGAGAGCGTGCGTTCGAGCGCGGCCCGGTCGCGGACGTAGAAGGCGGTGCAGTCGAAGTTCGTCATCAGCCACTTGTGCGGGTTGAAGACGAAACTGTCGGCCTGTTCGATGCCGTCGGCGAGATGTCGGTGCTCGGGCAGGATCAGGGCGCTGCCCGCCCATGCGGCATCGACATGGAGCCAGACGTCCAGCCGCCTGCAGATATCCCCGACCGGCCGCAGCGGATCCATCGCCCCGGTGCCGGTGCCGCCGAGCGAGGCGACGACGCAGGCCGGCGTCATGCCCTGGGCGCGGTCGCGCTCGATCGCCGCCTGCAGCGCGTCGGGCCGCATGGCGAACGCCTCGTCCGCTGCCACCTTGCGCAGCATGCCGCGGCCGAGCCCGGCCACCTTCATCATCTTCTCCACCGAGGAATGCGCTTCCTCTGACGCATAGACGGCGAGCCGGACCCCGTCGGCGCCGAGCGCTGCCAGTCCCTCCTCGTTGGCCCGCCAACCGGTCGCCCGTTCGCGCGCGGCCAGCAGCGCGGCAAGCGTCGCCGTCGAGGCGGTGTCGTAGATGACGCCGGTGAACTCCGCGGGCAGGCCGATCATGGCGGCCAGCCACTGCATCATCCGGCCTTCCAGCTCGGTCGCCGCGGGCGACGTCTGCCACAGCATGGCGTTGACGCCGAACGTCGCAGTAAGCATTTCGGCGAGCACCGACGGCGGGCTCGAATTGGCCGGGAAGTAGGCGAAGAATGCCGGGTGCTGCCAGTGGGTAAGACCGGGCAGGATCACCTGCTCGACGTCGGCAAGGATCGCCTCCATCGGCTCGCCGGCCTGCGGCGGATCCGCCGGGAGGTTTGCCGCCACCTCGCCCGGCGCCACCCGCGCCCGCACCGGATAGCGCTCGACCCCGGCCATGTAGTCGGCCATCCGCTCGACCAGCGCGTGGGCATGGCGGCGGAACTCCTCGGGGGTCATGGCCGGCCCGTGCGGGTCGTCGCCGCCCGGCATGCGGTGCCGGCCAGTAGGGAGCTCGTGCGCCGGCATGGCGATGGCATGGACGTTTCCTCCGTTGTCGCGCCGCCATGCTAGCGGCAACCCCCGCGGCCGCAAAGGGCGGGCAGGGCGAAAGACGACCCGGCGGCGTCGTTGCGACCTTGCCATTGCGCTTTGTCCCGGCATCGGTCCGTGGCAGGATTGCACCGTGATGTGGTCGTACGTGGTCCCGCTCCTGGCGCTCGTCGCCGGGTTGGGCTGGAACGGACCCGCGCCGGCGCAGGAGCGGGTCGACCTGGAACTCGTGCTCGCCGTCGACATCTCGCTGTCGATGGACACCGACGAGAAGCAGCTGCAGCGCGACGGCTACGTAGCGGCGTTCCGCCACCAGGAGGTGATCGACGCGATCACCGGCGGCGGCTACGGCCGCATCGCCGTCACCTACGTCGAGTGGGCGGGTGTCGCCTCGCCGCAGGTGGTGGTGCCATGGATGCGGATCGACGGCCGCGAGAGCGCCGAACGCTTCGCCCGGTTCATCGAGGCGGCGCCGCTGTCGCGGAACTTCCGCACCTCGATCAGCGGTGCGATCTCCTATTCCGCCGGCCTGTTCGAAGCGAGCGGCTTTGCCGGCCTGCGCCGGGTCATCGACATCTCCGGCGACGGCCCGAACAATGAGGGACCGATGGTGACGCTGGCACGCGATGCGGCGGTCGCCGCGGGCATCACGATCAACGGCCTTCCCATCATCCTCAAGCGCGGCGACCGGCTCGGCTTCTTCGACGTCGCCGAACTGGACCGCTACTACGAGGCCTGCGTCATCGGCGGCACCGGCGCCTTCCTGGTGCCGGTGCACAGCACCGACGAGTTCATCCCCGCCATCCGCCGCAAGCTGGTCCTGGAAATCGCCGGCCTCGAGGCGCGGGTCGTTCCCGCACAGTTCACGCCCGAGCGTCCCGCCGTCGACTGCCTGATCGGCGAACGGCTGTGGCAGGAATGGATGAACCGCGGCGAAGGGGTCTACTGACCGGCCGGTGGCGCGCCGCCAAGGCGTGGCCTTGCGGTCGAACTCCGCCGGCCACCTCCGGCACGCCGACGCAACCCGGCCGCGCCGAGCCGCGTTGTCTGGACGCTGAACATTCCGGCCCGGCGCAATGACCTCTCTCTTCAGGCACATCCTGCCCGTGATCACGGCACTGATCGTGACGTCGTCATTGGCGGCTTGCGACGATTTCCCGAACGACGCCGACGGCACCCTGGACCGGGTCCGCGGCGGCACGGTCCGGATCGGCATCGTCGCCCAGCGGCCATTCGCCTGGATCGAGGACGGCGAGCCGCGCGGGGTCGAGGTCCAGCTTGCCCGCCAGCTCGCGGCCGGCTTCGGGGCGCGCATCGAGTGGTCGGCCACAAGCGGCAGCGCGGCGCTGGAGGCGCTGCGTCACCGGCGCCTCGACCTCGTCGTCGGCGGCTTGACCGACGCCGACCCGTGGGCCAGCCACGTCGCATTCACCCGACCCTACCTGGAATACCCGATCGTCGCCGTCGGCGATGCCCCGCCGGGCGACCTCGACGGCCGCCAGGTGCTGGTCGGGCCGGGGACGCCGGAAGCGGCCTGGGTCGAGGAGGCGGGCGGCATTCCCGTCACCGCAACCGCCGCCGGCCAGCCGCCGCCGCTCGTCGCCGGCCCGGCCTGGGCCTTCAACGACGACCGGCAGGTCGTCGCCCTCATTCACCGCGTGAGCCGGGTATTCGCCGTCCCGAAGGGAGAGAACGCCTGGCTGATCGCGGTGGAGACGTTCCTTGCCGGCAGGCGCGCCGAGGCGTGGCAGGCGTTGCGGCGGCACGCGTCATGAGGATCCGCGAACCCTTCGAATGGCCGGCCGACAAGGCGCGGCTGCGGCGGCGGGCGATCGTGCTCGAATGGGCTACGATCGGCGCCATGGCCAGCGTCATTCTCGTCATGGGCCTCGTCATGGGCAGTTCCCAGGCGATGCGCACCGCCTGGTTCGAGGACATCCTCGGCCCGATCCCGGCGATCGCATTCCTGATCGCCGCACGCCTGGAACGGCGGCCGCCGAACGAGAACTTCCCGCTTGGCTACTATCGCTCGATGTCGATCGCCTACCTCGTCGGCGCCACCGCCACCCTCATCGTCGGCTCGGCCCTTCTGATCGAGAACGTCGTCACGCTGGTTTCCCGGGACCGGCCGACCATCGGCCTGGTGACGGTGTTCGGTCACGACCTGTGGATGGGCTGGCTGATGATCGCCGCCCTCGTCTACAGCATGCTCCTGCCGGTGATCCTCGGCCATCTCAAGATGCCGATCGCCCACGAGATCCACGACAAGGTGCTGATCGCCGACGCGGCGATGCTGAAGGCTGACTGGATGACCGCAGCGGCCGCCATCGTCGGCGTCCTCGGCATCGGCTTCGGGCTGTGGTGGGCCGATGCCGCGGCGGCCGCGTTCATCGCCGTCGAGATCGTCCGCGACGGCGTAAAGCACGTGTGGCGCGCGATGCGCGACCTCGCCGACCAGATGCCGCGGACCGTCGACCGGGCCGAGCCGCATCCCGCCATCGAGGCGGCCAGGCGCGGCGCGCTGTCGGTCGACTGGGTCGAGGATGTCGAGGTCGAACTCCGCGAGGAGGGCCACGTGATCACCGGCACCGTCTTCGTCGAGCCGCGTCCGGGCGTCGACGTGCTGAACCGGCTCGACGAGGTCAAGGAGGCGGTGTGCGCCGCCGACTGGCGCCTCTACGATCCGGTGATCGCCCTCGTTCCAGGCCGCCACCGGGGCACCCGCTGAGCAACCGGTGCCCCGCGGCCGTATTCGGCTTACGGGCTTCCGTATCCGCCGCCGCCCGGCGTGCGCACGATGATCGCCTCGCCGGCCTTGACCGGGAACTGGTCGCAGCCGGCCCGCCGCTCGAGCGTTCCGTCGATGCGCCGCCGCCAGTTCTCGCCGGTCGCCCCCGGCCCGCCGCCGGCAAGGCCGAACGGCGGCACCCGGCGATGACCGCACAGGAACGACACCTCCATGTCCTCGAGGAAGCGGATGACGCGCTCGGTGCCGTCGCCGCCCCGCCACTGGCCGTCGCCGCCGGAACCGCGGCGGATGGCGAACCGCTCCAGCACCACCGGGTAGCGGAACTCCAGCACCTCCGGATCGGTCAGCCGGGTGTTGGTCATGTGGGTATGAACGGCGCTGGTGCCGTGGAAGCCGGGGCCGGCGCCCGAGCCGCCGCAGATCGTCTCGTAGTACTGGTGGCGGTCGTTGCCGAAGTTGGTGTTGTTCATGGTGCCCTGGCAGGCGGCCAGCGCGCCGAGCGCGCCGAGCAGCGTGTCGGTGACCGCCTGGCTGGTCTCGACGTTGCCGGCGACCACGGCCGCCGGGTATTTCGGCGCCAGCATGCAGTCGTCGGGGATGACGATCTCGATCGGCTTCAGGCAGCCGGCGTTCATCGGGATGTCGTCGGCCACCATGCAGCGGAACACGTAGAGGACCGCGGCCCGGGTCACCGGCTGCGGCGCGTTGAAGTTGGTCGGCTGCTGCGGGCTGGTGCCGGTGAAGTCGACCCGGGCCGAGCGCCGCTCGCGGTCGACCGTGATCCGCACCTTGATCACGGTGCCCTGGTCCATCTCGTAGGCGAACTCGGAGTCGTGCAGCGCCTCGATCACCCGGCGCACGCTTTCCTCGGCGTTGTCCTGCACGTGGCCCATGTAGGCGTGCACCACGTCGAGGCCGAACTGGGCAACCATCTTGCGCAGTTCCTGCACCCCTTTCTCGTTGGCGGCGATCTGCGCCTTGAGGTCGGCGATGTTCTGCTCGGCGTTGCGGCACGGCCACGGACCGGACGTCAGCAGCTCGCGAAGCTCCGCCTCGCGGAAATGACCCTGGTCGACCAGCTTGAAGTTGTCGATCAGCACCCCTTCCTCGTCGATCCGGGTCGCCCGCGGCGTCATCGAGCCCGGCGCCTTGCCGCCGACGTCGGCGTGATGGCCGCGGCTGGCGACGTAGTACAGGATCTCCTCGCCGCGGTCGTCGAACACCGGGGTGACGACGGTGATGTCGGGCAGGTGCGTGCCACCGTTGTAGGGGGCGTTGAGGACATAGACGTCGCCCGGCTTCATGTCCGGGTTCTGGTCGATGATCGCCTCGACGCTCCTGTCCATCGAGCCGAGGTGCACCGGCATGTGCGGCGCATTGGCGATCAGCTGGCCGCGGTTGTCGAACACCGCGCACGAGAAGTCCAGCCGCTCCTTGATGTTCACCGAATAGGCGGTCTTCTCCAAGGTCACGCCCATCTGCTCGGCGATCGACATGAACAGGTTGTTGAATACCTCGAGCATCACCGGATCGGCTTCGGTGCCGATGGCGACCCGCCGCGGCAGCGCCCTGGTGCGGCGCATGAGGAGGTGGCGCTTGGCCGTGATTTCCGCCGTCCAGCCGTCCTCGACCACGTCCGTTCCGTGCGGCTCGACGATCAGCGCCGGCCCCTCTACCTTCTGGCCGGGCTGCAGCTCGCTGCGCAGGAACAGCGGCGCCTCGTGCCATTTTCCGTCGGCGAACAGGCGCGTCCGGCCGGCCGGCTGCGGCGGGGTGTCGGTCAGCGGATGATCCGGTTCGTCGCGGTGCGAGCCGCCGCCGACGGTCTCCACCGAGATCGCCTCGCAGACGATCTGCTTCTCCGGCGTTACGAACCCGAACTGGGTGCGGTGTTCGCGCTCGAACGCCGCGCGCATGCCGGCGACGTCGGCGAGATCGACGATCAGCGAGGTGTCGGTGCCCTGGTAGCGCAGGTGGGCGCGGGGAAACGTCGTGCTCTCGGCGGCCGCGATCCCCTGGGCTTCGAGTTCCGCCTCGTTGTCGCGGCGCAGGCGGTCGGCGAGCGCATTCAGTTCCGGCAGCAGGTCGTCGTCCAGCACCTTCTCCACCGCCTGCTGGCGGTTGGCGCGGATGTCGGCGAGGCCCATGCCGTAGGCCGACAGGATGCCGGCCAGCGGATGGATCAGCACCGTCTTCATGCCGAGCGTGTCGGCGATGGCGCAGGCATGCTGGCCCCCGGCGCCGCCGAAGCAGGCAAGCGTGTAGCGGGTCACGTCATAGCCGCGCTGGACGGAGATCTTCTTGATCGCGTTGGCCATGTTCTCCACCGCGATCTTGAGGAAGCCTTCCGCCACCTCCTCGGCGGAGCGGCCGTCATCGATCTCGCGCGCCAGCTCCTCGAACGCCTGCTGCACCGCCTCCCGGTCGAGCGGCTGGTCGCCGTCGGGACCGAAGATCTTCGGAAAATGATCAGGGTCGATCCGGCCGAGCATCAGGTTGGCGTCGGTGACGGCCAGCGGCCCGCCGCGGCGATAGCATCTCGGTCCGGGATCGGCGCCAGCCGAATCCGGACCGACGCGATAGCGCGATCCGTCGTAGTGCAGGATCGAACCGCCGCCGGCGGCAACGGTGTGGATGCGCATCATCGGCGCCCGCATCCGGACGCCGGCGACCTCGGTCTCGAACGCGCGCTCGAACTCGCCGTCGTAATGCGACACGTCGGTCGAGGTGCCGCCCATGTCGAAGCCGATGATCCGCTCGAAGCCGGCCATCCTGCTGGTTTCGACCGCACCGACGACGCCGCCCGCCGGGCCCGACAGGATCGCGTCCTTGCCCTGGAACAGGTCCGCCGCCGTAAGCCCGCCGCTCGACTGCATGAACATCAGGTGCGGGCGATCGGTGTCGTCCTCGCCGCCGGCCGCCGGGCCGGAGCCGCGCGCGTCGAGTTCCTTCGCCACCCGGCGCACGTAGCGCCTCAGGATCGGCGACAGGTAGGCGTCGACCACGGTCGTGTCGCCGCGGCCGACGAGCTTCATCAGCGGGCTGACCTCGTGGCTCACCGAGACCTGCGGGAAACCGATCTCGCGGGCGATTTCCGCCACCCGCTGCTCGTGGTCGTGATAGCGGTAGGCGTGCATGAACACGATGGCAGTCGAGCGGATGCCGGCGTCGTACGCCGCCTGCAGGTCCCGCCGGGCCGCCTCCTCGTCAAGCTGGATCTCGACGGTGCCGTCGGCGAGCACCCGTTCGTCGACCTCGACAACCCGCTCGTAGAGCATCTCCGGCAGCCGGATCTCGAGGTCGAACAGGCGCGGCCGCGCCTGGTAGCCGATCCTCAGCGCGTCGGCAAAGCCGCGGGTGATGACGAGGACCGTCCGGTCGCCCTTGCGCTCGAGCAGCGCATTGGTGGCGACCGTCGTTCCCATCTTGACCGCGTTGATCCGCTCCGACGGAATCGGGTCGCCGGCGGCCAGCCCGAGAAACTCGCGGATGCCCTGCAGCGCCGCATCCTCATAGGCTTCCGGGTTCTCCGACAGAAGCTTGCGCGCCTTGATCTCGCCGTCCGGCGTTCGCGCCACCACATCGGTAAACGTGCCTCCACGATCGACCCAGAAATCCCACTTTCCGTCAGCCACCGTATCCTCCTTGTCTGGCCGGAGCGTCTATAGCAGGAAGGCGTGGGAGTCGACAGCAGGCGCGGCTACCGGTTCGGTGGCGGTCCGGACCGCGGGGTGCCGGCGGCCACCGGTGCCGGATCGGGCGCCCGCCGGGCAACCCGCATGCGGCTGCCGAGGCCGACTATGGCGGCGATCAGGACCGCGTACGCGATCATACGCCATGTCACCGTCTCGCCCAGCAGCGGCACGCTGGCGGCAATGGTGACGAACGGCTGGACGAGCTGCAGCTGGCCGACGTGCGCGACGCCCGCCAGCACCATCGCCCTGTTCCAGGCGAAGAAGCCGAACAGCTGGCTGACCAGCGCGACGTACGCGAACGCGGCCCACGCGGCAGGGCCGGCACCGAAATTCACGTCCGCCAGCAGCCACGCGGTGACCGGCAGGGTTACCGGCAACGACGCCACCAGCGTCCAGCAGATGGTCTGCCAGCCGCCGAGCGAGCGGCTCAGCATTCCGCCGGTGGTGTAGCCGATCGAGGCGCTGATCACCGCCAGCACGAGCAGGGTGTCGGCAAGATGGAGTTCCGTGTTTCCGTCGTCGAACACGAACAGCCCGACCAGCCCGGTGCCGGCAACCGCGCACAGCCAGAAGCCGGCCGATGGGCGCTCGCCGGCCAGCGCCACGGCGGCGATTGCGGTGGTCAGCGGCAGCACGGCGAGAACGACGCCGCCGTGCGACGCCGGCGCCCATTTCATGGCCATCGCCGAGAGCACGGGAAAGCCGATGACGATGCCCGCCGCCGTCACGACGATCAGCGGCAGGTGCCGGCGGCAGGGAACCGGGCAGCGACGGCCGGCGAGGATCAGTGCGGCGATGATAGCGGCGACCGCCGAGCGGCCGATGCCGACGGCAACCGGATCGAACTCGGCCACCGCGATGCGGGTTGCCGGGAGCGTCAGCCCGAACGCCACCACGCCCACCAGGCCGAGCAGCAGGCCCCTGGCATAATCGCTCAATTGCCTGCCCCCGTCGCTGTCTCCGATGCCGGACCAGGCCTGCCGGCGAGATGTGGCGCGATCCGCACGCGGAGCACGATAGGAACCATCCGCATGGCCGGCAAGCGGACGGTGTCGCAGCTTCCAATTTTGCTGCCAATCACGACGGTCTTGTCCTATGGTTCGCGCCGATGTCGATATGGCGAAAGATAGCCTCGGCCGCCTCGCGGCTGACCACCGGCGGCCCGCTGGGCGCGCTCGGCCGGGCGATTTCCGGCCGCCTTGCCGGCGGCCGCGCGGCGCCCGAATGCCAGGTCGTGTTCACCATCGGCGTCATCGCGCTGAGCGCCAAGATGGCGAAGGCCGACGGCGTGGTGACCTGCGACGAAGTCGCGGCTTTCCGCCAGATCTTCGCGGTACCGCCGGAGGAGATGCGCAACGTCACCCGGGTGTTCAACTACGCCAAGCGGGATACCGCCGGCTTCGAGGCATACGCCCGTCAGCTCGCCGGCCTGCTCGGCAACCGGCCGGGCATTCTGGAGGACGTGCTCGACGGGCTGTTCCGGATCGCCACGGCGGATGGCGTGCTGCATCCGCGCGAGATCGCCTACCTTGAGGAAGTCGGCCGGCTGTTCGACATCTCCGACGCCCGGTTCGCCCGGATCCGGGCCCGCCATGCACCGCCCGACGAGGGCGATCCGTACGTCGTGCTGGGGGTCGACCGCGATCGCCGTCTCGACGAGATCAAGCGCATCTACCGCCGCCTGGTCGCCGAGAGCCACCCCGACAGGCTGATCGCGCGCGGGGTGCCGGAGGAGTTCATCGAGATCGCCAATCACCGCGTGGCTGCCCTCAACGCCGCCTGGGAACGGATTCGCGCGGAGCACACCGCTTGAGGACAGCCGATCCCGAACCACAGCGCCGCATGGCGCTGGGGCACGTCGTGCTGATGGTGTTCATCCAGGTGGCCTGGGGCGTCAACATCCTCGCCGCGAAGTTCTCGCTCGCCGAGATACCGCCGCTGTTCTTCACCGCGCTGAGATTCGGGGCGGTCGCGCTGATCTATCTCCCGTGGGTGCAATGGCATCCGCGCCGCTTCAAGGTCATCCTGCTGATCGCCTTCAGCGGCGGCGCGCTGCATTTCGGCCTGTTCTTCCTCGGGCTCGCCTATGCCGGGGACATCGCGCCGGTCGCCATCGCGATCCAGCTCAACGCCCCCTTCGCCACCATCCTGTCATTCCTCGTACTCGGCGAACGGGCGAGGCCGCACCAGATCGTCGCCCTCGCGCTCGCCTTCGGCGGTGTCATGGTAATCGCCTACGACCCCCGTGTCGTCGAATACCTGTGGCCGCTGCTGCTGGTCTGCGCGGCGGCACTCGCATGGGCGACCGGCGCCATGCTCATGCGTAGAACCACCGATCTGCACGTGTTCGACCTCCAGGGCTGGATCGCGCTGGTGACCTTTCCTGCCGTCGGCCTTGCCTCCTTCGTGCTGGAAACCGGTCAGCTCGAATCGACCGCGAATGCCAGCACGCTTGCCTGGGTCGGTCTGGTCTATACCGTTTTCGGCGGCGCGATCTTCGGCCATGCCGGTCTGAACTGGCTGATCCACCGCTACCAGGTGGCGCAGATCGCCCCCTTCATGCTGCTCTCGCCGGTGGTTGGCGGGCTGCTTGGCGTATGGTTGCTTGGCGACGTGCTCACCTGGCGCATGGTGGTGGGCGGGGCGCTGACGCTGGGGGGCGTACTTCTGGTGACGACGCGCCCGCGCCATATCAGGTTGCGATGAGAGTGATCGAACGACCCTCACCCAATCACGAACCGCGCGCCGGCGGCCGCGCGCCGGACATGCTTCTCCTGCACTACACGGCAACCGTCGACGGCGAGACGGCGATACGCTGGCTGACCAATCCGAAGTCGAAGGTTTCGGCACATTATCTCGTCGACGTGGATGGCAGCATAGTGCGGATGGTCGACGAAGCCGACCGCGCCTGGCACGCGGGTGTGTCGTTCTGGGCGGGAGAACGCGACATCAACTCGTGCTCGATCGGGATCGAGATACAGAACCCCGGCCACGACACCTTCTATCCCGACTTTCCGGAACCGCAGCTTGTCGCCCTCGAGGCGCTGTGCAGGGACATCGTCTCCCGCCACGCCATCGCGCCCGAGCGCGTCCTCGCCCACTCGGACGTGGCGCCGGCGCGCAAGATCGACCCCGGCGAGAAGCTCGACTGGGGACGCCTTCACCGTGCCGGCATCGGCCACTACGTCGAGCCGGAGCCGATCCGCAGCGGCCCCGTCCTGAAGCTTGGCGACGAGGGGCCGGCGGTGCGCGAACTGCAGGAGCGCCTCGCCGGCTACGGCTACGGAGTCCCGCGCCACGGGCTCTACGACGGCGAGACACGGATGGTGGTCGCCGCCTTTCAGCGGCATTTCCGCCCCGCCCGCGTCGACGGCGTCGCCGATTCCTCGACCATCGTCACCCTCGAGCGGCTCGCCGCTGCCGCGGGGAGTCCGCATGCTGGAACTTGACCCCGTCGCACGCCATATTAGCGTGGTAGGAGCCAGTTGGCCGGATGGCCGCTCCGCCGCTCTGCCGAGCAGGCGGGGAGGAAAGTCCGGGCTCCATGGAAACACGGTGCCGGGTAACGCCCGGCGGGGGCAACCCCAGGGAAAGTGCCACAGAAAGCAAACCGCCCGCCGGACCGCGACGGTCCGGGACGGGTAAGGGTGAAAGGGTGCGGTAAGAGCGCACCGCGGACCTGGCAACAGGGACGGCATGGCAAACCCCACCGGGAGCAAGACCGAATAGGGGCGGCAGGGGCATTGTCCCCAGCCCGTTTCCAGGCCGCCGCCCGGGTTGGTCGCGCGAGATGTGCGGCGACGCACATCCCAGATGAATGGTCATCCAGCGGCAGCACTGCCGCGGACAGAACCCGGCTTACAGGCCAGCTGGCACCTATCCCTGCCGTCACACGTGCCGGCGACCGGCAACATCCCCGCCCGCTGCCCGTTGTGATAGAGTGGTGGCGACAGAAGGAGCCCGCAGCGTGGCAACAAGGCTTGCAATTGCATTCGCTCTCATCGCCGCCGCCATCATCGTAGTCGTGCTCGTCGCACAGGCGTGGATGCAGATCGACGCCGAAATGTCCAGTCACGGGATCACGGCACTGCTGGCCGGTGTCGGGTTGTCGCTGGTGATCGGATTCGGCCTGATGGCGCTCGTGTTCTACAGCAGCCGCCACGGCTACGACGACGATGTCGGCGGCAGGCGACCGGGCGGCGACACCGACCCTCCGCCGCCCGCCGGATGACCCCCGCCGGCAAGGAATTCTTAAGCTTGCCGTCGTTAAATCCTTCTTAACCCCGACGGACGCTGTCCCGTCGCGCACCGCAATGGCCGCGACGGCGCGACACCCGCACGGGGCATGGGATCACGGGCTGCCGGAGGGTGGGCACCGTGGAGCGGGACCGGAACGTTGATCATGCCGCAATCAGCCGAACGATCGAAGCGTGCGCACGCGCCGGTGCTGCTCCGGGAGGTACTTGACGTCCTCGCCCCCAAGGCCGGCGGCATCTATGTCGACGGGACGTTCGGAGCCGGCGGCTATACCGAAGCCATCCTGAAAGCCGCCGCCTGCTCGGTCATCGCCATCGACCGCGACCCGGAGGCGATCACGCTTGCGCACGAGATGTCGCGACGGTTCCCCGGCAGGCTCTGCGTCGCGCAGGGCTCGTTCGCCGACATGGAGCGGCATGCCAGCTCCTGCGGGGCAGGATCGGTCCATGGTGTCGCGCTCGACCTCGGCGTTTCGTCGATGCAGCTCGACCGGCCGCATCGCGGCTTTTCGTTCCGGCATGACGGGCCGCTCGACATGCGGATGGGCCCGGACGGCCCGACCGCCGCCGACGTGGTGAATACCTTCGGCGAAAGCCAGCTCGCCGAGATCATCCGGACCTTCGGCGAGGAACGCCGGGCGCGGGCCATCGCCCGCACCATCGTACGCCGGCGACAGGAACAGCCGATCGAGACGACCTCCGCCCTCGCCGCCATCGTCAGCGATGTCGTCGGACAGAGACACGACGGGATCCATCCCGCGACACGGACATTCCAGGCGCTGCGCATCTTCATCAATCGCGAACTCGAGGAACTCGCACGGGGGCTGGCGGCAGCCGAAGCGCTGCTCGAGGCCGGCGGCCGGCTCGCCGTGGTCTCCTTCCATTCGCTGGAGGACCGGATCGTCAAGCGGTTCCTTGCCGAACGCAGCGGGCGTACGGCACGGCCATCGCGCCACCTGCCGCAGCCGGCCGAACCGGCGCTTCAGCCGAGCTTCCGTTCGATGGGCCCGCCACGCACGCCCGACCCGGACGAGATCGCGGCCAATCCGCGCGCCCGTTCGGCAAGGCTGCGCGCCGCCGAGCGTACCGATGCCCCGGCCTGGCCGCTGGTACCGCAGCGGCTCGGCGTCCCCACCCTCGGCGCGGAGGTGCGCCGGTGATCCGCGCCATCAACATCGTGCTCACCGTCGCGGTTCTGGTCGCCGCGTTCTGGCTCTACCAGATCAAGTATGAGACCGCCGCCATCGCGCGGAAGATCGAGGCGCAGCGGATGGAGATCGCGCGCGAGCACGACACCATCGTCCTGCTGCGTGCGGAATGGAGCCACCTGATCCAGCCGAAACGCCTCCAGGAACTCGCCGGCCGCCACCTCGAGATCGTGCCGATGGAGGCATGGCAGGTGGTGTCGCCGGAAGCGATTGCAGCCCACGTCCCGGTACTGCCGCCGTACCGGCGGCCCAAGGACGGCGATGACCCGATTGCAGCCCTGCTTGGAGATCTTCAATGACGACCCTTCCCGCCGGCCACGATGGCCTCCAGGCCCGCCTCCGGCTGGTGACCGCGGCCTTCGTCCTGTGCTTCGCCATCGTCGGCGTCCGCCTTGTCGCCCTGTCGCTGTGGCCGGCGCCGCCGCCGGGGCCGGTGGTCGAGGACGACAGCCTCGACCGCCTGCCGCGACCCGACATCGTCGACCGCAACGGCCAGGTGCTGGCGACCGACGTGCGCATCCCGTCGCTGTTCGCCGATCCGCGCCGCATCATCGACGTCGACGAAGCCGTCGAGCAGCTGATCGAGCACCTGCCGGATCTCGACCGGCGGGAGCTGGTGGCAAAGCTGACCAGCGACCGCGCCTTCGTCTGGATCCGGCGCGAGCTGACGCCGCGCCAGCAGGCGGCGATCCACAACCTCGGCATCCCCGGACTCGGGTTCCGCAACGAGACCAAGCGGGTGTATCCGGTCGGCCGCACCGCTTCCCACGTGGTCGGCTACACGGACATCGATTCACGCGGACTTGCCGGCATCGAGCGGTATCTCGACAACGCCGGCCGGCTGTTCACCATTTCGCTCGCCGATCCGCACAGCCGCAGCACCCGGCCCGTCCAGCTTGCCCTCGACATGCGCGTTCAGCATGCCGTCTACGACGAGCTGGAAGCGGCCATGAAGCGGTTTGACGCAATTGGCGCCGGCGGCATCGTTCTCGACGTCAACACCGGTGAGATCGTCGCCATGGTGTCGCTGCCCGACTTCGATCCGAACAGCCGCCGCGAGGCGCTCGACAAGGCGCGCATGAACCGCCTGACCACCGGCGTGTTCGAGATGGGCTCGACCTTCAAGACGGTCACCGTCGCGATGGCGCTCGACTACGGCGTGACCACGCTGAACGGCACCTATGACGCGCGCGCACCGATCCGCGTCGGCGGCTTCAGCATCGGCGATTTCCACGCCAAGAACCGCGTGCTGACGGTACCCGAGGTGTTCATCTACTCGTCCAACATCGGTTCGGCGAAGATGGCGCTCGACGTCGGCATCGAACGCCACCAGGAGTTCCTGCGCCGGCTCGGCCTGCTCGACCGGCTGCGGACCGAAATCCCAGAGTCGGCAATGCCCATCGTGCCGCAGAACTGGTCGCGGGTGACCACCATGACGGTCGGCTTCGGCCACGGCCTGTCGGTGACGCCGCTGCAGCTTGCCGTCGCCGGCGCCGCCATCGTCAACGGCGGCCGGCTGATACCGCCGACCTTCCTGCGCCGTGACCCGGACATCGCCCGCACGATCGGCGACCAGGTGCTGAAACCCGAGACCAGCCGCATGATGCGCGACCTGCTCGCCCTCAACGTCGAGAAGGGCACCGCCCGCAGGGCACACGTCGAAGGCTACAGCGTCGGCGGCAAGACCGGCACCGCCGAGAAGGTGGTCAACGGACGCTACAGCTCGACCGCAGTGTTGACATCATTTTTGGGGATGGTACCGGCGGATCAGCCGCGCTATCTCGTTCTTGTCATGCTCGATGAGCCCAAACCGGCCGAAGGAACCTACGGCCACCGCACGTCCGGCTGGAACGCGGTTCCCACCGGCGGCCGCATAATCGGCCGCATTGCGCCATTGCTGGACATTCCGCCCGTACGCGACAAGGTGGTCGGACTAGAACTCGTTGCCAACGCCGCCGACTAGCCTTTCCGCATCCATGCGCCTGTCCGACCTCGTGCAGTCCATCGTCGACCTGCCGCACGATTCCGCCGACCCGCCGATTTCCGGCCTCGCCGTGGACAGCCGCAGGGTCCGTCCTGGAGATCTGTTCGTGGCACTGGCCGGCGTTGCTGCCGATGGTGCAAGGTTCGCCGCCGATGCGGTGTCGCGCGGTGCTGCCGCGGTCGTCGCGGCACCGGATGCGGACATCGCCGGCACCGGCGCGGTCCCGGTGCTGCGCGCCGCCAACCCGCGCGCCGCGCTGGCGCTGATGGCCGCCCGTTTCCACGGCCGCCAGCCCCGCACGGTGGTGGCGGTGACCGGCACCAACGGGAAGACCTCCGTCGTTTCGTTCGTCCGCCAGATCTGGACCGCGCTCGGCCGTCGCGCCGCCAGCATCGGCACCGTCGGACTGATTGCTGCCGGCATGGACGAGACGCTCGGTCATACGACACCCGACCCGGTCGAACTCCATCGCCTGCTGAAGCGGCTCGCCGACGCCGGCATCGACCATCTCGCGGTAGAGGCATCGAGCCACGGTCTCGACCAGCACCGGCTCGACGGCGTCGAGCTGGCCGCCGGCGCGTTCACCAACATCTCCCGCGATCACCTCGATTACCACCCGACGTTCCAAAGCTACCTCGACAGCAAGCTCAGGCTGTTCGGCGAGCTGCTGCCGCGAGGTGCGGCCGCGGTGGTGAACGCCGACACCGGCCACGCCGATGCGGTGATCGCGGCGGCGCGCGGCCGCGGACTGGAGGTGCTGACCGTCGGCCGCAACGGCCGCGACCTGCGCCTCGTCTCGCAGCGCCGCGACGGTCTGGGCCAGGTGCTGGAGCTTTCGTTCGACGACCGCAGCGAGCAGGTGCGGCTGCCGCTCGTCGGCGACTTCCAGGCCGCCAACGCCCTGGTCGCCGCCGGCCTCGCGATGGCAACCGGATGCGATCCCGCCGACGCCGTCCCCGCCTTCGCCGGGCTCGAAGGCGCGCGCGGCCGCCTCGACCTCGTCGCCACCCACAACGGCGGCCACATCTTCGTTGACTACGCCCACACGCCGGACGCGCTGGCCAACGCGCTCGAGGCGCTCAGGCCCTACACCACCAACCGTCTCATCGTCGTGTTCGGCTGCGGCGGCGACCGCGACCGGGGGAAGCGGCCGCAGATGGGGGCGATTGCGCAGGCGGGCGCCGACGTGGTCTATGTCACCGACGACAATCCCCGCAGCGAGGACCCTGCCGTGATCCGGCGCGAGATCATGACCGCCTGCCCCGACGCCATCGAAGTGGCCGACCGCCGCGAGGCCATCGTCCGCGCGACGGCGGATCTTTCCCGCGGCGATGTCCTCCTGGTGGCCGGCAAGGGCCACGAGACCGGCCAGATCGTCGGCGGCGAGGTGTTGCCGTTCAGCGACCACGAGGCCGTTGCCGAGGCCATCGGAGCGGAGCGGGCCGATGCCTGACGCTTTGCTGTGGACGCTGCAGGAGATCGTCGCGGCGACCGGCGGCAGGCCCGAAGGCGAGCCGGCGGAGACGTTTGCCGGCGTCTCCATCGACAGCCGGACGGTTTCCACGGGCGAGATCTTCGTCGCGATCCGCGGCGACCGGCTCGACGGCCATGCGTTCGTCGCCTCGGCGCTCGAATCGGGCGCGGGCCTTGCGGTCGTCGACCGCAGGCCCGAGGGTGTCGCCGGGCCGCTGCTCGTCGTCGACGACACCCTGCGCGCACTGGAAGATATCGGCCGTGCCGCCCGCGAGCGCTTCCGTGGCCGGGTCGTGGCGGTCACCGGCAGCGTTGGCAAGACCGGCACCAAGGAGGCACTGCGGCTGGTGCTCGGCCGGCAGGGCGCCGTTCACGCCGCGGCCGGCTCGCACAACAACCACTGGGGGGTGCCGCTGACGCTCGCCCGGCTGCCGGCCAATGCCGCCTACGGCGTGTTCGAGGTCGGCATGAACCACGCCGGCGAGATCGCACCGCTGACGCGCCTGATCCGCCCGCACGTGGCGATCGTCACCGCAATCGCCCCGGTCCACATCGGCCACTTCGACGGCCTCGACGCCATCGCCGACGCCAAGGCGGAGATATTCCTCGGCCTCGAGCCGGGCGGGTTCGCCATCGTCAATGGTGACGGCGAGCACTGCGATCGCCTGCGCGCCGCCGCACTCGCCGCAGGCGCCGGACGCGTCGTCGCCTTCGGCAGGCGCAGCGATGCCGAGGCGCGGCTGCTCGAGCTGGTGCTCCAGCCTGACGGATCGACGGTGTCGGCGGAGATCTGCGGCACCCGCGTCACCTACCGGCTTGGCGCCCCCGGCGAGCACCTGGCGATCAACAGCCTCGCCATACTGGCCGCGGTCGAGGGGCTGGGCGCCGACCTCGCGCTTGCCGCACTGGCGCTGCGCGACCTGCGGCCGCCCAAGGGGCGTGGCGTGCGCTTCGAACTCGCCATCGGCGGCGGCAGCTTCACGCTTGTCGACGAGAGCTACAACGCCAACCCGGCATCCATGCACGCGGCGCTGAAGGTGCTCGGCCAGGCGGTTCCGGGCCGGCGCGGCCGCCGGATCGCGGTCATCGGCGACATGCTGGAGCTCGGCGACAGGGCTCCGCAGTACCACGCCGAACTTGCCGCATCGGTTGCAGAAGCCGGCTGCGATCTCGTATATGCCTGCGGACCGAACATGACCCACCTCTGGGACGCGCTCCCCCGGCACCTGCGCGGCAGCTATGCCGAAACCTCCGAGGCCCTCCTCGGGGCGGTGAAGGACGCCATCGGCAGTGGCGACGTGGTGATGGTCAAGGGCTCGGCGGGCAGCCGCATGGGACTGATCGTGGATGCCCTCCTGGACGCGTTCCCGCGCATCGGCGCGGGACCGGATGAACGAAGCAAGGCATTCGGATGACCGTTTGATGCTGTATCACCTGCTCGTCGACCTGAGCGACGACGTCACCGTCCTCAACGTCTTTCGCTACATCACTTTCCGCACCGGCGGCGCGATCATGACCGCGCTGTTCCTGGTATTCCTGTTCGGCCCCGCCCTGATCGCAGCGCTCAAGGTGCGCCAGAAGAAGGGCCAGCCGATCCGCGACGACGGGCCGCAGCGCCACATCATCGAGAAGCAGGGCACGCCGACCATGGGCGGCCTCATGATCCTGTTCGGCATGGCGGCGGCGACGCTGCTGTGGGGGAACCTCGCCAACGGCTACGTGTGGATCGTGCTCCTGGTCACGCTCGGGTTCGGCGCGATCGGCGCCTTCGACGACTACGTCAAGGTCAAGCAAGGCACCTCCCGCGGCGTGCCCGGCAGGGTGAAGTTCGCGCTCGAGTGCGTCATCGCCGTGATCGCCTGTTACGCGATGGCGCGGCTGAGCGAGGAGCCGCTCGCCAACTCGCTCGCATTCCCGTTCTTCAAGGATCTCCTGATCGACCTCGGCTGGTTCTTCCTCGCCTTCGGCGCCTTCGTGATCGTCGCCGGCGCCAACTCGGTCAACCTTACCGACGGGCTCGACGGCCTCGCGATCGGCCCGGTCATGGTCGCCGCCGCCGCCTTCGGCTTCATCGCCTACCTGGTCGGCCACGCCCAGCTCGCCGACTACCTGCAGCTCCACTTCGTCAGCGGCGCCGGCGAGCTCGCCGTGCTGTGCGGCGCGATACTGGGCGCCGGCCTCGGCTTCCTGTGGTTCAACGCCCCGCCGGCGATGATCTTCATGGGCGACACCGGCTCGCTGTCGCTCGGCGGCGCGCTGGGCGCCATCGCGGTGGCGACCAAGCACGAGATCGTGTTCGCGATCATCGGCGGCCTGTTCGTGCTGGAAACGGTGTCGGTGATCGTCCAGGTCGTGTCGTTCAAGCTTACCGGCAAGCGCATCTTCCGGATGGCTCCGCTGCACCACCATTTCGAGCAGAAGGGTTGGAAGGAGCCGACGATCATGGTGCGCTTCTGGATCATTGCCGTGGTGCTCGCGCTCATTGGGCTGGCCACGCTCAAGCTGAGGTAGTCGCCATGATTCCGGCTTCGGCATTCGCCGGGCGGAAGGTTGCGGTATTCGGACTGGCGAGGAGCGGGCGGGCGACGATGGCGGCGCTGATCGCCGGCGGCGCCGAACCGGTCGGCTGGGACGACAGGCCAGACGCCCGTGACGCCGCCGCAGCCGCGGGGCTGCCGATCGAGGACCTCTCGACGGCACCGTTCGACCGCTTCGCCGCGCTGGTGCTCAGCCCGGGCGTGCCGCTCACCCATCCCGCGCCCCACTGGACCGTCGACAAGGCCAATGCGGCAGGTATCGAGATCATCGGCGACACCGAGCTGCTGGTGCGCGAGATTGCCCGCTCGGCGACGTCGGCGCGGCTGGTGGCGGTGACCGGCACCAACGGCAAGTCGACGACCACCGCCCTCATCGGCCACCTGCTGGCGGCGGCCGGCTTCGACGCCATCGTCGGCGGCAACATCGGCACCCCGGTGCTCGACCTCGACCCGCCGCGCAACGGCGCCCACTACGTGATCGAGTTCTCGTCCTACCAGATCGACCTGACCCCGTCGCTCGCCCCGGCGGTGGGCATCCTCCTCAACATCTCCCCCGACCACCTCGATCGCCACGGCAGCCTCGAGCACTACGCCGCGGTCAAGGCGCGCATCTTTTCCCGCCAGGGGCCCGGCGACGCGGCGATCGTCGGCGTCGACGACAGCCATTGCCGGGCGGTGGCCGAGAGCCTCGGGCCGGGTCTGCGGACGATCCGGATCTCCGCCGGAACCCCGCTGGCCGGCGACGCCGCCTGGGTCCGCGACGGCGTCTTGCACGAGAGGCTCGACGGACAGGAGGCCATCGTCGCCGATCTGTCGCCGGTAGCCACGCTCAGGGGCGTGCACAACTGGCAGAACGCGGCTGCCGCCTATGCTGCCGCCCGCGTGCTGGGGGCAGGCCGCGATGCCCTCGCCGCGGCGCTTGGCCGGTTCCCCGGCCTGCCGCACCGTCTCGAACAGGTCGGGCGCCTCGACGGCGTGATGTTCGTCAATGACAGCAAGGCGACCAACGCCGATGCCGCCGCCCGCGCGCTCGCCTGCTTCGACAACATCTACTGGATCGCCGGCGGTCGGCCGAAGGCCGGCGGTATCGAAAGTCTTAACGAATTTTTTGCCAAGATGGCGAGAGCGTACCTGATCGGCGAGGCAGCGGACGCGTTCGCGGCGACACTGGACGGCAAGGTACCGCTGACCATCAGCGGCACCCTTGACCGGGCGGTCGCCGAAGCGGCGGCGGATGCGCGACGGAGCGGGCGCGAAGCGACTGTCCTGCTGTCGCCGGCCTGCGCCTCGTTCGATCAGTTTGCCAGTTTCGAGGAACGGGGCGACGCGTTCCGGCATGCCGTCCGGACACTGATCGCTGCCGGCGACGAGGGGACGACATCGTGAGCATCATCAGCCGCACCGACCGCGGACTTCTTGCCCAGTGGTGGTGGACCGTCGATCGCTGGATGCTGGCGAGCATGCTGCTGTTGATCGTGCTCGGCGTCGTGCTGTCGCTTGCCGCAAGCCCCCCGGTGGCGGAACGGCTCGGGCTGTCGGAGTTCCACTTCACCATCCGCCACGTCATCTACGCGATACCGGCCGCCGTGGTGGTGGTCGCCACCTCGTTCCTCGACGATCGCCAGGCACGCCGCGCCGCGCTGGTCATCGTGGCGCTGGGGTTCATGGCGCTGATGCTCACGCTGGCCTACGGGCCGGAGGTCAAGGGCGCCCGCCGCTGGCTCGACATCGGCCCGTTCTCGATCCAGCCGTCGGAGTTCGTCAAGCCGGCGTTCGTCATCCTGTCCGCGTGGCTGTTCGCCGAAGGGATGCGCCGGCCCGAGATCCCGGGTAACATCCTGGCGACGGCGCTGCTGGCGATGTTCGTGACGCTCCTGGTTCTCCAGCCGGACTACGGCCAGACCGTGCTGGTCGCCGCGGTGTGGTCGGTCATGCTGTTCATGACCGGCATCTCGTGGCTGTGGATCGGTGCGCTCGGCGTCACCGGGTTCGCCGGCATGGTGGTCGCCTACCTGAGCGTGTCCCACGTTGCCCGCCGCCTCGACCGGTTCCTGGCGCCGGGCGAGGGCGACACCTACCAGGTGGACATGGCGATGGAAGCCTTTGCCCGCGGCGGCCTGTTCGGCCGCGGCCCGGGGGAAGGATCGGTCAAGTACGTGCTGCCCGACGCGCACAGCGACTTCATCTTTGCCGTGGTCGGCGAGGAGTTCGGCATCCTCGCCTGCCTGCTGCTGGCCGCGATCTTCGCCTTCGTCGTCCATCGCGGCCTCGCGCGGGCACTCGAGGAATGGGATCCGTTCCGCCGCATCGCGGTCGCCGGCCTCACCGCCCTGTTCGGCTTCCAGGCGTTGATCAACATGGCGGTGAACGTTTCGCTCCTGCCGGCCAAGGGCATGACGCTGCCGTTCGTCTCCTACGGCGGGTCGTCGCTGATCTCGGTCGGCTTCGCGATGGGTCTCGTCCTCGCGCTGACCCGCCGCCGGCCGCGCGGAACGGCGATCGTCCCACCGCGTTCCCGACCCGCTACAGCAGCGGGATATGCATGATGACGGTCGTTTCCCGTCCGACGTCAGGACTGGTCGCACTCTCGGCCGGCGGCACCGGCGGCCACCTGTTCCCGGCCGAGGCGCTGGCCCAGGAGCTCGCCGGGCGCGGTTTCCGGATCCACCTCTACACCGACCGCCGGGTCAATCGGCTGCTCGCCGGTTTCCCCTGCGAGGCGGTGCACGAGATCGCCTCGGCGACGTTTACCGCAAGGCCGTCGCCGCGAACCATCGCCGCCATGGCCAGGCTTGTCCTCGGCTTCTTCCAGGCCCGCCGCACCCTCCGGCGTACCGGGCCGGTGGCCGTGGTCGGCTTCGGCGGATACCCAACCCTGCCGCCGCTGCTTGCCGCACTGACGCTCGGGCTGCCGACGGTCATCCACGAACAGAATGCGGTTGTAGGCCGTGCCAACCGGCTGCTCGCACGCCTGGTACGGGCGGTGGCGACCGGCTTTTCGGACCCCCTGCACCTGCCCCGCTCGGCCGAGAAGAAGCTCACCGTCACCGGCAATCCTGTCCGCGAGGCGGCGCGCGCGATGCGCGGCAGGCGCTACGAGCAGCCGGCGGCGGGCGGCGAGCTCAGGCTGGTGGTGTTCGGCGGCAGCCAGGGCGCGAGCGTCTTCGCCGACGTTGTCCCCGCCGCCGTTGCCGATCTGCCGAAGCCGCAGCGGCTGCGCATCGTCCAGCAGTGCCGCCCCGAGGACCTCGCCCGCGTCAACGAGGCCTATGCCAACCACGGCATCGAGGCTGAAACCGCGGCGTTTTTTCCCGACCTGCCGCATCGTATCGCCGATGCCCACCTGGTCATTGCCCGCGCCGGGGCATCGACCATCGGCGAACTGGCCGCGATCGGCCGGCCGGCCATTCTCGTACCGCTGCCACATTCGCTGGACAATGATCAGCTTGAGAACGCTCGACGCTACTGCCGGTCCGGCTGCGGCTGGCTCGTCGAGCAGGACGATTTCACGCCCGGGCACCTCGGGTCATTGATCACGCGGCTGTGGTACGGCAATGGTGAGCTGTCCAGGGCCGCCGCTGCCGCCGCAAGGTTCGGCGAAGGGCGGGCGGAAAAGCTGCTCGCCGATCTGGTCGAAGGCCTGGTCCCCGGTGACAGCCGCCAGGCCGCTGCGCCGGCGGTACCGGCCGACGGACCCGGCGACACCAGTGGGGAACCCACATGAGCAGACATCGCGCACTGAAACTGCCCCAGAACGTCGGCCCGATCCATTTCGTCGGCATCGGCGGCATCGGCATGAGCGGAATTGCCGAGATCCTGCACAACCTGGGTTACCGGGTGCAGGGTTCCGACATCCAGGCCAACGCCAACGTCGAGCGGCTGCGCGAAATGGGCATCTCCGTGTCGATCGGGCATGCCGAGGAGAACCTGCGCGAGGCGACCGTCGTCGTCGTCTCGTCGGCGGTGAAGACCGACAATCCGGAGGTCGCGGCCGCCCGCCGCCGGTTCCTGCCGGTGGTGCGCCGCGCCGAGATGCTGGCGGAACTGATGCGGCTGAAGTCGTCGATTGCCATCGGCGGCACCCACGGCAAGACGACCACGACGTCGATGATTGCCGCGCTGCTCGACGCGGCCGGCCTGGATCCCACCGTCATCAACGGCGGCATCATCAATGCCTACGGTACCAACGCCCGTCTCGGCGAGGGGGACTGGATGGTCGTCGAGGCGGACGAGTCCGACGGCACGTTCGTCAAGCTGCCGGCCGACATCGTGGTCGTCACCAACATCGACCCGGAACACCTCGACCACTACCGGAACTTCGATGCGGTGCGCGACGCGTTCCTCGCGTTTGTCGAAAACGTGCCGTTCTACGGCTGCGCGATCATGTGCATCGATCATCCCGAGGTGCAGACACTGATCGGCCGCGTCCGCGACCGCCGGATCGTCAGTTACGGGCGCACGCCGCAGGCCGAGTTCAGGCTGATGAACCTCGATTTTGCCGAAGGCAACACGACGTTCGACGTCGCGGTGTCCGATCCGGTCACCGGCGACCAGCGCACCATCGCCGGCCTGTCGCTGCCGATGCCCGGCGAGCACAACGCCCTCAATGCCGTCGCCGCCATCGCCGCCGCAAGCCGGATCGGCATTTCCGACGACATGATCCGCAAGGGGCTCGCAGGCTTCGGCGGCGTGCGTCGCCGGTTCACCAGGACCGGCGCGTGGAACGGCATCACAGTCTACGACGACTACGGCCACCACCCGGTCGAGATCGCTGCCGTGCTGGCGGCGGCCCGCCGTGTCACTGGCGGCAAGGTGATCGCGGTCATGCAGCCGCATCGCTACACCCGGCTCAGCAACCTGTTCGACGGCTTCTGCAACTGCTTCAACGATGCCGACACCGTTCTGGTGGCGCCGGTCTATCCTGCCGGCGAACAGCCCATCGAGGGAGCCAACCACGAGGCGCTGGTCGAGGGGCTCACCGAACGCGGCCATCGCAGCGCCGGCACCATCGACGGTCAGTCGGACCTCGCCCCGCGCATAGCCGAGATCGCCGCCCCCGGCGACATCGTCGTCTGCCTCGGTGCCGGCACCATCACCCACTGGGCCCACGCGCTGCCGGACGAACTGGCGGCGCTGGCAGAGCGCCGGGCTGGCGCCGCATGACCGCCCACGCCGCACGGCGCCGCCCCGGCGGCCTGCCCGAAGTGAGAGGCCGGCTCAGTTTCGACGCCGATCTTTCCGAATTCACCTGGTTCCGCGTCGGCGGGCCGGCCGAAATCCTGTTCGTGCCGGCGGACGAAGCCGATCTCGCCGACTTTCTCGCTGCTCTCGACGCATCGGTCCCGGTCACGGTGATCGGCGCCGGGTCCAACCTGCTGGTGCGCGACGGCGGCGTGCCGGGCGTCGTGATCCGCCTCGGCCGCGGCTTCGGCGCCGTCACGGTCGAGGAGGGTTACCGCATTCGCGCCGGCGCCGCTGTGCCGGACGTCAAGGTGGCCCGCGCCGCCCTCGATGCCGGCATCGCCGGGCTGACCTTCCTGCGCGGCATACCGGGCACCATCGGCGGCGCCCTCCGGATGAACGGTGGCGCGTACGGCCGCGAGACCAGGGACGTGCTGGTCGAGGCGCGGGCGGTGGACAGGCAAGGCCGCGTGCATGTGCTCACCGTCGACGAGATGGGGTACGCCTACCGGCACTGCAGCGCACCGGACGACCTGATCTTCGTCGAGGCCCTGCTGCAGGGCGAGCCGGGTGATCCGGCACGGATCGAAGCCGACATGCGGACGATCACCGGCGCCCGCGAATCGACCCAGCCGGTGCGCAGCCGCACCGGCGGCAGCACGTTCAAGAATCCGGCCGGCATGAAGGCCTGGGAACTCATCGATCGGGCCGGCATGCGTGGCGCCGCGGTCGGCGGCGCGCGGGTCTCCGACAAGCACTGCAACTTCCTGATCAACGAGGGTGGCGCCACGGCCGCCGACCTCGAGACGCTCGGCGAACAGGTTCGGGCACGGGTCCGCGAGACGTGCGGCGTCGAGCTCGAGTGGGAGATCCGGCGGATCGGCGTCGCCGTCGGCCACAACAGCGGCGGGACGGCGGGATGACCGCGGCGGGAACCCACGTTGCCGTGCTCATGGGCGGCTGGTCGGCCGAGCGCGAGGTGAGCCTCGCCTCCGGCGAGGCGTGCGCCGCCGCGCTGGAACGGCTGGGCTACAGGACGACGCGCATCGACGCCGGTCCGGACATTGCGTCGCGGCTGCTCGAAGTCGCCCCCGACGTGGTGTTCAACGCACTGCAAGGCCGCTGGGGCGAGGACGGTTGCGTCCAGGGCGTGCTCGAGGTTCTCGCCATCCCCTATACCCACTCCGGCGTGCTCGCCTCGGCGCTGGCGATGAACAAGGAAGCGGCCAAGCTGGTGTTCGCGAACGCAGGCATTCCCGTCGCCGAGAGCATGGTCGTCGATCGAGCCGAGGCGGCGGCGGCGCACGTCATGCCGCCGCCCTACGTCATCAAGCCGGTTGCCGAAGGCTCGAGCGTCGGCGTCCACATCGTGCCGGACGGCGCCAATGCGCCCTCGCTTCCCCCCGACGACACGGTCCTCGCCGAAAAGGTGATGGTCGAGCGGTTCGTTCCGGGCCGCGAACTCACCTGCGCGGTGATGGACGACCGGGCGCTCGACATCATCGACATCGTGCCGGCGGAAGGCTTCTACGACTACCGTGCCAAGTATGCGCCCGGCGGGTCGCGCCACATCCTGCCGGCCGAGATCCCGCCGGACGTCTACGCCCGGATCCAGGACTACACGCTGAAGGCCCACCGCGCGCTCGGCTGCCGCGGCGTGAGTCGCTCGGACTTCCGCTATGACGAGGCAACCGGCGAACTGGTGATACTGGAAACCAATACCCAGCCCGGAATGACCGGAACGTCCCTGGTGCCGGAGATGGCCCAGTACGCCGGCTATTCGTTCGAGGAGCTGGTCGACTGGATGGTGAGGGACGCCTCATGCCGGCGCTGAAGACCGCAGGCCGAACGGTGACCGTGCGCCGCCCGCGGCGGCGGCGGCAACCGCTGCCGCCGCCGCTCGAACGACTCGCCCGCCTCGCCGCGCCTGTCGGCCGGGTGTTCGCCAAGTGGCCGGCGGCAATCGGGGCGACCCTGTTCCTCGGCGCCACCCTCGCGTACGGCGTCGTCATCGGCGGTCACACGGCTACCGTCGGCAGGATTGCCGCCGACATCGGCAACTCCGCTGCCCGGTTCGCCGGCGTTGCCGCCGAAGAGATCGTCGTGACCGGGCTCGAACGCGGCACCCGCGACGACATCTATCGGGCGATCGACGTGTACCCCGGTGATTCGCTCATCGGCTTCGACGCCGGCGAGGCACGCGACCGGCTGCAGGCCCTCGACTGGGTGGCGGAGGCGAGCGTCCGCCGTGTGCTGCCGGGACGGCTGCTCATCGAGGTCACCGAGCGGATCCCGTATGCGATCTGGCAGCATGGCGGCGAATTCGTCGTCATCGACCGCAAGGGCGTGGCGATGAGCAGCCTGCCGGTGCGCGAGCACCTGTCACTGCCGGTGGTCGTCGGCAACGGCGCCAACGAACACGCTTTGGATCTTCTTAACCAACTGGAAGCCTGGCCCGGCATAAAATCGCGGGTGCGGGCGGCAGTACGCGTGGCCGACAGGCGTTGGAACCTCCTCCTGCGCAACGGCATCTACCTGCACCTGCCAGAGGGGGACATCAGTCAGGCAATGAACACGTTGAGCGCGCTCGATACGGAACAGGCCCTGCTGAGCCGCGACGTGGTGAGCATCGACATGCGCCTCGACGGGCGCATGGTCGTGCGTTTGAACAAGGAATTGGCAGATCAGCTCGGAAAGACGCTTTCCGGGGCTGGCACCAGTGGTAGGGGTTCTGGTTGATGAACGTTGTGCCGATGAACGCGCGGGCGTCGGCGGGACGCGGACATCGCGAGCAGCCGGGCAGGACCATCGCCGCTCTCGATATCGGCAGCAGCAAGATCTGCTGCCTCATTGCCGAGATCGCGAAGCGCCGCCAGGGCGGCGACGGCGATGATTGCGACCTCGACATCAAGGGGATCGGCTATCACGCCTCGCAGGGCGTGAAGAACGGCGTCATCGTCGACATGGTGGCCGCCGAGCGGGCGATTCGCGCCGCCGTCGACGCCGCCGAACGCATGGCGCGGACGACGATCGACGATGTCTACGTGAACGTGTCCGGCGGGCGGCCCTCGTGCACGCTGCACAGCGGCCGGGTCAAGATCGATGGCGGGCCGGTATGCGAGGACGACCTGGCGCAGGCCCTTGAACGCGCCCGCGCCCAGGCGGACTTCGGCGGCCGCGCGCTCCTCCACTTCTCGCCCGTTGCATGGGGTCTCGACCAGACCGGCGGCATTTCCCACCCGCTCGGCATGTTCGGCCGCGAGCTCTCGGTCGAGGCAAGCGCGGTGGTCGTCGAGCCGGGTCCGCTGCACAACCTGGTCAACTGCGTCGAGCGCTGCCACCTGAGCGTCGAGGGCCTGGTCATTTCGCCGTATGCCAGCGCTCGCGCGGTCCTCGTGGCTGACGAGCTGGAACTGGGCGTCACCTGCATCGACATGGGCGGCGGCACCACCAGCATCGCCGTCTTCCTCGACGGCAAGCTTGCCTTTGCCGATACGATCCCGGTCGGCGGCCAGCACGTGACCAACGACATCGCCCGCGGCCTGTCCACGCCGACCGCCCACGCCGAACGGCTCAAGACGCTGCACGGCAGCGCCCTGCCCGGCGTCTGCGACGAGCGTGACTTCCTGCCGGTCCCGCTGGTCGGCGAACGCGGCACCGATACGGTGAACCGGGTGCCGAAGTCGGTGCTCACCAGCATCATCCGGCCACGCCTCGAGGAGACGTTCGAGCTGGTTGCCGACCGCCTCAAGGCGAGCGGGCTCGCCACCCAGGCGGGGCGGCGCGCGGTGCTCACCGGCGGCGCCTGCCAGCTCACCGGCGCACGCGAGTTTGCGGGCCGCATCCTCGATCGCCAGATCCGCCTCGGCGTCCCGCGCGATCTCGTCCAGCTCAGCGGCCCCGCACGCGGCCCGCAGGTTTCGGTCGCCGCCGGCCTGCTCGATTGCGCCGCCCGCGGCGACAGCGAGCCGGTGACGCTTCCGCACGCCACCGCGGGCGCCCGCGGCAGGGGCTACTTCGCCCGCGTCGGGCGCTGGATCAGGGAAAGTTTCTAGGGCGACAACCCGGCGCGCCGGGTTCAGCAGACAGCCCGCCTGGGCTGCCGGGTGCGCGGCTGCCCGCGCACGGGCACCGGCTGATCCTCGTCGAACAGTTCGGCAAGCTTCTCCGTCATGGCGCCGCCGAGTTCTTCGGCGTCGACGATGGTGACCGCGCGGCGGTAGTAGCGCGTGACGTCGTGGCCGATGCCGATCGCGATCAGCTCGACCGGCGAGCGCGTTTCGATGTCCTCGATCACCTGGCGGAGGTGCTGCTCGAGGTAGTTGCCGGAATTGACCGACAGCGTCGAGTCGTCGACCGGCGCCCCGTCGGAGATCACCATCAGGATCCGCCGCTGTTCGCTTCGCGCCAGCAGGCGGTTGTGCGCCCAGATCAGCGCCTCGCCGTCGATGTTCTCCTTGAGCAGCCCCTCGCGCATCATCAGGCCGAGGTTGCGCCGCGCCCGCCGCCACGGCAGGTCGGCCGGCTTGTAGATGATGTGGCGCAGGTCGTTGAGCCGGCCGGGTGCCTCCGGCTTGCCGGCGGCGAGCCACTGCTCGCGGCACTGCCCGCCCTTCCACGCACGCGTCGTGAACCCGAGAATCTCCACCTTGACCCCGCAGCGTTCCAGCGTGCGGGCGAGAATGTCGGCGCAGGTGGCGGCGACGGTGATCGGGCGGCCGCGCATCGATCCGGAATTGTCGAGCAGCAGCGTCACCACGGTGTCGCGGAAGCTGGT
>Ga0079224_100000208_pt1 | contig 50816 bp, 39 predicted proteins | sample Stecom2015_FD_80414 | JGI IMG/M metagenome (GOLD analysis project Ga0079224, IMG submission 80414) | Agricultural soil microbial communities from Utah to study Nitrogen management - Steer compost 2015 | ecosystem: Environmental > Terrestrial > Soil > Agricultural land | place: USA: Utah... | reverse complement strand
CCGGCATGCGATCGGGCTGCAGCACGGTGGTGAACTCGACGAACTTCGCCTTGGCCGTCGGCTCCACCAGCGCCGCCAGCTTATTGAACTCGAAGCCGACCCAGGGAATCACCATGGACCACGCCTCGACACAGCGCAGCCGATAGATGCGTTCTTCCAGCGGCAGCTTCAGAAGCTCTTCGATACCGAAGCTGCGCGGCTTGGCCACCTCCCCATCGACGACGACGTTCCATGGCCGCACCTGCAGGTGATGCGCAAGACGCGACGGATCGCGCTTGCCGGTACTGAACTCGTAGTAGTTGTTGTATTCGGTGATGGCATCCCAGGTGTTCGGCTTTTCCGCCGTGCTGTAGCGGCTTTTGCCGAACGGGACGTCGAGGGGCGGATAGTCCCGCGTCGCCGCGTGCGTTACGTTCGTGACTCCAAGTCCGCCCGCGGCGAGCAAGCCCGCACCGGCGAGCCGCATGAATTCGCGTCGACGCCGGTAGACCGATTCGGGCGTGATGGAGGATGGCGGGATGTCGCTCGGTCGTTTGATCAACATGCGGACCTCGGCGGGATGGCGACCAGCAGATGATACTTACGATCCCTTGCGGCGACAGTCGTTCCGCCGCCACAACAAAAAGGGCGGCCGAAGCCGCCCTCGAAAGGAAGCGACGCCGCCTCAGCGCAGGCCGGCGATGTAATCGGAAACCGCCTGGATTTCCTTGTCGCTCAGCTTGCTCGCCGTCGTCGTCATCATCTTGTTCGGGTCATTGTCGCGCATGCCGTCGCGGAAGGCCTTGAGCTGCGTTTCGGTGTATTCGGCGAACTGGCCGGCCAAGCGCGGATACTGCTTGGGAATGCCCTCGCCGTTCGCCCCGTGGCAGCCGGCACAGGCCGGAACGCCTTTTTCCATGATGCCGGCGCGATAAATCTTCTGGCCGAGCGTCACCAGCTCCTGATTCTTCGCCACCTCGGGCTTGAGTTGCTGCATGCCGTAGAAGGCCGCGACATCGCGCATCGCCTCCGGCGTCAGTCCCGCAACCATGCCGTTCATGATCGCGTTCTTGCGTACCGGCTCCTTGCCGTCCACGCCTTTGAAGTCGCGCAGCTGCTTCTCCAGGTATTCCGGAAACTGACCGGCCAGTTTGGGATTGGCGGCCAGCGGACTATTGCCGTCCGGCCCGTGACACGCGGCACACACGGTCGCAGCAGTGTTCTTGCCATTTTCCAGGTTGGGTTTCTGCGGTTCGGCTGCGACGGCCGAGCCGACGGTCAGCGTTGCGACAAGGCCCCCCGCGAGCAGCGCAAAGCGAAAATTCATGGGCTCCCTTTCTACAGCTAGACGGCTTACAAAAGCTGCTATTCTAGCTCGGTTTAGCGCGACTTAGCGACGCGATGTCCTTGTTTAGAAACGCGCGCTTCGTGCGCTCGGTGCACGACCTGCGCGACCTCCCACCGGCCGACGGCGTCGAGGTGGCTTTCGCCGGCCGTTCCAATGCCGGCAAATCGAGCGCCATCAATACCCTCGCCGATCACACCCGGCTGGCCTTCGTCAGCAAGACCCCCGGCCGCACCCAGTTGATCAACTTCTTCGAGCTGCCCGCGGGCGGCACGCTGGTCGACCTGCCGGGCTACGGCTATGCCAAGGTCCCGGATTCGGTACGCCGCCACTGGGAAAAGACGCTGGCCACGTATCTGCAGACCCGACCCTCGCTGGCCGGGCTGGTGCTCGTCATGGACGCCCGGCACCCGCTTGCGCCCCGCGACCGGATGATGCTGGAATGGTTCGGGCCCACCGGCCGGCCGGTCCACGCGCTGCTGACCAAGGCGGACAAGCTTTCGCGCAGCGCGGCGCTGCAAACCTTGCGACAGGTCCGCGAGGAACTGGCGGCTTACGACCCGCAGTACAGCGCGCAGCTTTTCTCCAGCCTGAAGAGCACCGGCGTGGAGGAGGCGGAGGCCGTAATCGGACGCTGGCTCGGCCACGCACCGGAGACGGACATAAAAAAGCCCCAGGCTAAAGGGGAAAGCCCGGGGCTTAAAACGCCTTAACAGGATTAAGGCACCCGCTCAGGGAGGAGAAGCGGGAGACGGCCGAAGCCGTCTGCCTCTATGACTGCCCTCGAAGCGAAAAGGTTCCGATTCACCGACACTGTTTTTAACGACGTCTAAGCAGCTTTACGCAAAGGATTTTTCACGCCGCCATGGACTTCAACGCCCGATTTCCCACCCTGAGAATGCGCCGGATGCGGCGCGATGATTTCTCCCGTCGCCTGATGCGCGAAGCCACGCTGACGCCGGACGATCTCATCTACCCCGTCTTCGTGACCGAAGGGCGCAATGTGACCGAAGCGGTCCCGTCCATGCCCGGGGTCGTGCGCCATTCCGTGGACCGTCTGCTGCCGGTGGCCGAACAAGCCCTGGCGCTTGGCATTCCCTGCCTGGCGCTCTTCCCGGTCATCGAGCCGGGTTTGAAGACGCCGGATGGCGGCGAAGCCATGAACCCCGAGGGTCTGGTGCCGCGAGCGGTCCGCGCCCTGAAAAGCGCACTGCCGGAACTGGGCATCATGACCGACGTCGCGCTGGATCCCTACACCAGCCACGGACAGGACGGCCTGATCGACGAATCCGGTTACATCCTCAACGACGAGACGTTGGAGGTGCTCTGTAAGCAGGCACTTACTCAGTCGGAGGCGGGCGTCGATATTATCGCGCCTTCGGACATGATGGACGGTCGCATCGGCGCCATTCGCGCCGGTCTGGATGCCGCGGGACACATCCACACCCGCATCATGGCGTACTCCGCCAAGTACGCCTCGGCGTTCTACGGTCCGTTCCGAGACGCCGTGGGTTCCGCCGCGCAACTGGGCAAAGGCAGCAAGGCGACTTATCAGATGGATCCGGCCAACGGCGACGAGGCGCTGCGCGAAGTGGCGCTCGATCTGCAGGAGGGCGCCGACATGGTCATGGTCAAACCCGGCATGCCTTATCTGGATATCGTCCGCCGCGTCAAAACCGAATTCCGCGTGCCCACCTACGCGTATCAGGTCAGCGGCGAATACGCCATGCTCAAGGCCGCCGCGCAGAACGGCTGGCTGGACGAGTCGCGCTGCATGCTCGAGGCCCTGCTCGGATTCAAGCGCGCGGGCGCCGACGGCGTACTGACCTACTTCGCCCTGGATGCGGCCCGCGCATTGAAAGACATGCGCGGCTGATCGGCGCGTCCGCTACTGCGGCACGAAGGCCGCTTCGCGCAACACCTGCACCAGCACGTAGTCGTTGCGATTGCGGTTGTAGACCCGCACCGGCATGAAGTAGCGCGCGGGGTCGAGCCAGACTTCGGTCACTTCGCCGTCCAGGTCCTGCCGTTTGACGTGGGTGGCGACGATCGGGCCCAGCGGCGTCTCCACTTCCTCGTGTCCCATGTTCATGAACAGCATCCGTTCGGCTTTGCGCGCCGTCGCCACGTCCATCAGCAGTCCCGGCTCCAGCGGCCGCAAATAATGCAGCTGATGGATCGCCGATAGCGGATCCTGCGCGCCGGCCTCGAGCGGCGCCTCGTGCACCCGCCCCTTACGCTCGAAGCGCAGCTTGCCTGCCGACCAGTCGAACGTCGCGTGTTCGGTTCCCCGCCCGCGCCGCTCCTCGACGGTATAACGCTCGGGCACCATGCCGTGAGGACCGAGCCGTCCCTCGGAACGCTGTTCGTAACGGCCGTGCAGGAAAAGCCCCACGAAACCCACCGCCTGGGCGCTCGCCGTCGCCACATAGCGGCTGTCCTGCAGTTCGAAGGTTTGCACTACTTCGCCGACCAGCGTCTGCGAATCGCCGTAATAAAGGTCGAACACCAGCCGCGCCGAGCGCAGCGGATAAGCCGCCGGTGCGGACGCTGCCGCTTGTACGATCGGTGCGATCGGCACCGCCGGTTCGCCCAGCGCCGGCGCCGTTGCGCTGCCCGCCTCGTCTTCCTGTGTGACCGCCGCCTGCATGGGCTCGGCCGTGACCTGCCGCGGCGTACGCGTCGTTGCGACCGGTTCGGACGGTTGCGGTGCCGCATGGGCGCGACGTTGCGGCGGCACAGGATGCGACGGTTCGACGACCGCTGGCGGCGGCGGTGCGGCAATCAAGTCGAGTTCGAGCGGCCGCTCGATCGGCGGCCGATAGTCGAACAACCCGAGCGGCGGCGTGCCGACGATCAACAGGCCGTGCAGCATCAGCGACACGACCACCGCCCACAGCAGATGACGGCCGTCAAAGACGGTGCGATTGGCAAATTGCGGAATGGCGTCCAAGCGCTTCGCCTATGGACGGCTAAAAAATCATTATAGACAGCCGCGTCGGTTCCCTTCGGGGGATGCGCTACCATGCGCGATCCTGAGGAAGTGAGCACGATGCTGTACGTCGACCATGGATCCTGCGGCCCGGCAAGCGTCATGCGCCTGGTCGAGGGTCCGCCCCCCGCAGTCCGGCCCGGCCGTGTGCTGATCGAAGTCCACTATGCCGGTGTGAACCGCCCCGATCTCTCCCAGCGTGCCGGCGTTTATCCGCCGCCGCCCGGCGCTTCGCCCATACTCGGCCTGGAAGTAAGCGGCCGGGTGGTGGCGTGCGCGCCCGATGTCACCCAATGGCGCGTCGGCGACTGGGTGTGTGCGCTGGCGCCCGGCGGCGGTTACGCCGAGTACTGTGCCGTGCCGGCCGCGCATTGTCTGCCGGTGCCCAAGGGCTTGTCGTTGCTCGAAGCCGCGTCCTTGCCCGAGGTTTACTTCACCGTCTGGGCCAACGTCTTCGAGTCGGCGAAGTTGCAGGCCGGCGAATCCTTTCTGGTGCACGGCGGCTCCAGCGGCATCGGCCTGGCCGCCATACAACTGGCCAAGGCGCGCGGCGCGTCGACCGTCTATACCACCGTACGCAATGCCGAGAAGGCGGCGGTGTGCCGCGAATATGGTGCCGACGTGGTCTACAACTACCGCACCGAGGATTGGGCGGCGGCGCTGTGGCCGGCCACCGGTAAGCGGGGCGTGAACGTCATTCTCGACATGGTGGGCGGCGACTACTTCATGAAGAACCTGCGCTCGCTGGCCATGGAAGGCCGGCTGGCGCTCATCGCCGCCATCCGGGGCGGCGAGATCGCCAGCTTCAATGCGATGTACATCATCATGCGCCGTTTGACCGTCATGGGCTCGACGTTGCGGGCGCGCAGCGTCGAACAGAAAGCCGGGATCGCGAACGGTTTGCGCGAGCACGTGTGGCCGCTGTTCGAATCCGGGCGGTTGCGCACGCGCATCCACCAGACCTTTCCGTTGCACGACGTCGTCGCTGCGCACGAGTTGATGGAATCCTCGCAACACATCGGCAAGATCGTGCTCGCGGTGCGCGCGTCGCACTGATCAGCCGTTGAGCACCCCGTCCAGCGTCTGCTGGAAGCGCCGCGCCGGCTGATAGCCGATCACGCGCGCGCCCGTTTCCTGCCCCTCGGCGGTGAAGAAAATGATTGCCGGCGGCCCGAACAGCCGGAAGCGCTTGAGCAGTGCCTGATCAGCCGCCGAGTTTCGCGTCACGTCCACTTGCAGCAAATGCATTTGTCCCATGCGCTCACGCACTTGCGGATCGGTAAAAGTGAAGGCCTCCATTTCCTTGCAGGACACGCACCAGTCGGCATAGAAGTCGAGCAGGACGGGTTGCGTGGCGGCAGCCAGTCGCGCCTCGAGTTCGGCGACATCGCGCACGCGCTCGAAGCGGACGACGTTCGGCTCTGCTGCCTTCGCCACCCGGCCACCCACCGCATCCAGGGGGCGCAACAGACTCTGGCCACCCGAGAGCGCGCCGACGAGCAGCGAAGCGCCGACGAGCAGCGCAATCACCCCGATGCCCTTCCAGAAACGCGCCACGCCGGCCGCCTGCGCGGGCAGGGGATCGAGCGCGTGCAGAAACATCGCGCCGACGATCAACAGCGTCGCCCAGGCCGTCATCTGCGCCGCCACCGGCAGCAGCGGCGAGACGATCCACACCGCCACACCGAGCAGCAGAAAGCCGAAAAATTTCTTCACCGCCTTCATCCAGTGGCCGGACTTCGGCAGCAACGCGCCGCCGGTCACGCCGACCGCGATCAGCGGCACGCCCATGCCGAGCGCCATGGCAAACAGCGCACTGCCGCCCAGCAGCGCATCGCGTGTCTGGCTGATGTACAGCAGGGCGCCCGCAAGCGGCGCGGCCACACAAGGACTGACGATGGCGGCAGACAGCATCCCCATCACCGCCACGGCACCGATGCGCCCGCCCGGCAGCTTGCCACTCGCCGCGATGGCGTGCGACTGGAACGGGATGGGAATGTCGTAGAAGTCGAACATCGACAGCGCCAGCGCAACGAAGATCAGCGCGAAGGCGCCGAGCACCCACGGGTTCTGCAGCGCCGCGGCGAAAAAGGCACCGGACAGCGCCGCACCCACCCCGATGGCCGTATAGGTCACCACCATGCCGAGCACGTAGGCGATGGACAGTACCGTGGCGTTCGTCCGCGTCACCTGCCGGCCTTCGCCCACGATCAGCCCGGAAAGAATGGGAATCATGGGCAGTACGCAAGGAGTGAAGGTGAGCAGGATGCCGGCCACGAAGAACAGACTGACGATCAGCGGCAGGCGGCCGCTTTCCAGCGCGTCCGTAAAGCGCGCCTCGTCGCTGAACATCGGCGCTTCGTTGCGTACCGTCCGGCCCGAGCGCAGCAACTCGTTGACCGATCCGGCGGCCGCTGCCGGCTCGACCGCGCTCGTGCCGCCGACATTCCCGCCGCCGTCCGCTGCGGCAAGCTGGAAGGTGCGCACCTGCCGGTGCGGCGGATAGCACACGCCGATATCGGCGCAGCCCTGTGAAGTGACACGCAGTTGCGCACGTTCCGCCGAACCGGACACGGGAATGCGAATGGACAGCTCGCCGCGATAGGTTTCCGTGCGGCCGAAGAATTCGTCGTCATGCACCTGCCCGGGCGGGAACACCGGCTGCCCCAGCTGCACGCTCGCCGGCATGGCCTCGAACGCGAACTTGTCGCGATACATGTAATAGCCGTCAGCGATGCGGTAGTGCACCTCGAGCGCCGCGGGTTCGACCTGTCGCACGCTCAGTTCGAAGGCGCGATCCGGTTCGAGCAGCTCAGGCTCCTCCTGCGCCGTCGCCATACCGGCCCACAGGCCGAGCAGCAGCAGGCACCAGCGCCAGATTCCGTTCAAGTTCCTGTTCCCTTTCTCAATTGTCGGGCCGGGTTTCGGCCGCCACCCACGCCAGATAGGCAGGCAGTCCGCCCGTGACGGGCAGGGCGATGATCTCCGGCAGTTCGTAGGGGTGCAACTCGCGCACGATGTGTTCGACCAGTTCGTAGCGATCCGCCGTGGTCTTGATGAACACCGGAATTTCCTCGCTCTGCTCCACCGCACCCTGCCAGCGGTAAACCGAGCGGCAGGGCGCCATGATATTCACACAGGCGGCCGCCTGTCGCTGCACCAGCGCCGCCGCGAGCGTCTCGGCGCTCGCGCGATCGGGCAGATTGGAGAAGACCAGCAGCGTGGACGGTGATGACATCGTTCATTCCTCTGTGGATGGGCCGGGCACGCCTTCGCGCACCGTGGGGTAGCGCAGGCGCAGACCCAGTTCCGCCTTCATGCGGGCATTCGACAAGCGACGCGACTCGTTCATGAAAGACAACAGCATGGGCGGAATCACGCCGCTCGCCTCGGCGCGCGAGACGCGCGGCGGCCGCGGCAGGCCATAGCGGTCGGCGACGAAGTCGAACCATTCGCCCATTTTCAGCTCGCTGTCGTCGCTGATGTTATAGACGGCGCCGGCGGGCACATGTTCCAGCGCGCGGCATACCGCGGCGGCCAGGTCGTCGGCATGGATATGATTGGTGTACACGTCGTCCTCGTCGCGCAACACCGGCGTGCCGCGCCGCAGGCGCTCGAGCGGCAGCCGGTCCGCCGCATAAATGCCCGGCACACGCAGGATGACCGTCTCCGGTTGCCAGCGCGTCAGGACCTGCTCTGCATCGACCCGCCGCCGGGCACGCGGGGTCGAGGGGTTGACCGGGCGGGTCTCGTCCACCCGCCGCCCGCTGCAATCGCCGTAGACACCGCTCGTACTGATGTACACAGTGCGCCGTGGTAACATGCCCGACGCCGACAACGCGGCCGTCAGATTGCGGGTCCGCAGGTCGCGCGATCCTTCATCGCCGGGCGGCGCAAGGTGCACGAGCGCGTCCGCCCCTTCACTCAGCGCCTTCAACGAATCGGGGCAGTCGAGATCCGCGATGACGGGCTCCACACCGCAATCGCGCAGCGCCGACGCGTCCGCCGCCGACCGCACCAACGCACGGATGGCGTAGCGCGTCAGCAGTTGCGGCAAGGCGCGGCGCGCGATATCGCCGCAACCGACGATCAGCAGTCGTTCCATCACGTCATTCTAAGGAATGTCGGCAAGGTGGGCAGCGCTTGCCCTACCGGCCCCTATCTACACCGGACATGAGCTACAAAGTCACCATTCAACCGAGCGGCAATACTTTCACCGTCGAAGAAGACGAAACCGTCCTGCACGCCGCGCTGGACGACGGCTTTCACCTGCCCTACGGTTGCCGCAACGGGGCTTGCGGCTCGTGCAAGGGCAAACTGCTGTCGGGCGAAATCGATTACGGCACCTATCAGGAAACGGCGCTCACCGACGAAGAACGCGCCGCAGGTTTCGCGCTGTTCTGCGTCGCCAAGCCACGCGGCGATCTGGTGATCGAAAGCCGCGAGATCAACGCGGTGAAGGACATTGTCGTGCGCAAGCTGCCCTGCCGCGTGCAGAAGATCGACCGCGTCGCGGACGACGTCGTGGTGCTGCATCTGTCGCTGCCGGCGAACGAACGGCTGCAATTCCTGCCGGGTCAGTACATCGACTTCCTGCTCCGGGACGGCACGCGCAAAAGCTTCTCGCTGGCGAATCCGCCGCATGACGACGCGTCGATCCAGGTCCACATCCGCCACATTCCGGGCGGCGCGTTCACCGATCACGTGTTCAACACCATGAAGGAGCGCGAGATCATGCGCTTCGAGGGCCCGCTGGGCTCCTTCTTCCTGCGTGAAGACGACGACAAGCCCGTGGTGTTCGTTGCCAGCGGCACCGGCTTCGCACCGGTCAAGGCGATTCTCGAGGCGAGTTTCCAGAAAGGCACGACCCGCGACATGGTGCTCTACTGGGGCGGTCGGCGGCCGAAGGATCTGTACATGACCGAGCTCGCCGAGCGCTGGGCGGCCGAACACCCGAACTTCCGCTTCGTGCCCGTCGTCTCCGAGGCCTTGCCCGAAGACGACTGGACGGGCCGCACCGGTTTCGTGCATCACGCCGTGATGGAAGACTACGCCGATCTTTCCGGCCATCAGGTCTACGCCTGCGGCTCACCGGTCATGGTGGAATCGGCGCGGCACGACTTCCATCACGAGCGCGGCCTGCCGCTGGAGGAGTTCTATGCCGACTCCTTCACCACCGCGGCCGATCTGGCCAAGCGGAAGCACGTCGGCTGATCCGCCGCTCAAGCTGAGTTTGTCTAACCGGCGACTTCGCCCAGATAGGCGGCGCGCACCTTGGGGTCGCGCGCCAGCACCGGCGCATCACCGCTCAGTGTGATGAGTCCGCTCTCCATCACATAGGCGCGCGTCGCCAGTTGCAACGCCAGCTTGGCGTTCTGTTCCACCAGCAAAATGGTGGTACCCGCCTGGTTGATCTCGTGCACGATTTCGAAAATGCGCTGCACGATCACCGGCGCAAGCCCCATGCTCGGCTCGTCCAGCAGCAACAATTGCGGCCGGCACATCAACGCGCGCCCCATGGCCAGCATCTGCTGCTCGCCGCCGGACAGCGTACCGGCCAGTTGATCGCGGCGCTCGTACAGGCGGGGGAACAATTCGTACATTCGCGCCATGTCGGTCGCGATCGCATGCGTATCGCGGCGGCTGTAGGCGCCCATTTCCAGATTCTCTTCCACACTCAGGCGCGCGAACACGCCGCGCCCCTCCGGCACCAGCGCGATGCCCTTCTCCGCCATGCAATGGAGCGGCGTCGCACGCAGATCGTGTCCGGCATAACGCACCGTGCCGCCGGCCCAGGGGAGCATGCGCATCAAGGCTTTCAAAGTCGTGGTCTTGCCCGCACCGTTGGCACCGATCAGCGCCACCAGTTCGCCGCGACGCACTTCCAGATCGATGCCCTTGACCGCCTGAATGCCGCCGTAGGCAACGCGCAAGCCCTCCACCGCTAACAACGGCGCGTTCATGCCAGTGTCCCGCCCAGATAGGCTTCGATGACGGCCGGATCACGCTGTACCTCGGCCGGCAGGCCTTCGGCAATGGTCTTGCCGTAATCGAGCACCGCAATGCGGTCGCACAACCCCATGACCAGCGCGACATCGTGTTCGATGAGCAGCAGGCTGACGCCGTCGTCGCGGATTCTGCACAGGAGCGCGCGCAAAGCCTCGCGTTCGGTCGCATTCATGCCGGCGGCCGGTTCGTCGAGCGCCAGCAGCTTGGGCTCGGTCGCCAGCGCACGCGCAATCTCCAGTCGGCGCTGGTCGCCGTAGGACAGGTTCTTGGCCTGTTCGTGCTGCCGTGCAGCCAGACCGACGTAGTCGAGCAGCGCGTAGGCACGCTCGTGAATCGCGCGCTCCTCGGCGCGCGTGCGCGGCCCGCGCAGCACTGCGCCGATCACGCCTGCATGGGTACGCACGTGGCGGCCGACCATGACGTTTTCGATCGCGCTCATGTGCGCAAACAAACGGATGTTCTGGAACGTGCGCGCGATGCCTCGCCGCGCGACTTCGTGCGGGGCATCGGTGGCGAGCGGCTCGCCATCGAAGCGGAACTCGCCGCCGTCCGGCCGGTAAAGCCCGGTGAGGCAGTTGAAGAAGGTCGTCTTGCCCGCACCGTTCGGCCCGATGAGGCCGTAGATCTGTCCGCGCTCCATGCGCAGCGAAACGCCGGTGAGGGCGCGCAAACCGCCGAAGCGCTTGTCGATGGCGCGGGCTTCCAGCAGCACGGTCATCGTGCCAGCTCCCGCTTTCGCACTTGGGAGGGCCACAGGCCCGCCGGACGGAACAGCATGACCAGAACCAGCGCCAATCCGAACAGCATGGTGCGCAGCACTTCGGGATCGACGATCTGCTGCCCGAACAATGCTTGCTGCGCCGGCATGATGGTGTAGCGCAGAAACTCCGGCAGTGTGGCGAGGATCAATGCACCGATGATGACGCCCGGAATATTCCCCATGCCGCCGAGCACCACGGCGCACAGCACGACGATCGACTCCATCAGGATGAAGCTCTCGGGGCTGACAAAGGCCTGGAAGCCGGCAAACAGACCGCCCGCCACTCCACCGAAAGTCGCGCCCATGGCGAAGGCGAGCAGCTTGATGTTGCGCGTGTTGATGCCCATTGCCTTGGCCGCCACTTCGTCTTCGCGGATCGCCACCCAGGCGCGGCCGATGCGTGAATCCTCCAGGCGCATGCAGATGAAAATGATCAGCAGCGCGAGCAAGAGAAAGAAGTAGTAGTGCCAATGCACGCCGCTGAAGGTGATGCCGAACAGCGTGTGCGACTTGGTGAGCGTGAAATCCCCGACGGCGAGTGGATCGATGCGCGAAATGCCCTGCGGGCCGTTGGTGATATTGATCGGCGCGTTGAGGTTATTGAGAAAGATACGGATGATTTCGCCGAAGCCCAGCGTGACGATGGCCAGATAGTCGCCGCGCAAACGCAGCACCGGCATGCCGAGCAGTACGCCGAAAATGGCTGCCACTCCCGCGGCGATGGGCAGCAGCGCCCACAGCGGCAGATGGATGCCGAAATGCGGCGAAGCGAGCAGCGCGTAGGTGTAGGCGCCGACGGCGTAGAAGGCGATGTAGCCCAGATCGAGCAGGCCGGCGAAACCGACGACGATGTTGAGACCCAGCGCGAGCATGACGTAAAGCAGCGCGAAGTCGAGCACGCGCACCCACGCGGGCCCGCCCACATGACCGACCGCGAAGGGCAGCAACAGCAGCGCCGCGCCGATGAGCAGCATACCGACCCACTTCGCGGCCGGATGCGCCTTCAATGCCGCAAACCGGTCGGTCATGCGCGCTCCGCCACGCGTTCGCCCATCAACCCCGAAGGCTTGAAAATCAGCACGACGATGAGCACGAAGAACGCGAACACATCCTGATAGTGGCTACCGAGGAAGCCGCCGGTCAGATCGCCGATGTAGCCGGCGCCCAGACTTTCGATGAGACCCAGCAGCAGACCGCCCAGCATGGCGCCCTGGATGTTGCCGATGCCGCCGAGCACTGCGGCGGTGAAGGCCTTCAGGCCGAGAATGAACCCCATGTAGTAGTGCGCGATGCCGTAGTTCGCCGCCACCATCACGCCGGCGACGCAGCCGAGCCCCGAGCCGACGATGAACGTGAACGAAATGACGCCGTTGACATTCACCCCCATCAGCGCCGCAATCGGTTGATTCTCCGCCGTCGCGCGCATGGCGCGGCCGATGCGCGTGCGGTTGACCATCAGCGTCAGACCGGCCATGAGCGCCGCAGCGAGCGTGACGATCATGATCTGCACCGGCGTGATGGTCGCGCCCAGAACCATGATCGGTTGATGCGAAACCAACTCGGGAAAGGTGAAGTAGTTGCGGCCCCAGATCATCATCGCCGCCGCCTGCAGCACCATGGAAATACCGATCGCGGTGATCAGCGGGGCCAGTCTCGGCGCGTTGCGCAGCGGCCGGTAGGCGACGCGCTCCATGGTGTAGCCGAGCGCCATGCATACGGGCGCGGCGCCCGCCACTGCGACGAGCAGCACCAGTACCGTCGGCATTTCCGGCGCAAAGGTCTGCAGCGCCGTTGCGATGGTGAGTGCCGTCATCGCGCCGATCATCACCACGTCGCCGTGGGCGAAATTGATCAGGCCGAGAATGCCGTACACCATGGTGTAGCCGAGCGCCACCAGCGCATAGACACTGCCCAGCACAAGGCCGTTGATGATCTGCTGGAGCAGGATATCGAACTGAAAGATCATATTCTTGGTCTGGCAGCGGTTCTGCGCGCCGTGACGCGAGAGGAGCAGCGCGGATAAACAAACGGCACCCGCAGGTGCCGTCTATCCATCAACCGCATCGTTCAGGGCTGGGGCGTCACCGTCCGCACTTTTTCTCCGACCGCGCGCGCCGCGCTGTCCCCGGCGAGCTTTGCGGCATCGATGTTTGCGCGCACCGCCGCAGCGGCCTGATCGATGGGGCTGCCGCCGACGATTTCGCGCACTTCATGTTTGCCGTTACGCACTACATACACTGTTACGGCGCCGTTGCGCAAATCGCCTTTCTCGTCGAATTCGACGCGGCCGCTCACACCTTCGAAACTCGTGCGCGCGATCTCGGGCAGGTATTTGGCCGGATCGATGGACCCGGCGCGCACCATGGCGTCGACCAGCACCTGCACCGCGTCATACGAATAAGGCGAGTAGATCTGCACCGGGCTGCCGAACTTCTCCATGTAACGCTTCGCGAACGCGGGCCCGCGCGGCATCTTCTCCAGCGGCAGGCCGGTCTGCGAGCAGTACGTGCCTTCCGCGGCGTCGCCGGCGAGCTTGATGAATTCGGGCGAGCAGCCGCCGTCACCCGCCATGAATTTCGCATCCATGCCCAATTGACGCATCTGCTTGGCCATCGGACCGGCCTGCGCGTCCATGCCGCCGTAGAAGATCACATCGGGATTGCGGCTCTTGATGCTGGTGAGGATGGCGCGGAAGTCGGTGGCGTCATTGCGGGTGAACTCGCGCGCGACGATTTCCGCCCCGGCCGCCTTCGCCCCCTTCTCCACCTCGTCGGCCAGTCCCTGGCCGTAGGCGGTCCGGTCATCGATGATCGCCATGCGCTTCGCGCCCAGGCCTTTCACCGCATAGCGGCCGAGCACGGAACCCTGCTGGATATCGTCCGCCATCACGCGGAACGCCGTTTTGAAGCCCTGCAGCGTATAAGTCGGGTTGGTCGCCGAAGGCGACACCTGCGGAATACCCGCGTCGGCGTAGATTTGCGAGGCGGGAATGGTCGTGCCGGAATTCAGGTGACCGACCACGCCGGCAACGCGCGAATCGACGAGCTTTTGCGCCACGAGAGTCGCGGTCTTCGGATCGGCCTGGTCGTCTTCGCCCTGCAACTGAATCACCAGCGTCTTGCCGCCGATTTTCAGCTGCTGCGCGTTGAGATCATCCACCGCCAGCCGTGCACCGTTCTCATTGTCCTTGCCCAGATGCGCGATGTTGCCGGTGAGCGGGGCAACGTGACCGATGACGACGGTGATGACGTCGTCGGACGACGCGTCACCGGACGCGGAGGAGGTGGCTTCGTCCTGACCGCAACCATACAGGGCGAGCGCACCGATGATCGTCAGCAGAGCGGCTTTGTAACGCATTTGCATGAGGTCTCCCCTTCAGGTGCATGCGAACGCCTGGGGCGGCAGATTATGGGTAGCGCGTTTATGCATTGTCAATTTGCGCCCGTGCGTGACCGCTCGACACGATCCCCGCTGTTTGCATGCACTATTTCAGCGACAAGATGTACTTCACCATGGTGCGCAGATTCTCATCCTTGAGATGCGCCTGCGGCGGCATGGGCACCGGCCCCCACACGCCCGAACCGCCCTTCTTCACTTTCTCCATCAATAACGCTTCGGCGTTCTTCTCCTTGGCGTACTTGGCCGCGACGTCCTTGTAGGCCGGCCCCACCAGGCGCTTGTCGACGGCATGGCAAGCGGTACAGCCGCTCGACTTCAGCAGCTCGTCAGGGTTGGCCATGGCGACGCCGCTCCACAGGGCGCTGCACAGCGCGCCGGCGACAATCGCGGGAAGGATCGATTTCATTCTTCTGGCTCCTGCTCGGTCAAACGAAGGCCGATGCTACTGTATTTGTCCGGTTTGCAGTACGGCGCGCAGGGATTCGAGTGAGGCAACCGGCGCAAGACAGGACAAACCGTGGCACACATAAGCCGTCGCGCCCTCGGCCGGCTGCGGTTTCGCGAGTCCGGGCGGCAGCGTTCCCGCCTCGCCAGACGGCGCATGCACCATGACGCTGGGCCGATATTCGCGCGCAAGCGCGGCGCGCCAGGCGGCGATGGCCGTTGCATCGCCGCGGAGCACAACGGTACGCGGCGGCTCGAGATATTCCGTCAGCGCGATCATCAGGCTGGCAAAGCCGGAGGGATGCGCCGCCATGTTGCGATAGAAAGCGCGCAGCGTCCGCTCCGCCGCATCCAGATAGCGCGTGTCGCCGGTGACATGCGCCAGACGCTGCAGCGCGAACGTTGCGACGCCGTTGCCGGAAGGCATGGCGCTGTCGTGCGCCGGCTTGGGACGGTGAAACAGCGCTTCGTGATCGTGGCTGGTGAAATGGAAGCCGCCGCGTTCCACATCCTCGAAATGTTCCAGCAGCGCGTCGGCCAGTGCGACGGCGAAAGGCAGATCGTCGGCGCGATAGTCGGCCTGCGCCAGTTCCAGTTGCGCAGCCAGCAGAAAGGCGTAGTCGTCCAGATAGGCATTGAGATGCGCCCGGCCGTCCTTGTAGGTGGCGAGCAGACGTTCGTCGCGCCACATTTCGCGGCGGATGAAATCCATTGCGCGGCGCGCGGAGGCCATCCAGTCGGGACGATCGAACACCGCGGCGGCGCCCGCCATGCCCTGGATCATCAGCGCGTTCCAGCTGACCAGCACCTTTTCGTCGCGGCCGGGGCGCGCGCGCCCATCGCGCGCCGCATGCAGCTTCGCGCGCGCGCCGGCGAGCGTCGCCTCGCATGCCGCCGGATCGCGTTGCAGGCGCTTCGCCACCGCATCGAGCGGCTGCACCACGCGCAGATGCCAGGCCTTATCCTCGAAGTTGGGCGGACCGTCGAGCCCGTAGTGCTTGCTGACCACGTCGTATTCGTCGTCGGTCAGCAGCGCCGCAACCTCCGCGGGCGACCAGACATAGAAGCGCCCTTCCTCGCCTTCGGAATCCGCGTCCAGCGAAGAGTAGTAACCGCCTTCGGGCGACTGCATCTCCCCCATCACCCAGGCGGCCGTCTCTTCCGCCACGCGCGCAAAAGCGCCGTCATTCGAGACGCACCACGCATCGGCGTAAACGCGCAGTAGCGGCCCATTGTCGTACAACATCTTTTCGAAGTGCGGAATGGTCCAGCTCGCATCCACGGAATAACGGTAGAAACCGCCGCCGATGTGATCGTAGACGCCGCCCTCGGCCATCTTTTGCAGCGTCGTCAGCGCCATCTCTCGCGCCTGCTCGTCGCCTGTTGCGGCATGGCGGCGCATTGCGAAATCGATATCGACGGGATGCGGAAACTTGGGTGCGTCGCCAAAACCGCCGTTCACCGCATCGAAATTCGCCTTGAGCATGTCCAGCGCGACGTCGAGCGCGAGTTCGGAGAGTTCGTCCGCGGCCGCTTCCTCATCCGCCAGGGTTCGCGCCAGCGCAGCCTGCACCTCGCCGCTGCGCTGTTGGATCTCCTCGCTGTGCTCGACATAGTAGGCCGCCACGCGCTCCAGCAGTTGCGGGAAACCGGGCAGGCCGTAACGCGCCGCCTTGGGGAAATAGGTGCCGGCAAAGAAGGGCATCTGTTCGGGCGTCAGAAACACCGTCAGTGGCCAACCGCCCGGGCGCTGGTTGAACAGCTGATGCGCCGTCTGATAAATCTGATCGATGTCGGGCCGTTCTTCGCGGTCCACCTTGATGTTGACGTACAGCCGGTTCATCAGCGCCGCGACCTCCGGATCCTCGAAGGATTCGTGCGCCATGACATGACACCAATGGCAGGCCGAATAGCCGATCGACAGCAGGATGGGTTTCCGTTCCGCCCGCGCACGATGCAGCGCCTCCGCGCCCCAGGGGTACCAGTCCACCGGATTCGTGGCATGTTGCTGCAGGTAAGGACTGGTTTCTTGTGCGAGTCGGTTCGTTGCGGGTGCGTCGGTGGGCATGGCGGACGGCTTCTTTCTAGTGAACTTCAATGGATTTGCAATTGATGCAGCCGCGATGCCTGCACCCCCGCTCGGCTCAGCGCTGTCGCACCCAGTCGAGGATCGGCCCCCACATGGCCACCTCGCGCTCGGCGAGGTAAGGCGGCTGATCGAAAATCGATTCGCCGACGAAGGCGGCGTTGGGGTACATCTGCGTATCGCGCAGCCAGCCGACCAGCGGCATGTCATGCTCGCGCAAAAAACTCAGCAATTGCGCCGCGGCGCGGGTGCGCGGATCGACGCGCATACCGATGACGCCGATCGACGTGTTTTTGCGCAGCGCCTTTTCCTCGGCGAGCTCCTTGAGAAAATCGCTCGAGGCGGCGATGTCGAACAGCGAAGGTTGAATCGGCACCAGCACCTTGTGCGACTGCTTGAGCATGTCGGTCAGTCGCTTGCCGTGCAGCGCGGCCGGCGAATCGAGCACCAGCCAGTCCGCCTTGCGCGGCGCGCGTTCACGTTCGTCGAGCCGTCCGATGGCCGGCAGGTGTGTGCTGCGACGCGCAAGCCATTGCAAAGCCGAATGCTGCCGATCCAGATCCCAAAGACAAACGGCGTCGCCGGCATACGCGAGTCCCGCGGCCAGATTGACGGCCAGCGTGGTCTTGCCGGCGCCGCCCTTCGGATTCACAACCAGTATCGATCGCATTGCTGCCCTCCCCCCGGTGTTGTGAGCGTCCGCTTCGGTCGGCGGCGCAGCACATGAATGTAACCGGCAAGCAGCGATTCGTCACCGCTGACCGGGACAAATCCGGAAGTGGCGTGAATAATTACTTGTTTACAGGGGCTTGTGCCGCAATACGGGCGCGTTTATTGCGACCCCGTGCAGGTGAATCACCTAACTGAACGCGCCTTGCATGAAACAAGTTCTGATCGTCGACGACGAATACGACACCCGCGCGGTGCTGGAAATCATCCTGTCCGCCGAAGGCTACGAAACCTGTTGCGCCGCGCACGGCCTGGAAGCGCTGAAAATGATCGAGCAGCACGCGCCCGATCTCGTGCTCACCGACGTCATGATGCCGGTGATGGACGGCATCGAACTGTGCGCCGTGTTGCGCACGCGGCAGCACACGTCCGGCATTCCGTTGGTGCTCATCACCGCCTCGCATAACGTTCCGACCCAGCAGATCTGGGACGGCTACGTGCCGAAGCCCATCGACATTCCCAAGCTCGTGCAGACGGTCGAGGCGCTGCTGCCGGCCTGAGTGATATCGCTCGTTAGCGCGCTTGGCCGTTCTTTGCCACAGTGCCTAAATAAGCCTTCGACACACCAGCTAGAAGGCTCAACCTCCTTTTGCGTTAGACAAAGCGCCGCGCCGCGGCCTAGGATCCGGGCTTCTTTCCGGATCCTATGCATCAGGACATGTTCGAATCCCTGGCGAACAATGGCTTCGAAATAGAGTGCGTCTCACACGCGGCAGCCATTCTGGAAGTGGATTTTCCGGAAGCCGTCCGAGAACTCGAACGGGCATTGTCCGATATACGGATTCCGATTACGGAGATCATCGGCTCAGGCGGCGGCGAAGCCAAGGGAACACAACGGCTCCGACGGGCGTTGCATGCTCAAACCTGGCGCAAGCATCATTTCGAAATCAAGAAAACCATCAACGGTATCGAGCGAGAATCCACCTCTCACGAAGTGGACCATGTACGCGTCTTCGAGAGCGGAGTCGTTGCGCTGGAAATCGAGTGGAATAACAAAGACCCGTTTTTCGACCGCGATCTAGAGAACTTCAAGCGCCTCCACGCTGAGGGCGCCATCAGTTTAGGCGTCATCATTACGCGCGGTTCGAGCCTGCAGGATCGCATCTACCAATTAGTCCATCGATTCGCCCGCGAGCATGACGTGGGTGCATACGCCGATTTGGAGGCGCTCGGGCTCGATCCGACCAAAAGGCAGAAAGCAGCGGTCATGAAGCGCGTGGAGCGGCGGAAGAACCCTTTGCCGTTCGCGCAGGCCTGGGCCGAACATTTCGTAGCGGACAAGTTCGGTGCTGCCACCACCCACTGGCGCAAACTGATGGATCGCATCGACCGCGGAGTTGGCAATCCTTGCCCGCTACTGCTGATAGGCATTCCGGCTTCAGTGGTGACCTTTGATCCCGATGACCGGATCGACCCCTTGCCGGACGCGGACTAGTCGACAAACAAATCGGCTGCGTGCGTCGAGTTGTGTGCGTAGGTGTTCCAGGTCGGCCGGTAATCCTCCGAGGCCTGATCGCCCCAAGTCACCCAGCCCTCCCGTTGTCCACGGGCAAACAGTTCCAAAAAAGGCCCCGGGCTGCAAGCTTCGATAATCCCGTACTGTTCGTCCGGCTTGCGTGAATGCTCACGCTTGCGCGATGCAATGAAGTTTACCTGCCGACGCCCCGGCGCGAGCGTCCTGGCATTCTTGCCGCGCACGCCAAACAGAATCAGTTCCGTCACATTGCGGAAATAGAAACCCACCCCACGCCCATCCGGTCCACCGTCCTTGCGGACCTTATGCCACACCAGGTTGGACTTGTACTGAAAGCCCCACGCCTGCATGACACTCAGACCTTCGGGAAGCAGCGCGTTCGGCACCCACAAATACAAATGACTGACGTCTGCCGCCGCATCCGCGACGGGAAGGCCTTTGATTTCCTCCAGAGACAGTGTGCCGTAGCGTGTAAGCCTTTTGTGCTCCGGCGCGACTTTGCCTGTGCGATTTTGGAACTGCCACGGCGGGTCGGCCAGGATGGCGCCAAAGCGGCGGTCGCCGATGAATTGTGCGAAGTCTCGAGCGGCGGAAGGCAGGGTCATCAACATGATCTGGAAGCCTTAGGTTGTCGAAGCATAGTGCATTCGGGTAATCCACGCGCGCACTAACTCTCCCGTTGCAGAACCATATCAGTGATGCGCTCTGCTTCATAACATATCCCTGGATCCATGTACAGTGCTTTACGAATCCGTGATCGCGCCTTTGCTGGCAGTCGAGACCAGCTTCACATACTTGGCGAGCAGCCCCCTGGTATAGCGCGCCGGCGGCTGCTTCCACGCCGTGCGGCGCTTGGCCAGTTCCTCGTCGCTGACATTCAGCTGGATGAGCTGCTTGTGCGCGTCGATGGTGATGGAGTCGCCTTCTTCCACCAGCGCGATGGTGCCGCCGACGAAGGCTTCCGGCGCGACGTGGCCGACCACCATGCCCCAGGTGCCGCCGGAGAATCGGCCGTCGGTGATCATGCCGACCGACTCACCCAGCCCCTGGCCGATGATCGCCGAGGTCGGCGCAAGCATTTCCTGCATGCCAGGCCCGCCCTTGGGTCCTTCGTAGCGGATGACGATGACGTCGCCCGCCTTGATCTTCTTGGCCATGATCGCTTCCATGCACTCCGGCTCGGAGTTGAACACCCGCGCCGGACCGGTGATGGACGGATTCTTCAGACCGGTGATTTTCGCCACGCAGCCTTCCGGGGCGAGGTTGCCCTTGAGAATGGCGAGGTGACCGTGCGGGTAAAGCGGGTTGTCCCACTGCCGGATCACCTCCTGATCCGCACGCGGGGCATCCGGCACATCGGCCAGCTCTTCGGCAATGGTGCGGCCGGTGATCGTGAGGCAGTCACCGTGCAACAGGCCGTGCACCAGCAGCATCTTCAACACCTGCGGCACCCCACCCGCCTTGTGGAAATCCGTCGCGACGTATTTGCCCGAGGGCTTGAGATCGCACAGCACCGGCACTTTGCGGCGCATGCGCTCGAAGTCGTCGATGGTCCATTCCACTTCCGCCGCCGCTGCGATGGCGAGGTAGTGCAGCACCGCATTGGTGGAACCGCCGGTGGCCATGATCAGCGCCACCGCGTTCTCGATCGACTTGCGCGTGATGATGTCGCGCGGGCGGATCTGCTTCCTAATGGCGTTGACCAGCACTTCGGCCGAAGCCGCTGCGGAATCCGCTTTTTCCGCATCGGGCGAAGCCATCTGCGAGGAGCCGAGCAGGCTCATACCCAACGCCTCGAAAGAGGAGGACATGGTGTTGGCGGTGTACATGCCGCCGCAGGCGCCCACGGTCGGACAGGCGTGCTTTTCGATGCCGATGAAATCTTCCTCGCTCATCTTGCCGGCCGAATAGGCGCCGACCGCTTCGAAGGGGCTGACGATGGTGAGGTCCTGTCCCTTCCACTTGCCGGGTTTGATGGTGCCGGCGTAGACATAGATGCCCGGCACGTTCATGCGCGCCAGTGCCATCATGCCGCCCGGCATGTTCTTGTCGCAACCGCCGACGATGAGCGCGCCGTCCATCGACTGCCCGTTCACCGAGGTTTCGATCGTGTCGGCGATGACCTCGCGCGAGACCAGCGAGTACTTCATGCCCTCGGTCCCCATGCCGATCCCGTCGGTGACGGTCGGCACGCCGAACATCTGCGGCATCGCGCCGGCGGCCTTCAGCGCCGCGATGGCGCGATCGACCAGCGGTTGGATACCGGCGTTGCAGGGGTTCATGGTGGAGTGGCCGTTGGCCACGCCGACGATCGGCTTCTCGAAGTCGCCGTCGCCGAAACCCACGGCGCGCAGCATGGCGCGATTGGGCGAGCGCGCGATCCCCTGGGTGATGAGTCTGGAGCGCCAGTTGGCGGGCGTTTGCTTGTCGTCGGCCATGATCGGGTCCTCTGTGCTCTTGCGGAATGGGCGCATGCTAGGCCGCTGCGGCCATACCGTCCAATACATTAAAATGCGGGCACCCATACTTTGCAGGTATCGTCATTGGAACTGCGCCACCTGCGCTACTTCGTCACCGTCGCCGAAACGCTGAATTTCAGCCGCGCGGCGGCGCTGCTGCACATTTCGCAGCCGCCGCTGTCGCGTCAGATTCACGCGCTGGAGGCGGAGCTCGGCACGCCGCTGTTCGCGCGCACCCGTCGCGGCGTGCAATTGACGGACGCGGGCGCCTCGCTGCTGCCGGAAGCGCGGCGCCTGCTGCGTGACGCCGAGGCGCTGCGCGTGGGTGCGCGTCACATCGCGAGCGGCGAAATCGGCAAGCTCAGTCTGGGCTTCATCAGCACGGCCGCCTACAACATCCTGCCCGAACTGCTGCCCGCCTTTCACCGTGCGCACCCGCGCATCAAACTGCAGTTGCAGGAGGCGACCTCGGACGTGCAGGTGGCGGCGCTGCGCGACGGCGAAGTGGACATCGGCTTCGTGCTGCCGCAACCGCTCGAACCGACGCTGCGCTACGAGGCCGTTTATCGCGAGCCGCTTATCGCCGCGCTGCCGGCGACGCGTCGCTGGCCGACGAAACTTTCGCTCACTGCGCTCGCCGACGAGGCTTTCGTGCTTTTCCCGCGCAAGGTTGGCAGCCCGCTCTACGATCTGATGATGGGCTACTGTCAGCGCGCCGGGTTCACGCCGCGCATCGAGCAGGAGGCCATTCAGATGCAGACCATCGTCAGCCTCGTCGCTGCGGGCATGGGCGTCGCGCTGGTGCCCGCCTCACTCAAGCACCTCAAGCGCACGGGAGTAATCTATCGCCCGTTGCAGGAGCGCAGTCCGCTGATGGAAATCGGCCTGGTGTGGCGCGCCAACGACGACTCGCCCGCCGTCGCCGCCTTCATCGCCGCGGCGAGAACGTGCGCGCGCGCGATGATGGCCAAGCGCGCCTGACGCGCCGGCGTTTTGCCCGGGACAGAGGCGGTGTGATATACCCGTCCGGGTCGGGGCAGCCGCCCGCGCAACGCGTCTGTCGAGGACCTTTTCCGATGCTGGTGCATCCACAATTCGACCCCATCGCCTTCAGCATCGGCCCGCTTTCCGTACGCTGGTACGGCCTGATGTATCTGGTGGGGTTCTTCGGCGCCTACCTCCTCGGCCGCTGGCGCATCGCGCGCGGCCGGACCGGCGCGATCACGCAACAGGTGCTGGACGATCTGCTGTTCTTCGCCGTACTGGGCGTGGTGCTGGGCGGGCGCCTGGGCTATGTGCTGTTCTACAAACCGGGCCATTACCTCGCCCACCCAGCAGAGATCATCGCCGTCTGGCAAGGCGGCATGTCTTTCCACGGCGGTTTCCTTGGCGTATTGATCGCGGTGTGGTGGGTGGCGCGCAAGTACCGGCTGCGCTGGCTGGACCTCACCGATTTCCTCGCGCCGCTTGTCCCCGTCGGCCTGGCCACCGGGCGGCTCGGTAATTTCATCAACGGCGAACTGTGGGGCCGCGCGGCATCGCCCGATCTGCCGTGGGCCATGGTCTTTCCCATGGCGGACGCCACGCCCCGCCATCCTTCGCAGCTCTATCAATTCGGTCTGGAAGGCGTGGCGCTGTTCGTGCTGCTATGGTGGTATTCGTCCAGACCGCGTCCGACCGGCGCGGTATCGGGTATGTTTCTCATCGGTTACGGCGTATTCCGTTTCATCGCCGAGTTCTATCGCGAGCCGGACGATTTTCTGGGCCTGCTCACCTTCAACATGAGCATGGGCCAGTGGTTGTCCGCACCCATGATCGTTGCCGGCGCGGCGTTGTGGTGGTCGTCGCGGCGCGGCGCCGTGCATGCAAGGCGGAACGAATGAGCATGGACGAGGAATCCGAGCTTTCGTTGCAGGATCGGCTGATCCTGCTGCGGCAGGAACACCGCGAACTGGACGAGCACATCCGCACGCTCGGCATGCAGCCGGGCTGCGATCAACTCCAGTTGCAGCGGCTCAAGCGCAAGAAGCTGCTGCTGCGGGACAAGATCGAATGGATCGAACGCCAGCTCGATCCGGACGTGCCCGCCTGAAATCGGGAGAGAAGCGCCGGGACGGATTCGATCGAGTGCCGCGATGATCGCGAGTGTGCCTTCATCGATCAAACAGCTGAATCAGAGTCTCCTTTGAACGCCTACACTTATTTCGCACGCGCCTTCGCGCTGCGGCTTCCGGAAACCGTGATCGAATGCGATCACGGCGAACGCTACACCTACGCCGATCTGGATCGCGAAAGCGCCCGCTTCGCCGCGTATCTCACCGGCCTCGGACTACGTCGCGGCGACCGCGTCGCGGTGCAGGTCGACAAGAGTCCGCAGGCGCTGTTCCTCTACCTCGCCTGCCTGCGTGCCGGCCTTTGCTATCTGCCGCTCAACACCGCGTATCAGCGCGGGGAACTGCACTACTTCCTGCAGGACGCGAAGCCCGGCCTGATCGTCTGCCGGCCGTCGACGCTGGATGCGATCAGGGAGCTGGCGGCGGAAACCGGCACGCCGCACGTGCACACGCTGCACGACGACGCGACGGGCACGCTGATCGACGCAGCACGCGATGCGCCCGACCGCTACGACGACGTCGAGCTCGATGACGACGCCCTTGCGGTCATCATCTATACCTCGGGCACCACCGGCCGCTCCAAGGGCGCGATGGTGACGCACGGCAATCTCAGCTCCAACGCGCAGGCGCTGACGGACGGCTGGGCGTTCAGTTCGACCGACGTCCTTCTGCATGCGCTGCCGATCTTCCACATCCACGGTCTGTTCGTCGCCTTCCACACCGTGCTGTTGTCGGGCGCGCGCATGCTGCTGCAGCGGCGCTTCGATGCGGGCGCGGTGCTGCGGGCGCTGCCCGATGCAACGGTATTGATGGGCGTGCCGACGTTTTATACGCGCCTGCTAGGCGAACCGGGCCTGACACGCGAAGCGGTTCAGCATATGCGTCTGTTCGTCTCCGGCTCGGCACCGTTGCTCCCCGCCACCTTCGAAGCGTGGCGCGCGCGGACCGGTCACGTCATCCTGGAACGCTACGGCATGTCCGAAGCGGGCATGATCACCTCCAATCCTTATGCCGGCGAACGCCGCTGCGGGACCGTAGGCAAACCGCTGCCCGGCGTGCAACTGCGCGTCGCCGACGACACGGATGCGCCGCTGCCCGTCGGCACGCCCGGCATGGTGCAGATCAAGGGACCGAACGTGTTCGCCGGTTACTGGGGCATGCCCGAAAAGACGCGCGAGGAATTCACCGCCGACGGCTGGTTCCGCACCGGCGACATCGGTCAGCTGGATGCGGACGGCTACCTCGCCATCGTCGGACGCGCCAAGGATCTGATCATCAGCGGCGGCTACAACGTCTATCCCAAGGAAATCGAGCTGGCGCTCGACGCGCTCCCGGGCGTCATCGAATCGGCCGTCATCGGCGTGCCGGACGCGGATTACGGCGAAGCGGTCGTTGCCGCCGTGGTGAAGAATGCGGATTGCGCGCTCGATGAGCGCGGCATCGTCGATGCGCTGCGCACCCAACTGGCCGGTTACAAGCTGCCCAGGCGCGTGCATTTCGTCGACGAACTGCCGCGCAACGCCATGGGCAAAGTGCAGAAGGCCGCCCTGCGCGAGCGCTACGGCCGCTGACGCGCGCGGGCGCGCGCCTTGCAGCGTTTCCCTCATCAACGTTCTCGCCCGGAGTCCGTTATGAGGCACCGCCTATGCGCCGGCGGCGTGGCGATGGGCGCGGCACTGCTGCTTGCAGGCTGCGCCGTGACGCCCGCGGCACCGACCGCTCAACTGGCCGCCAGCCGCACCGCACTGGATCAGGCGCGTCAGGCCGGCGCGCCGCAAAGCGCAGCCATCGAATACAGCACCGCGCGCGACAAGCTGGCGCGCGCCGAAGCCGCTTTCGAAGCGCAGGACTACACGGCGGCCATACGTCTTTCACGCGAAGCGGAAGTGGATGCGCAGCTTGCGCAGGCGCGCGCGCAATCCACGCGCTCGCAGCATGCGCTGGCGGAACTCGAGCAGAGCGTGCGCGCGCTGCAGGCCGAACTGGATCGCACACATCGCGGAGGCGGATCATGAAGCGCACCGCCACACTCCTTGCGGGCGCGGCGCTGATCTGCGCCGGTTGCCAGACCGTGCCGTCCGCCGCCAATCTCGAACTGCAGGGCGCACGACAGGCTTATCACACGGCACAGGACGATCCCTACGTGCAGAAATACGGCCCGGTCGAACTGGAGCGCGCACGCACCACGCTGCAGCACGCCGAGGCCGAATGGCGCGACAACGGCAACAGCGAACTTGCGACGCATCTGGCCTATGTCGCACGGCAGCGCGCACTCACCGCAACGGAAGTCGGCGTACGCGGCCATGCGGAGGATCGCATCCGCTTCGTCAGTCAGCAACGCGATCAACTGCTCGCACAGGCGCAGACGCGCGATCTCGATCTTGCGCGGATGCAGGCGAACGACGCGCAGGCGCAGGCTCTGAGCGCCGAGCAGCGCGCGGCTCGTCTGCAAGCGCAACTGGCCGAACTGCAGGCGCAACAAACCGAGCGCGGTCTGATCGTCACCATGGCGGACGTGATGTTCGATGTGGACAGCGCCCGTCTGCGGCCCGGCGCATCGCGCATGCTCGACCGCATTGCTGCCGTATTGCACGACGATCCGCAGCGGCGCGTGCTCATCGAGGGCTACTCCGACAGTCAGGGTCAGGATGCCTACAACCTCGAGTTGTCGGCGCGGCGGGCCGGTGCGGTGCGTCAGGCGCTGGTGGACCGCGGCATCAGCGCCGATCGCATCGATGCGCAAGGACTGGGTGAAGCCTATCCGGTGGCGACGAACGCGACCACGGCGGGCCGGCAACTGAATCGCCGCGTGGAAATCCTGTTCTCCGATGCGACGGGTCATATCGCTAGCCGGCCGCTGCACGGCAGCTATGGCTCGCAGCCGAGCGCGCCGATGCGTTGACCCCGAAAGACCGAAACACAGAGAACCACGGAGAATGCAAAGGCGGGTAAAGCCGAGCACAGGCTTACTCCGTGTTCTCCGTGCTCTCCGTGTTTCAAGCTTTGAAGGGATTCACTCCCAGATCTGGAACAGCATGCGCGTGGCGAGCAGGAACAGAAACACGGCGAACGCCCGGCGCAGTGTCCGCGTCGGCAGACGATGCGCGAAACGCGCGCCCAGCGGCGCGAGCAGCACACTGGCGGTTGCGATGCTCGCCATCGCGGGCAGATCCACATAGCCCCAGGCGGTCGCCGGCGTGCTGGCATTGGCACCCACCCACATATAGCCCACCGTGCTCGCCAGCGCGACCGGAAAGCCGATCGCCGAAGAGGTGCCCACCGCCTGGATGACCGGCACCGCGCACCAGATGAGAAAGGGCACGGTCATCATCGCGCCGCCGATGGCGATGAGCGCGGACAGGACGCCGATCATCGTACCGACCACGAACAGGCCGGCGTTGCCCGGCGTGCTGCGCCCGGGCGCGGGCTTGCGGTCGACGACCATGTTGGTCGCCATGATGTACACGAACACCACGAAGAACAGGCCGAGCCCGAAGGTGGAGAACCGGTCCGCCACCAGCGCCCCCAGAAAACCGCCCACCAGCATGCCGGGCGCCATCGCCCGGGCGATGTCCCAGCGCACGCTGCCGCGTCGCGCATGCGCGCGCACGCTCGACAGGGAGGTGAAGATGACTGTCGCCATGGCCGTCGCCACGCCCATATGCACGATATGTTCGTGCGGATAACCCTGCTCCGCGAACAGCCATACCAGCACGGGCACCATCATTCCGCCGCCGCCGATCCCCAGCAGGCCCGCGAGAAAACCCGCCACGATACCGAGCAGCACGTACGCCGGCACGAGATGCCAGGCGATTTGCGACCACCATTCCATGTTCTTGTCCTTCTGCGATGCGATGGTGCGCGCCGTTGAAGACCGCGTCCAAGCATACCGCGCGCGGCAGCGCACGGCACGGCACGGCCAATCAGAACCAGCGGCCGCCGGTCTCCAGCACCTTGTGGGCGAACAGGAACGCGCCGGCATTCCACGACTGACCGTCCATGCCGCCCGGCTCGTAAGTCCGGCCGTGCAGCCATTCGTTGAATGCCCAGTCGCCCACTTCGTTGGCGCGCGCGAGCTTCACCAGTTCGCGGCGGGCGGCATCGTTCAAGCCGGTGGCCGACAGCGCGGCGACCCAGAAGGCGCCGACGAAAGGCCAGATACCGCCGTTGTGATACTGCCAGGCGAAGTTCTGCTGATGCCGCGACATATAAGGCCGCCACAGGAAACTCGCCTCGAGGATGGGATCGCACACCACGCGCACGGGATAGGGTTCGTGCACCGCCGCGCGCTCCAGCGCCTTGATGATGCGGTGCGCGTCCGACTCGTCCGCCAGCCCGAACAGAATGGCGAGCACGTTGCCGAACACGTCGCCCTCGTCGCCGTAGAAAGCGAAGTTGACAAAGCTGAGGTACAGCTCCTGGTTGCGCGCATTGCGACGCGAATAATGCGACAGCAGGCGCGCCCGCCGGTATTCGGCCACGTGCCCGCTGAAGGGATAGAACAGCTGGTTGGCGTTGCGGCGCGTGGCATCCGCATGCGGCAGGTCGTACAGCCGCTTGACCACATACCACAGCGCATTGGTGTAAAGCACGAAACCCGAGCGCGGCATGATGTCGGCCCAGTCGCTCGCCTCGTTCTGTTGCAGCAGACGGAAGTGCTGGTGCTCCTGGCATTCCAGCCACACGATGGCCTGCCGCACCTGCGCCTGCAGGCGCTTGCGCAACGTGCTGCCCTGCAGTTCGTCGAGCAGCGCGATGATGAGCAGCCACCACAGCGTGGCGTCGATACAGCCCAGATACCAGAAGTCCGCTGTCGACTGGCGCACATCGACGAACTTGGGAATCTGACCGTTGTCGGCCTGATGCGCGGCGAGCGTGAGCATGCCGGTGGACGCTTCGCGCTCCAGCGCGGGGTCGCCCGACAGCGCCATGCCCAGCGCGCAGATGGCGGCGTCACGGGCGAAGATGGCGGTGTAGCTGCGCGCTTCGGCACGCTCGCCCGGCGTGGCGGCGAGTATTCCGGCCGGCGACAGGTTTCGCTTCAGCAGTTCGATGGAGCGTTTGCGGCAGCGCTCGACCAGTTGCGCTTCGACAGGCGTGGAGAAATACAACATGGCTGACGAGGTCGCGCTCAAGCTTCGCCATAGCGAAGCAGCGCGGCGCTGAAATTTGCAAAAAGCGAGGCGACCGGCAACTGTCCGTCGTGACACCGCAGCATCTCGCCGGTGAGCACATTGGTCAAGCGGGTCTGCGGCGGCAGGAAGCTCAGGTCGAGGGCCGTATCGCCCCACGCGCGTTCGCCCAGGGGCGGCTCGCCGACCTCGAGCCCCAGCGAGGCATACAGCCGGCCGACCACGCAGATGACGCCCGCCTCCTCGTGCCGGCGCGCAAAGGCGAGCAGATGCGCGGCCCGCTCGCCCTGCGCCTGCACCGGCAGATAGTCACTCTGCCGGAACAGCGTTTCCCATTCCCGTCGCAATTGCAGCGCACGCCAGACGACCCAGAATTTTGCGCGGCCGTCGTGGATGTGTTCCGGTTGCAGCAGTTCGCGCGCGGCCGTCGCGAGGTCCTGCCGTCCGGCCATCGTCTGTGCGTCGCGCAGCAGCCGTGCACGATGGTCATAATCCACCGGCCGGCGGTTGTCGGGATCGACCAGGCTGTAGTCGAGTGTCTCGTTGCCCTGATAGATGTCCGGCACGCCGGGCGAACAAAGCTTCACCAGCGTCTGGGCCACGCTGTTCAACGCGCCGTACCAGGCCAGCGGACGCGCCAACGCGAGAAAGTCGTCGAGAAACAGATTGTCGTCCGGCCTGCCCAGCAGGGCCTGCACGAACGCCGTCACGCCGCGCTCGTACTCCTCGTTGACGTTCACCCAGCTGGTATGGCGCTTGGCCTCGCGCATCGCCTTGGTCATGTAGCGCTCGATGCGTTCGCGATAGACAGCCAGCCCATCGGCATCCATCGTCCCGGCCGGAAAGCTGCCGAGCAGGATCTGGTAAAGCAGGTACTCGTCGTTGCGCGACGGCACCGGCTGTCCGTCCATGCGGCCGCGCTTGGCGCGGTTGATGCGGCTCCAGCGACGCAGCGCGAGGCGCCAGTTGGCCAGCATCTCGGACAGTACGTTGAGGCGTGCGCGCACATCCTCCGAACGCTTGTTGTCGTGGGTGGAGGAAGCCAGCATGGTGTGCGGCCAGCGTTGCGCGCGCGCCGCGCTCGCACCGTGAAAGGCCTTCACCGTCATGCCGAACTGGTGCGGATCGCCGCCCACTTCGTTGAGCGATACCAGCCGGTTGTAGCGATAGAAGGCCGTGTCCTCCACGCCCTTCGCCGTGACCGGCGCGGTGTACTGCTGAAAGCGCATCGCGGTCGCGCGATACCGCTCGATCAGCGCCTCGTCGGCATCCTCCGGCGGTTGCAGCAGCAACACGCTGCGGATGAATTCGAAAATGCTGTCCTCGGCGGCGGGAATGCGCCGCTTCGCCTGCGACACGGCCCAATCCACATAGCGCTGGTCCTGCGTGCTCGCGCTCTCGACGATGTAAGTGCGATAGACCGGGAAGCAGGCCACCACTTCGGTCAGCGCCTGGCGCAGCGTGTTGAGCGTGAAGTCGCGCGTGCGCCGGTCCTTGCGCGCGATGCGCAACAGACGGTTCGACAGCACGGTGAGTTCCGCCGCCAGCGCGGTCTGCATGATCAGCCGCTTGCCGCGATAGGCGCTTTCCTCGAAAGGTACGGCGTCCTCGCCGACGAAGGCCGACCACGCACGCGTCATCGCGCTTTGCGCCGTCGTATCGACGAACACGCCGTTCAGCACATTCGCGTAGCGATAGCCGGTGCTGCCGTGCACCGGCCAATCCTGCGGAAGATCTTCATGCGGCGCGGTGATTTTTTCGATCACCAGATAGAGCGGCTTGCGCGCCGGCGCACTCTCCGCTTCCGCGCCGGCCAGTTGCGCATAGCGCGTTTGCAGGCGACGGAAGTATTCGGCCGGATCGTAGAGACCGTCCGGGTGATCGATGCGCAGCCCGTCGACCTTGCCCGCCGCGCACAGTTCGAGGACGAAGCGATGCGTCGCTTCGAAGGTCGCCGGGTTCTCCATCCGCAGCGCGGCCAGATCGTTGATATCGAAAAAGCGCCGGTAGTTGATCTCGTCCGTGGCGACGCGCCAGTAGGCAAGACGGTAGGCCTGCGCTTCGAGCAGCGCGTCGAGCGCATCGAAGCTTGCGCGCTCGCCCGGCGTGCCGTTGTACTGCCGCACCACGCGTTCGACCGCCTCCATCAGCAACGCATGGCTTTGCACCAGTTCGGCCAGCCGCGACTTGTGCACGTCCTTGTCGCGCTGGCGTTCGGCAAGCGCCGCCGCATCCTGCGTGTCGCGCGCGGGCAGATGACCGAAGGCGGTGGCCAGGGTCTGCCATTCGGCGTGCGCCTCTGCCGACAGCGCATGGGGTGCGAGATTTTGCGCGGCCGCATGCAGCAGCGCCGGATACTGTTGCGGGTCGATGGGAAAGCGATGGTCCCAGTACTGGACCACGAACGCGCCGGCCCCGGCATCGAAAGCCAGCCGCAACTCGCCGCGCTCCAGCACGATGCCGTAGTGATCACCCAGCACCGGCACCAGTACCTTGCCGCGCAGCGCGGGATCGAGGGAGTGCCAGTCGATATCGAAGTAGTCCGCGTACAGCGAAGCCTGGCCGTTTTCAAGCACGTCCAGCCACCAGGCGTTGTCCGCGCCGAGGATGCCCATGTGATTGGGCACCATGTCGAGGATTTGTCCCATGCCGTGGCGCGCGAGCGCCGTGACGAAGCGCTCGAACGCGGCCTCGTCGCCGATCTCCGGATTGAGCGTGTTGTGGTCGATGATGTCGTAGCCGTGCGTGCTCCCCGACCGGGCGCGCAGATAGGGCGAGCAATAGACATGGCTGACGCCCAACTCGTTTAGATAAAGCAGGATGCGCGTCGCGTCGTCGAAGTTGAATTCGCGATGCAGTTGCAGCCGGTAGGTGGCGCGCGGAATGACGGCTTCGATCTCACTCCGCGCGCGGGGCTTTGGACGATGACTCTCCCGCTTCGTGCCGACAGTTCGACACAACTCGATGAAACGCGGATCGTCGCGCATGCGCTCCAGCGTGAGCGGCAGCTTGCGTTTCCAGTTGGGATGTTCGTCCGTCGTACCCGGCAGATTCGCCTGGTCGCGCACGCACAGCACGTCCTCCAGTTGCAGCACCAGCACCCGCGACGGCGTGTCGGCGAGATAGGCCGATACGGCGCGCACCAGCTCCGGCGTCATCTGCGGCGCCGAAGACGGATCGGGCGTCACGCCTTCGGGCAGCAGGCCTTCGCGCTCCAGCGCGAGCAGCAGCCGTGCGCGATCCTGCGAGCGTTCCACATGCTGACGCTCGCGCGTGGCCTCGTCCGGAAAGAGATCGAGTTCGGTACGCAGCGCGATATCCCGTCCTTCCCACCAGCCGGTGAGCGTCGGCAGATCGTGCGTACCCACCGACACGATCGCCTCGCGCGGATACTCGCCCGGCGACTTGAAGTCGCCGCCGTCGCGGCGCTCGAAGTACAGCAGTCGATAGGACAGGACGCGATGACGCGCCAGCGCCTCGCGCACTTCGTCCGACACGGTGCCCAGGTCCTCGCCGATGACCAGACAGCGGTTGCGATGGCTTTCCAGCGCCAGCACGCCCAGCAGTTCGTCGAAGGGGTAGTGCATGTAGGCGCCGTCGGTCGCTTCGCGGCCGGGCGGCACCCAGAACAGGCGCGACAAGCCCATCACATGATCGATGCGCACCGCGCCGGCATGTCGCATGGTCGCGCGCAGCGTGGCGATGAACGGCCGATAGGCCTCGGCCTGCAGGCGTTCCGGAATGAGCGGCGGCAATCCCCAGTTCTGTCCCTTGGGGCCGAGCGCGTCGGGCGGTGCGCCCACGCTCGCGGTGAGCGCGTAGAGATGCTGGTTCGCCCACGCCTCGGCGCCGCCGCGATTGATGGACACGGCGAGGTCCTCGTACACCCCCACGCCCAGGCCGAGGTCGTGGGCACGCTTGCCTGCCCCCGCCAGTTGCAGATCGGCCTGCCATTGCAGCCAAGCGTAGAAGCCGATGCGCGCTTGCGCTTCGCGCTCGAACTGAGCGACGGCCGGCAGGTCCGGATGACGATAGGCTTCGGGCCAGACCGGCCAGCCCCAGACATCCGGATTGTGGCGGTGAAAATGTTCCTGCAGCGCTTCGAACAGCACATGGCGCCGCAGCGATTCGCCGCCGCGACGGCGGAATTCGGCGAAGGCGGCGGCGCGATCCGTCCCGTGCGCAAGATGGCGTTCGCAAAAGCCGGCGTAGAGGCGTTCGAGGATCTCGAACTTGGCCGCGGCGACGCCGGGATAATCCACCTGTTCAGCATCCCTCAAGGCATTGAGGCGCGCCTGAAATGCCGCGCCGTATACCAGCGCGCGCGTCGCTTCGCATTCGCGGAAGTCCTCGATCGCTTCGACATCCAGATACAGCACGTTCTTGTACAGCCGGCTGGACGGGCTGTAGGGACTGTCGTGCCACGGGTTGTGCGGAAACAGCGCATGCAGCGGATTGAGACCGATGATGCCCGCGCCGCGTTGTCCCCACTCCTCGATCAGCGTCTGCAGATCGCCGAAATCACCCATGCCCCAGTTGCGCTCCGAACGCACGCCGTACAACTGCACGGCCGCGCCCCACACGCGACCGTCTTCCTGCAGGGCTTCGGGCGCATAACAGGTCTGCGGCGCGACGATGAACGCGCAGGTATCCAGCGTCTCCTCGTCGCGCAGCATACTGAGGCGGTGATAGCCGAGCGGCGCGTCCACTTCCAGTTGCCACAGACGGCGGCTGTAGTGGCCGTCCGGGGTGTGTGCATGAGTTTCTTCCTCGCAATGCGAGGGCGTGAACCGGCCTTCCCGCACTTCGCCCGTTTCCAGTTGCAGCGTCCAGCGTACGGGCGCATCGAGTCGTTCCACGAGGACATTGCAGGCGATACGCCAGGGTTGCGCCCCGGCGCGCAGCACGAGAACCGGCGGGACGATGTGTGTCCAACGTTCGTGCGTCGCCTCCTGCAGCGCGACATCGACCGCCTCCGGTGTATCGGCGCGCACGCCGATGGCGCCAAGCAGCGCGACGAGCGATTCGTCGCTCACCTGATGATGGGTGCCCCAGATGTCGTGGTAGTTCGGGGCGATGCCGTGCAGTCGGGCCAGGCGCGTCAGCGCTTCACGCATCGTCGCCCTTCCTCACGCAGCCCGCATCGACCAGACCACCGACCAGGGCGGCAGACGGCCGTCGCCCAGGTGCGCGTCCTCCACAGCGGGACTGGCGTAAAGCGTATCCGGCAGCGGCGCGCTCACCTCCTCGGCCGGCTGCGTGGCGAGGTTCGCATTGAGCTGCAGCCGCGTGCCGTCGCCGAGCGTCCAGTGCACCAGCAGTCCGGCGCGTTCGTGCGCGACATAGGCGCCGCTCGGTGGCATGCCGTGCAGGCGCGGCACGATGTGCGCGCGTCGCAGCGCGAGCAATTTCCGATAAAGTTTCAGGCGCTGCGCATGCGCCGGTTCGTTTACTTCCTCCCAGCGCAGCTTGGAGCGTTCGTAGGTTTCGGCGTCCACCGGATCGGGAATCTGCGCCTGCACGGCCGGGTCCTTGAAGCGTTCGAAGCGACCGAACTCACTGCGGCGGCCGGCGGTCACGCTGGCGCTCAAATCGGGCCCGAAGTCGCAGAAGAAGAGAAAAGGCGTGGAAGCATCGTACTCCTCACCCATGAACATCATCGGGACACTCGGCGCAAGCAGATAACACGCGGCGGCAGCCTCCACCGCCTCGGGCGGTGCGAGGCGGTTGATGCGTTCGCCGAAGGCGCGGTTGCCGATCTGATCGTGATTCTGGATGAAATCGACAAAGGCGGTGGCCGGCAGATGCACGCTCGGTTCCCCGCGCGACGCCCCGCGACGATAACGCGAGACGTCGTTCTGGAACGCGAAGCCTTCGGCCAGACAGCGTCCCAGATGGGCGAGCGGTTTGTCGGCGTAGTCCTGGTAGTAGCCGTCGCGCTCGCCCGTGAGCAGCACATGAAAGGCGTGATGGCAGTCGTCGTTCCATTGCGCCGTGGCGATCAGCGGTTCGTGTTCCGCACCGCGACCGAGCAGACTCGCCTGGTTCTGCTCGTTCTCCAGCACCAGATGGACGTGACGATCGTGTCCGGGGCCGGTACGCACCGCTTCCGCCATTTCGCGCAGGATGTGCGGCTGCGAATCGTCGGCGATGGCGTGCACGGCGTCCAGACGCAGCCCGTCGAAGTGATATTCCTCGATCCAGTACAGCGCGTTATGAATGAAAAAGTCGCGCACCGTATGCGCGCCGGGCCCGTCGAAATTGATCGCATCGCCCCAGGGCGTCTGATGGCGCGGATTGAAAAAGGCGTCCGCGTAGGCGTGCAGATAATTTCCTTCGGGGCCGAAGTGGTTGTACACCACATCCAGCAGCACCATCAGCCCGTGCGCATGCGCCGCATCGATGAAGCGTTTCAAATCCTGGGGTCGGCCGTAGTTGGCATTGGGCGCGTACAGCAGCACGCCGTCGTAGCCCCAGTTGCGCTTGCCCGGAAACTCGGCGAGCGGCATCAGTTGGATCGCCGTCACGCCCAGATCGGCGAGGTGGTCGAGCTTCTCTATCGCTCCGGCATAGGTGCCCGCCGGCGTGAACGTGCCCACATGCAGTTCGTACAGCACCGCCTCTTCCCACGGCCGGCCGCGCCAGTCGGCGTCGCCCCAGGTGTAGGCGTGCGGATCGATGACTTCACTGGCTGCGTGGACGTCTTCCGGATTGAAGCGCGACGCGGGATCGGGGACGGAGATGCCGCCGTTGATGCGGTAAGCATAGCGCGCCCCCGGGCCGGTGCCGGGAACGACTTTTTCGTACCAGCCGTCTTCAACGGCGCGCATGGGCAGTTCCGCGCGGCCGCTGTCCATCGCCAGCACCAGATCGACCCGTTCGGCGCTCGGCGCCCAAAGCCTGAAGCGCGTGCCGCCGTCGTCGAGCAGTCGCGTGCCGAAGGGCATGAGGTGTCGTCGCTTCACAGTGCGGCCTGTGCGTTCATGGCACGACGCTGCGGCGCCGCGGGCGGATGAGCAGCGCAAGCGAACGGCCATGCAACGGATACTGGGCGCCGCTTTCGAAGGCGGTCCATTCACCGCTGTCGGGCTGGCTCGAGTCGATCAAGACGCGCCATCGCGACGGTGCCTCGAAATGCGGAATGACGAACGGCAACTCTTCGTGATGCGCATTGAAGAGGATGATGAAGTCGTCGTCTTCCAGCAGCCGGCCGCGCTCGTCCGTTTCGGTCATCGACTGCCCCGAGAGATAGACGCCCAGACAGCGCGCGAACTGCTGATGCCACTCCTCGCTGGTCATTTCGGTACCGTCAGGCTTGAGCCAGACGATGTCCTTGCCCGTATGGCCGTTGGTCGCGTCGCCGGTGAAGAAGTCGCGGCGGCGCAGCAGCGGATGCGCATGGCGGATGGCGATCATGCGCCGCGTGAATTCGTATAACTGCGCGCGCTCTGGCGTCGCCGTCCAGTCCTGCCAGCTGATTTCGTTGTCCTGACAGTATGCGTTGTTGTTGCCGCCCTGGGTACGGCACAGTTCGTCGCCCGCGAGCAGCATGGGCACGCCCTGCGAGAGGAACAGCGTGGCGAGCATGTTGCGCTTCTGCCGTTCGCGCAGTTCGTTGATCTGCGGATCGTCGGTGGGCCCTTCCACACCGTGATTCCACGACAGATTGTTGTCGTGACCGTCGCGGTTGTCTTCGCCGTTGGCCTCGTTGTGCTTGTCGTTGTAGGACACGAGGTCGTGTAGCGTGAAGCCGTCGTGCGCGGCGATGAAGTTGATGCTGGAATAGGGCCGCCGGCCGCCCCGGCCATACAGATCGCTCGATCCGGTGAGGCGCGTGGCGAATTCGGCGATGAGGCCGCCGTCGCCTTTCCAATAGGCGCGCATGGTGTCGCGGTATTTGTCGTTCCACTCCGCCCAGCCGATGGGAAAGTTTCCGACCTGGTAGCCGCCCTCGCCCAGATCCCAGGGTTCCGCGATGAGCTTGACCTGCGACAGCACCGGGTCCTGGCGGATGATGTCGAAGAAGGCGCCGAGGCGATCCACCTCGTGCAGTTCGCGCGCCAGCGCCGAAGCCAGATCGAAACGGAAGCCATCGACATGCATCTGCGTCACCCAGTAGCGCAGGCTGTCCATGATCAGTTGCAGCGAGCGCGGGTGCTGCATGTCGAGCGTGTTGCCGCACCCGGTGTAGTCGTTGTAGTAGCGCAGATTCTCGGCCGTGAGGCGGTAGTAGGATGCATTGTCGATACCGCGGAACGACAGCGTCGGCCCCAGGTGATTGCCCTCGGCCGTGTGGTTGTACACCACGTCGAGGATCACTTCGATGCCTGCCGAGTGCAGCGTCTTCACCATGGTCTTGAATTCGGCCACCTTGCCGCTGGCCGAGTAGCGCGCTTCCGGCGCGAGAAAACCGATGGTGTTGTAGCCCCAGTAGTTCGATAGCCCCTTCTGCACCAGATAGCGGTCGTCGACGAACGTGTGCACCGGCATCAATTCCACGGTGGTGACGCCCAGGCGCTTGAGATATTCGACCACCGGGGCGGTGGCAAGACCGGCGTACGTGCCGCGCAGCGGCGGCGGCACATCCGGATGCTGCATGGTGAATCCGCGCACGTGCATTTCGTAGATCACCATGTCGTGCCAGGGCACGTTCGGGCGCCGGTCGTCGCCCCAGGTGAAGGCCGGGTCGATGACCTTGCACTTGGGCATGCCGCTCGCGCTGTCGCGGCGGTCGAAGGAAAGGTCCTCGCGCTTGTTGCCGATCTGATAGCCGAACAGCGCATCGCTCCAGCGCATGTTGCCGACGATGTTCATCGCGTAAGGGTCGAGCAGCAGCTTGTTCGGGTTGAAGCGGTGTCCTTCCTCCGGCTTGTAGGGGCCGTACACGCGGTAGCCGTAAAGCATGCCCGGCCGCGCTTCGGGCAGGTAGCAATGCCACATCTGGTCGGTGCGCTCGCGCAATTCGATGCGCTGTACTTCGCGCCGACCCTGTGCATCGAAGAAGCACAGTTCCACCTTCTCCGAATGCTCGGAGAACAGCGCGAAGTTCACGCCTTCCCCGTCCCAGGTCGCGCCTGGCGGATAGGGCTTGCCGGGCCAGACGGCGGTAATCGGCTGAACGGCGAGGCGCGTGCTCATTCGTACGCGTCGGCGCGGGACATGATTTCGGCCATGGGCACCACGACCAGACCGGATTCGGTCACGTGAAAGCGCGCGGCATCCGCCTCGCGGTCGAAGCCGATGCGTTCGTTGGCGCCGATGATGTTGTGGCGATCGATGATCGCCCGCCGGATGTGCGCACCTTCGGCGATGACGCAGTAGTCCATGATGATCGAATCCTCCACGACGGCGCCGTCGCCGATGCTCACTTCGCGACGGATGACGGAGTTGCGTAGGGTGCAGCGCCCGAAACGCCCGCCCGCGCCGATGTGGCTGTTCTGCACGTGAGTGTCGAACAGGCTGGCGGGCGGCCCCTGATAGTTACTGGAGCGCAGCGGCCACTGCCGGTTGAACAACTGGATGCGCGGCTGCGGACCCAGCGTATCCATATTCGCGTCGTAATAGGCATCGAGCGTGCCCACGTCGCGCCAATAGCTTTGTTCCTCGTACTGACGCACGCCGGGAACGCGGTTCTTGGAGAAATCGTAGGCATAGACGCGATGCGTTTTCATGAGCGCCGGAATGACGTCCTTGCCGAAATCCTTCTCGCCGCGCTTTTTCGCGGCGGTCAGCGCCCCGACGAGCAAATCGGCGTCGAACAGATAGTTCCCGGTGGAAGCAAGCGCCCAGCCCGGACGTCCGGGCATTTCCGGCGGGTCCTGCGGCTTTTCCACCCAGTCGACGATGCGGCCGTCGTCGGCCACACCCATGATGCCGAAACCCTGCGCCTTGTCGCGTGGCACCGGCACGGCGGCGATGCTCACATCGGCCTTGCGCTCCCGGTGCGCCACGATCATCTGGGTGAGGTCCATGCGGTAGATGTGATCGGCACCGAACACCGCGACCAGCGTGGCGCGCGCGTCCTGCACCAGATTGATGTTCTGGTAGATCGCATCCGCGGTGCCCTGAAACCACTCCGGCCCTTCGCGCATCTGCGGCGGTACGACGGTGACGAACTGGCGCGGAAAGATCGGCGCCATGACCCAGCCGTTGCGGATGTGTTCGATCAGCGACTGGGATTTGTACTGCACCAGCACGTAGATCGAGTAAATGCCGGAGTTGACCAGGTTCGACAGTACGAAATCGACGATCCGATAGCGGCCGCCGAATGGCACGGCGGGCTTGGAGCGGGGGATGGTCAACGGCGACAGCCGGGTGCCCTCGCCGCCCGCCAGCACCATGGCCAGGACATTTTCGTTGCGGGTGATCATCGCTTCCCTCCTTTACGCGGCCGGCATACCGGCCGCTCAGTCTTCGGCAGCCGGACTCGCAATCTCCAGCAATCCGCCGATGGGCACGTCGAGCCAGTCCGGCCGATGGTCCATCTCGTAGCGAACTTCGTACAAGGCCTTCTCGATAATGAACAACTCCAGCAGCGCGAGCAGCGCGGCCGGTTCGTACGGCACGGAAGGAACGTGCCGCGTGGCGCGCATATAGCCGCCGATGAACGCTTCGCTCACCGCGCGCCGCCACTCGCGTGCGGCCTCGCTGATGGCGGTATGACGCTCCATCGCTCCGGCACCCAGGCGGGTCAGGACCGTGCGTGCGGCATAGTCCGCCGAGCGCACCATGCCGGCCACGTCGCGCAACGGCGAATGCTTGCGTCGGCGTTCGGACAGCGGCCGGCTCGGCTCGCCTTCGAAATCGACGATGAGATAGTCCTTCTCCGCGATGAGCACCTGCCCGAAGTGCAGATCGCCGTGGTAGCGCGTCTTGACCAGCCCGTCGATCGGCAGTTGCAGCGCATCGAGCCGCTCGACCAGTCGCATTCGCAGCGCCAGCAGCTGATCGGCCAGGTGACGCATCGACTCGGGCAGGCTCGCGCGGCGGCGTTCGAGCAGGTCGAAAGTGAGGATCAGTTCATCGCGCACGCTGTCGCGCCATTGTTCGATGTCGGCCGGCGTAACCGGCTCGGGATCGAAGTCGGGCTCGCCCGTGGTCCGGGCGAAGGCCTCGTGCAGCGAGCCGAGCCGATGGCCGAGGCGCGTCGCCTGGGCGAGGAAGAAGGCATGGAGGTTGACGTCCGCGTGATCGTCCACCGGTTCCGGCTGCACGCCGAAGGACGCCAGGTAACGCTCCAGATAATCGAGCGAGTAGTCCCACAGGTTGCCCTGGTTCTCCACATAGGGCTGCAGCAGCGCGAGCGTGACGCGCTCGCCGTCGGCCGCCACATATTCCAACGCGCCGGCCACCGGCGCAGTGTGCGGGAAGGGCGAGCTGACGGTGAGGAAGCGGCCGATCTCCAGCTCGGGATTGGTGCCCGCCTGCAGCCGGCGATAGCCCTTGAGGTACGCACGCGTGCCGAAGAACACGCCGGTATTGGTCTGCTCGGTCGGCGGCTGCCGCACTTCCTCGTCGAAGCCGTCGGCGATCTGCGCATACACCGGCGTCGAGGAGAAGCACAACCGCCCGTGTCCGAAGGACACTTCGCGGTTTTCGCCCATGGCGCGCGCGAGCGCGCGACAGAACGCCGGATCGCCGAAGGCGCTGTGGAGGATGCCGGTCTTGGCCTTCTGCCGCACCCGCGCGAGCGCGGCACTGCCGTACTCCGCTGCCGGATCGTAATCGCCCTCTTCCCAGGCGATGCCCAGCGGCAGGAAATAGACTTGCGCCGGCGCATCGGCCAGCTCCACGCGCGCGAAAGTGAACAGCCAGGCGCCGCCGTCGTCCGCGCGCCATTCGCCTTCCTCGATGATGCTGATGTCGGTGACTTCCTGGCCCTTGGCGGCGAACCAGCGGCGGGTCTGCAGATGCGGCAGCAGCACTTCGCGCTTCAACTGTTCGCGGCTGCGCGAGGCAATGGCGCGGCGCACGTCGCTCGCACCGCCGCTGCCCATGAAGAAGGTGCGCCAGCCTTCCAGCAGCACCAGCGTGGGCAGATCGTCGTGCACCAGCCGCTGCGCATGCCATGCCGGCGGCTCCGCATCGGTGGCCAGGCGGAAGACGTAATAGCCGTAGCCGGGCAGCGTCAGCAAATAGGGCAGTTTGCCGATGGGCGGAAAGGGCACGCGTCCCAGGATTTCCACCGGCACGCGATTCTCGAACCGCGACAGTTCCAGTTCCGCGGCCTGCGGATAACGCGAAAGATTGGTGACGCACAGGATGGTCTCGTCGCGGTACTCGCGTAGATAGGCGAGCACTTTGCGGTTGCCCGGTTCGAGGAAGGTGAGCGTGCCGCGGCCGAAAGCCTTGAAACCCTTGCGCATGGCGATCATGCGCCGCGTCCAGTTGAGCAGCGAAGAAGGGTTGCGTGCCTGCGCTTCCACGTTCACCGCCTGGAAGCCGTACACCGGATCCATGATGGGTGGCAGATAGAGGCGCTGCGGATCCGCGCGGGAAAAGCCGGCGTTGCGGTCGAAGCTCCACTGCATGGGCGTGCGCACGCCGTTGCGATCGCCCAGATAGATGTTGTCCCCCATGCCGATCTCGTCGCCGTAATAGACGACCGGCGTGCCCGGCAGGGTGAACAGCAGAAAGGACATCAGCTCGATGCGGGCGCGGTCGTTGTCCATCAGCGGCGCCAACCGCCGGCGGATGCCGACGTTGAGGCGCATGCGCGGATCGGTGGCGAAGATTTCGTACATGTAGTCGCGCTCGCGATCCGTCACCATTTCGAGCGTCAACTCGTCGTGATTGCGCAGGAAGATCGCCCACTGGCAGTTGTCCGGAATGTCCGGTGTCTGCCGCATGATTTCGATGACCGGATAGCGGTCTTCCTGCGCGATGGCGAGGAACAGCCGCGGCATGAGCGGGAAGTGATAGGCCATGTGACATTCGTCGCCGTCGCCAAAATACTCGCGCACGTCCTCCGGCCATTGGTTCGCTTCGGCCAGTAGCAGCTTGTCCTTGTAGTGCGCGTCGAGCGCAGCGCGGATTTCTTTGATCACCGCATGCGTTTCCGGAAGGTTTTCGTTGTTGGTGCCCTCGCGTTCCACCAGATAAGGAATGGCGTCCAGACGGAAGCCGTCCACGCCCATGTCGAGCCAGAAGCGCATGGTGCGGATCACCGCCTTCAGCACGTTCGGGTTGTCGAAGTTGAGATCGGGCTGATGGCTGAAAAAGCGGTGCCAGTAGTGTTGCTGCGCCACCTCGTCCCACGCCCAGTTGGAGGTTTCGGTATCGGTGAAGATGATGCGCGTGCCGGCGTACTTGTTCGGGTCGTCCGTCCAGACGTAGAAGTTGCGTTTGCTCGAGCCTTTGGGTGCGCGCCGCGCCGCCTGGAACCAGGGGTGCTGATCGGAAGTGTGGTTGACGATCAGTTCGGTGATGACGCGCAGGCCGCGCCGATGCGCTTCTCGCACGAAGCCGCGGAAGTCCTGGCGCGTGCCGTAGTCTGGATGGACGTTGTGGTAGTCGGCCACATCGTAGCCGTCGTCCCGCATGGGCGAAGGATAGAAGGGCAGCAGCCAGATGGTGTTGACGCCCAGTTCCTGAATGTAGTCCAGCCGCGCCGTCAGTCCGCGGAAGTCGCCGATGCCGTCGTTATTGCTGTCGTAGAACGCCTTGACGTGCAGTTCATAAATGACCGCGTCCTTGTACCAGAGGCCGTCGTCCGTCTCGGCGGCGGGATGCGGTTGCTGCAGCAGGTTCGGTTCGGTCTGATCCACGCCTTACTCAAAGGAAGTAGTCGAAATCCTGTTCGCGCCGCACGCGGCGACGCACGCGAAAAATTTGCGCAGGGCTGCGTTGCGGGTCCAGGCTCACGTAGTTGCGCGCGCCGTGCCAGAGGTAACGCGCGCCGGTCAGCAGTTCGTGCATCTGGTAGGAAGCATCCGGGTCCATGCCGAAGGCCTGCAAATCCAGCTCGATCCAGCCCGATTGCGTGTGGTGGTAATCCAGATTGACCACGGTGACGATCAGGCTGTCGCCGTTGACGCCCGACTTGGCGTAGGCGAGCAGGTTGATGTTGTCGATTTCCAGGAAGCGCAGGCTGCGGTTGTCCTGCAGGGCGACGTTCTCGTGCCGGATTGCATTCACGCGCGCAATGAACTCCGCCAGACTGTCGTCGCGGCCGAGGTCCCAGTGGCGTAGCTGATACTTTTCCGAGTCCAAATATTCCTCGCTGCCCGGCTCGCGCGGCCGGTGCTCCATGTGTTCGAAGGCCGGGCCGTAGATGCCGTAGGCGCTCGCCAGCGTTGCGGCAAGCACTAGGCGCGCCATAAACGCAGGACGTCCGCCGTACTGCAGATGCTCGGGCAGGATGTCGGGCGTGTTGGGCCACACATTCGGACGGAAATAATCCGCGCCCGGCCCGTGCGCCAACTCATTGAAGTAGTCAATCAGTTCCTGCTTGGTGTTGCGCCAGGTGAAGTAGGTGTACGACTGCGTGAAGCCCAGCTTCGCCAGGCGATGCATCACCCGCGGACGCGTGAAGGCTTCGGACAGAAAGACCGTTTCCGGATGCGTGCGTTTGATTTCGCCGATACACCACTCCCAGAACGGAAAAGCCTTGGTATGCGGGTTGTCGACGCGGAACACCGTGACGCCCTGATCGATCCAGAAGCGGAAAATACTCAGCAGTTCGGTCCACAGGCCCTGCCAGTCGTCCGATTCGAAATCGAAGGGGTAGATGTCCTGATACTTCTTCGGCGGGTTTTCCGCGTATTGCACGCTGCCGTCCGGGCGATGTTTGAACCACTCCGGGTGCGCCTTGACATAGGGATGATCCGGCGCGCATTGAAAGGCGATGTCCAGCGCGATGCGGATCTTTTGCTTGCGCGCGCTCGCGACGACGCTGCGGAAATCCTCCAGTGTGCCCAGGTCGGGATGGATCGATTTGTGCCCGCCTTCGTCGGCGCCGATGGCCCAGGGACTGCCGACATCGTCGGGTTCGGGCACCAGCGCGTTGTTGCGACCCTTGCGGTTGATCCGTCCGATGGGGTGGACGGGCGGCAGATAGAGAATGTCGAAACCCATGGCCGCGACATAGGGCAGGCGCGCCTCGACGTCGCGCAGCGTGCCGTGTCGGCCCGGCTCGTCGGCGGCCGAACGCGGAAAAAGTTCATACCAGCTTCCGAAGCGCGCATGGACAGGGTCGACGCGCAGTTGCAGCGGATCGCTGCTGCAGGCGTAGCGGCGATCCGGATGGCGCATCGCCAGCGCGGCGAAAGTCTCGTCGAGGCTCAGCGCCTTGAGCGCCTGCGGCGCGCCGCTTTGGCGCAATCGTGCAGCCCAGTCGCGCAGCAGGTCGCGATCGCCGGCATCCGCGCGTTGCGCGGCTTCCTCGGCCAGTTGCGCGCCGACCAGTGCGGCGACGCGAATGTCCTCCGCATCTTCGCGGCGCGCAAGATCCCGCCGCCAGGACAGGAAGTGATCGACCCAGGCGATGACGCGATACTCGTACAAACCGAGGGCATCGACGACGAAGCAGCCGGTCCAGCGGTCGTTGCCCAGCGGCGCCATCGCCACCTGCTTCCATTCGGGCTCGCCGGCGCGGCGCCAGTTCAGCACGACCGCGATCGCATCATGACCGTCGGCGAAGCAGTCGGCCTGCACTTCCACCAGATCGCCGATCACCCGCTTGGCCGGGAAGCGACCGTTGTCGACCTGCGGCGTAATCGATTCGATGACCGCGCGTGCGCGCCCGTCGTGCGGCGGAAGGGTTTGCGCGTTCGCTTGCAAGGTGCCTCCTCCTTCATCGAACGCTGCGCGCGTCTTGCGCGCGGCAGCTCCGCTGTCGATCTCGATGGCTGCGCCAGCTAGGCCGCCGCTCCTTCATAGCGGAAGTACACAGTGGCCAGCGGCGGCAGGGTAATCGTCAACGAGTGCAGGCGCCCATGCGCCGGCACCGGCGAAGTCTGCAAACCGCCGTAGTTCCCCATGCCGCTGCCGCCGTAGAGCGACGCATCGCTGTTCAGGATTTCGTGCCAATAGCCGCGATGCGGCACGCCGATGATGTAGTTCTCGCGCGGCAAGGGCGTGAAGTTGCAGACCACCGCAATCGGCTGTCCGGCGTCACGCGGCTTGCGGATGAAGCTGTAGACGCTGGTCTCGCTGTCGTTGGCGTCGATCCACTCGAAACCCTGATCGTTGAAATCGACCTGGTGCAGCGCCGGTTCGCGCTGGTGCGCGAGGTTGAGATCGCTCAACCAGCGCTGCAGGCCTTCGTGCTCCGGGTATTGGAGCAGATCCCATTGGAGTGCGGCATCGTGATTCCATTCGCTGCGCTGGCCGAACTCGCCGCCCATGAACAGGAGCTTCTTGCCCGGGTGGCCCCACATGTAGCCGTACAGGGCGCGCAGATTGGCGAACTGCTGCCACAGGTCGCCCGGCATCTTGTTCAGCAAGGAACGCTTGCCGTACACCACTTCGTCGTGGGAGAAGGGCAGTACAAAATTCTCGTTGAAGGCATAGATCAGCGAGAAGGTCATCTGGTGATGATGGTATTTGCGATGGATCGGGTCCTCCTGCATGTAGTGCAGGGTGTCGTGCATCCACCCCATGTTCCACTTCATGCCGAAACCCAGACCACCAATGTAATTGGGCCGCGACACCATCGGCCAGGCGGTCGATTCCTCCGCGATCGTCTGCGTATCGGGAAAATCGCGGTACACCATTTCGTTGAGCGTGCGCAGGAAATGGATGGCCTCGAGATTCTCCTTGCCGCCGTAGTGGTTCGGTATCCACTCGCCTTTCTTGCGGCCGTAGTCCAGGTACAGCATCGATGCGACTGCATCCACCCGCAGGCCGTCGATGTGATAGCGGTCGAGCCAGAAGCGCGCGCTGGACAGCAGGAAGGCGCGCACTTCGTTGCGGCCGTAGTTGAAGATGTACGAATTCCATTCGGGATGGAAACCCTGGCGGGGATCGGCGTGTTCGTACAGATGCGTGCCGTCGAAATAAGCCAGGCCGTGAGCATCGCCGGGGAAGTGCGAAGGCACCCAGTCGAGAATGACGCCGATGCCGTGGCGATGCAGGACATCGACGAAGTACATGAAGTCCTGCGGATTGCCGTAGCGCGAGGTCGGCGCGAAGTAGCCGGTGGTCTGATAGCCCCAGGAGCCGTAGAAGGGGTGTTCCGTGACCGGCATCAGTTCCACATGGGTGAAGCCGAGCCGCTGCACATACTCGGCGAGTTGATGCGCGATGTCGCGATAGCCGAGGAAGTTGCCTTGACCGTCCCGCCGCCACGAGCCCAGATGGACTTCGTAAATCGAGATCGGGCGATCGAGCGCATTGCGTTCGCGCCGCTGTCGCATCCATTCGCCGTCGCCCCACTCGTAATCCATGCGCCAGGCGCGCGAAGCCGTGGCCGGCGCCACTTCCGCATAAAACGCGAAAGGGTCGGCCTTGTCGACCACGTACCCGCCATGGCGCGACCAGATGCGGAATTTGTAGGTCTGTCCCGGCTGTACCCCGGGGACATCGGTTTCCCAGATGCCGCTGTGATCGGCGCGCGCACGCAGAGGATGCGCATCCGGGTCCCAGCCGTTGAACTCGCCGATGAGGGCAACACGCTGTGCGTTCGGGGCCCAGACGCCGAAGTGCGCGACCTCGTCACGCAAGCGGCAGCCCAGCTTTTCGTACAGCTGCGCGTGCGTGCCCTCCCTGAACAGATAGACGTCGTGCTCGCTGAGCTGATGCGGCGCATCGGACATCGGCATGAACGCTTGCTGTTGCGACGATGGCATCGTACTCACTCGCTGATGACGCAAAGGATGTAGCGGTGGGTGCAAACCCGAACGCCCTCGCGCCCATTGTGCGTCAGCCGCATCGTCGGTGTAAACGCAGTGCCCGCTCGACTAGGGGGTAGCAATCGACGCGCCCGTGACGGCGCGCGCTGCACGACGGTGATGCAAATGAAAAAAGCGGCCGGAAGGCCGCTTTGATCGTGACGAAAGGCGTGCGTTTACTTTCTGTTGCGCAGACGGCGAATAGCGGCCAGTTGTGCCGCGAGCATCGCCAGTTCCGCTTCCACCGCGGCGATTTCGACCTTGTCCTGCGCGGTGGCGCGCGCCTCTTCGGCCCGCTTGAGCGCTTCCTGTGCCTTGGCCTCGTCGAGGTTATGGCCGCGGATCGCGGTGTCGGCCAGAACGGTGACCACCTCGGGCTGCACCTCCAGAATACCGCCCGCGACGAAGATCAGTTCTTCCTCGCCGCCGTCGGCCGGCTGAATACGCACCGAACCCGGCTTGATGCGGGTGATGAGCGGCGTGTGGCGCGGATAGATGCCGAGCTCGCCCGCTTCGCCGGGCAGCGCGACAAAGCTGGCTTCGCCGGAGTAGATGGACTCCTCGGCGCTGACGACATCGACGTGTAGTGTATTGGCCATTTGATTCTCGCATGTCATCCCCGCGCAGGCGGGAATTCAGCATGGTCGCCTCCTGCGCGCCGGCACCCGGCGCGCAGGATCGAAACGCTTACTGCAGGGTCTTCGCTTTCTCGAAGGCTTCTTCGATGGTGCCGACCATGTAGAAAGCCTGCTCAGGCAGGTGGTCGCACTCGCCGTCGACGATCATCTTGAAGCCCTTGATGGTGTCCTTCAGGTCGACGATCTTGCCGGGCGAGCCGGTGAACACTTCCGCCACGTTGAACGGCTGCGACAGGAAGCGCTGGATCTTCCGTGCGCGGGACACGGCCAGTTTGTCTTCCGGCGACAGTTCGTCCATGCCGAGAATCGCGATGATGTCGCGCAGTTCCTTGTAGCGCTGCAGCACGGTCTGCACCGCGCGCGCGACGCTGTAGTGCTCTTCCCCGACGATCTGCGGATCGAGCTGACGCGAGGTGGAGTCGAGCGGGTCGACCGCGGGGTAGATCCCCAGCGCGGCGATATCACGCGACAACACGACGGTCGCATCCAGGTGCAGGAAGGTCGTGGCAGGCGACGGATCGGTCAAGTCGTCCGCCGGCACGTACACGGCCTGGATCGAGGTGATGGAGCCGACCTTGGTCGAGGTAATGCGTTCCTGCAGCTTACCCATCTCTTCCGCCAGCGTCGGCTGATAACCCACCGCAGAAGGCATACGACCGAGCAGCGCGGACACTTCGGTACCGGCGAGGGTGTAACGATAGATGTTGTCGACGAACAGCAGAATGTCGCGGCCTTCGTCGCGGAACTTCTCCGCCATGGTCAGGCCGGTGAGCGCGACACGCAGACGGTTGCCCGGCGGCTCGTTCATCTGACCGAACACCATCGCCACTTTGTCGAGCACCTTCGATTCTTCCATCTCGTGATAGAAGTCGTTGCCCTCGCGGGTGCGCTCGCCCACGCCGGCGAACACGGAGTAGCCGCCGTAGCTCTTGGCGATGTTGTTGATGAGTTCCATCATGTTGACGGTCTTGCCGACGCCGGCACCGCCGAACAGACCGATCTTGCCGCCTTTGGCGAAGGGGCAGATCAGGTCGATAACCTTAATACCCGTGGGCAGCAGCTCGACCGAGGGCGACAGTTCGTCGAACTTCGGCGCGGGCTGGTGAATGGCACGGCGCTCTTCGGTCGCGATCGGGCCCGCCTCGTCGATGGGACGGCCCAACACGTCCATGATGCGGCCCAGAGTCGCGGTACCGACGGGGACGGAAATCGGATTGCCGGTTGCGGCGACTTTCATGCCGCGACGCAGACCGTCGGAAGAACCCAGCGCGATGGTGCGCACGATACCGTCGCCCAGCTGCTGCTGCACTTCGAAAGTCAGCCCCTTCTCGGCAAAGGAATCGGCGTTGTCTTCCGCCAGAACCAGCGCGTCATAAACCTTGGGCATGCTCTCGCGCGGAAACTCGACGTCGATCACCGCGCCGATGCACTGGACGATGGTGCCTTGTGCTTGTGCCATAGCGTTTTCCTAAACTATTAACTTATTCGATGGCGGTCGCGCGCTTAAACCGCGGCGGCGCCGCCCACAATTTCCGAAAGCTCTTTGGTAATGGCCGCCTGACGCGCCTTGTTGTACACCAGCGTCAGTTCGTCGATCACGTTGCCGGCGTTGTCGGACGCAGCCTTCATCGCGACCATGCGCGCGGATTGCTCCGATGCCATGTTCTCGCACAGCGCCTGGTAGATGATCGCCTCGATGTAACGCGTCAACACCTGGTCGAGCACCGCTCGCGCATCCGGTTCGTAGATGTAGTCCCACGTCCCTTCGGGCAGGCCGACACGCTCACCGGACAGGGGCAGCAGTTGCTCGGCCACCGGTTCCTGCTTCATGGTGTTGATGAACTTGGTATAGAACAGCACCACGCGGTCGAAGCGGCCCTCGATGTAGCCGTCGAGCATGATCTTCACCGCGCCGATCAGCTTTTCCAGCTGCGGCTTGTCGCCCAGTTGCGTGACGTTGGAAACGACGTTCGCGCCCAGTCGCTGCATGAAGCCCAGGCCCTTGTTGCCGATGGCGCACACTTCGAACGACTCGCCCTCCGCCTCCCACTCCTTCATCTTGTTCAGCACCAGACGCTGCACGTTGGTGTTGAGACCGCCGGCCAGACCCTTGTCGGTCGTGACCAGAATGATGCCGATGCGCTTGACCGAGTCGTGCTCGACCAGGAAGGGGTGGCGGTATTCCGGGTTGGCGTGGGAGATATGCGCCACGACGTTGCGGATTTTCTCGCCGTAGGGCCGCGCCATGCGCATGCGCTCCTGCGCTTTGCGCATTTTCGACGCGGCGACCATTTCCATCGCCTTGGTGATCTTGCGCGTGTTCTGCACGCTCTTGATCTTGGTGCGGATCTCTTTCGAGCCAGCCATTACGCTACCTGTTCAACTCAAGTTCGACCCCCGCACCGCGGGGGTCGTGATACTCGCTGGTACGGCCGAAGGCCGTTCCCGGTTTCAATACGAGCCGTTCTGCTGCCAGTCCTTGATCGCCTCGTGCAGCTTGGCTTCGTCGTCGGCGGACAGATCCTTCGTCTTCTCGATGTTCTCCACCAGCGCGGCGTACTTGCTGCGCACGTATTCGCGCAGGCTCTTTTCCGCAGCGAGGGCCTTGTTCACATCGATGTCGTCGAAATAGGAGTTGTTCACCGCGAACAGCGTCAGCGCGATTTCCCATACATCGAGCGGCTGGTACTGCGGCTGCTTCATCAGTTCGGTGACCAGACGGCCGCGCTCCAGCTGCTTGCGGGTGGCTTCGTCCAGATCCGAGGCGAACTGTGCGAAGGCCGCCAGTTCACGGTACTGCGCGAGCGCCAGACGCACACCGCCGCCGAGCTTCTTGATGATCTTGGTCTGCGCGGCGCCACCGACTCGCGACACCGAAATACCGGCGTTGATCGCGGGACGGATACCGGCGTTGAACAAGTCGGTTTCCAGGAAGATCTGGCCGTCGGTAATCGAGATCACGTTGGTCGGCACGAACGCGGACACGTCGCCGGCCTGCGTTTCAATAACCGGCAGCGCAGTCAGCGAACCGGTCTTGCCCTTGACCTTGCCGTCGGTGAAGCGCTCGACCCACTGCTCGTTTACGCGCGCGGCGCGCTCGAGCAGGCGGGAGTGCAGATAGAACACGTCACCGGGATAGGCTTCGCGGCCCGGCGGGCGGCGCAACAGCAGCGACACCTGACGATAGGCCCAGGCCTGCTTGGTCAAGTCGTCGTAAACGATGAGAGCGTCCTGACCGCGGTCGCGGAAGTATTCGCCCATCGTGCAGCCCGAGTACGGCGCGATGTATTGCATCGCGGCGGATTCGGAGGCGGAAGCGGCCACGACGATGGTGTATTCCATCGCGCCGTGCTCTTCCAGCTTGCGCACCACGTTGGCGATGGTCGAGGCTTTCTGACCGATCGCGACGTAGATACAAGTGAGGT
>Ga0079224_100000207_pt1 | contig 50844 bp, 50 predicted proteins | sample Stecom2015_FD_80414 | JGI IMG/M metagenome (GOLD analysis project Ga0079224, IMG submission 80414) | Agricultural soil microbial communities from Utah to study Nitrogen management - Steer compost 2015 | ecosystem: Environmental > Terrestrial > Soil > Agricultural land | place: USA: Utah... | reverse complement strand
GCCTGACCTCCTCGCCGCCCGGCCCGCCGCGCCGGCACCAGAGCCGCGGACGCCCGATCCGCGGACCTGCACCGCAGGCGCGTCAGGTCTGCGGCACCTCAGGTGCAGGGTCGTGCGGCGGGGCGGGGTCGGTGGGCTAGGACGTGGGGGATGACGCGGCACTACCTGGACCACGCCTCGACGTCGCCGCTGCGGCCGGAGGCCGCGGAGGCGGTGTCGGCCTGGATCGGGCGGGTCGTGGGCGACCCGGGGCGGATCCACGCCGAGGGGATGGCGGCGCGGCACGCCGTGGAGGTGGCCCGCGAGCAGGTCGCCGCCCTCTTCGGGGCTCGGCCCCGCTCGGTGGTGTTCACGAGCGGCGCCACCGAGGCGATCGCCACCGCCTGCTGGGGCGCCGCCGAGCGAGGCGGCCACCAGGTGCTGGCCGCGGTGGAGCACTCGGCGGTGCGGCGCAGCGCCGAGTGCCACGGCGAGGTCACGGTGGTCGGCTGCGACGGGCTCGGGCGGGTCGACGTGGACGAGCTGCTCGCCGCGGTGCGGCCCGACACCGCCCTCGTGCACCTCCAGTGGGGCAACCACGAGGTCGGCACCCTCCAGCCGGTGGCGGAGGCGGTCGCCGCCTGCCGGGAGCGGGGGGTGCTGGTCCACGTCGACGCGGCCGCCGCGGCGGGGCGGGTGCCGATCGCCTTCGACGCGCTCGGCGCCGACCTGCTCTCGGTCTCGGCCCACAAGCTCGGCGGACCCCCCGGCGCGGGAGCGCTGCTCGTGCGCCGTGGCCTGCGGCTCCGACCGCTGCTGGTGGGCGGCGACCAGGAGCGGGCCCGGCGGGCCGGCCTGGAGCCGGTGGCGCTCCTCGCCGGCTTCGGCGCCGCCGCGGCCGCGCTGAGCGGGGACCGCCTCGAGCGCGAGGCGGCCGAGCAGCGGCGCCTCACCGATCGGATCCTGCGCGCCGCGGCGTCGCTCGACGGGGTGCGGGCCTACGGCGACCCCGAGGACCGGCTCCCCCACCTGGCCTGCCTCGGCGTGGACGGCGTCGAGCCGCAGGCCGTGCTCCTCGGCCTCGACCGAGCCGGCGTGGCGGCCCACTCCGGCTCGTCGTGCTCGTCGGAGTCCCTCGAGCCGTCACCGGTCCTCGAGGCGATGGGCGTGGACGCCCACCACAGCCTGCGCCTGTCCGTGGGCTGGAGCACGACTGACGCCGACGTCGACGCCGCCCTCGAGGCGCTCCCCCGGGTCGTCGCCGAGCTCCGCTCGCTGGGCGCCCCCGGTGGCTGACCGACGTTGGGAGGGTCCGAGCGGGGCGCGTTAGCGTCGCGCCTGTGGCCAACCTCTACGTCGTCCGCCACGCGCACGCGGGCACGCGGGGCCAGCACGACGGGCCCGACTCGGAGCGCCCCCTCACGGAGCGGGGGTGGCGGCAGGCCCGGGGGCTCGTGGAGCTGCTCGGCGACGCGGGGATCACCCGGCTGGTGACCAGCCCCTTCCGGCGCTGCCGGGAGACGCTCGTGCCGCTCAGCGAGGCGCTCGGCCTGCCCGTCGAACCCGACGACCGGCTGGCCGAGGGCAGCGGCTTCGGACCGGTCCTCGAGCTGGCCGAGGAGCTGCGGGAGACGCCGGCGGTGCTGTGCAGCCACGGCGACGTCATCCCCGACCTGCTCGAGGCGCTGGTCCGTCGGGGCATCGAGCTGCAGGACCCGGCTCGCTGGCCGAAGGGCTGCACCTGGGTCCTGACCCGCGACGACGAGGGCTTCGTCAAGGGCCGCTTCCTGCCGCCACCGGCCTGACCGGAGACGACCCTCGCCCCGGGCGTCGTCAGCCGCCGGCGGCTTCGCCGTCTCCGCCGCGGTCGCCACCACCGCGGGCCGCGCCCCCGTCGGGGCCCGTGCCGTCGCCGTCGAGCACGGCGCGGATCTGCTCGGCCAGGGGGGCGACGAGCTCGCGCAGCGCGGCGGGCGGGTTCAGCGCCTCGAGCCGCTCGAGCTCGCGCCCGGCCTCCTCGACGAGGCCGCTGCGGTAGAAGACGATGGCCAGGAAGGCGTGGACGTCGGGGTAGTCGCGGTGCTCGAGGGCGGCGTCGACGAGCGCCTCCAGGCCGGCCTCGCGCTCGCCGGCGAGGGTGAGCAGCCAGCCCCGGTAGGTGGCGGCCTCGGCGTTCGACGGGTCGTCGGCCAGCACCGACTCGTAGACCTCGATGGCGGCCTCGTAGTCCCCCTCGGCGCCGAGGCGGTTGGCCTGGTTGAGCCGCTCGGTGACGCTCTGGGTGACGTCGCCGGTGATCACGCCGCCGGGGTCGCGGCGGCCCGAGGTCTGGGCGACGAGCACCCCGGCCACCACGGCGAAGAGGGCCACCCCCGCCACCGCGAGGAGGGTGCGGCCGCGCCGGGCGGGACGCCGTCCCGAGGCGGGTCCCGACGCGGCGCGACGGCCGGCCTCGAGCGCCCGCAGCACGGCCGCGGCCCGGGCCGTGTAGTCGTCCTTCAGGGCCTGGTAGTCGGCCTCGTCGACGTCACCGGCCTCGTACTCGCGCTCGAGGTCCTCGAGCGAGCGCAGCAGGAAGTCCCGCTGCAGCTCGAGCGCCGTCATGCGCTCGACGTCGACCTCCAGGCCGGGGCGGCTCACCGCGCCTCCGGCGGCTCGTCCCCGCGGGTGCGGGCGAGCGCCGCGTCCACAAGCGCCCGGTCCTCGTCGCTGGCCCGGGTGCGGGGGCTGCGTCGCCAGCGGGCCAGCACCGCGGCCACGGCGGCCAGCCCGGCGACGAGCGCGGCGACCGGCAGCACCCACACGAGGCCCGCCCACCCGGAGCGGCCCGGCACGAGCTGCACGTCCTCGCCGAACCGGCTGGCGATGGCGGCGCGGATCTCGTCGGCGTCCTGGCCCTCGGCCACCCGGCGGGTGATCTCGGCCTTGATGGCGCGAGCGGCGGCGGAATCCGAGTCGGCCACCGACTGGCTGCGGCAGGTCGGGCACTTGAGGGTGGCGGCGATGGCCCGGACCCGGTCCTCGTCGGTGCGGGGCGAGCCGTCGGTGGTGCCGGCCCGCACGAACGACACGACCACGAGCGCGGCGATCACGAGCCAGCTCCAGCGCCGGAAGGCGGGGCTCTGGAGGACCCTCACGCGCCCCCCCCGGCGTCGTGGGCGCTCGCCTCGTAGGCGGCGAGGAGCTCGTCGAGCTGCTCGGCGGTGATGCCGCCGACGAGGCGCTGCACGACGGTGCCGTCAGGAGCCACGAGGAACGACTCGGGCACCCGGGCCACGCCGTAGGCGACGCTCACCGCGCCGTCCTGGTCGACGACGACGGGCCACTCGCCGCCCTCGCGCTCGAAGAAGGCGCGGGCTCGGTCGGGCTCGTCGTCGAAGAGGACGCTCACGACGGCCGCGTCCCCGAGCTCGGCGTGGCGCTCCTGGAAGTCGACGAGCTCGGGGTGCTCGACGATGCACGGGGTGCACCAGGTGGCGAAGAAGTTCACCACCACCCACCGGCCCCGCTCGCTCGCCATGGCGTAGTCGCGGCCGTCGAGGGTGGTGCCGGCGATCGCAGGGGCCACCCGTCCGAGCAGCGGGCTCTGCGTGCTGCGCTCGGTGCTCGGGTCGCGGGTGGCGAGCACGGCGACGAAGGCGATGGCGAGCAGGCCCACGACGAAAGCCGCGACCAGCGCCGTGCGGCCGCGGCCGGGGCCGGCCTCGTCGAGCACCAGGTCGTCGGGGACCTCGGAGGCAGTCATCGGGGAGCTCCCACGGTGGTGAGGTCGTCGCCGGGGTCGGCGGCGCCGCCGTCGGCGGGCGGGCCCTCCTCGGCCGGGACGGGAGCCGACACCGGCATCTCCGGGCGGCGGCGCCGGCCGGGGAAGGCGGCGAGGATCGCGCCGAAGGCCATGATGCCGCCGCCCACCCACAGCCACAGGGCCATCGGCTCGATGATCACGTCGAGGGTCACCGGACCGCCCTCGGTCTCGGGCAGGCGGGTGATGCGCAGGTACACGTCCTCGCGCAGCCCGGTCTTGACCGACGGCGTGCCGATCAGCTGCCCGAAGCCGGGGTAGCGCGACAGCATCGGCTCGTAGACCTTGCCGCCGTCCACCTGCACCCGGACCTTGGTGGCGGTGCGGTTGCGCTCCTGCACCTCGACGGTGTCGAGGTAGGTGATCTCGTGACCGGCGATCACCCGGGTCTGTCCCGGCTCGTAGCGGGCCTCGCTGTGGGTGGCGTAGCTGCCGGACGCGGCGATGGCCACGGCCACGACCACCACGCCGAGGTGGACGACCATCCCGCCGTTGGTGCGCCCGACGAAGCCCCGCCAGCCCTGCCGGCGGGTGGCCAGCACGACCTGGCGGAGCGCCGCCCCGCCGGCGAAGCCGCCCAGCGCGAACGTGGTGATCGGCGCCCACCCTCGAGCCCCGAGGGCGACGGTGACGAACAGCGTGATGGCCCCGATCCACGCCGGCCACAGCAGCCGCTGGGACAGGGTCTCGAGCTTCGTGGTCCGCCACGGCAGCACCGGGGCCACCGCCATGAGGAAGAGGATCACGAGCCCGATCGGGATCGTCATGCGATCGAAGTACGGCGGGCCGACGGTGAGGGCCGACCCGTCGACCGCCTCCACGATGAGCGGGAAGACGGTGCCGAGGAGCACGACGAACGCGAACGCGGCGAAGAGCACGTTGTTGGCCAGGAACGCCCCCTCGCGCGACAGCGGCGAGTCGATCCGGCCGGGAGCGCGGAGCCGATCGCCCCGCCAGCCGATGAGCCCGAGCGTGACGGCCACGATCAGCGCGAAGAACCCGAGCAGCCAGACGCCGATGTCGCCGTCGCTGAACGCGTGGACGCTCTCGGCCACACCGGAGCGGGTGAGGAACGTGCCGAGGATCGTGAGGCTGAACGTGGCGCACAGCAGCGACAGGTTCCAGACCCGCAGCATCCCCCGGCGCTCCTGCACCATCACCGAGTGCAGGTAGGCGGTGCCGGTCAGCCACGGCAGCAGCGAGGCGTTCTCCACCGGGTCCCAGCCCCAGTAGCCGCCCCAGCCGAGCACCTCGTAGCTCCACCAGGCGCCGAGGATGATGCCGGCGGTGAGGAACCCCCAGGCCATGAGCGTGGCCCGGCGGGTCTCGACCAGCCACCCCTCCCCCAGCCGGCCGGTGACGAGCGCCGCGATCGCGAACGCGAACGGCACCGTGAACCCGACGTAGCCCAGGTAGAGCATCGGCGGGTGGAACGCCATGAGGATGTGGTCCTGCAGCAGCGGGTTCGGCCCGGGGCCGTCGTAGCCGGGGGGCACGTCGACGGTGACGAACGGGTTGGCCGGCCCGAGCATCAGCAGGAAGAAGAAGGCGCACACCACGAGCATCGTGAGCAGCGCCCAGCCCACGAGCGGGTCGTCGAGGCGGCGGCGGAACCGGCGGGCCACGTGCACGGTGAACCCGGCGAGAATCAGCGCCCACAGGAGGATCGAGCCCTCGAGGGCCGACCACAGGGTGGCGACGTTGAACAGCGGGGGCGTGCGCGACGAGCCGTTGTCGTGCACGAACTGCACGCTGAAGTCCCGGGTGATGAGCGCCCGCTCCATCGCCACGACGGCGACGACGGCACCGACGAGCACGAGCAGGCTGTAGCTCCAGCCGGTCTGCAGCAGGACCGGGCGCTTGCGGCGCAGGCCCACCGCCAGCGTCACGACCCCGAGGAGCGATCCGGCGGCCCCGATGACGACGCCGCCGGTGCCGAGCGCGGCGTTCACGGCGTGGCCGGCGCGGTGCCGCCCGTCTCGGCCTCCTCCAGCCGGTCGCCGTGGTCGGCCTCGTAGTTCTCCGAGTGCTTCACCTTGATCGCATCGCTCTCGTAGACGTCCTCGGTCTGCGACCAGCGACCCTCCAGCACCACGGGGATGCCGGGCTGGAACAGCTCGGGGGGATCGCCCTGGTGGCGGACGTCCACCCGCACGCCGTTGTAGGCGACGGCGAACTCCACGCCGTCGTCGGTCCGGACGATCGTCTCGCCGAGGACGGTGCCCTGCAGGCGGAAGCGCTTGTCGCCGAGCTCCTCGCGCTTGGCCACCGCCTCGTCGGCGTTGTGGAAGTAGAGCGACGCCGAGGTGAGGCCCTGCCAGACGACCACGCCGAGCCCGAGGGCCACCGCGACGAGGACCGCGTAGACAGCCGGGTTGCGCCGGCGGCGGGGGACGGCGACGTCGGAGCCGGCCGACGGGCCGGTGCGCGGGGTCAGCTCCATCGGCGCTCCTCGGGCGGGACCTGCTCGGCCAGGCGGCGGCCCCGCACGACGACGCGCACGGCGTAGAGCCCGATGGCGGCGAGGGGGATCGCCCACCCGGCGGCGACGTAGCCGACGTGGGTCATGGCCAGCGCGCCCATCAGACGGTCCTCCCGGCGAGGTCGGCCTCGGCTCGCCGCTCCACGATGGCGGCGTCGAGGCCGCCGGCGTGGGCTCGCTCCTCGAGCCAGCCGAGCCGGAAGCGGTGGACGAGCAGCCACGCGAACAGCAGGGCGAACACGACGATGCCGAGCATCAGCGTGAAGAGCATCTCCCCGTCGATCGTGGGGTCGAGGCGGGTGATCGTGGCCGGCTGGTGCAGGGACCGCCACCAGTCGACCGAGTAGTGCACGATCATCACGTTGGGCATGAGCAGCAGGCCCACGATCGCAGCCCGCATCCCTCGCTGGGCGGCGATGCCGCTCTCGTTGTCCACCCGACGCAGCGCCAGGTACCCGACGAGGAGGATGAACAGCAGCGTGGTGGAGGTGATGCGGGGGTCCCAGTCCCAGTAGGTGCCCCAGGTTGGGCGACCCCAGATCGACCCGGTGACGAGGCAGGCGCCGGTGAACAGGAGCCCGACCTCGGCGGCGGCCCCGCCGAGCACCCACCAGCCCTCGCTGCGGCGGCGCAGCCACATGGCAGAGGCGAGGGTGGTGATGCCGCAGGCGACGAAGGCGATGATGGCCGTGGGGACGTGCACGTACATGATCCGGACGGAGTCCTTCTGGACGATGTCGGGCGGGCTCCACCACAGCGCGTAGCCGAGCAGGAGGGCCAGCCCGGCGAGGGACAGGCCGCCGAGCGCTCGGGTGGCCGGCGAGGCGGTGGTCGGGGGGGCGGGCATCTAGGACTCCTCCAGGAGGGTGCCGAAGGCGAGGGTGCCGAAGGCGAGGTAGAGCAGGGCGAAGACGACGAGCAGGCCGAGCCACGGCCAGCCGTCGGTGGCCGCGCCCCCCAGCGCGGCCTCGAAGGCCTCGGTGGCGCCGATGAGGACCGGCGACAGCACGGGCAGGAGCAGGATCGGCAGGAGCGTCTCGCGGACGCGCAGGCCAGCGGCGAGCACGCCGTACAGGGTGCCAGCGGCGGCGAGCCCCGCGGTCGCGGCCGCGATCGTCGCGACGAGGAGCGGCACGCCGGTGACCTCGGTGCCGTACATGACGACGACCCCGACGGCGAGGACGGCCTCGATGGCGAGGAGCTGCACTGCGATGGCGGCGGCCTTCCCGAGGAAGATGCCGGCCGGGTCGAGGCCCGACAGGCGCAGCGCGTCCCGCCCGCCGTCGGCCGACTCGATCGTGAAGGCCCGCTGGATGGCGAGCAGGGCACAGAACAGGACCGTGACCCAGAAGAGCCCGGCGCTGGCTCGGCCGAGGAACCCCCGGTCGGGGTCGAGGGCGATGCCGAAGAGGATGAGGACGAGCACGGCGAAGGGGAAGACCTGCTGCATCGTCACGTGGGAGCGCAGCTCGATCCGCAGGTCCTTGCCCGCCACGAGACCGGCGTCACGGAACAAGCGCCACCTCCTCCGGGCCCACCCGGCCGCGACCCGGGGGCGGTTCGGCGCCGGTGGTCCCGCCGGCCAGGGTGACGACCCGGTGGGCCAGCGCCTCGGCCCGCTCCAGGTCGTGGGAGGCGAGGAGCACGGTGGCACCGGCGTCGACGGCGCGCTGCACGAGGTCGTCGAGCAGCTCGCGCCCGTCGTGGTCCAACCCGGCGTGGGGCTCGTCGAGCAGCCACAGCTCGGGCCGGCGGGCGACGAGGCAGGCCAGGGAGGTGCGGCGCCGCTGCCCGGCGGACAGGGCGGCCACCGGGACGTCGCGCAGGCGGCCGTCGAGCCCGCAGCCGGCGAGGGCGGCGGCGACGTCGGCGGCGTCGGCGCCGGCGGCACGGCCCCAGAAGCGCACGTTGTCCGCCACGGTCAGCTCGTCGTAGAGCCCGGTGGCGTGGCCGAGGAGCCCCACCCGGGTGCGCAGGGCGCGGGCTTGACGGCGGTCGGACAGGTCGTGGCCGAGCACCCGCCCCTCCCCTCGGGCCAGCGGGAGCAGGCCCGCGCAGAGGCGCAGGAGCGTCGTCTTCCCGGCGCCGTTGGGGCCGCGAAGGAGGACGATCTCACCGGCGGCGACGTCGAGGTCGATCCCGGCCAGGGCGGGGAACCGTCCCAGGAGGGTCACCGCGCCGCGGAGCTGGACGGCGGGTTCCATGGGGTCGTCCAAGGCTACTGACGGTGCTCCGGATGCGACCAATGCACGCGGGGCCGGCCGCTAGCCTCCCGGCGTGCGGTTGGCGAGGGTCCTCGGGGCGATCGGGCGCACCTGCATCACCGCGGGGGTGCTGATCCTGCTCTTCGTCGCCTACCAGCTGTGGGGCACCGGGATCCGGGAGTCCCAGGCCCAGGCCCGGCTGGAGGACGACTTCGAGGAGATCCTGGCCGACGCTCAGGATCGGACGCCCACCACGACGTCCACGACCGCTCCCGGCGAGGGGGCCGCCACCACCGAGCCGGAGACCGTCGAGCCGAGCGAGCCGGTCCCCGAGGGCGAGCCGACGGCGCGCATCGTCATCCCGGCCATCGGGGTCGACAAGATCGTGGTGGAGGGCGTGTCCCTGGCCGACCTGAAGAAGGGCCCTGGGCACTTCCCCGAGACGCCGCTGCCCGGCCAGGCCGGCAACGCGGCGATCGCCGGGCACCGCACCACGTACGGGGCGCCGTTCCACCGCCTCGACGAGCTGGAGGCGGGCGACGAGATCACCGTGGAGACGGTGCAGGGCGAGTTCCGTTACTTGGTGTCCGAGCAGCTGATCGTGTCCCCCACCGAGGTCCACGTCCTCGAGGACAAGGGCGACGACCGGCTCACGCTGATCGCCTGCCACCCGAAGTACAGCGCCCGGCAGCGGATCGTCGTCGTGGCCCACCTGGCCCCGGAGCTCGAGGCCCTTCCCCGACCGCCCCGGGCGATCGACGACCCGGTGCCGGCGCCCACGGCCTTCGAGGACCTCGACGGGGAGGGCGCCTCCACGGTGCCGACGATCCTGCTCGGCCTGCTCTGTGCGGCGATCTGGTTCGCGGCGTGGCTGCTCGGCCGGGCGTGGCGACGGTGGCCGGCCTACGCCCTCGGCCTGCCCTTCTTCCTGGTGGCGCTCTTCTACTTCTTCGAGGAGTTCAGCCGCTTCCTCCCCAGCAGCTTCTAGGCAGGGCAGGTTCCCCGCCCGCCGCCCGACGGGGCGGCATCACTGGCACCTGGGAGGATCGATGCGGTCACGGCTCTTCGCGCTCTGGGGCGCGACGGCGCTTCTCGCCGGCAGCGGCATCGCCGCGCCCGTGGGGGCTCAGGCGAGCGGCGAGCAGGTCTTCGAGTTCACCGGCGAGGTCGCAACCTTCGTGGTCCCGGACGACGTGTGCCGGATCACGATCGACGCCTACGGGGCCTCTGGCGGCGCCGGCGCCCTCGGGGCCGACCCGGTCACGCCGGGCGGGCTGGGGGCCCGCGCCACGGGCACCATCGACGTCACCCCGGGCGAGCCCCTCGCCATCGTCGTCGGCGGCGCGGGGGGCGACGCCGCGGCGCCGCTCCCTGGACGGGGTGGCTTCGGGGGCGGTGGCGACGGCGGGCGTGGCGACGACGGGATCATCACCCCGAGCCCGGGCTCCACCTCTGGGGGTGGGGGCGGCGGTGCCTCGAGCGTCTCCCGCGATGGCGAGGCCCTCCTGGTCGCCGCGGGCGGCGGGGGTGGCGGCGGCTGGGTCGACGGCGGCGCGGGCGGCCACGGTGGCGAGGTGGGCGAGGACGGCCAGGACGGCTCGGTGCGCTCCTCCGGTGGCCGGGCTGGCGGGCACGGCGGCGCGGGCGGCACCTCGGATGCCGACGATCCCGAACACGGTGAGGACGGCCAGGACGGCGCACCGGGCGCGGGCGGCGCCGGCGGCTACGGGGTGCTCGACGGCGGAGGCGGGGGCGGCGGGGGCGCCATGGGCGGTGGCGGAGGTGCCGGCATGACATCCAACGGGGGCGGCGGGGGCGGCGGCGGGTCCAGCGCCGGTCCCGCAGGCACCGTCTTCGAGACCGGCGTCCGCGAGGGCGACGGTCTGATCACCCTCACGTGGGTCGTCGGCGACGGCTGCCCGCCGGTGCCGCCCGACTCCACAGCTCCCCCGGCCGACGCCGCCGAGCCGACCCCCAGCGACCCGGCTCGGCCGCCCGCTGAGGGGGTGACCGCGCCAGCTCGGGGCGCGGCGCCGGTCCGAGCGCTGCCGACGTACGCGGGCTGATCCGCCGGCCTGGTGCCTAGCGGCCCTTGAAGTGGGGGAGGCGGCGCTCCCGGAACGCGGCGATGCCCTCCTGCAGGTCCTCGCTCCCCCACGCCCGCTCCCAGGCCGCCTGCACGTCGGCGTCGTCACCCGGACCGACCGGCATCTCCAGCCGGTTGAGGGCCAGCTTGTGGCCGGCGATCGTGAGCGGGGCGAGCGCAGCGACCTCGTCGGCCCAGCTGAGCGCAGCCTCGAGGTCGCCGAGGCGCTGCACGAAGCCGAGGCGGTGGGCGTCCTCGCCGCCGTAGGTCTCGGCGGCGAGCAGCATCGCCCGGGCTGGGCCGGGGCCGGCCAGCGCGGCCAGGCGCTCGATCGTCCAGTGGTCGACCATGAGCCCGAGCCGGGCGGCGGGGATCCCGAACCGGGCCGCCGGGGTGGCGACCCGCAGGTCGCAGGCGGCGGCCAGCTGGGTGCCGAGGCCGAGGGCGGCGCCGTCCACCGCGGCCAGGTGCGGGCGGGGGTCGTCGCGGATGGCCGACAGCACGTCTCGGAGCCGGTCGGTGAAGGCGCGGTCCTCGACCCCTGAGAGGTCGGCGCCGGCGCAGAAGTGCCCGCCGGCGCCGGTGAGGACGACGACTCGGGCCCCGTCGACCCGTCGGTGCACGTCGAGCAGCTCGTCGAGCGACGGCATGTCGAGCGCGTTGCGGCGGTCGGGGCGGTCGATGGTGATGAGGGCGACGTCGCCCCGGTCCTCGAGGTGGATCACGACGCCCGATCGTACGGGTCCCCGTGGGTGCGGGGAGCACCGGCGCCTATGCTCGCCGAGCCCCCCACCCCACCCGTTCGAGGCGTCCCCATGTCACCTTCACCCCTCCGTGCCGCTGCGTCCCTCCTCTTGGTCGTCGGGCTCGCCGCCTGCGCCGGCGGCTCCCAGGAGCGCAGCGCCGAGGACGTCCAGGCAGACATCGCTGCGCAGCTCGAGGACGCCGGCTACGACGAGGCCGACGCCGAATGCGTGGCGGAGGTCGTGGTCGACGAGATCGGGGTGGACGAGCTGGCCGACGTGGACTTCGCCGACGAGGAGCCCTCGGAGGAGCTGGCGGAGCAGATCGCCGCGGCTGCCCTGGCTGCGATCGACGAGTGCGGGCTCGGGACCGACGGAGGATCGGAGCGATGAGCGACACCACGCCCGCCGGCTGGCTGCCGGACCCCACGGGTCGTCACGACCACCGGTACTGGGACGGCAGTCGCTGGACCGAGCACGTCGCCGACGCCGGCGTGGCGGCCACCGATCCCCAGGGGGCACCGGACCTGCCGCCGCCCGGCGCCGCGGCGCCGGGGCCATCTGCCGCCCAGCCGGCGACGACCGACCCGAGCCCCACGTCCGAGCAGCCGGCGACGACCGACCCGGCTCCCACCGTCGAGCAGCCCGCGGCCTCCGACCCGGCTCCGACGGCCGAGACGCCAGCGGCACCGGGTCCGGCCCCCACCGCGGTGGGCCCCGTCCCGACGCAGGACCCCACGGCGGTCTGGCCCGCGCCGGACGCGCTGACGCCGCCCGCTGCTGCCCATGGGGGACCGCCCCCGCCGGCGGCACCGGCCACCCCCGTGGCCGCCGAGGGTGCGGGGGGTGGGGGCAGGAAGGGCTTCTTCATCGGCCTCGGCGTGCTCCTGGTGGTGCTGCTGGGCGTCGGCGCCTTCCTCCTGCTCGGCGACGACGATGACGACGCCGACGACGGCGACGAGCGCGAGCGCATCCGCACCGAGATGGCCGCCGCGATCGCCGACGACGACATCCCCCGGTCGGTCACCGAGTGCATGACCGACCGGATCGTCGACGAGCTCGGCGTGGACCGCCTCCGCGACGTGGACTTCAGCGCCGACGGGCCGCCCGCCGACCTCGAGGACGACTTCAACGACGCGGCCCGAGCGGCCTACCTCGCCTGCTCGCCCGAGGACGACCTCGGCCTCGGCGACGACCCGGGCCGCGACGACGACCTCGACCTCGACGACCTCGACCTCGACCTCGACGACGACCTCGGGCTCGGCGACGACCTCGACCTCGACGACGTCGAGCTCGGCGAGGGCTTCGTGGAGATGCTGGCCGGCATGTACGCCGACATGTTCGACCTCAGCCCGCAGAAGGCCGAGTGCCTGGCCGAGAAGATCGCGGACTCGATCGACTCGGCGGGGGCGATCGACGAGGGGGCGATGATGACCGAGATCTTCGACCACTTCGCCGACTGCGACATCAGCCTGAGCGAGCTCGGCACGCCCTGACCCGATGGGACCCGGCGCGCGACGGGCGACCTCGCTGGGAGCCCTCGTCGCCGTGTGCCTCGCCGTGGGAGCCGGCGCGTTCCTCGCCGCGCGCGACGAGCCGGCCCCTGCCGCTCCCCCGACCACCGCGCCGGCGCCGACCTCGCCGTCGCGCGACGCGGTGGTGGCGGCCGTCGCCGACGAGCTGGCCCGCTCAATCCCGGCGGCCGTGACCGACGGGGAGGCCCGCTGCCTCGCCGACCGGCTGGTCGACGTCGTCCCCATGCCGGTCCTCGAGGCCCTGGCCGAGCGCGACGAGCCGCTCACGGGCGTGGCCCCGGAGGACCGCCAGGTGCTCGTGCGGGCCGTCGTGGACTGCCTGCCCGACGCCGCCGCCGCTGCGGTCCTCGGCCGAGCCACCACCACGACCGCCGTCGCCGGCCTGCCCGACGAGGGCTGAGCGACGCGGTCCGCGTCCCACGCCGCAGCGGTGGGTACGGTCGCTCACGTGGTGCTGCTCGCCCTCGCCGTGCTCGTCGGGATCGTCGCTGGACGGGCTCGTCACCCCCTCGGCGCCCGCTCTCCTCGCCTGACCCTCAGCTGGCTTCCGCTGCTCGCCGCGGGGGCCGTGCTCAACGTCGGCGCGTACGTCCTCGACGGCACCGCCGCCACGCTCTCGCTCGTGGCGTCGCTCGCCGTCCTCCTCGGCTTCACGGCGGTGAACGCGCACGTCACGGGCATCGCCGTCGTGGGCGTCGGGCTGCTCGTGAACCTCGTGGCCGTGGCCGTGAACGGCGGGATGCCGGTGCGACCCTCGGCGCTGGTCGCCGCCGGCGTCGTCGACGAGCACGAGGTCGCCACGCTCGAGCTCACCGGCGCCCGCCACCTGGAGCGCGACGGCGACCGGCTGCCCGTGCTCGGCGACGCGCTGCCGCTGCCGGTCCCGGTGGCGCCGGAGGTCCTGTCGTTCGGCGACCTCATCGTGGTGGTCGGCGCCGGCGACGCCGTCCGCGACCTCGCCCGCCGGCGCCGCCGCCCGTGGACGGCGGCGGAGCGGGAGGCGTACCGGGCCAGGCTCGCCGCCACCGCCGGCGGGGCACCGACCCCGCTCGGACAGATGGGTCGACCGGTCGGCGCCCCGGACGCGATCGACCTGCGGAGGCCGGAGGGCGCCGACCCCTCCACGCCGAGCCGTGGCGCCCGCGGCCTCGGCCGTCCCCGGGTGCTGGTCGCCGCGACCGCGGACGGCGACCCCGGTCGCTACGCCTGACGCCGAAGCGCCTCGCTCAGCATCGCGTCGGGGGGGAGCCGGTCCGGCTCCTCGATGTGCTCGAGCACGGCCAGGTGCTGGGTGGTGCCGGGCACGTCGTGGACCCGCAGGATCGACCCGGGTGCGCTGCGGGCCAGCGCCGCGGCGGTGGCCAGGGTGCCCGGATCCCGCTCCCGGGGCGGGACGCCGGCGATGGCGCCGATGAAGTCCTTGCGGGAGATCGCCCACAGCAGCGGACGATCGGTGGCCGCTCGGATCTCCGCGGCCCGGGCCACGAGGTCGAGAGACTGCCGGGGCGTCTTGCCGAAGTCGAGCCCCGGGTCGAGCACGACGTGCTCGGCCGGCACACCCGCATCGTGCAGCCGTCCGAGCCGCTCCTCGAAGAACTCGACGACCGTGGCGACGACGTCGTCGTAGAGGTCGGGGTCGAGCACCTTGGTCTTGGGGGCACCGACGGTGTGCATCAGCACGTAGCCGGCCCGGTGCTCGGCGACCACCTCGGCCAGCGCCGGGTCCCGCAGCCCCGACACGTCGTTGATCACGTCGGCGCCGGCGGCGAGCGCGGCGTCGGCGACCGCGGGCTTGTAGGTGTCCACCGAGATCAGCCCGTCGTGCTGGCGCCGGATGGCCGCCACCAGCGGCGCCACCCGCCGCACCTCCTCCTCGGCGTCGAGCTCGGGGGTCTTCGTGTTGGCGGACTGGCCACCCACGTCGACCAGCAGCGCACCGGCCGCCCACCCCGCGGCTGCGGCCGCCACCTGGCCCTGCAGGTCCGTGTCGCCGTCGCCGGAGAACGACTCCGGCGACGCGTTCACGATCGCCATCAGGGCGGTGCGGCCGATCTCGATCGTCCGGTCCCGGCAGCGGAGGGTCCACGTCACTCGGTCGACCCTAGAGCGCGGCGGCGCGCGGCCCGCTCGGGTGGCTTGCCGTCGGTGGCGCCGGCTGAGCAGGCTGGCGGGATGCCTGCGCCTGCCCCCGTGGACCCGGTCCTCGCTCGGCGGGCCCGGATCGCCCGCCTGGTCGGGCTCGGTCAGCGCCTCGGCTACGGGCTCTTCCTCGTGGCGATCGTGTCGTTCGTCGTCGGCTTCGTCTCCGGCTTCGACGGCTGGCCTGGCACCGTCGTGCTCTGGAGCCTGCTCGTCGGCTCCGCGGTGCTCGCCCCCTCGATCGTGTTCGGCTACGCGGTGCGGGCGGCCGAGCGCGAGGACCGGGAGCGCAGCTCGTGAGGACCGGGGAACCGAAGGCACCGTCGATGCGACCACCCGCTCATGGACGCCGACCAGGTCGCTGACCTCCTCGGGACGCTGGCGACCTTCGCCGCCCTCGTGGTGGTGGGCGTCGCGCTGGCTCGGCTCGTCTCGCCGGCCCTGTTCGGCTGGGTGCGAGACAGCGTCGCCGGGCTCGGTCCGCTCCTGGCCGGCGGCGTGGCCGCCGTCGCCACCGTCGGCAGCCTGTGGTTCAGCGAGGGCGCGCACTTCCCGCCGTGCGACCTGTGCTGGTACCAGCGCATCGCCATGTACCCCCTCGCCGTGGTGCTGCCCCTCGCCGCCTGGCGACGGGACTACGGGGTGCGCCCCTACGCGCTCGCCGTCGCCGGGCTCGGCATCCTGGTGAGCGCGTACCACAACGTCATCGAGACGAACCCCGACCTGTCCAGCGGCGGCTGCGACCCGTCCAACCCGTGCACGATCCGCTGGGTCGAGGGCCTCGGGTTCTGGACGATCCCCCGCATGGCCTTCGTCGCCTTCGCCCTCGTGATCACCCTGCTGCTCCTCGATCGCCCCGAACCGGAGGAACCATGAGCAACCGCCCGAAGTCGCCCAACCGTCCCGCCGGGGCGGCCGCCAGCGCGGATTGGCGCAAGAACCTCCTCGTCATCCTGGCGGTGGTGGGCGTCGTGGTCGTCGTCGGGGTGATCGCCGCCCTGGCCGCCTCGGAGGACGACGGCAGCGACGTGGCCGACTTCGGCCCGGTCGGGGTGCAGGGCACGATCCTCACCCGCCTCCCCGACGGCGGCGCCGACCCCGTCGTCGGCGACGCCGCGCCCCGGGTGGAGGGCGTGGACCCCGACGGCGGCGTGGTGGTGATCGGCGAGCCCGGCGAGCCCACGATCGCGTTCTTCCTGGCCCACTGGTGCCCGCACTGCCAGCGGGAGGTGCCCGAGATCGTCGAGCTCATGAAGGACGGCGAGCTGGACGGCGTCCGGGTGGTCGGCGTGCTGACCGGCACCGACCGCACCGCCCCCAACCACCCGCCGGTGCGCTGGCTCGAGCGGGAGGACTGGCAGGGCGAGATCATGCTCGACGACGAGCACCAGTCCGCCGCCGAGGCGTTCGGGCTGACGTCGTACCCCTTCGCCGTCTACCTCGACGCCGACGGGCAGGTGGTCGCCCGCACCGCGGGCAGCCAGGGGCGCTCGACGATCCTCCAGCTGGCCACCCTCATCCAGGGCGAGGGCTGATCCCGCACCGGCGACCGCCGGGCGGCATCACGAAGGACCCGGCCCCCAGCGGCCGGGCCCTTCGCGATCGTGAGGACGGGGACTACCAGCCGCCGGCTTCGCCCGAGCGGGGCGGGAGCCCGGCCCGGTAGCGGCGCCGGCGAGCCCGGACCGACAGCAGGCTGACCCCGAGGGCGCGCGCCGGGAGCGGCCGGAACGGCTCAGCCGGTCGGCGAGCCGTGATCGACGGGGTCTGCTTCGGTGGCCGCACGGCGCAGTGTTCGCCCTCTGGCGACGGGGTTCCTGCCGGCTGGCCCTACGATCGGGGCGTGTCCGTGCGTCCCCCCGCTACCCGGCTGCCCGCCGCCCGACGGCGCCAGCAGCTGCTGGAGGTGGCCCTGCAGGTCTTCGGCGAGCGGGGCTTCCACCCCACGTCGATGAACGACGTCGCAGAGGCGGCCGGGGTCACGAAGCCCGTCCTCTACCAGCACTTCCGGTCGAAGCGCGACCTCTACCGCGAGGTGCTCGGCGACGTCGGAGACCAGCTCCTCGCCGAGATCACCGAGGCCACGTCCGCGGCCGGCACCCCGCAGCAGCAGGTGGAGCTCGGCTTCCTCGCCTACTTCCGGTGGGTGGCGGCCAACGAGGCCGCCTTCCGGGTGCTCTTCGGCGGCGGCACCCGCCGCGACGAGGAGTTCGCCGGGATGGTGGTGCTCGTCGAGGCGGCGATCGCCGAGGCCATCGCCGCGCTCATCGACGTGCCCAGCCTCGACGAGGACGCCCGGCGGCGCCTCGCGCACGGCCTCGTCGGCCTGGCCGAGGGGGCCAGCCGCACCTGGATGGCCGACGCCGACCGGGAGGACCCCGAGGCGCTGGCCCGCCTGATCGCCGACTTCGCGTGGAACGGGCTCCGGGGCATCCGCGGGTGAGCGAGCAGGGCCCCATCACCTCGCCGGTCGACGACCCGCCGGCCGCACCGCCCTTCGACCTCGGCGTGGCCAGCTTCGACCCGACCACCGACAGCGTCATCCTGTGGTGCGCCGTCGACGGCGGCGGCACCTGCCACTGGGAGGTGGCCACCGACCCGGCCTTCTTCGACATCGTGGCCCGCGGCAAGCAGGAGGCGGCGCCCGAGACCGGGATCGTGCAGGTGGAGGTCGACGGCCTGCAGCCGGCCACCGCGTACTGGTACCGGTTCACCGCGCAGGGCCGCCCGTCGCCGGTGGGGCGGACCCGCACCCTGCCCGCCGACGGCGCCGACCACCTCCGGATCGGCGTCACGTGCTGCGCCCGCTACGGGCAGAGCACCTTCGCCGTGTACGGGGAGCTGGCCCGCACCGACGTCGACGTCGTCGTCCACCTCGGCGACTACGTCTACGAGGACACCAAGGCGAACATCGCCGAGCGGCGACCGGACCCCGACCACGACTGCGTCACGCTCGACGACTACCGGCGTCGCCACGCCCAGGCCCGCCGGGACCCGGACCTGCAGGCGCTCCACGCCCGCCACCCCATGGTGGTCGTGTGGGACGACCACGACCTGGCCGACAACGCGTGGGCCGGCGGCGCGAAGACCCACGACGAGGTGGCACAGGGGCCGTGGGCGCAGCGGCAGCAGGCGGCGCTCACCGCCCACCAGGAGTACCTGCCCAAGCACCTGGCCGACCCCTCCGACCCGGCCACCGCGTGGCGGGCGCTCGACGCCGGGCGCTTCGCCCGCATCGTCGCCACCGAGACCAGGGCCCACCGGGACGAGCAGGCGGGCCTCGAGGGCTCGCTCCCCGCCGACGACCCCGACCGCACGATGCTCGGCGAGGCGCAGGAGCGCCGGATCGGCCCGCTGCTGGCCGACCCGACGCCGCGGTGGCTCGTCGTGCTGAGCGGCACCGTGGTCAGCGAGCTCACGATCGAGGCGCCCGACGCGCTCGACGGGCTCCTGCCCGAGAAGTACGCGGTCGTCGACGGCCGGGCCTGCAACACGGACCAGTGGGACGGCTACGTGGCCGCCCGTCGCCGGCTCACCGCCGCGCTCGGCCAGCGCGGCGCCCGCAACGTGGTGCTGTCCGGCGACATCCACTCGTCGTGGGCGATCGAGGGGCCCGCCGACGAGGACGGGACGCCGGTCGCCGTCGAGCTGGTCTGCCCACCGGCGGCCACCACGCCGATGGGCCAGCTGTTCCCGGCCGGCGTGGGCGAGCGGCTCGGGCCGTCGCTCGCCGACCAGCTGCCCGGGGTCCGCTGGGTGGACGCGCTCCACCACGGGTTCCTCGTGCTGGCCCTCACCGAGCACGAGGCCACCTCCACGTGGTGGTGGGTCGACCCGGCGGGCGAGGCACCCACCCAGGTGGGTCGCCGCTGGACGACCCCGGCCGCCGGCCGCCCCCACCTGGTCGACCCGGAGCCGACCCACCGCCGGCCGGCCGGCGAGCAGGATCCGCCCCCGTCGCCGCTGGCCGATCAGCGGCGGCGGCGCCGGAACCGGCGGCTCCTGGTGGCCGGGGCGGCCGCCGTGGCCGGCGCCCTCGGGCTCCGGCACCGCCGGCGCGGCTGACGCTCAGGCGCGCCGGCGCCAGGTGGTGCCGGTGGGGGTGTCGATCAGCTCGATGCCCTCGGCGGCCAGCTCGTCGCGGATCCGGTCGCTGGTGGCCCAGTCCTTGGCCGCTCGAGCGGCGGCCCGCTCGGCCACCAGGGCGTCGATGCGGGGGTCGCTGCCGGACTCGTCGGCGGCGGGCAGCTCGGCCGTGTCGAGCTGGAGGCCCAGGGCGCGGTCGGCGTCGGTCAGGAACGCCCAGCGGTCGGCCGGGTCGAGCCCGTCGGCGCGGACCGCCTCCCACACCACCGCCAGCGCGGCGGGCGCGTTCAGGTCGTCGGCCAGCGCCGCCCAGAAGCGACGGCGGTAGGGCTCGATGCGCGCCGGGTCCGGAGCGCCACCGGCCTCGCGGGCGGCGACGGCGTGGCCGACGAGGCGGCGGTGGGCGGTGGCGGCAGCGTCCATCGCCTCCCAGGTGAAGTCCTGCTGCTGGCGGTACTGGGCCTGGAGGAAGAAGTAGCGGAAGGCGAGCGGGTCGTAGCCCCGCTCGACGAGCGTGTCGACGGTGAGCACGTGGCCGGCCGACTTGGAGAGCTTGGTCCCGCCGAGGTCGAGGAACTCGTTGTGCATCCACAGCTGCACCCAGGGGTGCACGCCGAGGGCGCACTCGCTCTGGGCCACCTCGTTGGTGTGGTGGACGCGGACGTGGTCGATGCCGCCGGTGTGGATGTCGAACTGGGTGCCGAGGTGCTTGGTGGCCATGGCCGAGCACTCGATGTGCCATCCCGGGAAGCCGCGGCCCCACGGGGAGTCCCACTCCTGCTGGCGGCGCACGCCGGGCGGGGTGAGCTTCCAGAGCGCGAAGTCGGCCGGGTGGCGCTTGTCCTCGATGCGCTCGATGCGGCCGCTCGTCTCCAGCTCGTCGAGGTCGAGCCCGGCGAACTCGGCGTAGCGGGGGAAGGTGGAGACATCGAAGTACACCCCGTCGTCGATCACGTAGGTGTGGCCCTTGGCTTCGAGGGCCTTCACCATCTCGATCTGCTCGGCGATGTGGTCGGCGGCGCGGGGCAGCACGTCGGGCTCGAGGCAGCCGAGCCGCCGCCGGTCCTGCTGCCACTGCTCGGTGTAGCGGGCGGCGATGTCGGCGGCGGTGGTGCCGGCCCGGGCGGCGGCGGCCTCCATCTTGTCGTCGCCCTCGTCGGCGTCGGAGACGAGGTGGCCGACGTCGGTGATGTTGGTGACGTAGGTGACCTCGTAGCCGGCGGTAAGGAGCACCCGGCGCAGCAGGTCGGGGAACAGCTGGCTGCGCATGTTGCCGAGGTGCTGCGGGGCGTAGACGGTGGGTCCGCACGTGTAGATGCCGACCCGGGGCGGGTCGAGCGGCTCGAAGCGCTGGACCTGGCGGGTGCGGGTATCGAAGAAGCGCAGCTCCTCGAGCCCGGGGGTCGGCGTCTCGGCGTCCGTCACCCCTTGATCATGGCCGACGCCTCCGTGCGGTTCCGAGCCGCAGCGGCTCAGATGGCCACCGCGACGTCGCGTCAGGCGCGGAGGTGGACGGCTTGGTAGCCGCGGAGCACGAAGTGCTCGCGGTGGACGGGCTCCTCGGCCAGCTCGAGGTGGGGGAACCGGGTGGCCAGCGCCTTGAACGCCTCCTGGCCCTCGAGGCGGGCCAGCGCCGCCCCCAGGCAGTAGTGGATGCCGTGGCTGAACGCGAGGTGGTGGGGGTTCGGGCGGGTGATGTCGAGCCGATCCGGGTCCGGGAAGCGGGCCGGGTCCCGGTTGGCGGCGGCGATGAGCGTGAGCAGGCCCTGGCCGGGCGTGACCGTCACGCCCGCCACCTCGCACTCGACGGTGGCCGTGCGGCCGGTGAGGTGCACCGGCCCGTCGAAGCGCAGGACCTCCTCCACCGCCCCGGGTGCCAGCGACGGGTCCGCGACGAGGCGCTCCCACTGGTCCCGGTGCCGCAGCAGCGCCGTGATGCCGTTGCCGATCAGGTTCGTGGTCGTCTCGTGGCCGGCGACGAAGAGGAGCAGCACCGTGGAGCGCAGCTCCTCCTCGGTGAGCCGGTCGCCGGCCTCCTCGGCGGCGATCAGCCCGGACAGGAGGTCGTCGCGGGGGTTCGCCCGGCGCTCCTCGAGGATCCCGTCGAGGTACGACATCAGCTCGACGAAGGCGACGACCCCGGCCTGGATCGTGGCCTCGTCGAGGTCGGCGTCGAGCATGCGGGACACCGCGCTGCTCCACGGGCCGAACATCCCCTGGTCCTGGGTGGGGATGCCGAGCAGCTCGCAGATCACCGTGACCGGCAGCGGGTACCCGAGCGACTCGATGAGGTCGAAGCCGGCCGGGTCGACCTGGTCGAGCAGCCCGTCGACGAGCTCGGCCACGTGGGGCCGGAGCCGCTCGACGGTGCGGGGCGTGAACGCCTTGCTGACCAGCTTGCGCAGCCGGGTGTGGTCGGGCGGGTCCATGAACAGCATGGACGGCACCCGACCGTCGCCGGCCGCCTGCCGGGCGCCGTTGCGGAGCTGGACGTTGCGCCGGGTGGCGTCCGAGCTCATCGTCGGGTCCCGCAGCACCCGCTCGCAGTCGTCGAAGCGGGTGAGCACGTACTCGTCGAGCTCGGGCACGTAGTGCACCGGGGCCTCGGCCCGCAGCCGGTGGTAGTGCGGGTGGGGGTTCGCCCAGGCCTCCGACGACGAGCCGATGAGGCTGCGGATGGTCGAGCGGTCTGGTGTCGTGGTCTGGTCCATGGCTCCCCCCCCGGAGGACGCGGTCGCCCAGAACCTACCCCTCCGCCCGGTTCGGGCCGACCGCCGCGGCGGCAGGCGCCCACCGGTTCGGGCCTTCGAGGGGGCGGGGGGTACCCTGCGCCATCGTGACCACGCTCCCCGACAAGCCGACGATCGACGGTCTCGAGGCCAAGTGGCGGGCTCGCTGGGAAGCCGACGGCACGTACCGCTTCGACCGCACCAAGCGCCGAGACGAGGTGTTCTCGATCGACACCCCGCCGCCCACGGTGAGCGGCAACCTGCACCCCGGCCACGTCCTCAGCTACACGCACACGGACCTCGTCGCCCGGTACCAGCGCATGCGGGGCAAGGAGGTCTTCTACCCGATGGGCTGGGACGACAACGGCCTCAACGTCGAGCGCCGCGTCCAGCTCCTCACCGGCACGATCGTCGACCCCACCCTCCCCTACGACCCGGACTTCACCCGCCCGGAGAAGGTCGACAAGAAGGCCCGGCCGGTCCCGATCAGCCGTCCCAACTTCATCGAGCTGTGCGAGGAGGTCGTCCCCGAGTTCGAGGCGGCCTACCACGACCTGTGGGCCACGCTCGGCCTGTCCGTCGACTGGGAGCACACGTACACGACGATCGGCCCCAAGGCCACCCGCACGAGCCAGCGGGCGTTCCTGCGCCTCGTCCGCGACGGCCTCGCCTTCCGGGCCGAGTCCCCCACCCTGTGGGACGTCGACATGCGCACCGCGGTGGCGCAGGCCGAGCTCACCGACAAGGAGCTGCCGGGCGCCTACCACAAGCTGCGCTTCACCGGTCCCGGCGGCGAGGCGCTCCTCATCGACACCACCCGACCGGAGCTGCTGCCGGCCTGCGTGGCCGTCGTCGCCCACCCCGACGACGAGCGCTACCAGCCGCTCTTCGGCAAGACCGCCACCACCCCCCTGTTCAAGGTGGAGGTCCCGATCGTGGCGCACGAGCTGGCCGACCCCGAGAAGGGCACCGGCATCGCCATGATCTGCACCTTCGGCGACACCACCGACGTCACGTGGTGGCGGGAGCTGTCGCTGCCGGTGCGGGCCATCGTCCAGCGCGACGGCCGCCTGCGCCCCGTCACCTGGGGCGACGAGGGCTGGGAGTCGACCGACCCGGCTGCCGCCCAGGCCGCCTACGACGAGCTGGCCGGCAAGACCGTGAAGCAGGCCCAGGCCCGCATCGTGGAGCTGCTCGCCGAGGCGGGGGCGATGGAGGGCGAGCCGCGGCCGATCACCCACGCCGTGAAGTTCTGGGAGAACGGCACCCGGCCGCTCGAGATCGTCACGAGCCAGCAGTGGTTCATCAAGTACCCGCCGAAGGACGTGCTGCTGGCCCGGGGCAAGGAGCTGCAGTGGTGGCCGGACTTCATGCGGGTCCGGTACGAGAACTGGGTCAACGGCCTGATGGGCGACTGGAACATCACCCGCCAGCGCTTCTTCGGCGTGCCGTTCCCGGTCTGGTACCCGATCGACGAGGACGGCGTGGTCGACCACCTCTCGCCGATCCTGGCCGACGAGGCGAGCCTGCCCGTCGACCCGACCACCGACGTCCCGCCCGGCTACGACGAGTCGCAGCGCAACCAGCCCGGCGGGTTCGCGGCCGACCCCGACGTGATGGACACGTGGGCCACGTCGTCGCTCACCCCGCAGATCGTCTGCGGCTGGGAGGACGACCCCGACCTCTTCGAGTGCACGTTCCCGATGGACATGCGCCCCCAGGCCCACGAGATCATCCGGACCTGGCTGTTCTCCACGGTGGTCCGCAGCCACTACCTGCACGACACGCTGCCGTGGCGGAACGCGGCGATCTCGGGGTTCATCGTCGACCCGGACCGCAAGAAGCTGTCGAAGTCGGCCGGGAACATGCCCGACGACCCGGTCACGCTGATCGCGCGCCACGGCGCCGACGCTGTCCGGTACTGGTCGGCCAACGGCCGCCCGGGCATGGACATGACCTTCGACGAGGGGCAGATGAAGATCGGCCGGCGCCTGGCCATCAAGCTGCTCAACGCGTCGAAGTTCGCGCTGGGGCTCGGTGAGCCCGCGGCCGGCGCCGGGATCAGCGTCCCGATCGACCGGTCGATGCTCGTCCGGCTGGCCGACCTCGTGGACGAGGCGACGCGGGCCTTCGACGGCTTCGACTACGCCCGGGCGCTGGAGCGCACCGAGGCCCACTTCTGGTCGTTCTGCGACGACTACCTCGAGCTGGTGAAGAACCGGGCCTACAGCGAGGGGCCGGGGGCCGAGTCGGCCAAGGCCGCGCTGCGCCTCGCCCTCGAGACCCTGCTCAAGCTGTTCGCCCCGTTCCTGCCCTACGTCACCGAGGAGGTCTGGTCGTGGTGGCAGGAGGGGAGCATCCACCGCTCCTCCTGGCCGGAGGCGGCCCCGCTGCGCGACGCCGCCGGGGCGGGCGACCCCGAGGTCCTCAAAGTCGCCGCCGAGGTGCTCGGCGAGATCCGCCGGGCCAAGTCCGAGGCCAAGCGGTCGATGCGCACGCCGGTGGCCACGGTGGTCGTGCGCGACGCCGCGGCGCGCCTCGCCGCCCTCGAGCAGGCGCTCGACGACGTCCGCAGCGCCGGGGTGGTCGACGAGCTCACCGTGGCCGAGGCCGACGGCTTCGCCGTCGAGGTCACCCTCGGCGACGAGCCGCCCAAGGGCTGATCGCCCGCCGCCTCAGCGCCTGATCGGGGCTCAGGCCTCCTCGGGGGCGCCCTTGGCCCGGATCGACTCGTCGGCCGGTGGGACCGAGATCCCAGCCGATCGCTCGTCGTCGCCGTCGTCGCGCTCGTCGCCCGTGCCGTCGGCGGCAGCCGGCTCGTCGTCGGCGGCCCGCTCCGGCTCCGCCGTGGGCGGCGCACCGTCGCCGTCGGCCGCCCGGGGCGGCGGGTCGAAGGGCTCCGCCACGTTGTCGCCGGCGTGGCGGATCCACACGGTGCGCTGCGGGAACGGCATCTCGATGCCGGCCTGGTGGAAGGCCAGCTTGAGGCGACGCCGCAGCGCCCGCATGACGACCCACTGCTTGGAGGGTCGCGTCTTGACGACGAGGCGGATGATCACCCCGTCGGCCCCGAAGGACTCGACGCCCCACACCTCGGGCTCCTCGAGGATGTGGTGCCGCCACTCGGGCTCCTGGGCCAGCGCGTCGGCGGTCTCCTTGATCACCCGCTGCGCGAGGTCGATGTCGGTGCCGTAGGCGACGGCGATGTCGAGCAGCGCCCGGGCCCACTGCTGGCTCATGTTGCCGACCCGCAGGATCGTGCCGTTGGGGACGTGCCACACGGTCCCGTCGACCGAGCGGAGCCGGGTGGTGCGCAGCGACACCGCCTCGACCGTGCCCGACACCTGGGTGCCGCTCAGCTCCCCGACGTCGATGACGTCGCCCACGCCGTACTGGTCCTCGACGAGGATGAAGATGCCGGCCAGGAAGTCGCGCACGAGGCTCTGCGCGCCGAAGCCGAGGGCCACGCCGGCGATCCCGGCGCTGGCCACGAGCGGCCCGAGGTTGATGCCGAGCTCGCCGAGGATGGCGATGGCGGCGATCGTCCAGATCGCGAACGTGACGATCGACCGCAGGACCACCCCGAGCGTCTGGGCGCGGGCCACGGCCCGAGCCGAGTAGATGCTCGTGTCGAGCACGCTCTCGGGGAGCCGCTGGCCGATGGCGGTGTGCCGCAGCTTGCGCTTCAGGCGGCGGCTGGGCGGCGTGTCGCCGGCGAGCGAGCGCTCGAAGCGGGTGATGACGCGCCGGGCGAGGCGGTTGACCACCCAGGCGATCACCACGATCAGGAGGATCGTGAGCGGCTTGGCGAAGAAGATGTCGGCCACCTCGGCCCAGCGCCGGCTCTCGGTGCGCTCGAGCACCTCGCGGCAGATGAACGTGGGGTTCTCGCCGCAGACCTCTTGCACGAGGTCGGGATCGACGGCCTGGGTCAGCACGGGGGTCAACCTATCGAGGGCGGCGCCCGGGCGGTCGGGCACCTGCGGCCAGCTTCACCGCTCGCGCGCCGGCGCCGCCGCCCGCGCCCGCGCCAGCAGGATCGCGTTGAGCTCGCCGCCGAGGAGCAGCCCGACAGCCAGCAGGTAGAGCCAGAGCAGCACGATGAGGACCCCGCCGAGGGCGCCGAGCACCTGGTTCGAGCCGGGGGCGAGGGCCAGGTAGGCTCGCAGGCCGACGGACAGCAGCACCCACAGCCCGGTCGTGAGCACGGCGCCCGGCACGTCGGCCCGCCACGGAGTGCGGTGGTTGGGGGCCAGGTGGAAGATCGTGGCCGTCCACGCCGCGAGCGCGACGAGCATCGCCGGCCAGCGCGCCCAGTCCCACGCCGCGGCGAAGGCCCGCCCGGCGCCGATGCGCTCGGCCAGCTCGGCCCCCGAGCCGAGGAGCGGCCCGACCACGAGCATCGCCACGAGGGCGGCCACGACCACCACCGTGCCGAGGGCCAGGCCGAGGGCGACGAGCCGCCGGCGGAGCCAGGGCCGTCGCTCCTCGAGGTCGTAGACCACGTCGAGGCCGTTGACGACGGCGGTGAAGCCCCGCGACGCCGCCCACAGCGCGACCACGACGCCCGTGGTGAGGGCACCGGGGCTGGCCTCCTGGAACAGGTCCTCGACGGCTTGGACGGTGGACCCGGCCTCGGCGGTGAGGAAGCGCTGCAGCCAGTCGACGACGGCCTCGCGGGTCTGGTCGGCCAGGTCCTGCCCCACCAACCCGTCGAGCGAGCCGAGGGTGGCGGCCACCGCGAGCAGCGACGGGAACAGGCCGAGCAGGCCGAAGAACGCCACCTCGGCGGCCACGCCGGGCACCCGGTCGTCCTCCCACTCGTGGACCAGCGCTCGGACGATCTCGCCGACCGGCCCCGGGAGCCGGTCGAGCAGCCGATCGACGAGCGTCCGCACGCCTCCGTCAGTCGCCGACGCGGCGCGCGTCTTCGATGAGGTTGATCTGCCAGAGCACCTCGTCGAGCTTGTCGCCCGCCTCGATCGGGGCGAAGCGAGCGGGGTGCTCCGGGGTGCAGCAGGACGGCAGCGGCGACAGGATCGTCCACGGGGTGGGGTGGCAGAACTGCACGACGCTGTAGCGCTCCCCCTCGTACCCCTCCGCGGCGACGACCCGGTGCACGCCCGGCGGGATCACGCCGTTCGAGATCACCTCGAGCATCATGCCGGTGTTGATGATCACCTTGCCCTCGGGGGCGATGGCGTCGACCCAGCCGTCCTCGGTGAGGACCTGGAGGCCGGGTGCCGTGGCCCGGGGCAGGGCGGTGATGAGGTTGATGTCGGCGTGCTCGCCGGCCCACACGTGCTGGCCGCCGCCGGGGGCTTCGGGCATCGGTGGGTAGCGGATGGCCCGGGTGAGGGTGGAGCCGTTCGGGAGCATCGACTCGAAGTAGTCCTCGTGGGCGCCGAGGCCGACGGCGATGATGCGCAGGAAGCGCCGCTGGAGGTCGTAGATGCGGCGGTGGAAGAGCATCAGCACCTCGGTGATGCCGGGCACGGCCTCCTCGGGCAGGACCTGGTCCATGTACCGGTGCGGGTACTTCCGGCGCAGCGGGTGGCCCATCGGCGGCTCGTCGCTCCAGTTGAGCATCTCCTTCCAGTCCGGCACGTCCATCGACGCCGCCGTCTCGACGAGGAGACCCGTGTAGCCGGTCTGGCCGTGGGAGCCGGGCGCGACGAAGCGCTGCTTGGTCTCCTGGTCCATGGAGAAGAACTCGGCGAGCTTGTCGTAGGCCTCGTCGATGACCTCTTCGGGGAGGTCGTGGCTCGTGTAGACGAAGCCCGTCTCCAGGCTGCGGCGCACGCCGTCGACGACCGCCCGTCGCTGGGTGGCGTCGCCCTGCTCGAACGCGAGGAGGTCGACCTCCAGGATCTCCGATGCCATGGCCCGAACCTACTGCCGACCGGTCGCCCGGGCCCGTCCGGGCGGGTGCGGGTCAGCTCGGGAGCTGGCGGTTGAGCGCCTCGACCGCCTCGAGGAACTCGTCGATCATGTCGAACACGACCTGGCGAGCGGTCTTGCGCTGGTTCATCGTCCCGACGATCTGGCCGACGAAGTAGCCGGCCAGCTTCTCCGCCCCGGAGCCCGGGGTCATCGCCCCCCGGTTGATGCGGGCCTGGGCCACGCCGGTGAGGAGCGGCTGGAGCGGCATGCCGAGCGGGTCGGGGGTGTCGTGGCGGTCCCACTCGTCGGTCCACGCCGTGCGCAGCATCCGGGCCGGCTTGCCGGTCATCGACCGGGACCGCACGGTGTCGCCGGAGCCGGCGGCGAGCATCTTCTCCTTGACCACCGGGTGGGTCTCGGCCTCCTCGGTGGTGAGCCACACCGACCCGCACCACACGCCCTGGGCGCCGAGGGCCATCGCCGCGGCCATCTGGCGGCCTCGGCCGATGCCGCCGGCGCCGAGCACGGGCACCGGTGCGACGGCGTCAACGATCTCCGGGATGAGCACCATCGAGCCGATCTCGCCGGTGTGGCCGCCGGCCTCGTAGCCCTGGGCGACGACGATGTCCACGCCCGCGGCCACGTGGCGCGCCGCGTGGGCGGCGGCGCCGGCCAGGGCGCCGACGAGGCGGCCCTCCTCCTTCACCCGCTCGATCAGGAACGGCGGGGGCGGGCCGAGGGCGTTGGCCACGAACGCGGTGCGGTGGGCGAGGGCGATGTCGAGCTGCGGCCCGGCCGACGCCGCGGAGAACGGCGCCGCCCCACCGAGGTCCCGACCGACGCCGCGAGCGCGGGTGGGGTCCTCGTCGGGCGGCAGCTCAGGCACCTCGTAGCGGGCGAGGATGTCCTCGACGAACGCCTGGTGCTCGGCCGGGATGAGCCGGCGGATGTCGTCGAGGGTGTAGCCGCCCTGTTCGTCGCCGGCGTAGCGCGCCGGCACGATGAGGTCGACGCCGTAGGGCTTGTCGCCGACCTCCCCCTCGATCCAGGCGAGGTCGATCTCGAGCTGCTCGGGCGTGTGGGCCACCGCGCCCAGCACCCCCAGCCCGCCGGCCTTCGACACGGCGGCGACGACGTCGCGGCAGTGCGAGAAGGCGAAGATCGGGAACTCGATGTCGAGCAGCTCGGTGATCTGGTTGCGCACGTCTCCCCCTGGTCCGCCCCGGCGGCCCGGGGGCGGCGTCATCTGAGCCGCCCCCGGGCGGGGGGCGCAAACCAGCCGGCGCTACGGCTCGATCACTCCGGGGCGGGCCCCGGGAAGCGGTCGCGCAGCTCGTGCTTCAGGATCTTGCCGCTGGCGTTGCGGGGCAGCGCGTCCACCGTGACGACGGCCTTCGGAGCCTTGAAGCCGGCGAGGCGCTCGCGGCTCCAGGCGATCAGCTCGTCGGGGTCGAAGCCCTCGCCCGGCACGACGACGGCGACGGCCGACTCGCCCCACCGGGGCGAGGGCTGGCCGATCACGGCGACGTCGGCCACCGCCGGGTGGCCGAGCAGGACGGACTCGACCTCGGCCGGGTTGACGTTCTCACCGCCGGAGATGAGCATGTCCTTGAGCCGGTCGCGGATCGTGAGGAAGCCCTCCTCGTCGAGGACGCCGACGTCGCCGGTGTGGAACCAGCCGTCGCGGATCGTCTCGGCCGTGACCTCGGGGAGCTGCCAGTAGCCGGTGGTGATCGACGGCCCCCGCACGACGATCTCGCCCGGCTCGCCCGGGGGCAGCTCGTTGCCGTCCTCGTCCTCGATGCGCAGCTCGAGCGACAGGAGGGCCTTGCCGGCGCTGCCGAGGTGGGTGACGGCGTCGGCCGCGTCGAGCACCGACACGGCGCCGCCGGCCTCGGTCAGCCCGTAGGCCTGCACGATGTCGATGCCGAGCTCGTGGAACCGCTCGAGCAGCGGCAGCGGCACCGGGGCGGCGCCGCTCGACAGGACCCGCAGGCTGCTCGTGTCGAGCGACGGGTCGAAGGTGGCGTCCATCGCCTGCAGCATCGCCGGCACCGCCATCATGGCGTCGACCCGGTGATCGGCGATCGTCTTCCACGTGCCGGCCGGGTCGAAGGCACGGCCGAGCACCATCGTGCAGCGCCGGGCCAGGCAGATGTTCACCATCGCCAGCGAGGCGACGTGGAACAGCGGCATCACGTTGAAGTACTTGTCGCCGGGCCGGTAGTCCATGCCCTCGAGCACCGCGGAGGTGGCGGCCATCGTGGTGGCGTGGGTGTGCATCGCGCCCTTGGCCCGCCCGGTCGTGCCGGAGGTGTACATCAGGTAGAGCAGGTCCTCGGGCACCGGGGGCTGGGCCACCTGGAGGGGGCCCGGGTCCGCGGTGGCGGCGATCACCGGCTCGAGGTCCCGCCCCTCGGCGGGGGCGTCGCCGTCGCCGATCCAGAGGCGACGCTCGACGGGCAGCTGCAGCTCGCCGGCCACGGCCGTGGCCACCTCGGCCAGGCCCCGGTCCGCGACGAGGGCGCTGATGCCGGCGTCGGCGGCGATGGCCCCGATCTCGGGCGCGGTGAGCCGGGCGTTCACCGGCACGAGGACCGCACCCAGGCGGGCCACGGCCAGGTAGGTGGGCACGATCGACGGGTGGTTGGCCGACAGCAGCCCGACGCGGTCGCCGTGGGCCACGCCGAGGTCGGCGAGGGCGTGGGCGACGGCGCGGCTGGCGACCTCGAGGTCCCGGATCGTCCAGGACCGGTCCGTGGCCTCGTCCACGAGGGCGACGGTGGACGCGTGCCGAGCGGCCTGGCGCTCGAGCAGGGTGGCGATGGTGAGCATGGCGGGGCCTCCGCGGAGGGTCAGCACGGAAAATGAATGCGCCATCATTTCACAGCGGAGGCGGTAGCGTCAGCGCCGTGGCCAGCCCCTCGCCCCGCCGCGGGCGCCCGCCGAAGTCCGACAGCGCCGACACCCGCGACCGGCTCCTCGCCGCGGCGGCCAGCGCCTGCGCCGACCAGGGGTTCGACGGGGCGACGCTCCAGGAGATCGCCCGCCGGGCGGGGGTGACCGCCACCGCCATCTACAACCACTTCGAGAGCCGAGAGGCCCTCCTCTACGCCGCCGGCGTGCGGGCCCTGCGCCGGATGACCGAGGCCGTGCAGGGCACCGGTCCGAGCGACTTCCGCAGCGTGGCCGCCGCGTACCTGCGTCCGGACATGGCCGAGGCCCGCCGGCTGCTGGCCGAGCTGCACCTGGCCTCTCGACGCGACCCTACGCTCGCCGCGCTCCTCGAGGACTGGCACACGTCGGTGGCCAACGACCTCGCCGCGCTGCTCGGCGAGGACCCCGATCCGCTGGCCACGGTGAAGGCGCTGTTCCTCGTGCTGCTCGGGCTCTGCCACCTCGAGGACCTCGACGCCGTCGAGGCCGACCCGGCCTCGCTGGCCCGGCGGATCGACGTGATGGTGGAGGCGCTGCGCCCCGCCGGGTGACTCGCCCGCGCACCGGGGCCCGGCGAGGGCCTCAGCCGATGAGCTGCGGGACCCGACGGCGGAGCAGGTCCACCCAGGCCGGCTCATCGACGAGCGAGGGGTCGACGGTGTCGAGGTGGGCGACGCCCATGAAGAGCATCAGGAACACGAGCGCCCGCAGCTCGGGATCCTCGTTCGGGCCGTCGTCGCCGGCGGCGAGCGCGGCGGCCACGTTGGCCCGCATGCGGCGGTGGAAGGCGTGGAGCGCCTCGGCCAGCGCCTCGCTGCGCCACGCTCCGAAGTCGAGCTCGATGGCGATCCGGCGCTCCACCTCGTCCCGGGACAGGCTGAACGCGGCGAGCAGCTCGGCCAGCTGGGTGGTAGCGGAGCGGGCGCCGTCGAGCGGGCGCGTGAGCCGGTACCGCGAGAACGCCCGCTCCGCCACCTCGACGAGCAGCTGCTCCTTGCTCGCGACGTGGCGGTAGAGGCCGGGGACGGTGATCTCCGCCCGCTCGGCGATCGCCTCGATCGTCGTGCCGTCGTAGCCGTGGCGGGCGAAGAGGTCGTGGGCCGCCCCCAGGATGCGCCGACGGGTGCGCACCGTCCGGGCCCGGCGGCCGTCCGCCGGCTCCGGCTCGGGAGCGGGCTCCACGATCGTCTCCGGCAGGCGCCGCCCGTCGGTCTCGTACGGCCCGCCGCGGTCGGCCAGGATCCGGGCGAAGCGGCCGCGCAGGTGCTCGACGAGCGAGCGGTCGCCGATCCGCTCGACGTCGAGGGTGTCGAGGTGGATGGCGCCCATGAGCAGCACGAGGAAGAGGTGGCTGAGCATCGCCGCCTCGGCCTCGTCCACGCCGGCCTCGCCGCTCAGGATCGTCTGCGTGAGGGCGGCCCGGAGGCGCTCGTTGTCGGCGACGAGCGCGCGGTGGAGCTCCTCGTCGCCGAACGCGGCGCGGCTGATCTCGATCGACAGCCGGCGTCGCTCGATCTGCCCGTCGGCGAGGTACTCGCCGAACAGCTCGGCCAGGCCGGTGGCCAGCGGCGTGCCCTCGGCCAGCGCGCGCCGGGCGGCCGAGGTGGCCGTGGCCCACCGGGCCACGGCGAGCAGCAGCTCGTGCTTCGTCGGGTAGTGCCGGTACATGCCGGGCACGGTGATGCCGGCCGCGTCGGCGACGGCCTCGACGCTCGTGGCGTCGAAGCCCTGGGTGGCGAAGAGCCGGGAGGCGGCGACGAGAACCCGCTCTCGGGTCTCCTCTCCGCGCTGGCGGCTCGCGCCGACCGCGCTGGCCGCCCTCAGCTCAGTCATGAGCGGAGGGTAGCGAAGGGCCGGGAGCAGGCTGTCGGACCGGGGGCGGTCACACGGCCCGCCGGAGCTGGGCGCGGACGCCCTCGCGGTCGGTGACGGCCCGGACCTCGCGCGCGGTGCCGTCCTCGGCCACGTCGACGAGCGCGACGACGGCCAGCGACGCCGGCCGGCCCACGGCCTCGTCGGGCACACCGGGGATCCCACCCCGGTACGGGCCCCGGAAGGTGGCGTGCACCGCCACCCGGCGTCCTGCGGAGAAGCAGTCGTCCACGACGACCTCGGCCGGTTCGACCACGAGCGGGTCCGTGGGATCGACGAGGTCGTCGACGAAGGCGCTGGCCGCGTCGTGCAGGCGACCCTCGGCGACGAGCGTCCGGCCCACCGCCTCGGCGTCGGGGTCGGCGGCGACCGGCTGGGTGGTCATCCACGGGTCGAGGTGGGGCGGCTCGAGCGCGTCCGGCTCACCGGAGGCCAGCTGGCGCCGCCGGCTGAGGAAGTCCTGCTCCACCCAGTTGGAGGTGAGCCGCTCGCCGTCCCAGGCGTACAGGCCGATGCCGCGCCAGCAGGTGAGGCCCAGGCTGCCGTCCTTGCGAGGCATGGCGGCGTGCTCGCTGAACCGCATGGCCAGGCGGTCGCCGTTCAGCACGAGCTCGTGGACGACGAGCCCGAGGCCGGGCGCCTGCTCGTAGAGGGCGGACACGGCGGGCCCGTAGCTCTCGTCTCGGACGAGCGCCACCCCGCCGATGTTGACCGTGTAGTCGTCGACGAAGATCTCGGGGTAGATCGACTGGTCGTGCGAGTTCGTGTAGTCGATCGCGTACCGCCGCATCAGGGCCACGAACGGGTGCATCGGGGGGACGGGGGTCACGTAGGGAGCTCCTTCGGGGGCAGATCGAGATGCTCGCGGACGAGGTCGGCGAACGTGGGGACCAGCTCGAGGTGCGCCGGCGCGCCTCCTTGGCCGTTGGCGTGGAGCGACAGGTGCGTCGCCCCCGCGGCGAGCCAGGCGTCGAGCGAGCGGTGGAAGCGGTCGCGGTCGAGCGGGCCGTGCACGTCGATGCGGCCCTGCAGGCCGATGGCGTCGGGGTCGCGGCCCGCCCGCTCGGCGCTGGCCCGGACGAGCGCCATCGCCTCGGTCACGGACTCGCCGGCCCGCGGCTCGTGGGCCAGCCAGCCGTCGCCGAGGCGCCCGATGCGCTCGAGCACGGCGGGCACGGCGCCGCCGCCCATCCAGATCGGGATCGGGCGCTGCACCGGCAGGGGGGCGATGCCCGCCCGGTCGATGCGGTGGTGCGCGCCGACGAAGTCCACCACCGGCTCGGTCCACAGCCGGCGGAGCAGCTCGATCTGCTCCTCGTAGCGCCGGGCCCGGTCGCGGAAGTCGAGCCCGAGGGACTCGTACTCGACGGGGTTCCAGCCGATGCCGACGCCGAGGCGGACCCGGCCCCCGGAGAGGACGTCGAGCTCGGCCACCTGCTTGGCGACGAGCGCCGTCTGGCGCTGCGGGAGCACGAGCACGCCGGTGGCCAGCTCGAGCTCGACGTGGCCGGCGAGGTAGCCGTAGAGGACGAGCGGCTCGTGGAACCGGTGCTCGTGCGTGTACGGACCGGGCCAGTCCGGCCGACCGCTGACGTCGGCGCCGAGCACGTGGTCGAAGACGTCCAGGTGGTGGAAGCCCTCGGACTCGACCGCCTTGGCCCACGTGAGGATCTGGCCGGGGTCGGTCCCGATCTCGTTCTGGGGGACGACCACGCCGACGCGGGGTGTCACCCGGCCTCCACGGCGTCGCCCAGGTAGCTCGCCTCGAGCGCGGCCGCCTCCGCTCGCAGGACGTCGACGGGTCCCTGGAGGGCGATCGTGCCGCGATCGAGGACGTAGCCCCGGTCGGCGATGGCGAGGGCCTGCTGGACGTGCTGCTCGACGAGGAGGACAGCGCAGCCCGAGTCCCGGGCCAGCTCGGCGAGCATGTCGAGCAGGCGCTCCACGATGAGGGGCGCCAGCCCCATGCTCATCTCGTCGACGAGCAGGACCTTGGGGGCGGCGGCCAGGGCGCGGGCCATGGCGAGCATCTGCTGCTCGCCACCGGAGAGCAGGCCGGCCCTGCGGTCGAGGAGCGGCCGCAGCTCCGGGCAGCGGTCGAGCGCGGCGTCCACGCTCTGGCGCCGGCTGTGCTGACCGAGCTGGAGGTTCTCGAGCACGGTGAGGTCGGCGAAGAGGGCGCGGTCCTCGGGGACGTGGGCCAGGCCGAGGCGGACCCGGTCCTCCGGCGCCACCTTGTTCACCGACTGGCCCTCGATGCGGACCTCGCCGGCCATCGGCGCCACCAGGCCCGAGAGGCCGAGGAGGGTGGTGGTCTTCCCGGCGCCGTTCGCGCCGAGCAGCGCGACCACCTCGCCCGGCTCGATCTCCAGCTCGAGGCCCCGCACCACCGGCTGGCCGTGGTAGCCGAGGGTGAGGCCGTGGGTGCTGAGGACGGTCATGACGCCTCCTCGTGCGCGTGGTCGGTGCCCAGGTACGCCTCGCGCACCTTGGGGTCGTTGCGGATCTCCGCCGGGGTCCCCGAGGCGATGACCCGGCCCGTCTCCATCACGTAGATGCGGTCGCACACGCCGAGGACGAGGCGCATGTCGTGGTCGACGAGCAGCATCGTCAGCCCGCTCTCGGCGAGCTGGCGGAGCTGCCGGCCGAGCTCCTGGCTCTCCTGCTCGTCGAGGCCGGCGGCGGGCTCGTCGAGGCACAGCACCTGGGGGTGGGACACGAGGGCCCGGGCCACGCCGACGAGCTTGCGCTGCCCGTGGGACAGCTCGTCGGGGAAGGCCGCGGCGGCGTCGGCGAGCCCGACGCGGGCGAGGGCGGCTTCGATGCGCTCCCGGTTGCGGCGGGCGCCGAGGCCGACGAGCTCGCGCAGCAGGTCGAAGCGGCGGGGCCGGTGGTCGGCCACGGCGAGGTTGTCGGTGACGTCGAGGTCGTCGAAGAGCTCGACGGACTGCCAGGTGCGGATCAGGCCGGCCCGGGCCCGGGCCGCGGCGGGCAGCCCGGAGAGCTCCTGACCGGCCAGGCGGACCTGGCCGACGGCGGGCACGAACCCGGTGATGGCGTCGATGAAGGTGGTCTTGCCGGCGCCGTTCGGGCCGATGACGCCGACCAGCTCCCCGGAGCCGATCTCGACGTCGACGTCGTCGTTGGCCACGACGCCGCCGAAGCGGACGGAGACCGACCGGGCCTCGAGGACGGGGGTCATGCGGTCACCTCCGCGATCGGAGCATCGGCGTCGGCTGGGGGTTCCGCCTTGGCCCGCCGGTGGTGCAGGAGGTGGCGGAGCGCCGCGCCGGTGTGGCGCAGCGCGGCGGCGATGCCCTCGGGGTTGAGGATGGCGGTGAGGACGAGGAGCGCGCCGGCTGCCAGCGTCTCCCACGCCCCCATGTGGAGGATCTTGTCGAGCACGGTGCTGCCGAGGCCGCCCGCGGTGAGCACCCCGGCGGCGAGGGCGCCGCCCACCGACGAGATGCCGCCGAGGTAGGCGAAGGCGAGTGCGGTGAGGGAGGTCATCACGGCGAAGCCGGTCGGCTCGACTCGGCCGGCGCTCTGGTACGCGAGGAGCGAGCCGGCAATGCCGGCGAGGAACGAAGACACCGCGAAGGCCAGCAGCTTCGTGCGGGCGTTGTCGATGCCCACCGACGCGGCGGCCCGCTCGTTGGCCCGCACGGCGAGCATGCGCCGCCCGGTCGGGCTGCGGCGCAGGTTCACGACGGCGAGCACGGCGAGGATCATCACGATCCCCACGAACAGGCCGAAGGGCACGCTGGGCACGCCTCGGTGGTCGAGCTGGTCGAGCGGGCCGAACCGGTACCCGAAGAGGCTGGGCGGCGGTGCGGCGACGGCGTCGGCGGACAGGCCGACGAGGTCGGGGTTGTTGAACACCAGCTGGTCGACGGCGTACGCGAAGGACAGCGTCACGAGCGCGAGGGTCACGCCCCGGATGCGCACGGCCGGGATGGCGATGACGAGCCCGACGGCGGCGGCCACGAGGGCGGCGAGCAGCGGCGCGAGCGGGAACGGCACGCCCCACTCCCCCGCCGACCGGGTGAGGAAGAAGGCGCCGCAGCCGGCGATGGCCATCTGGGCGAGCGAGATCTGGCCGACGAAGCCGGTCACCACGACGAGCGACAGCGACACGATCGTGCCGATGGCGGACACGCTGAGCGCTTGGCGCCACTCGTAGCCGAGGACCAGCTGGCCGAGGAGGAAGACCACCGCCAGGCTCGCGGTGAGCCGCCCGACGCGGCGGGGCTCCGGGGCGCGGGGCAGGCGCTCCACGTCGGTGGCGCCGCGCACGGGGAGGCTTCGGCCCCGCAGGAACAGCGCGATCACGATGACGAGGAGCGGGATGAGCTCGCGGCTGCCGTTTGAGGGCATCCAGCTGAACTGCGGCTTGCGCAGCAGGAGGATGAGGAGCTGGTCGAACATGCCCATGGCCAGCGCCACGCCGGTGGCGATGGCGACCGACTCGAAGCGGGCCAGCAGCACGGCGCCGATGGCGGGGATCACGAGCAGGGTGAGGATCGTCGGCGACAGGGTCACCATCGGAGCGGCGAGGATCCCGACGAGCGCGGTGAGGACCGACGACAGCACCCACGAGCGAGCGGCCAGCCGGTCGGGTGAGTAGCCGAGCAGCACCGCGCCCTTCTCGTTGCCGGCCGCAGCCCGGGCGGCGAGGCCGAAGACGGTGAACCGGAACAGGGCCCACAGGCCGACGGCGATCAGGATCACGATCCCGGCCAGCCACAGCCGGTCGGCCTTCACGAGCCCGTCGAACACCCGGATGCTGTCGTCCGGCAGGATCGGTGCGGCGGGGCGGGCGTCGGAGCCGAACCGCAGGGCGATCGTGGCCTGCAGGAAGATGATCACGCCCACGCTGGCGACGGTCTTGGCCAGCGGCGGGGCCTGACGCAGCGGGCGGTACACGAGGGCGTGGAGCGCGTACCCGAGCGCGGCCGCGACGACCAGCGAGACCGCGATGCCGGGCACCACCGGCAGCCCGCCGCTGCGGAGGGTGATGAAGGTGGGGATGTCGGGCAGCGACAGCTCGGCGCCGAACCAGCCGGCCACGCCCTCGACGAGGGCGAGCGGGTTGGGGATCGGCGGCAGGAAGAGGCGTCCGCTCCCGTGGAGCTCGTAGCAGGTGTAGGCGCCGTACATCGCCACGGCGCCCTGGGCGAGGTTGACGACGCCCGAGCCCCGGTAGGCCACGAGGATGCCCTGGGCCAGCGCGGCGTAGAGAGCGCCGGTGCCAATCCCGAGGACGAGGAACAGCAGGTACTGGTTCAACGCGCTTCTCCTCGGCAGAAGGCCCGCCACCGGGCGGGCGACCAGCTGTCGTGATCCTCGCCCCAGCACCGCGTGCCGTCGGGGCCGGACCACTCGGTGAGCGACATCCAGGCGAAGTACGGGGTGGTGGGGAGCGCCAGGCGGCTGCGCACCTGACCGCTCCAGTGCTCGGCGCCGTCGTCGAGGACGAGGTCGAGCTCGACCGCCGAGGGCCGGTGCTGCTCGTCGCGGCGCACACGGCGCTCACCGCCTCGGACGGGGCGGATCTCGCCGTCGTGCAGCACCCAGCCGCCGATCACCTCGTCGACGGTGGCGTCGGGGGCCATGTTCGAGGCGGCGAAGAAGCCGCGGCTGCCGTCGGGGAGCCCGCCGTACAGGTAGCCGCGCCGCGTGCGCTGCGTGGCCTCGCGGCGTGGCGTCCAGGACCGGTCCCGCATCTCGACGCAGTCCACCTCGTAGGTGGTGCCGTGGAGGTGCAGGGTGCCGGTCGCGCGCCCCAGCTGGTCGAGGTGGCCCATGCCGTTGGAGACGTGGAAGGGCTGGGCAGGCGCGATCGCCTCCCACTGCAGGTCGAGGGCGATCTCGGGCTCGTCCCGGTAGCGGAGCCGGTAGGCGTGCATCGGCTCCTCGACCCGGACGGACAGGCCCGAGGGCAGGTCGTTGTCGCAGGGGTGGGCGCCCTCGGGGATCGGGAGGTGCCACCAGGTGCGGTAGTAGGGGAGCTCGCGCAGGTCCTCCCGGCCCGGCTCCCACACGTAGACCGCGGTCGACATCACGCCCTGGTTGGGGCGGTAGATCTGGTAGAGCGAGCCGCAGAGGCCGGCGGCCGGAACGGCGAAGCCGAACCAGGCGGTCTCGGTCCACCACGGGTCGTCGACGGGGGGCGGGTGGAGGTGGTCGTCGGCGGCGGTCAGCACCAGGTGGCTCCTGGGATCGGGGTCTCGGCCAGCCGCCGCGACGCCGGCAGGGTGGCGAGGCGACGGTGGCTGGCGAGCCAGAGGGCGGGGAGGTCGGTGGGCTCGGCGCCGGGGGCGGGAGCGGCGGCGAGCGACGAGCCGAGCTGGTCGGCGACGTAGCGGAGGCGGCGTCGGCGCCCGGCCTCGGCCGGCGCGTCGCCCGGGTGGGGCTCGAGGCCCTCGGCCACGAGCGCCACGGCCTCGGCCGCGTAGGCGAGGTCGGGGGCGACGTCGGTGGCCTCGGGGAGGGCGACGCCGTCGAGCGCGGCCGCCGTGCGGAGGAGGAGGACCTCCATGACCGGCAGGCCCATGTGCTGCACGGTCCGGTCGGTGGCCGGGTCGGGGTGGTCGAGCGCGGCGAGGCAGGACACCACCATGCGGGTGAGGGTGGCCAGGACGCCCAGGTGGAAGCGGCGCTCGTCGAAGCGGCGTCCGGACGCCGGCTCCCAGTGGGCGGCGACTCGGTGGCGGTAGTCGCCGAGGTCGATGCCGGTGAGCGCGGCTCGCACGGCGATCGAGGCGAGGTCCTCGTGGGGGTCCCCGGTGTGGGCCATCTCCCAGTCGACGAGGCCGGTGACCCGACCGTGGTCGTGGAGGTAGTTGCCGGGGCCGGCGTCCCCGTGGCAGAGGACGGCCTCGGGCGGGGCGAAGGCGCCGTGGCGCCGGAGGGCGTCGAACGCGAGGTCGAGGAGCGGTGCCGGGCGGCGGATCCGGTCGCGGGCGGCCTGCTCCCAGAGGGTCAGGTCCTCACGACCGGCGGGGTCGAAGCCGGGGAGGCCGTCGGGCGCCGCCGAGGTCCCCGCGGCGTGCAGCCGTCCCAGCGCGGCGAGGTAGTCGTCGATCGCCTCGCCGGCGTGGTCGGGCCGGCCGGGCAGCTGCTCGACGGCGTAGGTGCGGCCGTCGGCAGCGGTGGCCACCACCGCGGCGACCGGGGCACCGGCCCGGCGGGCGGCCGCCACAGCGGCGGCCTCCCGCTCGAGCGTGAAGGCGGTGCCAGAGAGCGGGCCGTGGCCGCCGTCGTGGCGAGCCACGACCCGACGGTGCGCCGGCGGGACCTCGACGAGCACGGTGGCCCGCGAGGTCCCGCCGCCCAGGACGTCGACGAGCGTGGCGTCCTCGCCGAGGAGGTCGCGCACCCAGCTGGGGGTGGGTCGCTCGGTCATCCTGGGTCGCACCGGGGGATCAGGACAGGGCGTCGAAGAAGCCCTGGACCTGGGTCATCACGCCCTTGTCGTCGAGCTCGAACACCCGGACCTCGTTGTCGCACACGGCCGGGAAGTGGGGGCCGGGGCAGCTGAGCTCGTTACGGCCACCGAAGTAGGGGCCGGTGAAGCCGGCCAGGCCCTCGGCCCAGTCGGCGCGGCTCAGGGTCTCGGGCAGGTCGTTGCCGATGTCCCAGACGGCGAGCATGGCGCCGAAGCCGCCGAGGGCGAGGAACGACTGCAGCTTCGCCTCGTCGCCGTACTTCGGGAAGGTCTCGCGGAAGTAGTCGAGCTCGGCGGAGGCGCCCTCAGCGAGGAGCGGCGGCAGGCCGGAGCCGACGACGTGCCAGCCCTCGAACAGCTCGGGCGCCACCTCGAGCGTGGCCGGCACGGCGCAGGTCGCGGTGCTGATGATCGTGCCCTGGACGCCGAGGTCCTTCAGGGTCTGGGCGACCTGGACGCACTGCGGGGCGTTGACGAGGGCCAGCACGGCGTCGGCCTCGACGGCACCGGAGGCCTGGACGTCGGCGGTGACGTCGGTGGCCGAGTCCGAGATGTAGGTGGCCGAGACGTTGCGGCCCTGGACGGCCGGGAGGGCCTCGATGGTGGCGACGGCGGCGCGGGTGGCGTCGTTGTCGGCACCGAGGATCACGATGTCCTGGGCGTCGAGGATCTTGGCCGCGAAGCCGGCGGTGCCGGCGGTGCCGCCCGCGTTGCCGCCCTGGAAGCCCCAGGCCAGCGTGGCGTTGAAGTCAGCCGCGGTGAGCGGGGTCTGCAGGAGGACCGGGAGCTCGGCCGCCTCGAGGATCGGGAAGATGAAGCTGGAGCCGAACACGTAGCCGTGGATGACGAGGTTCACGTCGTCGGCGTTGGCGAACTCCTGGGCGCACTTCTGGTTGGAGGCCTGGTCGACGCCGACGTTGCAGTGGCGCACCTCGACCGGCCGGCCGTGGATGCCGCCGAGCTCGGCGTTGATCAGCTTCGCGGCGGCGTCGACGCCGGCGGACACGTCCGGGTACGAGGGCGTGCCCTCGTCCATGTTGATCATGCCGATGACGACAGGCTCCAGGGAGTCGTCGGCCGGACCGACCGCTTCGGGGATGGCAAGGGTGTCGTCGTGGTCGTCGACGGCTTCGCCGCCGGCGACGGTCGTGGTGACCTCGTCGCCGCCGGCTGCGGTGGTGTCGCTGCTGGAGGCGTCGTCGTCGCCGCATGCGGCCACGACGAGGGCCATGATGAGGGCCGCGCCGGCCCTGCGGATGCTGGTTCGCTTCACTGCGTCGTCCTCTTCGGGATCGGTTGGTGTAGGGGTGGATCAGGGCGCGACGGGACCGCGCCCGGGTATCGCTGGGTCGCCCGCGAGGGCGGTTGCCGGGCTGGTCAGCCCAGCTCCGCGCGCAGCTCTCGCTTCAGCACCTTCCCCGAGGCGTTCCGGGGCAGGGCCTCCGCGGTGAAGAGGCGGCGCGGGATCTTGTAGCCACCGAGGTGCTGCCGGGCGTAGGCCTGCAGCTCCTCGAGCTCGATGGTGGCGTCGGGCTTGGGGACGACGACGGCCGTCACGACCTCGCCCCACTGCTCGTCCGGCGTGCCGATGACGGCGACGTCGGCCACGGCGGGGTGCCCGGCGAGGACCTTCTCCACCTCGGCCGGGTACACGTTCTCCCCGCCGGTGATGAGCATGTCCTTGATTCGGTCGGTGATGTAGAGGAAGCCCTCGGCGTCGAAGTGACCGGCGTCGCCGGTGCGCAGCCAGCCGTCCTCGTCGCGCAGGGCGGCCGTCTCCTCGGGCCGGTTCCAGTAGCCCGCCACGACGTTGCGGCCCTTCACCCAGATCTCGCCGTCGACGCCCGGCTCGTCGATGACGTTGCCGTCCGGGTCCCGCAGCTGCACGGCGGTGAGCGGGTAGGGCATGCCCGCCGAGCCCAGCTTGGCCTGGGCGAGGTCGGACTCGAGGAGGCTGACCACGGCGGTGGACTCGGTGAGCCCGTACCCCTGGGTGATCTGCGCCCCCTTCTCGAGGTACTGGGCGAGGAGCGCCCCGGGCACCGGGGCGCCGGCGCACATGAAGAGCACCTTCGACAGGTCGGCCGAGGCGAAGCGGGGCTCGGCCGTCATCGCCTGGAGCATCGCCGGGACGCCGAAGGTGAAGGTGACCGGCTGCTGCTCGAGGGCGTCGAACACGGCGGTCGGGTCGAAGGCCCGCAGCACCACGACCCGCCCGCCGGTGGCGAGGGCGCCGAGCACGAGCGCCATCGCACCGACGTGGAAGATCGGCGCCATGGCCAGCATCCCCGAGGCCGGCCCCATCGGGATCAGCAGCAGCAGGTTGTGGACCGTGGCCACGACGTTGCCGTGGGAGATCATCACGCCCTTGGGGTTCCCGGTGGTGCCCGACGTGTACATGAGGATCGCCAGGTCGTCGGGATCCGTGTCGGCGGCGGCGCCGAGCGGGCCGACCTCGGGGGGCATGGCGGCGTCCACGGAGACCCACCCGTCGGGCAGGCCGTCGGCGGCGAGGCCGAGGAAGGCCCGGGGGCTCGTCGGGCGGTCCGAGTCGATCACCGCCGCCATGTCCGCGTCGGCGACGACGAGCGAGGCGCCGGCGTCGTCGATGATGAAGCGGAGCTCGGGCGCGCTGAGGCGGGTGTTGAGCGGCACGAACGCCGCGCCCAGGTGGAGCGCGGCGGCGAGGTGCTCGACCACCTCGAGGCGGTTGCTGGCGGCGTAGGCCACCCGGTCCCCGGCGCCGATGCCGTGCGCCCGCAGCAGGGCGACGGTGCGCCGGACGCGCTCGCCGAGCTGCTCGTAGGTGAGGTCGCCCTCCCCGAGCATCACGAGGGCGGTGCGCCCCGGCGACCGCCGGATGCGGTCGAGCAGCATGACTGAGGCGTTGCGCTCGTAGGGCGCCCCCGTGGCCATCACGTCTACGGTCGTGCGCTCCGCAGGTCCTGACATCGCTCCCCTCCGTCCGTGAGCTGGCGGCGAGGAAAGTAAAGGGACCACTCGCTTAAGTCAAATGTCACAGGAGTAGGATCTCGAGCCATGACCGACGCACGCCCTGACCCCGCCCGACCCCTCGACGGCCGCACCGTCCTCGTGACCGGCGGCAACGGCGGCATCGGCCTCGGGATGGCCCGGGCCTGCGGACGAGCCGGCGCCCAGATCGTCATCTGGGGCCGCAAGGAGGACAAGAACGCCGAGGCGGTCGCCGCCCTGGAGGCCGACGGCACCACCGCGCACGCCCTCGCCTGCGACATCACCGAGCTCGATCGGGTCCACGACTTCTTCCGCGAGAGCGTGGAGATGGCCGGCGGCCGCATCGACACCGTGTTCGCCAACGCCGGCACCACCGGTCGGGGGGTCCCCTTCCTCGAGGTCGACCTCGAGGAGTGGCACCGGGTGCTGCGCCTCAACCTGGATGCCGCCATGCTCACGCTGCAGGCCGGCGCCCGGCACATGGTCGAGCACGGGGGCGGGGCGCTCGTGGCCGTGTCGTCCACGTCGGCGATCCACGGCGCAGCGGGCAACGAGGCCTACGGGACCTCGAAGTCGGCGCTGCTCGGGCTCACCCGGGCGCTCGCGGTGGCGCTGGCCCGGCACCAGATCCGGGTGAACGCCCTGCTCCCCGGCTGGACGAAGACCGACCTGGCCGCGGCGGGCTACGCCTGGGACAAGTTCCGCGAGGCCACGATCAGCCGCACGCCGGCCCGGCGCTGGGCCGACCCCGAGGAGATGGGTCCGGCCGCGGTGTTCCTGGCCGACCCCACCACCACCTTCCACACCGGCGACACCGTGGTCGTCGACGGCGGCTACACCGTCTTCTGAGGGACCGGCGTCCGAAACCGCCACGGGGCGGGGCCGGCGCCGGCCGGCGACCGGGCCCCGCCCCGTGCCGCGCTCGTCAGCCGAGGAGGTGTGACTGGAGCGCGTCCTCGAAGTGGCGGCCGACGAGGCCGTCGAGGTTCGGGCCTCGGCGCAGGGAGTGGCCGCCGTCGACGCTGATGAGCTGGCCGGTGATCCAGCTGGCCCGGGGACTGGCCAGGAACGTGACGGCCTCGGCGATGTCGTCGACGGTGCCGACGCGCCCGAGCGGCATCTGGGCGAGGTAGTCCTCGCGGGTGGCGTCGTGGGAGGCGAGGGGGTCCGACGCCTCGGTGGGGACGAGCCCCGGCCGCACGCCGTTGACCCGGATGCCGAAGCGGCCGAGCTCGTCGGCGGCGTTGCGGACGAGCATCTCGAGGCCGGCCTTGCTCGTGCTGTAGGCGGCCATCAGCGGGTGGGTGAGGATGCCGGCGATCGACGACACCGCGACGAAGGCCGAGCTGCCGTGGCGGGCCAGCGCCGGGGCGGCGGCCTGCAGGGTGACGAAGGTGCCGGTGACGTTCACGGCCAGCTCCCGCTCGAAGTCGGCCACCGACACCATGGCGAGCGGCCCGACGGCGTAGGCACCGCCGGCGTTGGCCACGACCGCAGCCAGCGTGCCGCCCTCCCCCGCCGCGGTCGCCACCGCGGCGGCCATGGCGTCGGGGTCGGTGATGTCGGCGGCGACGGCCTGGCTGCCCTCGGGCAGCTGCTCGAGGGCGGCGTCGAGCCGCTCCTGGGACCGCCCGCAGATCGTGACCCGCAGGCCGGCCCGGGCCAGGTGCTGGGCGCAGCCCAGGCCGATGCCGGAGCCGCCGCCGGTCACGAGGGCAGCGCCCTCCCAGCGGGGGGTGGTGGGAGTGGGGTCGGTCATCGTGGCCTCCGGGGGCTTGGCAGCGGATCGACCGGCGACTATATATGTATCTGCATTCATTTATTGACCCGGGGGACCATTGCCGACCTTCAACCTGGCCGATCTCTTCGAGGTGGCGGCCGACGCGCTGGCCGACCGGCTGGCCGTCGTCGCCGGCGACGTGCGCCGCACCTACGCCGAGCTGGACGAGCGGGCCACCCGCGTGGGGCGCCACCTGCGAGCCGCCGGCCTCGAGCCGGGGCAGCACGTGGCGATCCTGTCCTGGAACCGCATCGAGTGGCTCGAGGCGATGCTGGGCTGCTTCAAGGCCCGCCTCGTGCCGATCAACGTCAACTACCGCTACACCCCCGACGAGCTGGCCCACGTGCTCCACGACGGCGACGTGGTCGGGCTCGTCACCGAGGCCGGCTTCCTGCCCCACCTGGCCGAGATCCGCGCCCGCCTGCCCCTGCTGCGCCACGTCGTGGTGGTCGACGACGGCAGCCCGACCGACGTCGACGGCGCCGGCCCCGCGGTCGCCTACGAGGCGGCGCTCGCCGAGGCCGGCGCCGAGCGGGACTTCGGACCCCGCTCCCCCGACGACCGCTACGTGCTCTACACCGGCGGCACCACCGGCGCGCCGAAGGGCGTGGTGTGGCGAGGCGAGGACCTGTTCTTCGCCGCCCTCGCGGGCGGCAACCCGAGCGGTCCGCCGATCTCCCGGCCCGAGGAGCTGGCCGAGGTCGTCGTGGCCGAGCGCCAGCCCTGGCTGGTCACCTCGCCGCTCATGCACGGCAACGGGCAGTGGAACAGCCTCGTCCCGCTCCTCACCGGGCGCAGCGTGGTGCTCTGGACCGGCCGGCGCTTCGACCCGCAGGCGGTGGCCGCGCTCGCCGCGGCAGAGCGAGCCTTCCTCCTCGTCCTGATCGGCGACGGCATGGCCCTCCCGTTCGTGGAGGCCCTCGAGGCCGACCCGGCGGCCCACGACCTCAGCGGCCTGCGCGTCGTCACCTCGGGCGGCGCCATCCTCTCCCCCCGCCTCAAGCAGCGGCTCACCGAGCTGCTGCCGAAGGTCACGATCGTCGACGGCTTCGGCGCCTCGGAGACCGGCAGCAACGGCCGGCTCGTGGGCACCGGCGACGGGTCCGGCCCGCCCCGCTTCGCGATGGGCCCCGACACCACGGTGCTCGACGACGACCTCACGCCCACCCCCGTCGGCGAGGTGGGCCGCCTGGCTCGTCGGGGCCACGTGCCCCTCGAGTACTGGAAGGACCCGGAGAAGACGGCCGCCACCTTCCCCACCGACGCCGACGGCGTGCGCTGGGCGATCCCGGGCGACCTCGCCCGTCCCGAGGCCGACGGCACGATCACCCTCCTCGGCCGCGGCTCCACGTCGATCAACACCGGCGGCGAGAAGGTGCACCCCGAGGAGGTGGCCGTGGCGGTCAAGACGCACCCGGACATCGCCGACGCCATCGTCGTGGGCGCGCCCGACGAGCGCTTCGGGCAGCGGGTCGTCGCCGTCGTCGCCCCCCGCCCCGGCGCCACCCCCACGCTCGAGAGCGTCCGGGAGCACCTCCGGCCCCTGCTGGCCGGCTACAAGGCGCCCCGCCAGCTCGTGATCGCCGACGAGCTGCGCTACACGCCCCAGGGCAAGCCGGACCTGCGCTGGGCTGCGGACCTCGTCGCCGCCCACGCCGAGGTGCCGGCGGAGGCCGGGACGTGAGCGTCGACGTCGCCGCCTGGCGGGCGCGGCTGGCGCCGCTCGGGGTGTGGTGCACGCTCGACCGCCTCCCCGCTCCCGACGCCGCCGCGGTGGCCCAGGAGGCCGAGGCCCACGGCTACTCGGCCCTCTGGCTGCCGGAGACGACGGCGCGCGACCCGTTCGCGTCGATCGCGTTCCTCGGCGCCCGCACCGAGCGGCTGGTCCTGGCCACCGGGATCGCCAACATCCACCACCGCCACCCCGGCCCCATGGTCCAGGCCACCGCCACCCTGTCCGAGCAGACCGGCGACCGGTTCGTGCTCGCCATGGGCGTGAGCCACGCCCCGCTGGTGGAGGGCATCCGCGGCCTCGACTACGGCAAGCCGCTGGCCACGATGCGCCGGTACCTCGAGGCGATGGACGCCTCCCCGTACCACGGTGCGCCCCCGCCGGCGCCCGCTCCCCGCCTCCTCGGCGCGCTCGGGCCCAAGATGCTCGAGCTGGCCGCCGAGCGCGGCGACGGCGCCCACCCCTACTGGACCACGCCGGAGCACACCGCCCAGGCCCGCGCCATCCTCGGTCCCGACAAGCTGCTCTGCGTCGAGCAGAAGGTGGTGCTGTCGACCGACCGGGAGGTGGTGCGGCGCACGGCCGAGAAGGCGCTCGGCACGTACCGGTCGCTCCCCAACTACCGCAACACGTGGCTGCGGCTCGGCTTCACCGACGACGAGATCGACGGGCTCGCCGACCGCTTCCTCGACTCGGTCGTGGCCTCCGGCGACGTCGACGCCGTCACCGAGCACGTCCGCCAGCACCTCGACGCCGGCGCCGACCACGTCTGTATCCAGCCCATGACCCCTGACCGCCCGCTCACGGTGGACGCCGAGGCCCTCGCCGCCCTCGCCCCCGTGGCCCACCCCATCGAGAGGTGACCCCATGGCCATGACCGAAGCCCGCATCGCCGAGGTGAAGCGCCGCCCGGCCGAGGAGCGCGCCCGCCGCCACTACCCCGAGGACTTCCCCGGCCTGCCCCCGGTGCCGGCGGGGCGCTACACCGACCCCGAGTTCGCCGAGCTCGAGCGCGAGGCGGTCTTCGGTCGGTCGTGGCTGTTCGTGGCCCACGGCGACCAGTTCCGCCAGCCGGGCGACTACCTGCTCGTCGAGCACCTGGCCAAGCCGGTCATCCTCGTCCGCGGCCAGGACGGCGAGGTCCGGGCCCACCTGAACGCCTGCAAGCACCGGGGCGCGGCGCTGCTCACCGAGCCCTGCGGCAACACCGGGCGCCGCATGACCTGCCCGTACCACTCGTGGGTCTACGACCTCGACGGCACCCTCGTGGGCTACCCCGACGCCAACAACTTCCGCGAGCTCGACCCGGCCTGCGTGGACCTCACCTCGGTGCGCTGCGAGTCCTGGGGCCCGCTCGTGTTCATCTGCTTCGACGACGAGGCGCCGCCGCTGCTCGAGTTCCTCGACTCCGTGGGCGAGGACCTGAGCGAGATGGCCGACCTGGACGGCCGGCTCCACCTCGCCGGCACGACCTTCCGCGACGTCCCAGTGAACTGGAAGCTCCCGGTCGACGCCAACATCGAGACGTACCACGTCAACACCGTCCACCGGAACACGGCCGGCAAGGTCCTCGACCAGGCCCAGACCGGCATCTGGCTGTTCCGCAACGGGCACTCGCGGATGATGCTCATGTCCAAGGAGGGGGTGCCGCTCACCGGCGTGCAGCCCTTCCCCAGCCTCTTCGACGGGATCGGCGACCTGCCCGAGTCGGGGACGTTCTCGTTCCACCTCTTCCCGAACCTCAGCATCGTGTTCGTGGGCCGGGGCTTCCTCTTCCTCATCACGAACTGGCCGAAGCCCGACGGCACGTCGAGCTACCACATCCACTGGTGCTCCTCGCTGTCGAACGACACCGAGGAGGGGCGCAAGGCCAACGAGCTGTTCATCGGGTTCAACACCAAGGTGCTCTTCGAGGACCTCGAGGTGCTGCCCGGCATGCAGGTGGCCCTCGACTCCGGGTCGATCGACGTGATCAACCTCAACTACCAGGAGCGCCGCATCTACCACGTGCACGAGGCCATCGACCGCGCCATCGGCGTGGAGCGGGTGGCCGAGCACCTCCGCGTCCCGCCGATGCTCGGCAGCTTCATCGAGGACTGACGTGACGACCATCGAGCTCCCCACCAGCCGCCCCGAGGTCGACCTCCTCGACCCGAGCTTCCACGTGGGCGACCCGCACCCGGCGTACGCGTGGATGCGGCGCCACGAGCCGATCTACCGGGACGTCAACGGCCTGTGGTGCATCACCCGGATGGAGCACGTGCGCCACGTGGAGCGCCACGCCAGCGACTTCATCAGCAGCCGCGGCTACCGGTCGGTGTGGTTCCCCAACGAGACGTCGATGATCTCCCGCGACGACCCGGGCCACCAGGAGCAGCGCAAGCTGATCTCCGACCTCTTCACGCCCCGGGCCGTGTCCCAGCTCGAGGACGACATCCGCGGGCTCGTGCGCGACGCCCTCGCCATGACCCGCGGGCTCGACCGCTTCGAGGTGATCGACACCCTCGCCGGCCGGCTCCCCGCCCAGGTCACCTGCAAGCTGCTCGGCTGGCCGCTCGCCCACTGGCGCGACGTGAAGTCGTGGTCCGAGCGGCTCATGCGGGTCGACATGCTCTTCCGCGACCCCACGCAGATGTCCGACGCCACCCGGGCGGTCATGGAGATGGCGGCGCTCACGCACCCGAGCGTCGAGGAGCGCCGCGGCTGCCAGGCCACCGACATCCTGGGCCGGTGGGCCAACGCCACCCTCGAGGGCTGCCCGATGAGCCTCGAGCAGATCGACTCGGAGCTCGGCCTCGTCGTGCCGGGCGGGGCGGAGACCACCCGCACCACCCTCAGCCGGTCGCTCATCCTCTTCAGCGAGCGCAACGACCTCTGGGAGCAGCTGGCCGAGGACCCGAGCCGCATCCCCACCGCCGTGGAGGAGCTCCTCCGCTGGGTGACCCCGCTCAACAACATGTTCCGCACGGTCGCCCGAGACGTCGAGGTCGACGGCGTCCGGATGAAGGAGGGCGACCGGGTCGCCCTCGTCTACCCGTCGGCCAACCGGGACGAGGACTGGTTCGAGGACCCCTACGAGGTGGACCTCACCCGGGACCCCAACCCCCACATCGCGTTCGGCTTCGGCACCCACTTCTGCCTCGGCGCCCACGTCGCCCGGCTCCAGCTGCGGGTGGCGCTCGAGGAGCTCACGTCGCGGTTCACCAACCTGCGTCCGATCAGCCCGCCGGTCTACGAGGCCAACGTGTTCGTCAAGGCCGTCGAGCGCTTCGAGCTGGGCGTCAACCCGCGCTGAGCCGCCGCTGACGTGATTGCAGTGGCTGCAACGTTGCAGTCACTGCAACTTCCCGCCATGCTGGGTCGGTGACCGACCTGGGCCTGCGCGAGCGCAAGAAGCACGAGACCCGAGCGGCGATCGCGCGCGCCGCGCTCGACCTCGCCGTCGCGCACGGGCCAAGCGCCGTCACCGTCGACGACATCGCCGCCGCCGCCGGGGTGTCCCCCCGCACCGTCTTCAACCACTTCGGCACCAAGGACGAGGCGATCCTCGGCATCTCGCCCGAGCGGCGGGCCGAGCTGCTCGACGCGGTGCGGGACCGCCCCGCCGCCGAGCCGCCGCTGCGGGCCATCGGCGCCGTCTTCACGGAGGCGATGACGGCCAGCGACGACGCGGCCGCCTTCTGGCTGAGGCGGGCCCAGCTCGTCGCCGCCCACCCCGACCTGCGGGTGGCCCAGCTGGCCTCCCAGGACCAGCTCCAGCAGGAGCTGGTCACGGTCGTGGCCGAGCGCACCGGCCTCGATCCCGACGCCCACCCCTACCCCGAGCTGGTGGTGTCCGCGGCGCTGGCCGCCGTGCGGATCGCGCTGGCCCGCGCCGCGCACGCCGGGCCGGCTCGGCTCCGGCGGGCCATCGAGGACGCCCTCGCCGTCCTCGCCGACGGCTTCGCCCCGCCCACCACCTGACCCCCGACGCACGCACCGAGAGACCGATGACCGCCACCGCCCCTGCCCCCGCCGACCCGACCGCCCCCGCCCCCGGCGAGTTCACCCACCGCCAGGTGCTCGTGATCTTCTCCGGGCTGCTGCTCGGCATGCTGCTCGCCGCCCTCGACAGCACGATCGTGGCCACCGCGCTGCCCACGATCGTCAGCGACCTCGGCGGCCTCGACCACATCTCCTGGGTGGTCACCGCCTACCTGCTGACGATGACGATCGCCACGCCACTCTACGGCAAGCTCGGCGACCTCTACGGCCGCAAGCGCCTCTTCCAGATCGCGATCGCCGTATTCATCGCGTCGAGCGCGCTCTGCGGCCTCGCCACCTCGATGGCGCAGCTCATCGCCTTCCGAGCGCTGCAGGGCGTCGGCGCCGGCGGGCTGATCGTGCTCGGCCAGGCGATCATCGCCGACGTCGTGAGCCCCCGGGAGCGCGG
>Ga0079224_100000206_pt1 | contig 51026 bp, 46 predicted proteins | sample Stecom2015_FD_80414 | JGI IMG/M metagenome (GOLD analysis project Ga0079224, IMG submission 80414) | Agricultural soil microbial communities from Utah to study Nitrogen management - Steer compost 2015 | ecosystem: Environmental > Terrestrial > Soil > Agricultural land | place: USA: Utah... | reverse complement strand
GCGCCGTGGCCGTCCGCCGAAGGCTAAGCCGGAAACCGCCGCACCTGCTGAAGCTCCGAAGCGTCGCGGTCGTCCGCCGAAGGCTAAGCCGGAAACCGCCGCACCTGCTGAAGCTCCGAAGCGTCGCGGTCGTCCGCCGAAGGCAGCTGCTGCCCCCGCTGCACCTGCTGAAGCTCCGAAGCGCCGTGGCCGTCCGCCGAAGGCTAAGCCGGAAGCTGCACCTGCTGAAGCTCCGAAGCGTCGCGGTCGTCCGCCGAAGGCAGCTGCTGCCCCCGCCGCTAAACCGGCTGGTGGCGCAAGGGCTAAACCGGCTGCAAAGGCAAAGCCCGCCGCTAAACCGGCTGGTGGCGCAAGGGCTAAACCGGCTGGTGGCGCAAGGGCTAAACCGGCTGCAAAGGCAAAGCCCGCCGCTGATTCTGCTGTGAAGAAGCCGACTCGCCGTACCGCAAAGCCCAGCCGCGTTGATTTCGATTAATAGTCGAATGAAACGCTGAAAAACCCGCCCGCGTGGCGGGTTTTTCGTGTCCGGGTCGCTAATTTCTTAGTATATACACGTCACGAAGGTATATTACCTTGCAGATTCAGAGCAGATACCCGGAAGACAATAAGAACATCATCGACCTTAAAAAGGCCCGTAACGCCAACGAAGTTATCGTGGTTCTTTCTCGCATTAATACCACATTTAGTCTGTTGAATTCGAAGTTCCGTGAACAGAAGCTTTCCAAGCTTACTGTTACAGAAGGGGTCGATGCACTACGCTTTTGCGTAGACTCTCTGATCGATTTGCGTTGCGCACATTCTATCGCACAGGAATTCAACGACATTAAGCGCGACCGCTGCTTCTCTATGATTGAAGTCCAGCGGCATAATATCCGTCAATTCCAGCAGTTTTTGATCGCAACCATCGATAAGGTGTGTGCTCCGAAAGCGGATAAGCACCTGTTGTATCTTGCGGAAGCGGCGAAGAAAGTCCTCAACAAAATCGGCAAAACCACGCAGTTGCATGTAAAAGTGCCTGATCAAGAAATGGTTTGTTTTCGTACCAAACAAGGTGTAGTTGATGCCAACGGGTACGAGAGCGGCCCGATCACAGTAAAGCTTCGTAAGAAAGCCGGCACGTATTTCATTTCGCTGCCGGATTCGCCATTTGTAATGTCTGAGGAAAGCCCTGTCGACGGAGCAAAAGCCATCGTCGATTACCTGAAACACAACCTGACCGATTTCGAATATATTGGTAGCCCGAAGGTCAAAGAGAGTGACGATATTCTTGCACTGAAACCAGTACAAGAAGTTCATGTTCTTGATGACCGCCTTGAAGTTGTGCTAAAGCACAGCGCTCAGCCTGCCGATATCAAACAAGTTATACAGCATCTTTTGTTGTATATCCGTCGCGCTATAAGCGTGGCGAATACGGATGTTATTCACCGCGTTAACCAGTACGGTGATAACAAAACAGTTTCGTTCATCCTAGCGAAACGCAAAGTAACAGACCCGAAAACGTTGGCGAAGCTGGCGAAGCTTCTCAACATTAACAAACAAGACCTTGACCGGATGATGAAATGAGTAAAGTCAAAGCAAAGCTGAAAAACATGAGTGACGAGGAACTGCTTTCGTATTACGAGAAGCGTGTACCTCTTTACCGCCGTGCGCTGGCGCGCCTCACCTCGCTTATCCGTAACGTGTTCGGTCGCCTGTTCAAAGCCACTGCTGCTTCCACCATCAATATTAGTGGCGGTGGTGGCGGTCCTGTTTCCGGTTCCGGGACTCTTCAGGTGGATGCGTTCCGTGCCCCCAGCCAGAAAAAGCTTCAAGAATATATCGATGTTCTAGACCAGATCGATTTTATCGAAGAGCTCGGCTATTTCCTTGAGCGCGCGAAAGCATCGGGCACCAAGGTTATGATGGATCGCGGCCGCGAAGCTGCACGTCTTTATAACGCTATGGTCGACGCATACGAAACCGCAATCGAAGAAATGACCAAAATTGCGGAAGGTCACGTGCCTGATAGCGTGGGCGCACTGTTTAAAGAAGTCTCCAAAATTCTCAATAAGCGTGCGAAGGCTGGCAACGAAAACGAGCCGGATTATTACCTGCATGTCGGCGTCAAGGGCGATGATACCGACTTTGTTTACAACGCCGACCTCACTGACTGGGCGCGAACTACTGAAGAGGATAAACTTCTTCTCGTCACAACTGTACGCGTAACGCCTGAATCCGACAGCTTCCGCGTTCGCGTCTTCGTGAATGTTCTGGATCGAATTGCGTTGCCGTTCAAGTATTCACTAGGCACAGAAATTCAAGCCGATACAATCGCCAAGTTCCGCACTCAGTTCAACGACGAAGTTGAAAATGAACTGGCACTGCATGACGTTGCTATTTTCCTAGCCCCTGTGAAGCTCAAGATCGATCCGACCGAACTGGAAACTGCACTCGAAGGCACGGCTGGTCTTAAAGGCATCCACGTACAGGATGATCGCATCACCTTCGAAATTCCTGAAGGTAAGGATCAAAAGAGCGTTATCGCCAAGGTTGTACGTCACCTGAATAGCCATAAAAATATCAAGAAACTCGTGCGTGCTAAATACACCACTCGTTTCGAGCGCGATGGCGATTCGGACATTTATGTTTACACCGTCTCGAAGAAGAACTGACTATGTACCGATTTGCGCTCATGCCTTGGGACTTCCGCCTGTCGGCATGGCCGCAGCGGACTAGCGCCTACGCAACCACGTTCAATACAGATCGATATAACGTAGACATTAAACCGATACTCGACTATGTTGAGGAACAGCTACGGCGAACCCCCGTAGCTTTTGTGTTTAAAACTTCGTTCTCGCTAACCAACTTCTATTCGAGTTTCACTGGATGGAGTGTTGGTGCGGCACCCGATCCAGAACGTGCGTTGCGACGTGGAGCACTAACCTTCACATTTTCTCGCAAGCGATATCCAAATGCTGTAGAATCGGCTTTCCGTTTCTGGCAAACCGGAACTACCGTTATTTGGGGAACTGGAATTTCAACCCCTTACGATTTCATAACGGTTTCGATTCCCATGCACATTGCTGTCGCCGGTCGTTATCCGTCGATGATGGCTAACGATCAGCGGGCCATCTATAACATTGTCGGCGGCTATACGAAGGCAGTAATTCGCGGTATCAAAGAAACGCCGCACAACATGACGGCTAAGAAGAACCTGTTCGGCAAAACCATTCCGCGTGCTATGTGGGACGTGGCCATTGCTGACTGGAAATACGTAATGGAATTCTGGAAGCGTTTCCCGGATATGCTGAAGGTTAACTTTAGCGATCCGCTTTTTCTTGAATTCTACACGCGTGAGATTGCACCAAACCTACCTGACCGTAGGCGCTCCAAGTATTACGCTCTGTACGAAGAGCAGTGTAAAGAAGCGTGGCGCAGTTTCATTCTAGATTTTATGCAAGGTACAATCAAACCGGAACAATACAATCTGGTTTCTTTGATGCCAGACAGGGAAACCCTTCAGGTTGAAGAGCTTGCCTTGCGCCTATCGAAAGGGATTCTTTCATGAGTGTGTACGAAGGCACAACTCATTCAATTGTCGAGCTTTTTCTCGACGATTGGGATGAGCCATTAATTCCGAGTGATTCTGACGGCGCGCCCATCGTCAGACTTTACGACTCGGAAAAATCCATCCTTGCTGAAGTAACCGCATCTCCCGAAGCAAGTGAGCGCGGAGCTTGGCGCGCTGATCTGCCAATCCCGAAAATGGATTTGCGTGATCGCGTGAAACTGATTGCGCGTTGGGCGATGCAGACCGACGAAGGTCGCCACACTGCACGCACTGATATTTGGGTGGACCCTGCAACAGAGCGGCGAGACGAAGACATTATTCTTGTGTCGGGACACGATATTCGCATGCAGTTGAATTTGCCTTTCCGTTATAAAGCGCCCGTCGCTGCGAAAAAGGCAGATGTGTCGAAACGCAAGGCCGCTATACAAGGTCAAGCCGGCGACGAGCTGGCGTTTTCCCTTTACTTCAACAACAAAGCTGTGTACGAAAACCTGCAAGCCTCGAATACAGCTGTGAAAGTCGAAACAACCAACAGCGGAACCATTGTTGATATGCCTGCTGTTGTGGGCCAGCCTCAAATGTACCCGCTTTCGTTGCTGGTTCGACACAAGCCTTTGAATAAGAGAGTGCACGACACATATACTTATAAGGTTTGGGCAGTCACTCCGCAGATTCTTCTTGCTGCACGCCAGCTTGAAGATTTTATTAACAAGGCCCGCCTTGAGAACATCATCCCTGAGCTTGAGTATACGCAGGCGGATTTGCTGGAATGCTTGGCGCGAGGTCTTTCATATTTCAACGGTTTGCAGCCGACCATTACGAATTTTACCGGCACCAACATGCAAGGGCATTTGCTTGATGCGTGGCTGACGTGTAGCGCCATGTATGCGCTTGGTGCACAGATTCAGGCGGAAGGTGCACTGGCATTTGATTTCGGTGGACAAACCACAAGCCTTAACATCGACCGTACGCCGGCCATTGAAAGTGCGCTGGGACGGATCGAATCGCAAATTGAAAATAGCGTAAAACCATTGAAGAAGCTGCTTGCTAAAGCCGGCGTCATTGCTGGTGATGGTTCACAGGGCGGCCAATTCATCGATGGTAGTGGCGCTATTGGTATGCTTAGCATTACCAACTCCCCAACTACGCGTATGCTACCCAGTCAAAGACGTGGTGGTGGCTGGATGCGCAGTTACTTCTAAAGCGTAATTTATTACTGAAGGAAGTGGCCACTTCCAAATCAACGGAGACTCCAATGCAAACCACTCGTAACATGCTCGATGCGGCTCTTTCCAAGGCCGTCGCTTCTGCAACCAAAACCATTCAAATTCGCGACGTATTCCCGGTTGGTGATCGTTTTGCGCGTATCGTTGCTGTAGCTGCTGCTGGCACTACCCCGCAACAAATCAAGCAAAGCATCAGCGCGAATTTCAAGAACGTCACTCCCATTGAAGGTTCTTTCCTTGCGCTGGCCAGCGATGCCAGTAAGGTTGCCTTCGAAGGTATCGTCGGCATCGTTTCGGAGCGCATCGTTCTGAATGATGCCAACCGCTCGCAATACAAGGCTGTCGCTTCGAACCTGTTTATGGACGACGACGAAAACATGTGGGCACTGAAGGACACTGCCACCGGCCAAATCCTCGTCAAGTCTATTGCGGCTGACGATTATGCTGTAATGCAGCAACTCATGGCCGTTGCTTCTACCGATCATAACGATTTCGGTATGCGCAATATTGGGCATGACAACGCTGTTGCTCGTGCCAGCATCGAAGGCGGCGATCTTATCTCCTACGTGAGCGAGCAAAGCGGCCGCGTTGAAATGGGTATTGCGTGTGCCGCAATCGTCAACGCCGACGGCACCGATACTTTCCAAATGCAAGTGGTGCGCCCGGACGGTGAAACCGAAACCGTTAACCGTGAAATGGTTGTGGCGGCTGCTGAGCACGAAGTACCGGAAGACCCGGAAGACCAGCAAATCATGGCTACCGCATCCAGTGTTAATCTGGATATGATTGCCAAGTATTACGCTCGCGTGTTTGCCCGCCGCCCCGCATACTACGAAGAATTTATGCGTCGCTTCCGCGCACATGCGTTCTTCTAACTAAATAGAAGGGGCTGCGGCCCCTTCTTCCGTTTAAACATCGGGTGCTTGATGAAAACTATCAACATAAGTGGCCAACGCGATCCAAATATCGACAACCCCGATGCAGATGCAGGTCGGCGTGCAGTAAAGAAAAAGAAGAAGAAGACCAAGCCGGTCGAACGCCCCGAGATTGTCATTGAAGATAATCGTTACAAGGCTGGCCAGAAAATCGAGAAGAAAAAGAAACGCAAGCCTGAGCTTATAGAGGCAGTTGCAGAGCCTAAGAAAAAGAAGACTAAAAATTCTGAATCTAAAGCTGTTGCTGTAATCGATGCCCCCGCTTCTGCGAAATCTATCAAAAAGTCGGCCGTAAAACGCGAACGTGCAATGGCCGCAGTTCAAGAATTTGTGCAACTACCCGCGCCTGTGGACGAGTACGATGCCGAAGCGCGGCGTATGTTTGAAAAGCTGGTTTCTATGGCATCCCAGCTCGAAGATCAGATGGAAGAGCGCATTTACAACCGCGACGTTTATGCGTTAAACACTATTTACAGCCAGATTCGCGAGCTTATTGCGGACCTTCGTGCATCGCGAGACATTTCTGCACAGCTGGCGGAGATTGAGCAGCTTGTTTTGATGCCTTACCACAAAACGGTAGGCCAGACTCTGATCGATCTGCTGTTTAACCTACAGCATTCCATCGCCAAGGAAGTGCGCGATGAGGACGCCCGGATCATGATCGAGAAAAAGCTTCAAAACACGATTCACGAATGTGCCTCTTCCCTTCAGCAGGAATACCTGCAAAGCATAGAACGCATTAAATCGATTCTTTCGTGAGGTGTACTGTGAGAAAGCGTGTTGCACCTGCGAAGGTGAAAAGAATCAGTACCGGACCCAGTAAACCGAAAGTCGTGGCTAAAGTGCGGCGCTCCGGTGAGCAGGCTTATGGTGATCGCTTTACGTGGGCAGAACTTTGTGCCAAAGTAAAAGCACGTGACGGTTTCAAATGCCGCTTATGCTCACGTACGGAATTTCTGCAAGTCGATCATATTCGACAGGTGGCGCGCGGTGGACAAAGCGTAATGCACAACCTCTGGACCCTTTGTGATTTTTGCCACGCGAAGAGACCGGGACACAAGCAAGCTAAACACTTGATCATGGCCAAACGAAATGCGACTACCTAGAGATATAAACGACGCATTCTTGGGTGCGTGGAAAGAATTTCTGAAGAATCCGGTGCCGCGCAAATTCATTCGGAATGTAGACCTACTGGCTGAGGGTTTCCGCATACTGCTACGACAGGCACGGGTAAACATCCGACACAAGAAAAGGGTTTCGAATTTTATTACTGTAAATAAGATTTACGAGCCTTTTATTCATAGAGTTCGCATGTCTTACTTGCTGCACCACATGGCACCTGAAAGACACGTATACAACTTTGAATTGGTAGCGGACACGATGACCAACATCGTGGAACGTTTCGTTATTCATGGTGAGTGTACACTAAGGCCGCAACGAATGGCCTTGCGCTACCTTGTGGAACGCATGGTACACGCGAAGATATTCAAAGCCTACCCTTTCCCTGAAAAGCTCCCGAACAGTCGCGCTGCATTGATTGATCGGGATTTTGTTCTCGTTTACGGGGACGCCAATTGCAGGATTAAGATCGCGGCTTTGAAAAACGAAACTTTGGTAATGCGCTATTCTGTGTTCGTCGCGGAAGCGGTTCCAATGTACAGTGATTTGGAAAAACAGCTTACTGCCTTGTGGCGGAGGGCAACAATGGAGACCTTAACATGAACCTCGAAAAATCCATTTCGGATACGGAATTGGCGTTGTTGCTTGCACGCAAAACCAGTGTGCCTGCCGAAGAGCGTCTGTCTGCTGTGATCGGTGTTCTCGAATCTTTGCGCAACGATCTTCAGGATCAGCACGAAGAATTTGTTGAGAATTACCTTACTCTGGCTATCGAAGACAAGCCAGAGTTTGACATGGACAAGTTGAAGGAAATGGAAGACGGTTTTTACGCACAGCTGCGCGAACAGCCTATGGCCGTTCTGCAAAGTAATTACGAGCGCAATACCGTCCTCACTTATGCTGAGGATGAGCGCCTCGCATTGTGTCGTGCATTGATGCACGTTGCACAAGACAACAACCACAAGGGCATGCGCTCGTGGCAAGAAGTTATCGCTAACGGAGGCGAACTGAATGAGCTTTAACGACAATTTCTGGCCGGAAACCGGCGAAGAAACTTACAGCGGCGACTACCTTGCCACGGCTGCGGATGATGCTGCGATGGACCCGACTAATACCAAGCAAATTCGCGAAGAAGCGAGTGCGCAGGCCGACGCACTGAAGAACATTTTCCAGACTCACGAACTGCCCCCGGATCGCGACGCTGACTACACCAAGTTCTTCTTCCAAGACAAAAGCGCCACCAAGGGTATTTTCTACCCGCTGATGGTTTACGTGGCACAAATTACTGCTGACGTGAACTTTTATTCCGGGTTTTTGCGTGCCCTGATGGGTGAAGCCCAGCGCTTGTCCGATATGGATGAAGCTGCGCAACGTGAACGCGTTGAATATCTGATGCACAATCAGATGCAACATCGCCGCTCTGCTTCTTCTATTGCGCAAGAAGTTGTTGCGTATGCTCAGCGTATGCGCGCCCTTAGCACGTACGATTTCAGTGTTGTACCGAGCGCTCGGTACAAGGGTGGTGTTGATATTACTATGAGCGGTGATCGCTCGTTCGTAATTCAGCCTACTGACGGAACTTCCCCGGACGGTGTACCCTTTGGTCGCTCTGCCGATAATCGCCATGCCGGCCGTTCTTTTTCTTACGAATTCTCGCAAGACGCTTCCTACGTCGAACGCGTGCGCACGGATCGTTGGCTGTCTAGTTTTGGCCAGAAAATTCTGAAGGTGATGCGTGAGACCCGCGAATACCTGAACGGTTATAACGGCTCTCCGCTGCGTGCGCACGCGCGTACCCTGAAAGTTTCTGAAGATATCGCTTCCAACCTGATGGCTATTTGGCAGCGTAACGTCGGTTTCGCCCTGCCCGAAAAGCTTTTTACTTCGCCTCTTTCCATTGATTCGAGTTTTGAACAGTTCATCCAGATCGAACTGTTTAGCACACCGAGTCAGGAAGCGTGCCGCGCCCACCAACAGAGCCTTGCCAACGCCAACGGGGACACTGCCCTTGCAGAACGTTTGACTGCGGCTTCGGTAATTAAGGAAGTTGTCGACCTTAACTTTGTTTGCTTCGGTACGATGCGCTTCACGCTGGAAAAAGATATCGCCAACTATATCTGCCAGCAGGACGAAAACGAAAAGCCGGATTACGGCGTTATTTCCAACTGGTTCTCGGTATGGCGTTCGCAGTACATGCAAGCCAAGGCTCCGGGTCGCGGTAATTCCAAAAGCAGCGCCGGCGCATCTATCAAGCCTGCTGATATTCCGCGTTATTCGGTTGCGACTTCCCGCCTTCTTTCTATCGAGAAGCGCAAGCGCGATGCCGGTTTGGTTGTGGAAGATACCCGCACTAACGAAGACGGTATTTATATCACTTCGAACGGCGCATTCAGCATGCGCCCCAGCAACAGTGAGCGTGGTAACATGGAAATGGCCAAGGAATACGAAGCCCTTTCCAGTGAAATCATGGAATTCCTTGCGGACGCTGGCTTGCCTCTGGCTGCTTTTTACATGGATAACATCCATGAGAAATATCCGTTCGCGCGTAATGACGACGTAGAAAAGATCAAACAGCTCCGCAACAAGCTGCGTGAGTTTGAAGGCGTCATTGTTGGTTACGACTGGGATAACAAGGTAGAAGCACGCGCTACTTTCACGCCGGGCGTTCTAAACACTGGTCGCGGTATTGGCTCTGTTGGTGCCAGTGGTGTAGAACCAGACGATCTTGCGATTGCAGACTTTTTGGGCATGGACCTCGCCCGTGAGGGTGAGACCCCGATCCGCCGTAGCTTTAACGAAGCGCTTCCTTACATCGCAGGTAATGCAATGTCGAACGAACAGCTCGAACGGCATATCATGGATGCTTCCAAGTATCCTGAATTTGTTGACGAGTCGAACGTTTTCGGCAAGATTATCCGCACTTGGATTTATCGCGCCTACGTTGAAAACAAGGCACCTAAGCTTGATGACATTATCAAGCGCGCCATGGCAAACCTTGGGTATGAAAAAATTCCGAGCAATCCGCCGGAACACGATGCTCTGTCGATCTACGTACGTTACATTGATAAAGACGGAAATTTCCAAGCCGGTAACGCCCCGATGCGTGCTGTTATCAGCATGGTAAACGCAGCTGTTGCGGATAGCTCCGCAGCTGATACGCGTAGCCTGCTGCTGATGCGTACCACTTCGGAATACCGCGAGGAAAACGGCCGCTACCCGTCGGCTGCCGACATTGAAGACGCGCTGAGCGAAAGCGAGTTTTATTTCGACCCGCGTATGAGCCCAATGTCGGATTTCCCGCGCTTGTTCCGTTACCTTGGCGGTCAGGTTCTCAAACTGATTATGGATGCTGTCGGTGAAATTACGCCGGCCGAGGCAATGACCTACAAAAACGGTCAGGCCAAAACCTATCAGTTCGGGACTACTCTGCCCGATTATCGAGGCGAAACGCGCCCGCTGACCACTGAAGTTTCGCTTGTTCCGAACAACGAGCTGCTGGATAACGTTCTGCCGGCAGTCAAGTTTATGACTAAGTATCTTGACAACAAGGACGCTATTTTCGAGCGTGCTACAAAGCTGTCAGAGTCCTTCCAACCTCGCGACGGTTTCGACAATACCGACATTAACGTGTACGGTCTGAACAACGAAAAAGAACCGCGCATGCTGTTCCCGCACCAAGTCGAAACGCAGGCGTATCTGCGCGGTGAAAACCCGCCGTCGTTTGCGATTCTGGCTCTGGAGCCGGGCGGCGGTAAAACCGGACAAGGTACTATCGACATTGCCACCCTTATTGGTGATATGCAAAAAGTCGGTAAGAAAATTGTCCCCCTGATCATCGCACCCGATGGCCTGCTTAACACGTGGACCGCTGATATCGAGTATTTCCTCGGCGGAAATTTCAACGTTTTCCCGATCAACGCCGATATCAAAGATCGCTGGACTTTCCCGCAGTTGCTGGAGCGCATTAAATCGGCGCCGGCTAATACCATTTTCCTGACCAGCTTTACGTTTATGACTGCCGGCAACCGCCGCGTCAGTATCGGGAACCGGATGCACGCCGTGTCTCCGAACTTCGAACTGATCAAGCAGATCGGCGCGAATTACATCGCCATCGATGAGTCGCACAACCTGAAGAAGTTCGAGTCTGCGCGGCACAAAATCATTAAGTCTTTGACCACTTCTCCGAAGTGCGAGTATTTGCGTTTGCTGACGGGCACCATCATGCCTGACCGTGCTCGCGATATCGAAGGCCAGATCGCTCTGTTCGCGCCTCACATTTTCCGCCGTGGTGAAATCGCTGATATTAGTCCGCAACAAGTCATTGACGATGCCGACGAAGCAGCCTACACCGAAAGCGGTCTCGCCTTGAAGTCCTACCGCCGCCTCGATGCGAAGCGGGCCATGGCGAAACTTTCGCGTTATTGTGCATTTATCATCAAAAAGCGCAAGGAATGGGCGTGGATGTTGCCCACTCCTATTGAAACAATTTACCCGACTAACATCGTGCTTGGTGAGGATTCGCGCTCTGGCGTCAGTCCTGAAGAAATTGAGCACCAAGAGCTTCATAAAAAGCTGTACGAGCACGTTCTTGAGGCCACTGTAGCGGCGCTGGCTGAAGAGGAAGCGAAGAAAAAGAAAAAAGGTGACGACGACGATGACGACGATCCCCTTTCCGAAAACGAAATGGGTGAAATCAGCTCGGAAGCGATGCAGCAGCACCTTGCGCGAATTGAAATGCTGGCGACAATGCCTCAAGGCGACCCGGCGTTCCTGAGCGTTTTTGGTGAGAAGGGCCGTAACTATGTTCCGAACAAAGTGAAAACCATTCTCCAAATCCTCGATTACCACTTCAACCCACCGGAATGGAATCGCGACGGCCGTTGGTACAATGCTGTTGGCGAAGCATCGCAATACCGTGAGCATAACCTTGTGCAGTACAAGGGCAACACTTACGTTGTCCGCAAGTTTGATACTGAAAACGTTCACGCGCAGCTGCTTCCTAAAGAGCAGTACGCAATTCCGCCGGATCAAAACCCGGATTACTGGAAGCTGGAGCCGAAGGGCAAGGTTATCGTTGTCACTCGATTCAACTCCACTGCGCATTGCATTTATGACGCGCTGCCGGACAAGTACAAGCGCAAATCCGTGGTGTTCGCTGGCACGATGGATATCAAGGAAGGTGCCGCCGTACCTGAAAGCGTGATTAACGCAGCCCGTGCTGGTGAGAAATCCGACGTTAAGAAGCTGTTCCACCGTTTCCAATCTGAACCTGATGTTGAGATTCTGATTGCGAACGAGCAGCGTATTACCGAAGGGTACAACCTGCAAATCGCAAACCGAATGATCCGCGTTGAAATGCCTTGGGGTCCGGGTGCAATTAACCAGACTTCTTCGCGTATTTTCCGCCCGGATGCCAAGGGTGCACTTGCTGGACGTATGACTCGTGACATTATTTACCTTGACCATGTTATCGTCGACAAGACGATGGAGGTTAGTAAGTACGCACGGATCGTTTCCAAAACCTTCAACACAATGCGTTTCACCGAAGCCGGCAACCCCGACTACGAAAACGTGTTTAAAACTCACTACGTTCCTACGGAACAGGAAGACACTCGCCTCAAGCTGAGTATTCCGATGCTTCGCAACACTGATGGTTTCGGCGACGAGCCATTCAAAAGCATGATTGCTGGCGACGAAAACAGCGGACAAGTCGGTGCTATTACTGCGCTGAACGACGTGGTGAATAACGAATTCCGGCAGATGAAAAAGAGCCGGAGTGCGGAAATGCTGGAAATCGAATCGGCTGGAAAACTCGACGGCTCTGACAAGCTTGATTACCTGCCGTTCGTGAATAACCAGAAGCTTCACGATCCGAAGGGATGGAACCTGCGCACGCTCGAAACCATCAACCGGCAGAACGAAGATATCGACCTTTTGTCGTTGCTTCCGCTGCCTGTGGTGACTGAGTTTGGCACGGGTCTTATTACCAACCTGCGCCGATCTGGCAAGCGGTACACGTCCGCAACCGTTTCGTTCAAGAAAGCTTTGGATGGAATGCCGACGTTCCGTGGCGGTATGCCGTTCGACGTTATTTACGTGCCGGAAAAATCGAAGATCAGTTCGTCCGAATGGGCAGAATTCTTCGATGCTCCGAATTTCGCGAATAACACGCAGATGGAAAATGCTGAACGTAAGGCAGCTCGTGAAGAGAAGCAATTGCGCGAGCAGGAAAAGGAGGAAGAACGTCAGCGGAAAATGCGTGAGCAACAGGAAAAGGAACAGCAGCGTATCATCCGCCGTGAAAGTGAAGCAGGCGAAAAACGTCGCGAGAATATCAAGCGCGGGCGCCCTGTTAACGAAGGTGTGGAAGGTGTGCAGCGCGTACCCGATCCGGCAGCTGTTAAACCCGGCACTTCCGACATGGTTGCGGTTCCCAACACCAAGCGCGGCGAGCGTGTTGCTAAGCCTGTCGCGGTTTCTATGGAGTTGTGGCCTGCTTACTTCCATGGTTTCCCGACCTTGGAAGCTGACACCGAGGAAGACGTGAATCTGAAGGAAGACGCTTTCCGTTGGATTCCCGAGTATGTGTTTGTTGAGGTAAACAACAAGAAGAAATTCCATGATGTTTACCACTGGTTCGAAGACAATTTCGAGCTGACTGACGCTACCCGCGAAGTTTTCAAGGGTATCAACAGGGCATTCCAGCCGGGCAAGAACGCGGTTCACAAACTCTGGTACGATCTGAAACTCGCACCTGTTAGTGAGCTTCCGTCCTTCTTCGCTGTGCGTCAGCGTATGCTGCAAAATCGCAAGATTGTTCGTATTTACCCGGTCTTCCGCGAAGACGAAGTGCTTCTGTGTATCGACCTGCGTACCAACCCTGCGATCATCAAGCATATTGGCAAAACCATTCCGGGTACGGGCACTAAGCTGTACAAGTCTCCGGGCCATTGGTTCTATTTCGGTAAAGGAAAAACCGATCTGCGCGCCAAGCTGACTGCAATGAAGAAAAAGTACAACGTCACCAACTACAAGGACGCGGTGGCAGAGCTGGCGGAAATCCAGTTCCGTACTCGCAAGTCGGACTAACTGAAAACGTGGCCACGGACGGCCACACTTCTAAACGAGGGTTTTATGCAAACGAGAGAATCCGAACTTCAAGCACAGCAACTTGTGCTAGCGTTCCTTGGTTTCTACCGAGGCCGCATCGACGGCATCTGGAGCGACGCATCTATCAAGGCAAAGCAAGCCTTCGAAATGAGCGAGCAATTCGTCCCGGCACAGCCCAACAACGGCCTGCCTTTTACGGCCGGTTGCCGACTGCCGAAAAAGCTTCGTTGGGAACGCGGCTACCTTACGCACGCAAACCTGACGAACGAAAAGATTAAGGAAATTCTCGACAGGCAGGCACCCAAGCCGATGCCGGTGGCCGAGAAAAAGGAGCAGGTTAAGCCGGCACCGACCGAGGTTAAAGCCGAAGTCAAGCCGGCTGTTGTCCAGAAAACCAGCACCAATCCGAACCACGCCAAGCCTACTCAGAACGTGAAGGCTTGAATATGCACCGCAGCGAAGTAAAGCTGGGCTACGCTTATATCGTGGCCAACGGTCAAAAATACCGCATCCTTTTCAGCAACCTGCCGCGATTGATAGCAGGTAATCCATCATCCGATACGTTTGGTTTTTTCGGACTAGGCTCCGGCGAGTTTCAAACGTACAGGATGCCCGGCCTATATGAAAAGGTTACGTTCCTGAAGTGCGGCGGGCGTGGCGCTATGGCTTTCACAAACACGTTGCTCGCTTGCTCGCGTGATCCTCGTTTTGTGGGTTTTGTAGACCGTTTGGGGATTGACGACGAGAGTTGCATTATCATGCGCGGTGGATCGTCCTTGCTGTCCGAAGCCCCTATCAATTGGGAAGTTTACACGCAGCTTGGCGTCCCTGAGTTTGCAAGGGAAACCCTGAAGACGTTTAGTCGCCTTCACCATTCCTACGAAACCTTTGATGAGCAGTCGAGCCGCCTGCAAACCTTCCTCAACTACACGTATGAGTTCTAAATCAAACCCGCCTTCCTTTACTGGTTGGCGGGTTTTTTGTTGGCGTGAGAAACTGTAAAGTACGGCTATAGCATATCCCTTTTACGGAGCAAGGCATGCGCTTCAATCATGTCGAGTACCAGTTCAAGTACAGCAAGGCGTTGCGTCCCTTTGACGTGAAGAGCTTTGACTACGTGCAGCTGGCGAAGTCTGTTGCCAAAAAGCCACGTGGCAAAATCCTTTTTGTTCTTGACTACACGCCTAGCGAAAGCTTGCGTACAGGCTTGATGTTCAAGGGCCAGACGCAAGAGCTGTTCGAAAGCCTCATTTGGGCAGCAGAGTCGTACTACAAGGCGCCGAATAAGCTTGATGATTACTCGTGGCTTGCGGTCTCCTATCACAGCCTACGCACTGTTGGAGGTTCTGACTCATTCAAGACCATCGCCCACGAAGAATTCAAGCGCCGTCTTGACTGCATTATTACTGAATACAAGCCTGATACCGTAGTTACGTTTGGCCCCGATCCGTACCGGGCGCTCAACGGCGAGTACGTGAAGAACTTTCTGGACAAACGCGGCCGTCCGTTTATGGCTCACTTCTACGGTGTGCCAATCGAAACCAGCGTAGAATATAAGAAAAAGAAACACACTTTCGCACACGTGCCCACCCTCAGCCTCGATTCGCTGCAAAAATCAGATGCGAATATCGCTGCGGCCGGATACGTCGCGCGGAACCTTACCACCGTCTTAAACGACGGCAAACTGATGTACGAAATCCCCAAGCTCAAATTCAAGATCAAGATGATCGAGACCGTTGAGGAATTCGACAAGTTTTATCGGAAGCTGTGTGAAGCTGACGTTGTGGCAATCGACTCAGAAGCACGAAGCCTCAACAAGAAAGTGAACTACACAGTAACGTGGCAGTTTGCATTTGATACGAAAACTGCATACATTTTGCCCTTCATGCACAAGGACAGCCCGTTCCTTCCTGAAGAGCTGAAGTACATTGCGAAAAAGATGCGCCTGTACTTTGAATGCAAGAACAAGAATCGTCTGCACGTGTACACAAACGGCGCATTCGATATGTGCATGGCGCGTCGTGACTTCGGCGTACGCTTCTTCAAGACTAACGTTTGGGACATTCTCGCTGGGCAGTTCGGACTTGATGAAAACCACAAGGCAATCCAAACAGTAACCGGCTTCTATTACTACTCTTTGTTGAACCTGTCGATGCAGTACGGCTGTAAAGCCTACTACGAATCGACTTTCGGCAAGGAGCAGCGTGCATTTATTGCCGACGCCAACCTAGAAGGCGGCGTGCTTGATTACATGGCATTGGACGTTATTATTCCGATGCACATTTACCGATTGCAGTGTAAGCAAGCGAAGCGCATCGGGTATGACAAGTACGAAAGCTTGGTCGGGCAACAGCTATCTGACACCATTCACACCCTTTCAAATCTTGAGTATAACGGCAGTTATATTGATATCGATTGGCTATTCCACTTGAAGTCTCGTAATAGCCCGATTGTACAAGAGCGCAAGCGCGTTCTGGCCGAGCTTTATGCGACGGACGGTGTTAAGAAAGCGAACAAAATCCTTCAGCGCAAGTCAGGCGCACCTGCGGTAGGCTTGTTCGGCCGAGCTGACACTCAAGGCTTTTTCAACATTCGTAAGGAAGATCATAAACAGCTTTTGTTCTTCGAAGTGCTTAAACTTGAGCCCTTGCAGACGAACAAGAAAGGCTTGGGTAAGATCGACAAGGATTTCCAGAAGAAATACGAAGACGTTCCCGAAGTAAAGCTGTTCAACGAACTGAACAAAATCAATAAATTGTTCGATTCGTACGTCAAGAGCTTCGTGCACAAGTGGGGTGACGATCAGGACTTCCGCTTTGACCGAAACTTGCGACCGAGCTTTGGTTACTTGGACGTTGTTACCGGGCGAACGTCAGCACGTAACCCAACGCTGCAAACGTTGCCACAACGGACAGCCTTGGGTAAGCTTATTAAGCGAATGTTCGTCGCACAGGAAGGTCGCCTGTTCTTGAAGGTTGACTATTCTGTACACGAAGTTCGCGGGTGGTCTCTCATTTCTGGTGATAAGGAAGTGGCAGACGTGTTCCGCGTTGGTATGGATTTGCGGAATAAATTCAAGGAACGACCGTCTGTTAAGCTTGCGCAAGAAATTGAACTGAAGGGCGACCCGCACAAGATTAACGCGGCGTACTTCTTCCGTCTGCCTTTGGAGAAGGTGGAGAAGCCGAAACGTAACAGCGTTAAGCAGGTTGTGTTCGGTCTTATTTACCAACAGTCGGAGAAGGGAACCGCAAAGGCAATTAACGCAACATTGGATGAAGTAAAGGAACTTGTAGGGAAGTTCTTCAAGCGCTTCCCCGTCGGTGCTGGTTGGTTCGACCGCATTAAAGAGTTCGCCCGGAAAAACCTGTTTGTCGAGTCTCCGCTCGGTCGGCGCCGCAATCTGTGGGGCCTGTTGATGCCGAAGTCTCACCCGGATCACGATCCCATCGTTGCGCGTAACGAGCGACAATCTGTAAACAGTCCGGTACAGGGCATGGGTTCAGACTTTATGATGACTGGCGCACGTGAAATTGAAAAGCAGCGCTACGCACATTACAAAGAAACTGGACACTATCCTGACTTTATCCAAACCAACAGTGTGCACGATAGCCTTGAGTTCTCGTGTGCTTACGAAGATTTCTGGCTTGCCGTTAAGATGATTGAACACGGTCTGACTCTAGCCGTAGAAAAGGAAATGATGAAACGTCACGGTTTCAAATTCCTAATCTCGCTCGAAACCGACCTTGAAATTGGCTGGTGCTTGAATGCGTGCGACGCATGGAACAACGCGCTTACCGGCCAGTACCCAATCAAAGACAAGGAAAGCCTCGACGTGCTGTTGAAAAATGCGCTTGTCGGTCAACGTGACGAAATGAAGTACAACGTCGATGTTGAGAAAACCTACGCGCTGATCATGTCGAAGATTCATGAGGGGCCGGAATGGGCACAAAAGCAAAGCGAAAGGTGGCGGCGGAAAGGGAAAGATTTGTTGAAGTTACCCGCTTAACTTCAACAATTGCCGTCGAGAACGTGTATTTCTGCATCGACCCTTCCCTTAGTTCGAAGGCCGATTACGAAGAGTGGTTTTCTGTCACTCTTCGTATGGTGAGGTACTACGTCACGGCTCACTATTCCGAAATTGTGCCTGCCGAACTCATTGCCTACGTGAAACGGCGCCACGGCCTTTACAAGGGCCGTGAGATAAAACTCTTCATGGAAGACTCCACGAATCTTTTCGTAGAATGTCGAGACATTATTGAGGTGATACGTGCCCCTAAGCAATTACGATAACCTGTTTGGTATCAAGTTGATATGCGCCTCGGACTGTTCCGATCTTACAACTACGAACCGTAAGGAAATCTTCAACACCTTGCACCAGCATTTAGCTTTCCTTACCGGTGCCGGAATAAGCAGCCTTGGTGATGCCTTGGATCGACTGTTGGGTAACGTGCGTATGCTGTTCCCGTCACAAATCTTTACGGGCATTTATACGGAAGAGCGCATTGCGCCTCCTGACGGGACGCACGTTATAATCCCGCCGCCGGTGTATCACGATCCTCTTTCAATTAAGAAAATCGTTTTTGAGGTCACAGTTAAATGAGCCTGAGATTTACTGATAACGTGTACGCTAGGACAACAAGCACCCTATCCCCGATTTTCTCAGCTATAGGGTTGGATGCCGCGCTAGGGATTTTTGTGCACGGCTATCTATCGGCTAGGAAGAGCCGTATTTGCGCCGATGACTTGGTGGCACACGCTACGCAACTCTGTAAAGACTACGGAGTAAACACAGACATTACTTGGATAAGGGAAGGTAAATCCTTGTACCTCACCTTGGACCTAATCGCAGGGACTATCCAGTGAAAATTGAATCGAATAAAGAATTCGCCTTTACTGCCTCCGGTAAAGAGCTGGTCGCAGCCTTCGCCAAGGTTATTGCAGCCACCACCTACGTGAAAGCCGACGACACGAAATGCGTCATTGCCGCAACAAGCGACAAAAAGCTTTACGTTATCGGCACTTCCACCGATGCTATCGCTGCTGTTCAAGTGGCTGCAAAAGTGAAGGTTTCAGGCACGTGTCGAGTCGAACAAGACACACTCGTCGGTATGATGAAGAACCGCGCCGAACTTGAATTCAAGTGCGATGGCACGAAACTGTTCTTTGCCGAAGTGAAAGGCCGGTACAAGGCAGACATTTCTATCACTGAATTCGACGAAGACGACATTACGCGTCTCGTTTATAACATTACGTTCGACAGTTCTGAATCCCTGTCGAAAAACATCGTTAAGGAAATGACAACCAGCGCCAAGGAAGTTGTTCTGACTGACCACTACGCGCAGCACGAGTTGCCAGTCTTGTTTGATATAAACAAGAAACGCATGCTGACGTACTGCTTTGACCAGTTCCATATTGCGTACCGCAAGTCGGCACACACTTCAGCCAAGTCGTTTCGTATGGCGCTGCCGGCCAAAGCTTTTGCGCTTATGGAGAAGTTCACGGATAAAGACGAGTCTGAAATCGCATTTGCCAAACATAACGGGCGCTTCTATGTTCAAGGTAGCGGATTCCTGTTGGTGATTCCAGAGACACAGATTGAAGACGAGTATTACGAAATGGCCCCGCATTACGTAAGCACTCTAGCGAAGATGGAGCCGCATAGCAGCGCAGAACTGCCGAAAGGTGTAGCCGACGCCGTGCAGAATATGTTCTCTCTTATGGAGCAGGACACGCGTATGCAGATGACGCTGGCGGGCGATGAAATCCAGTTTCAGGTTAGTACAGGCGCTGGTAAGGTCTCGGATGCTTACGCTGCGAAATGCGTAGGAAAGAAAACTGTGGCCCGCCTCGACCCTCGCGTGTTCATGGACCTGTACAGAAAGGTGAAAGGCGATAAAGTCAAGGTAGGGTTTTTTACGATCAAAGGTGCTGCTTCGTCTTTCCGCTTTCGGCGTAAGACCGAAGAGTGTGAACTCATTCTTATTGGAACCTACGATGCAGCAAAAGATTAGTCCGATTTTCTCGCTTGCTGACCCTTTCAGCCATACCGTAACCGAAGTTGATACTTTCGAAGACTTGGGCGAAGCTCACGACGGTCGCCATATCGGCCTATTCTTCCGGCGCATTGTAGACACCGAACTTCACGTGGATTACAAGAATCCGTTTGTGCTGAATCGGTTTTGCAAAATGTACAACTTCGTTAACACGCGTGGGTCCATCTACGGTCACTTGTTCGCAGTGTCCGATCCCACCAAAATGGAATTGCATCCTAACCGTTTGACTGTAAGCTGTCGACGTATCGACCGTTATGATTTTACGCAGCTGCCGATCAATTCGGACAAGCAAAAACTCCTCATATTCAAATCAAACAGCGGCGGGATTCTTGCAGTCAGCAAGTACCGTGAATCTCCCTATCTTGTGGTGGAACCCGAATGAAAAGCGGACGTACCCGACTTCTCCAGATGGCAGAATCTCCACTGGCAACCATTTTGAAAAACATGCGCAACGCAGAAATCGGGCAGTCTGCGCTTTCTAAAAAAGACCTGACGCTTGTTTATCAAATCCGCAGTCTTTGTACAAAGCTGATTTCTGAAGACAAAGCAATTGAACTGAAGCAAGGCATTTCCCCTGCTGAGGTGGCGAAAAAGCACGCCTTTGCGGAATGCCCTATGGAGGTATACGATGAGCCAACGGCTTGACGCCTTACGCCGCACAGTGAAGCGCGATGCCAAGTACAGGCGCTTTCGCGACACCTTCGAAGGGAATCCAAACTACAGTATCGACTTTCAGAAGTTACACGATGAGCTAGAACGCATGCACACGACACGCAGCGTTCGAACTTTGCGACGCAAGAAAGTAGGTTTCGTAGATGATCTTTTGGATGCGATGCTGCAAGATCAGGCGGTGCGTTCGCGCACTACTGAAATTCTCGGAATCTGCGTCAACATCGACGGTGCTATGCGCGAAACTCTGGATAATCTGAATGATTACTTGATGGTTCAATACTCGGAGTCGCTGAAGATTATCAGCACACAGACAGAACGCAAGGCTTTTATCGGAACGTGCCTTCGACAGTTCTACCGATACCTTGATCAAATCCAGCAGCTGCGTGAACACTGTAAACTGATTGTTGATGATATCGACAAGGCCGGATACACGTACCGCAACCTAGTGGAAACGGTCAAAATTCTTAGCAAGCCTGAGCAGGTAGTGCTCTAAGGGAAATAATAATGAACGAACTCTTCATCGTGCTTGAGGCATCCAGCGAAAAGGATGGCATAACCCTCACCCACGTCAACAACGGGGCGGCGATTTGTATACCAGAAGGCACGCATGAAGAGTCGATTCATTTCTTTAAGTGCAATCGCTATGTTCCTGTTATTCGGTTCGCCCCATACATGTTGAAAGATGCTATGTACGTGGCGAATATTGTGGCCGGTGTGCAGTCAGATCGTTACGAACGCATTTATTTGGCCCCGTGCGGCTTTGATCACGCTATGCTGCGCGAAGCCCTTGATCGAATGGCCAGACTGTACTCAAGAAGCAATATGGTCTTTTATATCGGCCACCTAAGCGCCGCGCAATAGGATACAAAATGCCTCGCGATAAAATCATCGTTTCTGATAAGGTGTATGTGCCTAGTCACTATATCGATCAGGATATTTTTCAAAAGCGCTATATACGATCCTTTTTCTCTAGGGGTTGTACTGGCTGCGAATATAAGCACGACCGTCCCTGCAACGCGTGTGTAGGCTGCGAGAACTACGGGGGCACGTTTAAGCTCGGCGTGCAGAAAATTATAGGCAACGTCGAGTACAACGGTATTCCTATGGGGGATAGGGACGCCGCGCCAGATGTTTTCGATTTTGATTACGGTGATTTCCGCGTAGTAGACAAGCGCGTATCGAACCGGTTCGACTACAAGATCAAAATCGATCTCGGAGAGGACCGCGATTGGTTTGATTACCAGCTTGAAACCGTCAACAGCATGAAGAAGGCCAAGTACGGCATTTTCGTCCTGCCTCCGCGTTCTGGTAAGTCCCTAACTTCATTGAAACTTTGTATTGAACTCGGCCAGAAAACCCTCCTGATGGCCGACCAATATGACTTCCTTAACCAATTCATCGGTGACATTGAGGAATCTACAAATTTACCGGAACTTCAGGAAGCCAGTGGTAAAAAGCTCTACGGTTTCATCAAAAAACCGGAAGACCTGAAGCATATTCAGATCGGCATCGTCACGTATCAATCGCTAATCCGTGAAGGAAAGGGCACGCGCCTTCTGAAGGCTGTGAATAAAACCTTCGGAACATTGCTTATTGACGAGGTGCAAGCGACTAACGCGCCTGAATACAGCCGCATGCTCAACAAGCTGCGTATGCGTTACCGCTTTGGTTGTACAGGTACGGAGAAACGCAAGGACAAGAAAGAAATTCTGATGAACATGATCATCGGCGGCGTTAAGTCGAAGATCATGCGTGCGCAAATGCAAGCGAAGCTTTTGATTATCGACACTAAGGTGAAGAACAAATCGAGCTATCGCGGCAAGGTTGGCTACGTTTTCATGGGTAAAATGCTGGCCAAGCACAAGAAGCGCAACGAGCTTTTACTTGAATGGGTTCTGAAGGATTTGGAAGCTGGTCATAGCATCGTAATCCCACTTCATTTCAAAGAACACGTCGAAGAAATGGTGAAGAAAATCAACGATGCTGTTGGCTATGAGGTGGCGGCCGAGTTCGTTGGTGGCGGCAGTAAGAAGAACAAGCTACGTCGTGACTGGGTTAAGGAGCAGGCCAGCAAGCGGCACATTCGTGTGGTCGTAGGTATTCGCAGCCTGTTGCAGCGCGGTATCAACATCAAGCCGTGGTCTTGTTTGTACTACGTAATGCCCATGAATAACGAGCACAATTGGAAGCAGGAATCGTCGCGTATTCTTACGCCCGATCCCAACAAACGTCCGCCGGTTATTCGGTTTTTTGTCGATTCCGGCTGCAAGGCAACACTCAGCTATTTCAAGCAAACGTGGGAACACTCGCTGTCGTTCAATCACAAGCCTACGGAAACCGCATTGGAACGCTACCGCGAAATAATGCGAGGCATGGGCCAGAGTATCGAAGACTACGAACCTGAAGCTGAAACCGAAACTAGCAAGGTTAAAATGCCAGTCGGCGGCTTATTTGGTTCTATGCTGAATAACAAGGTGAAGAAATGAAGTGTCCGAACTGTGAGTCAGATATCAAGCTTAACCCCATTCCTCCGCGTATGAATGTGCGCTTTCGTGCAGCAACCTGTCTCAACTGCTGCGCCGCCATCACAGTAGATACGCAAACCGATACCGTGGTGCGTTGTCACGTGCAATACCGCAAGGAAGCCACCCCTGAGCAGTAACTGTAAAGGTAATACATACGTTAGAGTAGTGTTTGCTGATGAATAGACCAATCGCCCCTAAGCTGGAATTCAAGCTCGATAGCGACCGTGTGAAAACGCTGAAGCTGCAAGGCGTGGACGGACACGCTTTTTCCGTCCTGCGCCGCCCTTTCGAGCTGGACGAGGTGTTGGAACCAATCGTTCCGAAAATTCCAGCTTGGTTGCCCGAAGACTTTGCAATTCCGAAGACTTCGGTTAACCGCCAGATAAACAACTGCAACCGGCTGCTGAATAATCCACTGCACGGCTCTCCGATAATCTGTATTTCTTCAATGGTTACGGACGAACGCGCTAAATTTCTAGCTATGTGTTTCATGAGTGCCGCCATTGACCAGATGCGCAGCGGTTCACAGCGAGGCAAACAGTTGCCTGTGTGGCACCGACTTTTGGGCGGGTTCAACGATAAGTACCGTGACGGGCACGGCCAGTTCAACCCATCGATGCTCATTTTGACTAATGTCGCCCACGATAGTACGAACGTAAAGCTTGAGAAACTGCGCGATATCCTTGAGCTTTACGATAGCATACCGCGTATTGTTGTGGTTAATGGCAGTGACCCTGTTTCGTTCTTCGCTGAGAAGGTTCGCATGCCTTTGTCCTACGCCTTTTTCATGAATAATCGCAACGCGAATAGCCGTAGTAAATCACTGTTGGACATTTGAGAAAACCATCATGGCAAACCTAGCAAACCTAGCACGAACTGCCCTCGTCGCCCGTAAAAAGTTCAAGGAACTTGAACTTTTTGAAGTCCGTTACAGGGAAACCGTCAACGAGCTGTGTCAGAACTATGGCATTACGTTGCAGGAACTTGACGCAGCTCTGATCGAAAAGATCACAGGGCAGGCAGTGACCTCTAGCGATGCTATTCCCGAGCCTGAGTCTTCGAATGGCTCGGACATTATCCACGTCGAGCCGAAAGAAACTACATCGAAAGAGCTTGTAGTTATCGAGCAGGAAGACTTGTACGAAAAGCAACAAGCCCCTGCTTTCGAGACAATGCAGACTTTTAGCGCCGATTACATGTCCGCTAAAAGCCTCTTGAAGAAGATTCGACAAATCGCGCATCCCGACAAGCTGGTTCGCCGCTCAGCCGAAGAAAAGGCTGATATGCTGGACGTGTTAGACCTTGCAGAGAAAGCCTACAAAGATGACGACGGTTATGACGTTTTGGCATTCTGCTGGATTTACCTTGCTGTAACGACAGGTAAGCTTGGAAAGATCGACATTCCAGAATACATGGAATCATCTATGAATTCGGTGGACCGCCGGTTGGAAGCAATGATGCAAAACTTTGCCGATCCTCCGTACGCCGATGCTGTTATCGCCCACATTCATGGGTTTACAGCCACTGCCGATAAGAAGTTCTTTGCTTTGCTTTGTTGGGCAATGCCCAATCGATTCAAAGACGAGCTTGATGATTCCGATTGCTTTGAATAAAACAAATAAGGGCCATATTAGGCCCTTATTTTCGTTTTGGCCATAAAATATCTAATTTATATGTAGCGGAAACCACTCGTGGAATCCCATTCCAACTACATTAGAGGGAGTTTTATGTCTCAGCAGAATACCAGTGCTGGTGTATACACAGCCGAAAACGATTTGAGCCAACGCGGAACGCCCGTGCTTAGCAGTACCGGCGCTATTGTCGTTGAGTCTGCGAAAGGTGAAGTCGGTATTCCCATTCGCGTTACCGATAAATCCGATCTGAAAGATAAGTTCGGCATTAAAGACTTCGCCAAGTACGGCTTCGGTCTGCATTGCGCCGAGCATTTCCTTGCCCAATCCAAATCGCTTTATATTGTTCGAGCTGTTGATGCCGAAACGGCTCTGACCGCAGGTGCTTACCTGTCTGTCGACGATCCGACCGCAGCCGATCCTGTTATCAAGCTGATTAACTTTGACGGCGGTTCTCACAATCCTCAAGGCGTCAAAGGCGATCCTGCAAAAACTATCGGCTTTGTGAAAGGCACCGATGGGCTTGGTTTTGTTTTGGGTGCATTTTATGCAACCAGTCCGGGCGAGTGGTCCAAACAAATCTCGATTCAAATTCGACCGTCCGCACCTCCGGGAACTGGCATCGGTGAATTCAGCAACGTTAACCATTTCTACGTTGATGTTTTCCTGAATTACGGGGGCAGTGCTTCTCTCCCTGTCGAATCGTTCCTGTGTAGCCGTACCGTGGAACTCGATGCTGAACAGCAGCAAATGTTTATCGAGGACCGCATTAATTCCAACTCGAAATACATCCGCTTTAAGAATAACTCGGAATGCCCGATTATTCGTCACACCCATTCTTGCATCGAACGCTTGGATGGTGGTGCAGACGGCGACCGCGTTAAGACCCATGAAATTGCGAATGCTTGGGATAACTTCGGTGATACCGAATTCCTCGACGTTCAAATCATGATTAACGCAGGTTACTGCAATGAATCCGTTCACCGACGCATGGTTGCGATTGCTGCTCAACGCGGTGACGCTATTGCGGTTCTGGACTACGCTCGCGAATTCAAGCTGGCGGCACGTGCAATTCATTATCGCCGGAACATTCTGAACATTTCCAGCTCTTACGGGGCTATGTACGGCCCGTGGGCGAAAGTTAAAGATGATGTTTCGGGCCGTGATATTTGGGTTCCGCCGTCTGGTCTTGTCGCTGCGCAATATGCTTATACTGACCGAGTACGTGCCTATTACTGGGCGCCCGCCGGTTTGACGCGCGGTCAGATCAAGGTGCTGGACCTCGATGCGAAATATAACGTCGGGGATCGTAACGCTCTTGACCAAGCGCAAATCAACGTCATTCGCAAAATTCCGGGCCGTGGTTTCGTCATTATGGGTGCGGAAACTCTGCAAACCCATCTGTCCGGTTTCAGCAACGTCAACGTACGTCGACTGGTTAACGGCCTGAAGACTGCAATTCGCAAATCGGCAATTACTTCCAACTTTAACCCGAACGATGAGCTGGAACGTCTGAAGCTGAAGGACATGGTTGACGCGTATCTGCGGCCTATCAAATCTGGCCGTGGTGTTTACGCTTGGGAAACCGTGTGTGATGAGCGCAACAACACGCCTGACGTAGTTGCAAATAACGATCTGAAACTCGATCTGATCCTTGACGCGGCCATCCCCGGCAAGCGCATTCATATCGGAGCAGATATCCGCAACTATGGTTCTTCCCTCTCTTTCAACGAGAATTAATTCATGGAAAAGCAACTGCAAGAAATCGTAACCAGCTTGGAAGTTATTTCCAACGTAGCCAATATGGACGATGCTAACCCCATCGTCCATCGTCTTTCCAACAGTTCTATTCGCCGTGTCACGACCGTCGTCTGTGCAGTGCGCGAGCCGTCCGGTCTGATTCTGCCTCTCAATGTGCTGTGGGTTGATTTTAACCCGCTGAGCCGCTTCTATAAGCAAATGCTGCGCCGGGTTTCCAAGGAGCCTGACGCCGCTCTCGGTACTGCCCATACGTGGGAAACCATCGAAACCATGGCCGAGTACGAAGCCGATCAAGCTTACGACGCAGAAGATTCGCAAATTCTTCAGGCTGAATCTCCTATTCCTTTGGCCACTGCTGAAACTGTCGGTGTGGCGCGCCTTTCTGTGCCGCCTATTTCTCCGACCAATCCTATTGCGGTAGGTGAGGGCGATCCGCGCCTTAGCGATCCGCGCGAGCCTCTGGAGCACACGCACCCGGAAAAACCCGCAACTCAGTTGAAAACCAAATCCGGTGTTATTTCCATCAATCAGAATGTGGCGCCTGTTCCCGGTGCTACACTGGTAGCCACCAGCGAAACTACCGCAATGTGGCGCCAGCTGACCACCAACGACGTGCAGTGAGGAATTTATGAATCTTTCGGATTACGCGAGTTCTCTGTACGCGGTTGCCAAAGACTTCCGCAACCTGAGTCGCATTAATCCGGTAGAAATCGTAGTTGAGTATGGTGGACGCAAGTTCACCATTCTCGTCTCTATGGTTGAGCCGGACACTATTACCGTACCTTTCAACGTGCTTTGGCTTGTCGCCGATCCTGAGCATGAAGATTTTCTCACTTTTATGCGCCGTGTGGACGCTGAGAAATATGACGACAAGGGTTATCGTGGTTCGTGGTCTGTCATCGCTACCTATGAAGAACTGTTCGCCGAAGAACAATATTTTAAGTACGACCCCGATCCGATTCTCGGTGAAGTTGAAGAATTCCGCCCCGCTTTCGCTTCTGACGTTCGGCTAGGCGGTTTCCGAATTACCGGAGAAGAACAAGAGGACGGGGAATTCATTGCCATCGGCACCAACGATGCTCGCATGAAAGACCTGCGTGCTCCAACCGAACACGAACACGAAGATTTTCCGCGAACTATGCTTATCGCTGACGCAGGTAAGCATGTGAAAATTTCCACCGTGAATCACCCGAAAATCGGTGACATTCTGGCCGTTACTGGCACTGACGAAGACGGTAACTATATCGGTGAGTGGGTCGACCCTGCTATGGAATTTCCGTATGTCGGGCCTGTTCCGCAAACTATGACGATTGTCGGCCCGGCAGCGCCTGTGCGCGGAAATACCGGACATATTCTTCGCGCCAACGTGCAGCTCACTGACGGGCAAGATTTGCAAAGCGTGAATGTTGTCTGGACTGCATACCTGCCGGATGGTTCGCCCAGCCCAGTGCCGGTCGATGAAGTTCTGACCGTCGGCGCAAGCAATGGTGTCGTTCGCACCTACCTGATTGCAATGGATACAGACGTAATTGTCCGTGCCACTTGGATTCACCCGGAATCCAATATCGCAATTGAGCAGGAATTTACCATTACTGTTCTTGGCGATGCTTCCATGGTCCGGTTGACTTCCATTGTCATCGACGGCCCGATTACTTTCAACGCGAATGAAACCGGAACCTATACGTTGACGGCCGCCTATAACGACGGCACCGAAACCGCAATCGACCCGGCTCTTATTCAGCTTGTAAACAGCGACGCCGGCACCATTGAAAACGGTGTTGTCACTCCGCACGCCAATCAGGTCGGTAATAAGACTTCCCGTCTGACTGCCAGTTACACTGAAGGCGAAGTTACAGTTTCCACTTCGCTCGATATTACCATCGTTGATACGACTGCATACCCTCAAACGATTGAAATTGTCGGCGGTCGCGTTGTCAACGCCGGAGCAACCGAGCAATTCGCCGCTAATGTCACCTACACTGACGGCAGCAGCGCAGCCGTAAGCGCCACTTGGGATATCACAGGTGAAGGCGCAACAATTGATGAAAACGGCCTGATGACTGTGGCAGAATTCACCGAGCAGGGCGACAAGCAGGTTACTGTTTCGGTCTCTTACACTGAGTCTGGTGTAACGCTTACCGAAACCGCAGTAATTACGCTGCGCGACGATCAAGTTTGGCCGCTGACTTCTGCGATTACCGGTGAAAGCACGGTTATTTCGGAAAGCACGACTCAACTGGCTTTCACTGTCACTTATACTGACAGTAGCGAACGCGAAATTGTTCCTGTCTGGAGTGTTGAGGGCGCAGGTTCCATCGATGCTAACGGTCTGTTTACCGCTAATGCTGTTGCTGAAAACCTGATCGCCATCGTGACCGCTACCTACACGGAATCTGGTGTCGTTCTGGACGCAACGTTTGAAATTGCAGTAAACGTTGAGCCTGTCATCGGTGATGTTCCGCCGGCCCGATGGGGTATGACTACCTTCACCAGCACTGAATTTACGGGCGGCCCGGTTTCCAATCTTACGCAGGATGAAATTGATTTCGGCGTTAGCACCGAAGCCGCACCTAACGGAACTCCGTATCAGCAATACACGGGTATGATTGATTTTATTGATCGTGTTATGGTCAATAGCATCGAACCTACAACTTCTGATTTCTCCGCAGAAATTCGTACGCAGCAGACTACTGACAACTATCTGTATCTGATGTGGGATGCGCGGGCCGGTAACGTCGCAATTACTGACATTAACACTGGATTCAGTTCCACGTGGGAAGGCATTAATTGGCGCGAAGATTGGTTGGGCAACTACGAAGGCATGCCGAGCTATGATCCGAATCTGCCGACGGTTTACACCGCAGATTACGATGATGGTACCGGTCTGCGTCCGTGGAACTTCATCCGCCTCGAAACGTCTCCGTTCCCGGCGAACTCGCCGTTCAGCGTTGCTTACGGCATTAAGTACGTTTCTTAAACTGGATATAAGGCTGGTCGAAAGGCCAGCCTTTTAAAAGGAGAACAAGATGGCCGATAATCCCTTCGATGGTTTGTGGCCCGTACAGCTAAGAATTGTAGGCCCAAGCAGTGTTACTGAAAAGCAACAAGTCCAATTCCGCTGTGAGTTGGTTTACGAAGACGGCTCGTTCCACGATGTGGACGCTGAATGGTCTTCGACTAATGCTGATTACGTTAGCTTTGACTCTACAGGCTTGGCAACCGTACATGACGTTAACGGACACAAAGTTGTCGGCATTCATGCGCGCCACGACCATGTTGAAGCAGGTCCATTTTTCACACAGCACGCTTTGTCTATCATTGACGAAGACGTGCCGCCCGTCCTTTCGTCTATAGAAATAGAAGGCGAGACGGAAGTGCAAAAGGCAACTCAATCCGTATACACCGTAATTGCACGATATACGGATGGGCGCAGCGAACCTGTTCAGCCTACTTTGTTTTTTTCTAGCCGCCCTTCTATTGCGAGCTATGACGACGAGACCGGAATTGTAACATTCGCCAAAGTACGAGGCACTACTTCGGTCAGGTTGACGGCAAGTTACACATTTAACGGCGTCACAAGATCGGCCTCTTTGGAAGTTCTGATTAAGGACGAAAGCATTTATCCCGTGCATGCTTTTGTGCGCGGAGAAGCTACCGTTACCGAGGGAAGTGGAGCGCGTTATGCGCTTTTTGTGTTTTTTGAAGACGGTTCCAAGCAGCAGGTAATTCCCGACAGCTGGATTTCCACTGACGAAAGCGTAGGTACTATCGACGGTCACGGGCAGTTCCGTGCACTTAATGTAGATGGCATCAAAAGCACGACCCTTATTGCGTCCTACACCTATGACGGCGTTACTGTAGCAGGTCAGCAAGAAGTTTCAGTTGTAGATTTGACCATCACACCTGAAAAGCTTGTTATCGAAGGCCCGCGTTTTGTACGTGAGGGTCTATCTGCGCCATATTTCACGGCTCTTTATTTTAGTGACGGTACTAAGAAGGCAGTTCCGGGCCGTGTATCCGTACAATCGCAGTATTGCCGTGTCGACGCTGGTAACAGGCTTCACGTGGATTCGCAGTTAGCTTCGTCCGAAACAGCACATTTGATCGCTACGTATCGCGGGTTCGTAGCCTGCGCCGATGTTGATCTGGTTAAACCGCAGGCGTTGCCAAAATCTGCACACATTAAACTGCCGCTGCGAATGGAGAGTGGACAAACCGAACCACTCCGCCTTAACGTTCTTTATGAAGACGGCTCTACCGTCAGCATCGGTAGCGCGGATTGGACTTTCTCGAATCCGAAGTTGTTGCAAATGATCAACGACTCCGTTTTGGCTGGGACCGTGTACGGTCAAGGTTGCTGCAAGGTGACGGCGCGTGTAAATCTCAGCGGTGTTAATCTGGAAACTTCTGCTGTGATTACTGTCTTTGATCCAAACACGACTGCACTTTCACTCGACATTATCGGCCCTGATTCTATTGGGATCGATGATCAGGCGGTTTACAGAGCACAGGTCCGTTTTAAAGACGGGTCTACAGCAGATGTTGACGGTAACTGGAGTGCTACCGGTAGCGTTACGGTTGTGGATGGGTTGGTTAAACCTTTCGGTGCGGGCATCGCCACTTTGGACGTGTTTTACGTTCGCGGTGGTGTGAACTTGAAACAAAGTAAAGAGATTATCGTCGTATGAATCTGGCCTTAGCTGCTGCACCGGCAGACTTTAAGCAGTTTGAGTGGTTTTCTTTTACGGATGATCACGAACTCGTCATGCCGGATAAGAAAATGCGTGTAAATGTGGATGATCTTATCGGGCTGCGTAAAGCTACGCGAGGCCCGACCGCTGGTGCTTACCAAGTGGTGCTGGCCAAGTATCCGCAGCTCGTTTTTCGTTCTGTCCCCCAAGCCAAGATCAACGCGTTTTTCAAAAAGCTGAAACCGTATAAGGGAACCCCGGAACCGCCAGCTAAGGAAGGTAAGCGCCACCAACGCGTAACAAGCAGCCGGCTTGAGCAGAGCGACCGCCTTACCGCCAAGTATTTCAAACCGGAAAAAACACCGCGAGAGCTTTCTAGCTACGACCGATCCAACTACCAATGGCGCGAAGTCGAACACGCGATTAAAGTCGAAACTAAAGACTATCGTAAATCGCGGCCGACATTGCAGAAAGGCGATAAGATCGGGGTACGCTACACCCGGCCTTCGCTTGGCGGTTATGTTATTTTGCCGAGCGGAGAGCGTATTCAGGTTTCCCACGACCTTTACACGGAAATAGTGGAGAAAGCGCACGTGATGCCGCGTGCACGTCAGATGCAAGGCGTGGTTGAATTTAGTGACTTACTTCCAACCCTGCCACGTGGAGCTTCCATACGCATCAACAGGCCCACGGCGCGAAAAGCCCGCGATCATATTGCGGACGTTAAACACGGCAAACCTGTCCCCATGCACGGGCCACTCGTCTCCGACTTTGAATACAAAGACATTGACGCCGATATTGATTTTGACGATGACGAAGATGAAGACTTTGAATTCGAGCAAGAGTCGGACCCGAATACTGTAAATAAAACAGGTGAGGACACCGAGTTCGAATTCGAACCGGAGGAAGACGAGGACGATGAAGAACAGCACGTAGAAGACGACCACGCAGATGACGTTGACTACGATGATGATGGGCACCCGGTTGAAGACGAAGAGGCAATTTATGCTGAACCCGGTCTTCAGTTGAAGGATAGAGGTGGCCGTGTTTGGGTTGTTCTACATTCAGAGCAAGACGGCTTGAAAGACACCCTGACCTTGTTCTCGCGAGATAAACAGGAAATACGCACCTACAAAGTACCGGCCGGCGAAGACCTACGCACCCTGAAGTCGGTTGAGGTTGTCGGAAAGCTCGACGAAGCTGAGCTGGAAACGGTATTTCAAGAGGCGTCTGACTCGGAAGCTTAATAGATGAAATTCACCGCCGAACAAAAACGAGCAATGCGCGTCAACCCGTCTGAATTTGCGCAGTCTGTTACGCGCAAGCAGCTGGGCGAGATTCTGAAGGAGCTGGATAACCGGTATTACGTGAAAAACGAGCCGGCCATCCCCGATGAAAGCTATGACATTCTGTATGACTACTACCACAACGGAAAAGTCAGTAAGAAAGTCGGCGTGCGTTCGCGAGACAACGTTCCTCTGCCTGTACCAATGTCAAGTCTAGCGAAGTTTATGACTTTGCCTGAATCCACCCGGAACGCGTTTCTAGCGCGTCGTGGTGGTTTTGTCGTTTCTGACAAAGAAGACGGTATTAGTTTGGAAGTGGTTTACCAGAACGGGACGCCTGTTAAGGCATTTACCCGTGGTGACTTTACGACCGGGCAGGATGTTTCGCACGTAATCCCAGTGCTACGCATTCCCAAGCGTATCGCTCTGCGAAGCGAGCTTGTTGTTCGCGGTGAATTCACTGCTGAGAAGGAAGTATTCCAGAAACACTTCGCTAAGGATTTCGCAACTTCGCGAAACCTTGGCGGGGGCTTGCTGAACCGCAACACGGCCGACAAGGCCATTGGGAAATACGCTGTTATTTTCTACGAAGTAACCAAAGGTGGAAGTGTTGCTGGCGGGCCTTTGTCGCAGCAGCTGCGCTTCCTTGAAAAGTACGGCTTTGACGTTGTTCCGTATACGGTTTACAAAAAACTGGATCAGGAAAAACTTACTCAAATCCACAACGACCGGCGCAAGTACGCAACCCGAGACGTTGACGGTATTGTCGTCACACATGACACGAATTACAGCGTGTCTGAAGCGCGCCCTAAACACGCGTACGCATTCAAGATAAACAGTCGTGAAAGTTCCGTGCTGGTGAAGGTGCTTGACGTTGTTTGGGAAGAGAGCCGTTTGGGTAAAATGGTTCCGCGCGTCATGATCGAACCCACTGTTATAGGTGGCGTGAAGGTCGAGTATTTCACTGGCCACAATGCGTTCTATATCATGAACGGTTTCGGCAAGGATCAAGCAAAGAATCCTCCATATTCTCCGCGTCCGTTGGGTCCGGGAGCCGTTATTCGCGCTGTGCGCTCTGGTGACGTAATCCCGTACATCATGGAAGTAGTAAAGCCTGCTAAGAAAGCGAAAATGCCCGAACACGATTACGTGCTGAAAGGTGTTTACGCGTATGCCGTGCACGAAGAAAAATCCGACACAAAGCGCATGAAAGAGCTTGTCCACTTCTTCGCTTCTATGGGCGTTGACGGAATTAAAGAGGGGACAGTTAAAGCTCTGATAGCTAACGGGCACACGACCGTTAAGTCGATCCTGAATCTGACTTATAACGAGGCTCTAGGCTTGCCGGGCTTCGCAGATCGCAGTGCTAAACAGCTGCTAGGCGCTATTAAGAAAGCAAAAGCTGAAATGTCGTTCGTTAAAGTCGCAGTCGGAAGCGGCGTGTTTGGTGACGGCATTGGTGAGAAGCGGCTACAGCAGCTGGTTGAATCCTACCCGGACATTATGTCTATGGTAAAACTGCCGCGCGCTGAATTGTACGAAAAAGTCTCGCAGGTTCGTGGATTCAAGAAACTGGCAGACGCGATTGCAACAAACCTAGTGAAATTCCACCGCTTTTGCCGGCGTAACGGGATTGAACTGGTAGGCGAGAAGAAGACTGCCATTACGGGCAACCGCATGGCTGGGCAGGCCGTGCTGTTCACTTCGGTGCGCGATAACCAGCTACAGGAATGGATTGTCACGCAAGGCGGAAAAATTGCCTCGACGGTGAAATCTGCAACCATGCTCGTTGTAAAAGACGAAAACGCAAGCAACAACAAAACCGCAGAAGCAGAGCAGCTTGGCAAACCCGTTGTCACCCTCGCTCAGTTCCGCAAGAAATACGGAATTAAATGATGATCCTTGATATCCAAACCTTAGCTTCTGAACACGGCTTCCCTCTTATTCAGGTTGCATCGCACAGCGGCCGTGAATCGTATTCCATCGCAGTTTACGGGAAATCTGTTGCTGTGTTTGAAGTCGAGAAACAAGAGGGTGGTTGGACCATGGTCCGCATCCAAGCCATCGACGCTTTTAGCGAGTTGACAAAGCAACACTTCTACAGTCTGGATGAAAGTAACGCCGGCTGCCTATCCGTGGCACGGCAAGCGTTTGAATTCCTAGCCGAAAAGATTAAGGTATAAGCATGAAAGTTGCCGTATACGCCATCGCTAAAAACGAAGAACACAACGTAGACCGCTGGTTTAACTGCGCCAAAGAAGCTGACGGTGTTTTCGTCCTCGACACAGGTAGTACCGACAAAACTGTTACTATGCTGCAAGAACGTGGCGTCACGGTCAACAACTACAACCTAGGTCGAACTTTTCGATTTGATCAAGCACGCAACGAAAGCCTCTATCACGTCCCTGCTGACTACGACGTTTGCGTTTCTTTCGACTTTGACGAAATCCTTGAGGAAGGGTGGCGTGCTAAAATTGAGGAACAATTCAAAGGAGGCTCTGCAAACTACACTCTGGTTTTTGATCACTCCGATGACGGCACTATTAACGTCTCGTACCCACGGCGAGCTATCCACGAGCGGGCCGGGGGTTTCCGCTGGGAACATGCAGTGCACGAAGTCCTGACCGGGCCGGGAGTGGCGGCTAACATTCCGATTTTTTGTGTTCACTTGCCAGAAAAGCAAAAGGAACCGGGCCACTACTTGAAGCTGTTGCTTTTGGACGTGCTTGAGCGGCCCGATGATGCTCGTGCTCATCAGTACCTAGCGCGCGAATACTTCTACATGGGAGACTACGCTAAAGCGTTCACGGCGTATGAAGCCCATTTGAAGCTTGAGCAGTACGAACCTTTCCGTTGCGAAACTTTTATCGCTCTAGGTCATATTGCAGAAATTCAAGGTAATCGGATGCACGCCAAGCGTATGTACATGCGTGCTATATCGGAATGTCCAGTTTTGCGCGAGCCTTACGTTGCACTCGCCAAGCTTTATGCCTCCAGCGAAAAATACGAACAGGCCGCCGGTGTTTTGCTCGACGCCCTTACCATAGACAAGCCGGCCCTTGATTTCGTTTTTAGTGACTCTTACTACGGCCATTGGTGTGAGCACATGCTTATGGTTTGTTACTACAGAGCGGGCAACTTTACACGTGCGAACGCGTTAGCGACTGAGCTTCTGACCCGGTTTAAGGACGGAGTGCCTGCCGATATTCTTGACGACATTATAGCGATGAGGACTTGATATGCTCGTTGCAATCGCTGCCGATGGCGGCATGAAACAAAAGAAACTTACGTTCGAAGAATTCCGCAAACTTAGCAAGGCTGAGCGGCACGCCTATTTGCGAGAATATCCAAACTCTACTCACGGGAGGCTGCTTTTGAACAAGCGCGGAAAGCGTGGACCTCAAGAAAAGCAGCAACAGGTCGAGCAGGAATCGCCACAATCCGCACAGGTCGAGCAGGCGCCACCACCCTCCACTGTGCAGGAAAAGCCTAAAAAGCGCAAAGCGGGTTCTGGAAAATCGAAACCGTCTACCAAGTCTGAAGGCGCCCCTGTGAAGGAAAAGGCAGCAGAGCCAAAGCACTCGGAAGCACTGTCTCCTAGCAAAAAGGTTCCGTTTGCCCGTTCGCTAACTGTGCAACCCGGACCGCCGGATCACGATAGCATCATCGAAAAGCAGATCGAAGAAATCAACAACGATAGTGCCGGAGTGGTAAATAAAAATAGTCTGGCCGTTGTACATAAGCTTGAAAACAAGCATCTTGCGCAAGCTGCACAACGCATGCTTGAAAACAAGACTGACATTATTGAAGGTGTTGCCAACCAAGCTGAAAAACAACCTGTACTGTTTGACCGTGGTATGGGCAAGATACAGCGCATGCTAGAGGGCGAGCCAGATCAATACAGCGCTGACGAAGAAGACGACACTGCTGACGAGAAGGCCGCAAAACGCGTTTTAACTTCTATCTCTTCATACGCTCTTTTGGCAACTGGGATGGTTTTGATGGCTAGCGGCGCAGCTCCGTTAGCTGCTGTTGCAGGCTATGCACTGTACTCCGTTTGGCAGCATAACGGCGGGCACAACCAGCGTCGTGATACTGCGAAAAAACGTCGCAAGGAAATTGAAAAGGAAGAACGCGAGCTTGCCGAGAAACGAGAGGCGGTAGCAAAAGAAGCTAAGCGTGCTAGGGATAAAGCAAATAGAGAACGGCTGAAGAAGGAAGCCGAGTTTCAACAGCAGCAGATTGAACACTCAAAAACCAAAGCTTTGCCTGCACCTGAGCGTAAAAAACGTGATATCGAGCAAGGCGAAATCATAGAGGGTGAATTCACTGCGGTTGCGTCCTCCAGTTTTCTGTCGAAACACGGAGAACTACTGGATATTGTTATTGAACAAATCGCCGATGTGTTTAAGCATCATGATGTAGACGATTTTGCAGAAATGCAAGGTCATATTTTCGGCGACTCTTACACTGCCACGGCCAGCGCAGGTGACAGTGTATTCGACAACTTGTTTCGGCAGTTGGGTTTCTCCTTCGAGAGCCCTGCGCAGAACCGATTCGTCTTTGATTCCTGCTGTCTGGCGCCAATTTCCGAATCTCTAGAGCGCATGGGGTTCGACGCGTATCTTAAAGACGATGGTTGGCATTTCCACAACCCTGAAACTAAATATTTGATTACGCTCGGCAGCGACGATAACCGTTGTTACGCTATCGCTAGCGAGTGTAGTTGAATACGCTATGCGACAGTAATTTTAAAGTAGCGCAGCGCGCTACGCAGGCAGCGTGCTTTTGGGTTAGAGGTCGGCAAATGCTTAACTTTTTATGTGATCCCTCAGAGCGTCATCTTCCTATGGAGAAACGCTCAGTCGTTTACGTGTGTGACGACGGTAAGCGTATCGCCACAGTGAGCGGAGCTGACGACATTAGTTCCGAGCGCGGGCAGGCTGTTAAAATGTGGCGAGTCAAAATGCACCACAAGCAATTTGACCCGTTCCAACATGAACACGAAGAACACGAAGAAAAGCCGTATGTGGCTTCCGACGAGGAAGGGCGGCTTTCGCTGGTAAATCCTAAGCCCATGGGTATCGTAGAGGCGCGTCAGTGGGTGCGTGACAATTACATTGGGCGGAAAAGGACCAAGTAAATGCAAAAGAATATAGCAACTGCTTTTTCTGTAGGTTACGCTCCTACAGAGATGCACGGTGTCGTAAAAAATAGCGACGGCTCTGTCAATCTTAAAGTGGATGGGGAAACCCAACTACTGGAAGCAAACATCTGGTTGCCCCGCGCAGCTGAATTTTACGGCCTGTCGAAAGACATTAACGACTATGTAATGGTTCCGGTTCCGGCGCTTATTACAGACGTGCCGAACACCAACGGAGACTCGGCTTCTCTGCGCGAACTATTGGCGTGGAATCACGAACAGGGCCGACAGACTTACAAGACATGGGAAGGGCGTCCCATGTATGTTGAGCACCAGCACAAGCCTGAGTGGATTCGCGGTCTTATTCTCTCCACGTACGTGCGCCCCGTGCGTCGCTTTAAAAACACGCACAAAGTTGTAATGCTGGCTGCGCTTGACCGTACGCGCGATCCGGCGCGAATCGCCCGTGTCCTTTCCGGCGAGCTTAACACATACAGCATGGGCATGTATTACGAAAGTTTTGTTTGCTCTGTTTGTAGCAAGCGTGCAGGCGGGAATTTCGGCAAGCCTTGTGCCCACACCAAACCCGGACGGCCAACTTACATTTTGCCGAACGGCAAACTGGTATATCGTATTTGCGAAGGTATTACCGGTTTTGAACTTTCCTTGCTTGAACACGCAGGTGGTCGCCACGGTCGTGACGGTTACGTTAGTGGTTACGGCGATCCTTCGTACGTATCAGCAATCGGCCAGACTATCCTCGATCCGAAGAGCGTGAAATAAAAAAAGCCCCGAACCTTTTACGGAACGGGGCTTTTTTGTTACCAATGCTTGCGTTTGAGCGTTCTGATCGTGTAACCTTCTCTTATTTCCGTTTCCGTTTCTTCGAAGTTGGTATTCATCTTTTCAATGAATTTGGCTTCCAAGAAAACATCGCAGTCATGAACTGCTGCCACTTCTGATCGGATTACAACATCAGCGATATCAATTCCTATGGAGAATATGCCAACACCACCGATGAACCAAACTTCTTCAAAGCCTTCCGTCGCAGCGTGAGCCAGTGCCGCTTCAATTGTGTTGGTTTGCACAATCGGATATTCGTAACGCTGGTCATCGGGACCGTAGCTTTGATTTCTGTAGTAGCAAATTGATCCGGGTCCACTAGATACTATGTAATTGCCCCGCCGCATTAAGGGCAGTGCTATGGATTCAGCGGTCCTGCTACCCATGATTACCGCGTGAGTACGTGTAACATCGGAGAAATGCTTCAACTCGCCTTTTAGGTTCCAAGGCAACGCATTGTTTTTACCGATGCCGTTGTGCAGATCGCTCGCAAAAATCACACCGACCTTTTCAAATGGCAACTCCTTGCGCTGGACCTCGCTGTAAGACAGTACGCAATATTCGTTGGTGTCTAGCTCGTAGGCGCGGATAGTTGCTTCCGGGAAATGCTTGACGAGAATTTCGTAGGCGCGTTCGCCCGCCAGAAATACGTCAGCTTCTTTTCGTGGGAAGTGGTTGTTAATGTTGGTACGTGTAGTTTTCTTTACCAAATCTTTGATTTTCATACAGCAACCTTTGCGGCAATGGCCGGATGACTGTCGTAGTCCAGCAGACTAATGTTTTCCGAGCGAATATCAAGAATAGAACTGAAATCGCCGATGATAGCAAGCATCCCTTTCTGGTGTTTCGGTTCACGTTCTAGCTGAAGGTCTACTTGCTCGGTGTGATTCGAATAAATGTGCGCGTCGGCGACGGAGTGGATGAGTTTATGTGGGACCATTCCGTGAACATACCCGAGCATTTCAGTCAGCAGCGCGTACTGTGCGATGTTAAACGGGCCACCTAAGAAATAATCGTTAGAGCGCATAAACAGTTTGCAGCTCAAATGCTTTATACCGTTGATTACTTCTACGTACCACTGCGCCAGCGTGTGGCAAGGCGGCAGCGCCATTTCGTCCAGCATTGCCACGTTCCAACCGCTCAGGATAATACGACGGCTAAAAGGATCGTTGCGTAGCTGATGTTCAATTCGCTTGATTTGATCGATCTTGCGGGATACTACAAGCTTTCCGCCGTAAGTCTTATCGACTACTTCAAAACCACGACCGGCTAAGGTTTCGAACTCGCTTTGAGTTACGGTACGTTCGTCATTCCAGAAACGCCATTGTGACCCATATACGGGGCCAAGCTCGCCTGCGATCAGGATGCGTTCTGGAATATTAACATCTTTCAGGAATTGCAGTTGCGCGTTTTCGATGTAGCAGCTGCTTTGATTGTCGCTGAAAAGGCGGGCAGACATGAAATCATAGACAAGACGCTCTTGATTAGGGAGACGTTGCGCACGTTCCGCCAAGGTCAGAGCTTTGTATTCTGCTGTTTCGGGTTTGACCCATTCGTCCCAAATCCGTACGTTTTTCTCTTTCAGGTAGCGGACGTTGGTCGAGCCGCTAAGCATCCAAAGCAGTTCTTCTTTTACGGAATGGAAATGAATACGCTTGGTGGTGATGATTGGAAAGCTTTCACTCAAATCGTATTCATCATGTATCTTGCCGAACAGAGAGATGGTGCCGACACCCGTACGGTCTTCGCGGACCGTACCTTCTTTACGGATGCGGCGCAATGAATGCAGGTAGGTTGTATCGGTGGCGTGATGCTTGGCTAAGTTGGTAGTCATTTGATTTCTCCAAATTTCGTGGCTGTCGTGTAATTTAACACTATGTATACTTTACAGTTTCAGGAGGCTCAACGTGGGTAAACCAGTCATTAGGCAAACCATCGACGTTTCTACCGGACACGGCTGTTGGCCGCCTTCTATACCGATGCTTGGCTCTTTGAACGTATTTGTTAACGGTTTCGGTGCAATGCGCGCAGGTGACATGTACACGCCGCACTGCTGCGTCGTAGTTGCGTGCCACCCAGTTATGGCGATGAGCGCGGGGCCGAAAAAGACGAATATCAATGGATTGCCCGTTCATACTAACGGTGACGTTATGCCTTGCGGTGATACGGCAGGCGTGGGCAGCCCTAACGTGATGGCAGGATAATGGACAAGATCAAATATAGCGACATAAATCTGTATGTCGCAAGCGGCGGCAACGAATTAGTCTACAACAAAGACTCCATTAACCAGAATATTTTGCTCGCCATCCTTACGCCTATTCGCTCCGCTTGGTTTGCACCTTCCATAGGATCGCTGATTCCAACGTTCCTGTTCGATCCTATCGATAGCGTGACAAGCACGAACATTAAACGTGAAATTGAAGGCGTATTGCAACGCAACCAAGAACTGCGGGTTCAGTTGGTCGAAGTAGACGTTACACCTGATCCTGATGAAGGTTGTTATTACGTGCGGATTGTTTACAGAGCCCCTGAACTGCAATCCGATCCCATCTCTTTCGAATTTAGCATGGCCGCCTGATGAATAAGAGAATTGATTTTCCTATAACTGTGCTGGATTTCGACGAAGCTGCACGTGTCTTTTCAGAGCGTCTTCTGGAAGAAGGAGCGTGGGCGGATTTGCACCCTACAAACGTAGGCTCTTTCATTCGACGTATGGTGGCCGGTACGTACGTTGCGCACCAGCAATCCATCATGAATGCTGCGCGTCAGCCGTTTTACCACACGGCAAATCGTGACAGCTCCATCTATGCCATCGTGCGTTCGCAGGGTATTAAAATCCCGCGTAAAACGAGCGCCGCCGTAGTTGTACGTCTCCATAACAATTCCGGCTCTGCTCGCGTTGTGGCCCCTTACAGCGAGCATCGCATCGGTAACGTTATTGCTTACAACAAACAGCAGTATGTTATTTCCAGCGGTGCTACCGTAGAGGTGACGCTCACTCAAGGCGAGGTTAAACGGAAGGATTTCGACCTTGATCTAATCCCAACTGCCTACCGTGAATTTCTGCTAGGCGAGCCGGGTTTCAGTGTAACGTCCGACCTTTACGTTTATGTTCGAGACAAAGCGACCGGCACGGTATACGCGTATGCCGAGGCTGATAGTGCTTTGTACGAGTATGGCGGCGAGGATCGTGTTTACTTCGAAACGACCACGGCAACAGGTGATGTTTCGTTCATTTTTGGCGACGGTGAATACGGGGCCGCCCTTCCGAAGAATGCCATTTTGAGTGTTCGCTATGTCTTAACCAACGGCCAGCTGAGCAACGGCATTATGCCCGGCGCTAAAGTTACGTATTCTGCACTGCCTACTATCTCAGGTGAAACCGTTGAAACCAGTGCTGGCGGCGCCGAACAAAAGACCGCAGCGCATTACAAGCATTTTGGTTCTAGGTTGGCACGTGCACAAAAACGTGCCATTTCCCCGTCAGATATTCGCAGCAGAATTATCGATTATCCGGGGGTGGCGGATTGCGCAGTTTTGGGGCAGCGCGATATCGCTCCAGACGATAAAACTTGGATGAACACTGTGCGAATCTGCGTTCTTCCACTAGCTTCCGATAGCTGGGGCGGCGCCAACCCAAACCCTAAATCAGGCGCTTGGCAAAATTTCTTGGATTACATTACGCCTTTCTTACACGACAGGCTTGAAATCCAGACGTGGAATCCGGTCAAAGTGTTCGTATCGGTAAACGTCAGTATTGCAGTGCACGAATGGGCAGCTGATCGTATCGACGAAGTGCGTACGCAGATCAATGAAAATATATTGCGTCTTTTCCGTAAGCGTGCGGGAGTGCTGAAACGGCGCGTAACCAAATCTGATATCGAGAAAGCCTGCCGCGTTGACGGCGTTGACTACATTGAAGTGTTGTCACCCGAAGAAAACTCGGTTGTTCTGGACGATCCGACCGCATACTGCGTGCTCCGGGAAAACCCGACAATCGATATCGATATCTCCGAACGGCGAGAAGAGTAATGAAACCGATTTCTTTCGACGGCCTTGATGTTGAAATGATTACACAGGAACCTGCGTGGGCTGCCTTTCTGGAAGCCCTCGCTGATTTCTACAATGAAAACGTGCGCCCAGCAATAGGCGAATTGCAGGACGTGCGCGACATTAAGGAAACCACACCTGAGTATTTCATTGTCGGTGCATTGCGTAACGCCGGCATCGAGGTTCCGTTCGACCTTATCGGTAACAAAGAGCGCCTATTTAACTCTGTGTACATGGTTCCGCTTCTGTATCAAACGGCCGGTACAGAAGCGGCATACCGCGCCATTGGTTATATTTTGGGGCGGCGGGTTTCCGTGCGTACCCTCTACACGGAGAATTATCAGGACTTCTACGAAAAACCTTTCGGGCCTCTGCGCATCGATGGCGGTACGTGGTACAAAACTACGCACCTTAACCTAGAAATGCAGAAGATTCCGTCCGATTCTATGGTGAAGATTCCACGCGGGTCTTCTCTGCGCGAGCGCCTGCTCGAAGCTTTCTATGAATTCGCCCCGATTAACATTGTGGTTAACGAATTCGTGCTGAACATAGAAGCCAGTATGGACCCGATTAAGATTTGCGGGACCGTATACAAGCATCCGCGTCGATACGCTTACATAGATGAAAGCCGCTCGACTGATTTTTCGCGGGCTGTTATCCAAGGCCCTGACGAAGTGGATGCTTACAGCACTCACAAATTCCGTGTTATTTCTGACGGGATTCAGGTAGAGACCGATAATTGGCGTGGCATCCCTGCGAACAGTGTCACTGCCGATTACGGCGAAGTTTCGTTTGCAGCTTCTGATCGCGATTACTGGACCACCATCGTTGCCGAAGTTGCCGGCCGTGAAATACGCAAAGACGTTTTCGTTAAGTCCATCCCTCAGTTTATTTCGAAAGTGGAGCTGGTTGGCCCTAACGTCATTGTGTCTGGTTCGAGCGCTGAATACAGTCTTCTTATTCGGCACAGCAGTGGTACGTCTATGCTGGACGCGGACGTGAAGGTTAATTCCCCTTACGCAGTTGCTGGCGGTTCCACTGTAACCGTTTCTGATGTTGACGAAAATCAAGAAATCGGTTTGACTTCTACAATCTCCATTGGCGGGGTTGAATACACTGCATCCAAGCTTGTGCATATTCAAGCCATCGACAACGAAGTCAAGCTCACTGGCCTTTCTATTTTCGGCGATACCAATCTGCGTGAAAATCGCACTTATGAGTATCGGGCCATTGCTTTGTTTTCGGACGGTTCTTCACGTGATGTTTTGGCGCTGTGGTCGTGCACCACTGGGGCAGCCGTCTTAGACGCCGGTATTCTATCTACCAAATACGTGGATGGAAACGTTGAGTTTTATATCGAAGCAGCCTACGAATTTCGAGGGGTTAAACAGAGCGCCAAGCTGAAGGCACAGATCGTCCAGTCTCTGGTAGAACTTGATCGTCTTGAGATTATTGGCGACTCCGAGATTCCGCACGAAACGTCCGCGCACTTCACTTGTGTCGCGCACTACGTTGGGGGCAGTCGCACTACGGTTACTGCAAAGTGGCAGAGTGACGCGTTTCGAATCAATGGCGGGCTTCTAGAAGCTGGTACTGTCGTTGACCCTGTTGATGTGCGCGTTATTGCGCAGTACGGCGAGCTTCAGCAGGAAAAAATTGTACGCGTGTTTAAACCTGTCATTGTGCCCAAGTCTCTGACTATTTCAGGCCCTGATAGTGTCACGGAAGGTAACTTGGTGCGTTATGCGGCTTCCGTTACGTACACTGACGGCCGCGAATTTCAGACCTCTGTTGATTGGAGCCTTGCCCCGGATAGTGAGTGGGCTACTTTTGTCGGCGGCGAGCTTATTTTTGACGCGCCTCAAACAGATACCATTACTCTTATTGCTACTTTTTCTGATGAGGGTGTAACTTTGCAGCAGACGAAAACCGTCGTGTGCAAAGCCAAGTCTAATCCGCTGAAAGGCATGATCGTAGAAGGCCCCACTTCGCTAAACGCTCTTGAGCGCGGCGTTATGACTGCCATCGTTTTCTACGAAGACGGAACAAGCTCTGAAATTAGCCCACGTTGGGAAGTCGCTAACGAAGATGAAAATGCCACTTACGTTGGAGCTGACATAGGAGAAGCTAGCGGTGTAATTGTCGGGCGAAACGTTGACGAAGATTCTAGGGTTGTTGTGACGGCTCGTTACTACGGACTGTCGGCCACGCACGCGCTCACTGTCAAATACATGGCACCAACCAGCCCTGATATCCCGGAAACGGCGCGCATCATCGGACCTGCGTTCTTCTATGCGAACGAAACGGCTTCGTTCGCGCAGGCAATTAAATTTGAGCAATGTCCGACAGAGCTGCTTGTTTCTTCGGATTGGGAAATCGTAGACGGTGATGAAAACGTAACCATCGATGAGAATGGCTTTGTAAACGTCAAAGTTAACGAAGAGAAAACGTTTACCGTCAAGGCTACATACACATGCCGAAATATCACTGTTGAAAATACGTTCACCACTACGGCCGTTCCTAATGCTGAGCAGTTTGTGCAGCTGCGCATTTATGGCGATAACAAGATCGAAATCGGCCAGTTGAAACCGTACGCTGCTGAAGTGTATGAAGAAGGTGTTACTGCTAGTCCCGGCTTAGGCGTTCCAGCAACCGTAACGTGGTCTATCCTTTCCGATCCCCTAAACTTGCGAATCAGCGAGAGTGGGACACTTCAGGTAATGGGGCCAGTTAAGGTTCAGAACATTACGGTGGCCGCTGTTTACGAGGGGCGTATGGAAGCTACGTTTAGCGTCGCTGTTGAAGGTAGTGCTCCACTTTATTTCGAAGGCCCTGCAAGCGCAACCGTAGAAGAAATCGTCAGCGCCAACCGTATTATACGTAATGAAACGATTACGGATAACATCGAACAGTTTGGGTTTATTCTGTACCCTGCTGTTTACGGCCCGGCTGATATTTTCACTGACGGCGAGCTGAATCTTTGGGACGGTGCCGATTGGCCGGAAGATGGCAGTCAGGGGACCACTGAAGGACCGCGCACTGTTGAGCGTTATATCAACGGCGTGAAAACTCTGTGGCTTTTGTACAGAACGAACACGTCGAACTTGGGACAGAAGGTCGTCAGGATAGTTTACCGATGAAAAGACTGGTGCCTAACTTGAGGCTGGTTAAGCCGCTGTCTAAATATCGCAACGAACGCGCTCGGATTTTCGGGCGCGAACGTGTTGCGGATCAGCACACGCAAACCAGCAACAATACCCGTGAAATAAATCTGCCGTTTACGCCTATCTGTGCGGAGTGGGTAGAGATTTACCATAACGATATGCGCCTGCTTGGAGGGTACGAGCTTAAAGGGCGGCGCATTATTTTCGATGAGCCTATGGACGGGCAATTCTTTGTCGTCTGCGACCGCGAGCTGCCGGATGAAAGTCAGGAATGGCTAGAGATAGACTTTGAACGTCTCCTTTATAGCGATGATTACGAGCAAACTTCTTACGGCACTGACAGGCGCGAAGGACCGCGCATTGCGACAGTCGCAAATCCCATAATTATCACGCAGCCTTCGATTGGGTTCTGCCGACTTTCTCAAAACAGGGACAAGATTCTTTATTGTCCGAAGGCAGGACTTTACGGGCGTGATTCTATTACTTATGCCTTGCGTACAGACCTAGGCCAGCTGTCAGAATACCGCTGCATTGATATCAAGGTGCGAAACCCAAACCATGTGCCCGAGCTGCGCGTGCGCTTTGTCACACTGGATGAAAAGGCTTCTGCCCTCATTGACGGCGTTTTGCATGAAGTTGTTAGCGAAAATCCAGATGCCTTTGCAACGTTTGACCCAATCTACACAGGCAGCACGGTAGAACTTCAGAACGTCGCTTCCATCGGATTAAATTCTGACGTTTACCTTGTACTTCAAGGTAAGGATGAAGAAGGTGCGTGGTACAACATAGACGAATTCTACGATCTTGACGAGGTTGAGTTTAACGTAGACACAACAGATGGCGTCACGATGGCCGATGTTGAATTAGCAGAACCTATTACTGGCTACGTTGGCGATCTGATGCTGTTTACGATTCCACGTGACAACGAATCTTCCGTAAATATTGAAATCGTTTGCCGAGGCATGTCTTTATTCAGCCTAAGCTTGGTAGCGCGATCTTACGGCATACCTGAAGGTGATGGTTATACTGTTGAATACTTGGTAGAACCTGTGCCCGAAGTTGAGCACGTTACGGCTGCTCACGTACCCGATTTAAACATTTCAGGCTTCTCTTTCACGCCTGAAGCCGTCAACTACGACGTTGAAGTTTCAAATTCAGGTGTGGGCTATAGCCACTCGACCATTACAACAAACAGCAGCATGCGTGTCACTTCTGACTATCATGCACCGTATGCGAACGAAACGTTCGGACAGGACGTTGACAGCTCAACCAGACTGCATGTGTTTTGCAACACTTCCCGTATTCACGAAGAGAACACTCTGGAAGTTGTTGCTGAACCTAACGTACCGTATTTCGAAAGCATGGTTTTGTGGGAAAGTGCTGATGCCTTCTCTGGAATGTGGGCAGTGCCCGCTAAAACGGAACAATTAAATGCAAATGTTTCGTTAAAAACCATAATTTATGAAGTAGAGCTTGATCTGGAAAGCTTTAATGCCGGTAGCCTGATTCAATTCGAATCGGTAGAGTTGGTTTCTGCGAGCCGTTATATTGTTGAACATGAGCGACCTTTGCAGCAGCTTATCTTCAGCATTGACGATCCTTATATTGGGCATCAATTCCGTCGACAGGGCGTATTCACTAACGGGTGGTACGATTACCTTTCCGCCGCAAACAGGCAACCTGCCGAATATACGGATGCCGATTGGCCCAATCGTGTTATTACGCAGCGCCCGCTTCTAGTGTTCTACCGCGCTGTTGACGACACGTATATGCGCGTCGATGGGAGTGCCCTCCTTTGGCTTTATCAGTACACTGAAAACTTTGAAGTATTTGCTCAGGCCGATCTGGACAACGGTACTTACCTGCTTGTTGTCGTGAATGATGGCGCAGAAACTCCAAGCTGGATTTGCGCAATTAGCGTAACTGATAGAGTCGTTACATTCCTCGATAAAGAAGGCGCTCCCGATATTAGAGTTTACGGCCAGCACCAAGCTGCGCTAACCAACCCTGATTTTGCCTTCGATTATATCCCGGCAAACGAGCTATTTGAAGGTCGCCAAAAAGATATCTTCATATACAAACAACCAGAAACACAAGGTGAATAACGTGCGCCAGATTTTTAACCCTTTCAAAACCGAGTCTGATGTAGCAGTCGCTTCAGCGGCAGCCGGGACGGAAAGCCATGTTGCTACTGCTTCCGCTCTGACTAATAACGTGGTCGATTGCTGCCCAAAATGCGGCGTTAACATGGGTAGCGCTCGTTTGGCGGATGACACTTCTGTTTTCTACTGCGTACCGTGCCGCGTCTCCCACCCGAAAGAGTAAGAAAAATGGCTGATAAACTGCAACTCCTAGACGTGGGTGAGCAGTCGCTGTTGCAGGCTGAGGCCGGGGGCATTCTAATTGCCCCCGTGTCCTTCAAGATGGGCGACAGTGACGCGTATCCGAATTCCCTTGCCCACACCGATATCGTGGGCAATTTTGTTTGTGGCGGAACCTTCAATTACGTAGAAGTTATTTCGCCGCGTGTGGCACGCTTTGTTTTCGACGTTGATACGCGCACGTTGCCGCAGAAAACCGAAGCGAAAGAGATTGTTATCTTTCTGGAGAACCAGAAAGCTTTGGCCCGCTGCGTATTTGAAATTCCATACGAGCTGGAGCCGAACGAACCTCTGCGTTTTTCTGCAATCCTTGCCACTTCACGTGCCGATCTGTCAATTATCAACGTAACTTTCGGGGATCACGACTCGATTCCTATGACCCCGTTTGTTTATCGTCTACCTTCTCCGGCGCAGAGCAACTTTAACGTTGTTTCGGTAGGTAACGGCCAGCGAAATCCAGACGGTACGAATTCTCCGATTCTTGCTGTGCGTTATGGTGCCGGCGCAATGCGTTGGGCATTCCAAAACCATAGCAGCGTTTACGAAGGTCAACCACGCAGCGCAACCAATACCACGTTCACTATCGATACGAATGAGCTTTTTGTCGACGGCGAACAGGTAATTGTTCACTGTGTTGACGGAGCAGGGCAGGGCATTACACACCGATTCCGGTATCAGGCTGCCAGTAATTCGTTTAAAACGGCAGAAACAACCAATATTCCCAATCTTGCATCTTGCACTATTGTTGTCTGGAAACAAGCGTCGGGCGGTTACGCCGGTGGTGGGATTCCAAGCAACGAAAACGTACCGAAAGATTGGGTGCTTACTTCAGGCGGTGCCGGTGGTCCTGTATGGAGTCCGCCGAAAGCCGCAGCACGTGTCGTCAACACGCTGTATTCGCCTCCGTCTAAACTGGATATTACCAACATTCAATACGTTGGTTCTGGTATGGACTCGCGCTACAACATCGGTAGCCTTGTCGTAGAAAACGGCAATTACATTTACGCCGCCCTAGGCACGGCAACTCAGCACAGATCGGCGTTTTCTGTAGCTGCCTCCGAAGTTGAGTTCGCTGACATTATCGATCCGGGCGTTCCGATTGATTTGCGAATGTTCACGCGCTCCCCCAGCACGGGCACGCGTATAGTTGTAACGCGCACTTCACACGTGGCTGATGGACAGGCCCTCGAATTTGACGCAGGTGCCCGCGTTGACAGTGCTGCACACCTTTTTGTTTTTGCTCCATTGTTGCAGCCCGTGACTTCTTATCAGTACGATCAAAATACTGGCAAGATCAAGTTCGCAGCGATCCCTGATGCTGGATTGCCTATTGAAATTTGTGCTTTCTCTTACGAGCAAGATACTGGCTACAGCACGCGCATCGTTACGCGGACTTACCGGACCAAGGGCGCTACACTATTCCTTGAGCTACCTGTTACGCCACAATCCAAAGAGCAGGTTTTCATTTCCGAGTCCGGTGCTCACGTGCATCAAGAAAACTATTCGATTTATGAAAACTACGTCATTTTCTCAGAGTCTCTGGCTGATGACATTGAAGTCGAAGCCTTTATTGTTGAAAACGTACGCGCCGAGGGTTCGGAGAACACCAACCTGAAAGGCGTAGTGGTTGACGGTTTCGTTGATTACAAGAATATCGTTCTTACACGCCATGGCGCGGAACCTATCAAGCTGCCTATACCTGCCCCGAGTTTGATTGCGGGACGTGGGATTAGCATTTCGGGTGCGTGGCCCGAACTGACCATCGCACGCGACATTGATAACACAGGTGCGACAGGGTTTAAGAAGTACAGTCAGTCGAAGACGGATACCAAAACGTCAAACATGGTAATCACGCAACGCATCGAGCTGACGCAGCGCGCGATTTTCCTTGTAACTGCTGACATTTCGTCGCGCATGGGTCCGGGGTTTAAAACTGAAGACGGTAGCGAAAACATGGAATTCGTTATCGGCATTCGAAGTACGCAGTCTAAAGAACCTGATTTCGGACGGCGTATTCGTGGCACGGGCGAGGCTGGATTCTCTGCGATTGGTGGGTCCAACAGCGATGTTGCTTATTCGAATGCTTCCATGACTCAGGTTTACGAATTAGACCCTGACAACCACAGCTCCAAGTACGTAGATATTGTGGCGAAGATGCGTATCAACAACGCGAACACGTCCCAATTTGATACGAACGTTACCATCAACTTGAGCATCCTTGAGATTCCGCTATGAGCCAGAATCCTGTAGCAACGCTTGAACTCGACGAAACTCTGCCGCTTGAAACGTACAAAATGCAGGCCGGTCATTTTCTCACAGGCTGCACGCGCAACTACGTTTTATTTGGCGGTATTCCGGTTTACGACGAAGAACATGCGCTGCTTCAGGATGGCTTTGTCACACGTGCTGGTTACGTGTGTAGCGCCGATGACAAGGAACGTCACTGGATGCTGGTGCTGGAGCGTAATTCCAATTCTCTTGCGGTGCGTCGCTCCATAAAGGATGCGCGCACTCACAGGGAAGTTTATAGGATCGCAGACCGCTATGTCAGATTGCAATGAATTTACTCTAGCCAGTCTGGATGGTAATCTGTCGAAAATTTCCATCGGCATTGCCATTCTGACAAACAAGAAAAGCGCAAATTCGAAACAGGTTCAAAGCGCAACTACAGGAAAGCCGCTGAATCGGCCTGCGTTGCAGAACGTCGCCGTTGAAGGTTTTGATGGAAAACAAGTAGTGCGTGCGAGTGCGGGAACGGGGGGAGCAACCGCTGCCGGATTACCTGTTTCCGATGTTCGCGGAGAAACTACCGCTGTAGACGCAGCAGGCAACGTTGTTGAAGTCGATCCGGGGATGGGTGAAGGTGTCGCATTTGCTACGCCT